>Ga0207989_1000072_pt1 | contig 56832 bp, 49 predicted proteins | sample ETNtaG_7_FD_185777 | JGI IMG/M metagenome (GOLD analysis project Ga0207989, IMG submission 185777) | Marine microbial and viral communities from oxygen minimum zone, Eastern Pacific Ocean - ETNP201406SV65 (SPAdes) (version 2) | ecosystem: Environmental > Aquatic > Marine > Oceanic ... | reverse complement strand
TTGCTCGACTGACCCCCTGGACAACTCCTCGACACCGACGGACACCGACGCTGACGGGGACTGCGACTTCCTGGACGACGACGACGATGGGGATGGGTTCGGGGATCTGGAAGAGCAGACTTGCTCGACTGACCCCCTGGACAACTCCTCGACACCGACGGACACCGACGCTGACGGGGACTGCGACTTCCTGGACGACGACGACGATGGGGATGGGTTGAGTGATTACAACGAGACTCAGAATCACAAGACTGATCCATTGGATCCGGACACTGACGGGGATATCTTGAACGATTACGAAGAAATTGTGGTCTATGGCACCAATGCAAACAATCCGGACACTGACAATGAGGGCCTAGATGACTACGAAGAGGTGATTATTTATGGGACAAACCCCAATTCGGAAGATTCTGATGGTGATGGTTTGAATGACTACGATGAGGTCGTTAACTGGTTGTCTGATCCCCTCACATTTGACCCAGATAACGACTCAGATGAATACTATCACTTCATTGACTGCGACGATGATGATGCAAGTGTTAACCCCGGAATGCAGGAATTGCTTAACGGTAAGGATGACGATTGCGATGGATTAGAGGACGAGGGTTACAATGAATCTGACCAAGATGGTGACGGTTTGTCTGACTGGGATGAGTTCCATGTCCATGGAACCAGTCCGATTAATCCAGATTCAGATGACGATGGCATATCGGATGACCAGGAGGTTGAGGTGTATGGAAGCGATCCATTGACCGTGGATTTGGACAATGATGGGGACGGTGCCTATTGGTTCGAGGATTGCGATGATAATGACTCTAGTTTTGCTCCAGGGGTCCCAGAGATTCTAGATGGGATGGACAATGACTGCGATGAGGAAAGCGATGAGGACTTCTTATGGATAGACTCGGATGGAGATGGCATAACTGACTACTCAGAGTTCCATTACTTCTACACTGACCCGGGCAACGGGGACTCAGATGGTGATGGCCTGCCTGATGGAGTAGAGTTGAATGAGATGATGTCGGATCCACTCGTTGCAGATCCTGATGCCGATCTCGATGGCTGGTATCACTTCCAGGACTGCGATGATGATGACTTCGAGAGAGCGCCGGAAAGGCCAGAGGAGCTTGATGGGAAAGACAATGATTGCGACGAAGTTGTAGACGAGGATTTCTATGATATTGATACAGATGGGGACGGGTTATCTGACTACTCCGAGTACCACAACTATAGCACGATGTTCGACTCTGCCGATTCAGATCAAGATGGGGTGGACGATGGGACCGAGGTCGCTCGTGGGCTCTCAAGTCCTGTTTTGGCTGACTACGACAGGGACAATGACGGTTTCTACGAGTATGAAGACTGTGACGATTTTGTGGGAAGCACATTCCCTGGCGCTGTAGAACAGTGGAATGGAATTGACGATGACTGTGACGAGGTGAAAGACGAGTTCGTTAACAGGCTCGATCTAGTTCTTGCAAGCTATGAGAAGTCGGGTGGAACAGTGTACCTAAGCAATGGTGAAATCTTCGATGGACCCAATTCATACGAAGCATTACCCGTGCATTGGGACTCTGCAAACGAGTCTTTTGGAATCTCTCTATCCGGAATCCAGTCATCGGTCGGCGCAGTAATCTCTTGGTCGATGAGTGGTTATTCTCTGGAAATGAATACTAGCGATAGTGGGAAGGAGATTCTGCTACTTCCCATCAATTGCAAGAATCCAATTAGCGATCTCCAGATACAGGTTTGCGATGAAGGAGCATCGGTACAGAAGATTAGGGCCGTTGTCTCGGAAGGTGAGTTCGTAACAGAGATTGAATGGAGTGTGATGGTTTCAACGTGGGTGGAGCCGGAATCCGAGAATAGGTTCTTCTCAGCGATTTCAAGCCCTGCTGGAATTATTGGAATAATCGTCCTCCTTATGGGCCTAACAGGTGGAGGGGTATTGATTGGAGTTAGGATATCTCGATCTAGGGAACTGCAAGAGGCACTGGAGGCATATGGGGTGAGTCCGGAGAGATTGGCTATTCGTCCAGAGAATAAGGGCGTGGAGCTGCCAGAGGCACCGAGCTTTGCATGGTCAAATGATGAAAACTGATGTCACTGTGGCCAAGAAATAACCTAACGAAGAGTGAGATTTCGAGGATTAGAATCACTCCTTAGGATTCATATTGTCTGGCTGGGAGCGTCAAACTAGAGTCGGCATGAGCATTCGAAGTAAACTTGTTTCTGGGCTACTTCTTCGGCCAAGCAAATTCCTATATCGTATCTTTCGACCTTCTCCGAAGACACTCCGGTTGATTATCCACCCCATATCATCGATTGCTAGTATTCTTGCATCTCCCACTCTGAGGGCTACTTGTGAGAAAGAAGATTTTGATGGTGTTCCAGGGGTTGTTTTTCACCCCACAAAGGGCAGTAACTCACGAAGAGTCCTCGTATACCTGCATGGGGGTGGTTATTGCTGGGGTTCGTCGAAGAGCACACATCGGGTTGGGTTGTCTAACTTTGCCAGTATTTCTGGGATATCGATATATTGCATTGAGTATAGATTGGCTCCAGAGAACCCATATCCAGCTGCACTTGAAGATGCGATTAAGGCTTGGAATAGCATCTCAGCAAGGTTTTCCGAATCAGATATCATTCTAGCAGGAGACTCGGCTGGCGGAGGTTTGAGTCTGGCACTGATGATGAGTATTCGTGACAACGGAGCCAGGATGCCGGATGCATCGATACTTTTCTCACCCTGGACTGACCTTACATGTTCGTCGGAATCTTACAGCACCAGGGCCAAATCTGAGCCGATGTTCCCAAGAGAAGCCCCGAAGGATCACGCTAGAAACTATGTCCCTGGGGAAATCGATGCTTCTATTCCAGAAATCTCTCCAGTGAATGGTAGTTTCATAGGATTTCCAAGGATGCTAATTCTAGTTGGGGATAGAGAGATTCTGCTTGACGACAGTAGGGGGGTATGTGACAAGGCATCTGAAGATGGAGTAGATGTGAGGATGGAAATCTGGCCGGATATGTTTCACGATTGGTGGCTGTTTGGATTATTAGTTCCTGAATCAAGAAAATGTCTCCAAGAGGCGACAAGATGGATTTATCTGAATGATGAATGAATTAACTAGGTCAACCTGTTCGGAATTGAATATGACTCACGAGAACATGTACTATAGAATGATGGGGAATACTGGAATTCAGGTCTCTGTACTTTCATACGGGTTCTGGGCCACATACGGAATCAAGGACAGGCTGTCCGGCGATGAGGGCGTGAAGACAGCCAAGGAGCTGATGAGGATGGTTCGAAATTCTGGAGTGAACTGCTTCGACCACGCAGAGGCGTACGGCAATCCCAACGGAGAGGCTGAGAGGATTTTCGGAATAGCGCTGAAGGAACTCCAGGAGGAGGATTCTAATCTATGGCGTCGCTCGGACTTGGTCATTACAACCAAAACATTCTGGGGAGGGTCCGGGGTAAACGAATCCGGCCTTTCAATGAAACACTGCAGAGAGGGGCTGGATGCATCACTCTCTCGGCTTCAACTTGACTATGTTGACCTGCTTTTCTGCCATAGGCCAGACCCATACACCCCTACCTCAACCGTTGTAAGATCAATGACGCAGATGGTTCGCTCTGGCAGGGCCACTGCTTGGGGAACGAGTGAGTGGTCTGCCCAGCAGATCACCGAGGCCTTCTGGATAGCCAGGAGCGAGGGATTGGAACCACCCCAGTTCGAGCAGCCACAGTACAATATGCTACATCGGGATAGGTTCGAGAACGAGTATTTTCCGATGTTCAACCCGCCGTACAATATAGGCACCACAATATGGAGTCCACTGAGGTCTGGTTTCCTTACGGGCAAGTACCTGGATGGGATTCCGGATGACTCGAGAGCAACACAGGAGGGATACGAATGGCTTCTAGAGGATCTAGAGGAAAGGAGGCGAAAGGGCGAGTTCGAAGTGGTGGCAAAACTCGTTGAATATGCGGACAAGGTAGATTGCTCGCCTGCTCAGCTTGCACTTGCTTGGTGCATGAAGAATCCTAACGTCTCGACCATCTTGATGGGAGCAACAACCCCTGCACAGATTGAGGACAACATAGGGTGCATAGATGTCGCCAAGAGGCTGACCGATGATGACATGTCCGAAATAGATGAGATCCTAGGCAACAAGCCGGACTCATGGATGGGCCCAGGCGGCGTAGGAACCAGACAGTTGAAGACCCTCTGAGTACACTGGTTAGCCTTCAGTTGTCTTCCTCTTCATCTGTGGAACCAGCTGGACCCCATTCCGCGTCGGGTGATCCTCCTGACCACTCTCCGAAGACAGCGATGTCCTCAATTTCCTCGTCCTCTCTCCATGGTGGCTCACCATCAGAACCGCTGATTATCAAACAACCCTCGTCGTCTAGCCTCCTCTTCAGAGTAGTCACACCCCTCTTAACAGGAAGGAGGTGGCCGATTGGGGATCCTGAATTTACGAATGGGTGAGTAGCTGAACTGATCAGCAAGCCCCTGATGGGGGAGACAACGTCGTGCTGGGCCCCAGGCAGTTCGGGATCGGTGATTGTGGCCACAATCTCCCCTTCCTCGACAAAGCTCCCTGCAGGAGCAAGGACATCGAGGAGGCCACCCTGATCGGATCTGATCCAGACTGATCCAGAGGCCAGAATCCTGAATCTGGGCTTGCTTGGGTATCCGGGCAGCATCCTAAGGCTCCTGAGGAGATTGATTATGCCATACATGGAAATCTGAACAGACTCCGGGTCTGCCTCATCCGAACCCCCTCCTTCGTAGGTGATGCAGGCTATGTCCTCCTGGTTGGCTACCCTGCGGAGCGATCCGCGAGGACCCTCGCTATCCAGGATTGTCTCGATTCCGAACGACCTTGCGATTCGATTGCTGCTTGCATGTGCAAGATTGGCTCTAATCTGCGGGATATTTGTCCTTCCCTTTGCTGCCGAGTGAAGATCGACAACATAGTCACTAGTTGAGATGAGTTTGCTCCAAAGCTTGTGAGCCACTCTAGAAGTGGTGTTGCTGTCTGGTTTTCCGGGAAAGCATCTGTTCAAATCCCTGCCATCAGGGAAGTCACGTATCATCCTCCTATATCCGGGAAGATTGACGATCGGGACGATTCGAATCGTACCAGCCAGAACACCAGCATCAATCACCCTATCTGGTCCCATGAAGTTGGGGCCACAGAGGTAAGTTAGGGCTAGAGGGCCAACTAATTCGTCCCCATGAATAGCCCCCAGAAGGGTCACTACGGGACCAGGTCGGGAACCATGGATTACACTGATTGGGACTGGCCATGACTCGCCAATCTCAACATCTAGAAGATCAAACTCCATGTGCCTAATCGTACCAGGTTTGATCCTCTTCCTCATGAAAACATGATTCTTTGTTCCACCGTTACGAGACCACTTGGTTGGGCTTTCTCCCACCTCTCCCAAGGCCTTTTCGATTTCCTTGCGTCTACGCATTGGAATCTGATTTGCTATCTTAATCGGTGCGAACCTTCTCTTCTTTGCACGAGGCGGTGGTTTCATCTCGCGACTGCTTGAAGGTGGGTCTCCTTTGGCTGAATCGCCCGCGCTCACTGTTAGCCCGAGGGATTCGCAAATTAATACAATACGCAAGACCGTTTTGGGAATATTCAATTTCAAAGAGGGTTTTCGAGGGTCATGGAGGGAGGGGGTGAGAAGTCTGTACAAGAGATTCATGCGCCGTCTAGCATTTGCTTCGGCTGTGGCCCGTCCAACCAAGATGGGTTGAAGATTAGATCCTTCAGAGGGGAAAATGGACTTGAAATGGAGTTCGAACCAACTGAAGAACATCAAGCATTTCCAGGAATGATAAATGGGGGGATAATCGGGACCCTGCTTGACTGTCATGGAAACTGGACCGCAGCAATTGCTCTGATGGATCAAACTGGTGCATCTGAGCCCCCCTGCACAGTCACTGCTTCCTACAGCATCAAACTCAGAAGGCCAACTCCCTTCGGCGTCACCCTTAGTGTAACCGGAGAAATAGTCGAAATTGGAGAAGACCGAGCAAATGTGAAGATGTCGCTTTCTGCAAATGGAAAGTTGTGTGCTACAGGAGAGGGTTTGTTCGTCGCTGTGAAAGAGGGTCATCCAGCCTTCCACAGATGGACCTGATGCTCTCTCGGCATCCTTTAGAACGGCCGAATTGAAGTCCCCCCATGGAAGACGAGGGGGAGAGCGATATGGTTGACCTCGGGGAGTTCCAAATCGACGAACGTTTGAAGAAGATGCTTCAGGAAAATTGGGGGATAAGTCGATTATTCCCCCCGCAAGCAAGGGCTCTCCCAAATTCCCTTGATGGGAGGAATCTGATGCTCGCGATACCAACAGCAAGTGGGAAGTCGCTTGTAGCTCATATCACAATGGCACACAGGTTGTCTAACGATTTGAAGGGGATGAGGGGGATTTACATTGTCCCCCTCAAGGCTCTTGCTTCGGAGAAATTCAGCGAATTGAGTGAAATCTGCAACAGCGTTGACCTGAAGGTAGGGCTCTCGATTGGAGATAGGAGCAGTGAGAATAATTTTGTTGAAGACTCGGACATACTGGTTTGTACCAGTGAGAAGCTAGACTCGATGCTTCGTTCGAATCCTTCTCTGATAGATGACATTGGGATAGTAGTTGCTGATGAATTCCACCTATTGCAAGAACCAAGCAGAGGTCCAACATTGGAGATATTACTGTCCAGGATTAGGCACAGAGTTGAAGGGGCGCAAATATTAGCCCTATCGGCAACAGTGGGAAATGCAAGTGAGTTGGCAGAATGGTTGGAAGCCGACCTAGTAAAATCTGAATGGCGGCCAATCGCCCTATACTCAGGTACTCTGACTGGCTTGGATCTTAGATACCACTCAGTAGAAAGCCCCGGTGGGGATTTTTCTCTACCTGAGTCGAAGCGGCTTGATGGCGGGGTGAACAAGAACCTCCATTCTGTTCTGGACGACACGATGGATGTGGATAAGCAGATGCTGGTGTTCGTGGCTTCGAGATCCTCGGCGCAGAAAGAAGCAAGAGAGCTCTCAAAGCATGTAAAATCAAAAGTAGCTGCGGGGGATCAGAAGTTCTCAGATTCAATTACCGATTCTTGGAGCGAAATGGCAAATTCACTGTCTGCAAGAGAGGGCGTTTCAGTCACTGCAAAGGCCCTAGCAAACGCAGTAAGAGGTGGTGTTGGTTTCCATCATGCAGGTCTTACTTCTTCTCAAAGAAAAGTGATCGAGGAAGGTTTCAGAACTGGTAATTTGTTGTGCATAGTGGCAACACCTACTCTCGCACAAGGAGTGAACCTTCCAGCTAGTAGGGTTGTCGTCAGAGATACAAGAAGATGGAGCACAGTTGCAGCCAGGAGCATGCCTCTTCCGGTAATGGAGGTGAGACAAATGATGGGTAGGGCCGGAAGACCTGGTTTCGATGAGTTCGGGGAGTCGTTCTTAGTTTCAAAGAGTAAGCAAGATGAAGACTCTCTAATCGATTTATACCTCAAAGGAGAACCTGAAGATGTTACCTCGAAGCTGGCTAATCCAGGAGCTCAGAATGCAGAAGAGGATGGGGCTCTACTTGCTCATATTCTTTCCATTGTGGCTACTGCGGGAATCGATGATAGAGATGCGATCTCGAGATTTATGTCGAAGACCTTTCTCTCGAGACAGATGGATTCAGAGACTCTGGAGACTAGAACTGACGATGTCCTAAACTGGCTCTGTGAGAATGGCATGATAGAGAGGACGGGGGAGTCTGAGCAGGTCGAGAAGAGGATTAAGGATACGAAGACCAAAGAAAGAGGCGCGGAGGACTGGAAAGATGAGATGCCATCATGGGCAAACTCAGCCACTGCGATCCCTGGATTGGACCTCGTCGCCAAGGAAGAGTCCCCAAGAAGAAGGATCTCTCCTAGGAGAGGTCCGGCGATTTTTGGTTTCAAGAAGGCCAGTATGTATGAGCCATCTGAGTCTTTTCTCCCAGAACCGGCTGCAATGACCTACTCGCCTACGCCACTGGGTGCAAGGGTTTCGAGACTCTATCTGAACCCAATTTCAGGCAGGATTATCCAAGATGGTCTTAGAAAGGCGATAGGCATTATCTCGGGAGAAGACAAGATTGGCCAGGTTTCTCCACTTAGCCTTCTTCACCTAGCCTCTTGCACGCCTGATTTCCTCCCTCTTTGGCCAAGGAAGAATGACTATGGGGCAATACAAGAAGCACTGCATGGGCGTGAAAGGGAGTTTCTTTCTACACCCACTGACCTCGAAGAAGAGCGAAGGATGAAAGGAGCACTAGTGGTAAATTCGTGGATGGATGAAGACTCACTAGATTCGATAGAGAATGATTGGGGAGTCCAAGCTGGAGATTTGCGAAGCAGGGTTGAGTTGATTGAGTGGCTCCTGTATGCAATGAGGAGGATTCTGGCCGAAGATGAGGATTTGGCAAGGATGGATCGGAGGGCGCACAAAATCCTGTACCAGTCCATTGACGAAGTGCATCGAAGAGTTAGGTATGGCTGCAAGGCAGACATCCTAGGCCTAGTTGCGATTAGGGGAGTTGGTAGAGTTAGAGCTAGAGAAATGTCTGACACACTTGGCTTAAACAGTGCATCCGACCTATCCGCGATTACAGAGAGAGACAAGTCCAAGCTTTCTGACCTAAGGGGATGGAGTCCTAAATTAGTTGACAAACTGGTGGATTCAGCGAGCAAGTCAGTTAGAAGGTCACGCTAATCAGATTCATCAGCAGAACAGCATCCCGAAGCATGGACGCGCACCACCTAGTTCCATGGTTCCCTGCCTGGGGGATTAGATTCCCAGAGCCAGTAAAGAATGTATTCTCCATAGTGTCCATCATTAACGAATGGAGGCCTAGCAATAGGTGGATGATGTTAGCATATGAGGCAGCGGCCAGTGAGGTACACCTCTGGACAGCATGGTACGCGCTTAGGAGGAATGAGTCCTCGGGAGAAATGGTAGCGAAGACTCCTGATGCAGAATTTCTGAGATTGGTCTCTGGGACTAGGCAAATCAACAAGGCGTTTGAGAGGGCTGGTATAGCAATAGATGACAAATGTGCCTGGATTGTGATGCTCCCGGACTCAGAACTAGGAGACGATTTCGGAGAGTTCTCGATACCATTGGAAAGTTATAACGAAACTACAGAAGATGCAATTCGACTAATCGAGCATTTGGGAGGATCGCTGATGCCTAATCGTCCAACTCCAACTGCTAGTGGACTTGAGAGGATTGGTTCGAGCGACTTGGAAGGAGCGAAAATTGTGGAAATAGAGGATTTTTTTCTGAGTCATCTTGCTCTTTCCGATTTGAGATGATCTGTTTCAGTAGTCATGTTGATAGGCATGTGGCACAACAGGAATTCGTAACATGCCAAAGTTCTACGGCTTCGGAAAATGCGATGATTGCGATGTTCCATGTACGTCGGGGAACTTCCTAAGTCATGAAGGGAAAAGGTTCTGCACCGCTTGCTGGATAGAGAAGGGGAACCCAGAACATCCAGATTTGGAGGAAATACGTGAGAAGGTAGCGGCAGCAGTAGAAGTGTGGAAGTGTGCAAAGTGGACACGTGAGCAGGGTCCTCTTCCACTTGGGCCAATGCCAGTAAAGAAGTGAGGTTCGACCATGACAAGTGGATTCGTTCCAGATGACTTTGATGCAACGATTTGGGAGAACATTGAGCCCCTAACTAATGATTTAATGGAAAGAAAGTTGAGTTGCTCAAGTTGTATAGAAGGTCTGATTTCTGATTCCTCTGAGCTTGCCGAGCATATTTCGGAAACTGGTGCCCTACTCTACATTGGAATGACTTGCGATACCGAGAGTGAGGAAAAAAGGGGATTTTTCCTAGATTTCATGAGCAACATTAGACCCAAGTTATCTGAATTCTCGGATGCACTGAATAGAAGAATAGTCAATCACCCCTCGGTAAATGATCTGCCAGGCAGATACGAACTGATGCTAAGGGGCATGAGGACAGATGTCGAGATTTTCAGGAAGGAAAACATCCCACTAGGAGTGAGGCAAACAGAGCTTGTTACTGAGGCGCAAACGATTAACGGAGCGATGACTGTTGAATTCGAGGGTGAAGAGAAGACATTTCCACAGATGAGCAAATATCTGGAGTCTAATGACAGACCCCAACGTCAGTCAGCCTGGATGTCTATGGCTGCAAGACGGATGGATGATAATGAGAGGTTGTCGGAGATATTCGATGAGTTGATCTCAATTAGACATCAAATGGCTACAAACGCAGGATTCGAGAGTTATACGAAGTATATGTTCAGAGCGATGCATAGATTCGACTATACAATCGAGGATTGTTTGGAGTTCCATGAATCTGTTGAGTCAGTTTGCATGCCCATTCTGGAGAAAATCAACAAGGACAGGTGCGAAGGTCTTGAGATAGGTAATTTGAGCCCTTGGGACGTAAATGAGAAAGGAGGTTCGGGGCCAGATATTCATGGCAGGAATCCTCTAAGGCCATTTCAGACTGTAGAGGAGATGGTTGAGAAGTTATCTGAAATGTTTCATGAGATTTCCAATGATCTTGGAGAGAAATTTGACAAACTAGTTGAGATGGATACATTGGATCTAGATACTAGGAAGGGGAAGGCTCCTGGAGGATACCAGTATTATCTGGAGAAGAGCAGGGTGCCGTTCATCTTCATGAATGCGGCGGGCCTTCAAGGAGACTTGGAGACTATGATACATGAAGCTGGACATGCATTCCACTCACTCTATTGTGGTCATCTGGAGTTGATTGACGAAAGGGACTACCCCATAGAATTCGCTGAAGTTGCATCCATGTCGATGGAGCTTCTCACACAGCCATGGTGGGATAAGTTCTACGAAACTGAGGAGGCCGACAGGGCAAGGAGAGCCCACTTGGAAGGAGTGGTCTTCTTGTTACCATGGATTGCGACGATTGATTCTTTCCAACATTGGATATATGCCAACCCTGGACATTCAAGAGAGGAGAGAGCTGAGGTATGGCTCTCAATTAGAGATAAATTCGGCTCCGACATGGATTGGACGGGTCACACCGACTTCAGAGAGTTGTCATGGCAGCAACAAGGTCATCTTTTCGGAGTCCCATTCTATTACATCGAGTATGGTATCGCACAGCTTGGATCTTTGCAATTGTGGAAGACACAGATGGGTGACCCTCAGAAAGCTCTCGATGACTATGCAAATGCAATGTCCCTAGGCAATACTAGGACGCTGCCAGAACTCTTCTCGGCAGCTGATCTGGAGCTGGGTTTCAATGAAGGTCACTTCATGTCCCTGATGGGGACAGTGGAGACTGCGTTATCCGAGCTGCCTACGTAGCCTTCGGACTCCGGGGCCTACGCTAATCGCGCAGACCCTCGGATGTCACGGTAAAGACTGCCTCTCCCTCAGGTAGGTTTGGACTGTCGATTAGGCGGGCTATTCTCCGGCCCCCCTTTGACTTCCTGAGATATAGGCGGAATGTGCTGGCATGTGCTACGATGTGGCCACCTACTGCTCTAGTGGGGTCGCCCCACATTGCATCTGGCTTGGCCTGGACTTGATTTGTTACGAGAACTATTGCGTTCTGCACGTCGGCAACTTGCTTCAGCTCCTTCATATGGCGATTGAGCTTCTGCTGTCTGGGAGCAAGCATTCCCCTTCCTATGTATTCTGCACGGAAGTGACTGGTTAGAGAGTCGACTATGATCAGCTTGACGTCGAGGCTCTTTGCCATTCTCTTTATTTCATCTACGAGGAGTATCTGGTGTGCCGAGTTGTAGGCCCTAGCAACGTGAATCCTATCGAGTGCGTCATTGGGGTCGATGCCTACTGCCTCTGCCATCTGTGCTATTCTCTCTGGCCTGAATGTGTCTTCTGTGTCAATGTAAACAATCTCCCCGTCAAGGCCACCCTTCTCCAAACTGAGTATGCAATTTACAGCCAATTGATGGCCAATCTGAGTCTTTCCACTTCCGAACTCACCGAATACCTCTACTATTGCCTGGGTCTCGAAACCGCCTCCCAGTAGTTCATCTAGTGAGGATGCCCCGGATGTCAGCTTCTGTACTCTCTTTCTTCTATCGAGTAGTGCAGCACCACTGACGAATCCGCCGATGTTTGCCAGTTTCTTGGCTCCAGCGATGATCTTTGCTGATACTGCTTCTCCAAGTTCTGCTTGCTCTGCTAGCTCACCTGGACTCATTACGGCAATTCCCAAGAGATCCTCGAATCCTGCTTCTCGGAGCTTTTCCGCTGTTGCTGGACCGACTCCTGGCAAATCCTCAATCGTGGGTTCGAGTTCATCCACATCAATCACTAACTCTTCTTCTTCCACCTTTTCACTCGCTGTCTCTTCTGTCATCTAATCACCAATATTCATCCGTTCTCAATCGGAGGTATATGAACAAACGAAGGACCCCTAGGGATTCTATGAAAGTATTCATGTTCGATGATTCTGAGCAGTCTATCGATTTTTCACTTTCACTTTATTCTGGTAGCGGGTGATGGATTTGAACCATCGGTCTCCGGGTTATGAGCCCGACGAGATAACCTGACTACTCCAACCCGCTGTCTTCTCGCTGGGGCCTCGGTTATTTGAACGCGCGGGACGAGGAAATTCGTATGCATGATGGGAACAGTATTGTGATGCCAGCATTCCGACTACATCTGAGCCCACCATGGACGGTCATTTGCTTATTCAGAATGCGACCCTTGTTTTGCCTGATCGGGTAGTCGAAGGAGACTTGCGTGTTTCAGGTGGTTCAATCGCAAATATCGCTGCAGGAGGGGGTTTGCAGCCTAGTAATGACGAGACTGTTATTGATGCCACTGGCTTGCATCTTCTCCCAGGGGCTATCGACCCTCATGTCCACTTCAGGGAGCCTGGAAGTACCGATAAGGAAGACCTCGAAAGCGGCAGTAGGGCTGCTGCTGCAGGTGGAGTAACCTCATTCCTTGACATGCCGAACAACAACCCCAATGCGACAAATCGTTCCACATTGGAAAGAAAAATTGCTCTTGCGTCTAAGAAGTCTGTGACCCATCATGGCTTCTTCATTGGTGCTACCAATGACAACATCAGCGATCTGCAAAGCGTGGAAGGAATGGATGGAGTCTGCGGAATCAAGATTTTCATGGGCAGTAGTACTGGGGACTTACTCGTACATGAGCAAGAGCATCTGGAGAATATCTTTGCCAATACTGGAGGAATAATCGCTACCCATGCAGAAGATGAGGATCGTCTGCAACGGCGTACTGAAAAATTCAGTCATCGTACGGACATTGCCTCTCATGCTGAGTGTAGAGATGTTGAATGCGCTTTCCTAGCCACTAAGAGAGCGGCATCTCTTGCTAAGGATCACGAACATCGGCTTCACGTCGCCCATCTGACTAGTGGTAAAGAGGCTGATTGGTTGCATAGAAACAAAGGCAACCTCGTAACAACCGAGGTATGTACACAACACCTGACCTTCGACCAAGATGACGTTGAGAGGCTGGGTGAGCGGGTTTTGATGAATCCTCCAATTCGGTATACTGAGGATAGAGACGCTCTTTGGAGGCGGCTTAAGGACGGAACGATAGATTGCGTGGTCACTGACCATGCGCCCCACACCTTGGAAGCAAAGTCTGTCGGTTTTCCGTACTCACCGGCTGGAATGCCGGGAGTCGAGACCTCATTGCCAATTATGCTGACTCACGCAATGAATGGCAAATGTAGCGTTACAGATGTGGTTCGCTGGATGTGCGAAGGTCCTGCCAAGGTCTACGGCATTCAGAACAAGGGATCCCTAATCGAGGGATATGATGGTGACTTGACTATAGTCGACTTGGAAACTAGTCGAGCCATAACTGATTCAGATACCTGGACTAAAGTTGGGTGGACACCGTACGATGGTATGGAGCTCACCGGATGGCCGAGGTACACTATCGTCGATGGTGAAGTCGTCCACAAGAGGGAGGTCGATGGAGCGCTCCGAGGAGTTCCTGTGGCTAAACCTGGCTCAGTAGGTAGAGCGCTTAGGTTCGGATAGAATCTGTCTTAATCCTCGCAATTCTCTGCATCGGGCTCGTTGCATGGGTGGGTTTCAGTCTCTTCCTCGGGTTCGGATGGATTCGACTCAACTCCGTCAACTTGCTCCACGAGCCCGTTGTCGTACCCGATTGGCTCATTTCCGGGGAGTTCCAGTTCAACCATCAGGTGTAGGTCCGCAGTCCTGTGGACTGTGGCCCCGCCTGCCGAAAAGGCGTAGACGTAGTCACCCATGAAAATTGATCTCCTGATGCTAGTAGAGCCCGACCACCAACTTGACAGGCCATCCTCGTTGTAGAATTCCGAGTGTTCGACCTGGCCGTGATCTGACAGTGTCCCATTTTCAGAATCGACGTTGATCATCTTGAGCATGGAGACATACTCGTATCCAGAGTGGTAGTAGACCCTCCCCTCAATCTCGATCTCATCGTATACGTATCTGTGAGTTGAGAGTGGGACTGCCAAAAGAGACTCTGGTGCCCAGAAAGTGAATGCCTTGTGCTCGTAGGTAGCCTCCGAGTATGACCATGACCAACCGCAAGACATGATTGAATCACAGTTTTCGTCCGCATATCCTGGAGTCAACATCAGAGAGTCAGATAGTGTGGGATTGCTTGTGTTACTGACGTCGAATAGGGAAATCTGGGTCATAGACCAATCAAGACCCAGTCCGTTTTCCCCTGGAGCGATACCTATTGTCAGGAGGTTGTTCTCGTCAATCGGATGTATGTAAGTCGATACTCCAGGCACCTCCAATTCTCCTAGTATTACTGGATTAGATGGGTCGGAAAGGTCGATAACCCACAGTGGGTCGATGTTCATGAAGGTCACAAGATATCCTCTATCTCCGACGAATCTAGCACTCCAGATTGTCTCTCCCTCGGCGATTCCACCGATGTAGCCAGTCTGGTCGAGAAGTCCCTCGCCATCGTCGGTTAGAATGGTAACTTGATTGGTTGGGCCACTCCACACTGGGTCTCCGTTATCGTCTAACTCTGCTGTTCTCCACCACATCCCCCAGTTGTCCGAAGTCGAAGCAACTCGGATGTCACCGTTGTGCTCGCCGATAGAGAATTGATCATTGACGGTACCCTCAACTCTTCCAGAAGCAACGTAAGTTGTGTGATTCGCGTCACTTATGTCGAATGAATGGATGTTAGTCGCATCCTCCCAGTCGGAGTTCCTCCAGAACCACCACATGTCGTTGGCTGGCTCAGCTAGGACTAGGGTGTCCTTGGATGAATATACATGGGCCCAAGAGGAAGTGATGTGATCCACCTCTAGTGACACCTCATCATCGAGCATCCGTATTGTCATGATCGTCGTGAATCCCCGTCCTGCGCTGTCTGCGCTTGCTGAGAACTCCGTGCACTTCTCGTAAGTCAGGGGGTGAGTGAAGATCTCACCATCCCTCATCTCGTAGATATGAGGCACGAAGTCATCTAGGGTAAGTTCAGAGATGACCCTCTCATTGTGCAATACGGTCTGATCTACGCTATCGTTCCAGATATCCATTCTCTTGTCCAGGTCATCTTCTGACCAGTAGTCGTCAGGAAGGTTGACCCAAGTCCTGATTTCATCGAAATATGTCCAAAGGTGTGTCACCGATCGAACCGTCCCATCAACCATCCTTGCTGTGTGATAGTTGCCCTCGATGTACATCTCCTTCTCTATGACCGGAGATGAGCGGTTGGTGATATCCACCACGGTGTACTTGACTAGGTTCTGAACCTTGGTGTACGTGTATGTGGACTCCCAGTCCCCAGCATCGTCGTCCTTGCCGTCCCCAACGCTATCTCCTTCCACCGTGACCTCCTTGGACATTAGATTCCGCAAGTCGCTGTCTGCAGGTAGGTTCCAGTAGTATATGGACGAGGAGATGACCAGCCTATCGCCCTCAATCATCATCTGGGTCGGGTTACCCTCTATCGTCAGGTTGGACTCCAGGGTCAGGTTTCCAAACTCAGGAACACCCATGATCAGAAGCAATTGCCCGTTTAGCATGTAGATGTGGAATCCATCTGTCTTGAGGAAATCAGCCTCGTCGACGCCGGACTCCTGGTTGTTGGTTCCCGAGAACTCTCCCTCCCTTGATCCTGAGTCTGAATCTGTTCCTGTTGCTGCTACATCATCTGTCGATTCAGCCACCATTGGTTCTCCGTCAAGTGTTGCGAATTCGGGATTTCCAAACCTAGCCGTCCAAGGCTCGGAGACCCAGTGCCAGTAGCTCTGCTGATCCAGATTAACCACCATCTCGTCGTAGACCGCCCTCTTCAGATCCTCCAGAAGTGTGTCGCAAGCATCGTAGTTCTGGAGCACGGGCGAAGAGCGGGTCCTTTCCGGGAGATCTAGCTTTGGATAGTCGCCTTCCAATGCATCGATAGTCCTCTCAATGTCTTCGACTACATCATCCACTGCCTGGAGGCATCCTGCAGTAGCCATCAGGAAAATCATCAACAGAGTTGGTGTAATGCCTGTCTTCATGCCCGTTCCGCCTCAATCATCCTTTTGAAATTAGTAGTATCATAGATTGCACTCATTAATAGAGTTGGGAGGGTAGTTAGGATTGGAAAAGGGATACTCGTTGAGTGGGGTATTGTTTGACGGGGCCGGTTCCTCCGAATCTGCTTCTTTTTCAGTCGTCATCTCAACGCCACTAGTGTCCGCACTAGTGACGAGGCTCTGTGTGCCGGCTAGAAAAATCAGCGCGGCAACCTGCATGTCCAGTGTTTGGTCCATAAGATTGAATCATCGTCATCTTCGATTTAAACAAATTGGCTGCATGAGTCATTGGTAACTCTGCAGATAGAGAGATGTGGTGCGGACACCGGGAGTTGAACCCGGGTTAGCAGGTTGGGAACCTACTGTCATAACCACTAGACCATGTCCGCGTGATTCCAGCGAGATGGTCGTGGTAATTGAGAGACTCGGTGGGGGCCGGACAACGTTATACTAGGCGTCTGAGTGCTTCCATTGCAGAATCGGCCTTTCCTAGCAATTCCAAGCACGATTCGATCCTGCCTTCGGATAAGGAATTCTCCGATTCAGATAGGGCCCTCTCGGTTTCGACCCTAGCCTCATCATTTGCAGAAACGCCCGATGAATCTAGCCTATTCCTGAGTTTGCTCCAGTCGTCAACAAGGAAGTCCAGCATCTCTCTCGCCTCCCTCTTTCTGGAAGATAGGGACTCGAGTTCTATGGTCAGAGCCTGCATAGAATCGTTAGCTTCGACCCAATTCCCTGATTCAGCCAGAGATGTAACCATCTCCAACCTATCTCTCCATTCGGAACCCACATCTCCTAGGGGGATTTCGTCCTCGATGCTCTTCCTCTGCCTCAATGCTCTCTGAACCGATGTCTTCGCGGCTGCCTCCCCCCTGAGTGACCTGGTTACGCCGTCGGACAATCCTATTGCAAGAGATGGGTTGCCTCCTTCAAGGGCTTCATTTGCCTCGGCCAGCCTCTGTTGTAGATCGTCAATGGAGTCGGAATCAGACGAAGAAATCTCATTCTCAGCATCCTTTAGGGATTTTTTGGCACGTTCCATTAGTCCTTCGACGTCCCCCATCTGAGAGGGTATCTCCGATACAATCGCCAATGCATACTCAGGATTCTCTTCCGTCATGGCCTTCTTCGCTTCCTCAAGGGTGGAAATTAGCCCTCTAACCAAGTGGCCGTCTCCTGATGAAATCGACTTCTCAGCCTCTTCGATTGCGTCTTTGGCTTCTTGCCAATGAGTCTCTATTTTCTCGGCCATTGATTTGGCTTCTCTGAACTTGTTCTCTGCCATCCTCAGAGATCCGTTATCGAGCTCAGCAAGCGCACTGTCGAGGATAGCCCGAGCCCTGCCTGGGGTGCCGGTTATCGCTTCTGCACGTTCTATGGAGGCAATCGACTGTGCCTTGACCTCATCAATATCGGATAGGAAAGAGAGGATCCTGTCGACTTCCCTCTCAGCATCAGAAATTAGGTTGATTCCCTTCTCTGGATTCTTCCAGCCCTCTTCCCTTGCAGTCTTCAAGAGAGAGTTTGGCTGTTGCAATAGGCTGTTTCCAGACTGCAATCCCAAGATCCTGCTCTCGGCGATTTTCAACCGCTCGGTGAATTTCTTCCTTTGCTCCTCGAGGCCATCCTTAGTGAGAAGTGGTGGGATTGTGGTTAGGATTGCTGGCACCCCGACGATAAGGAGTGACTCGGGGTTGGGGTTGGTTAGTACGATCGGGATTGCCAGTCCAAAGCCGAAAGTTGTCATTAGTCCCCTCCATCTCATTGAGTTAACATCTGACCTGAGAATGTGTCTCGAAGATGAGAAGAGTGCTGCAGAAGCCAGGACGAGGAGAATCACTGCTCCAAGATTCCCATCGTCACTCCGATTCACCTCGGCAAATGCAAGTAGTGGTGGCCATGCAATACAGCATGCGGTTGAGACTCTAGTTCTCTGAATTGGTCCAAATTCTACTAGGTCTGGCATCATCAGGGCCGATGAAAAAAGTACTGCTCCGGGACCAAATCTCTCCAGATAAGAGGTTTCGGAACCAAATGAGGAAAATATCCACCAGGCACCCAGTGAAATTAGCAATAACTGGGATACTAGAGCTGCCCTATCCACCCTGTTACGGTGTTTTGCAACAACTCGTATCGGGTAGTCTGGAAGCATCACCATGAATTACGAACAGGCAGAGGGGGTCAATATGTATGCGGTTCTATGAGCAGGTTTGGAGTGGATAAATCTCAATCTTCTGCTCGTGCCTTGTTAATCATCAGGAAAACGGAAAAGATTACACTTCCTAGAACCAAGACGAACAATCCGAGGTTGTCTTCTTGTGTATTGTACTCCACTTCCAGTGGGATCATTCCATGCGTCCCTGCTGATGCACTGTCCCAATTCAGATACAGTTCGTCGAGACTATCGTTTTCCATCTCGAATTGGAATTCCACTACTCCCTGGCCCGGTCCGTTTTCCAACGAAGACGCGAAGGGTTGCTCCGTCCACCTTCCACAAATATCTGAAAGGCAAACTCTCGCGAATGCTGAGTCAGACCCATCATTCTCGACGACCACTGTCAGAATGGCTGTCCCCCCGACCTTGGAGTCGTCAGAAAGGGTCGCCTCAACCACCCTGATGTGAGCCCCACTTCTTGGCTGAACAGTAAGTAGAACCGTCTCCTCCCTGGTGTTGCCCTTCGAATCGGTCGCCTTGACCACGATTTCGTGATTGCCCTGCAGCAATGGTGGAATCGGGATGGGTTCGGAAACTGACCAGTTCTGATCGTCCCATGAAGCTTCATCCCCGTCTATCCAGATCGACCATGACAAATTGCCTATGGAGTCCAGATCATCGAAAGAATAGGATAGATTGAGCGTCAACTCGTCATCCTCATGGGAATCGTCATCCATCTCAATCTCAATTCCATTGGAAAATAGTCTGGGAATTACCGTAGGCGGATTTGAGTCGAGAACCTGGATAGTCCATTGTCCGATAGCGGTGTTTCCAGCATCATCAGAAACCAGGAGATCTACGCTGATTATGGTTGGATTCCTGGCCAAGTGCCTTTGATAGATTCCCATGTGGGCTCCATTGACTCCCATGCCCTGATTAACCGTGAACTCAAATGTTTGTTCTGATATTCCTGATTGCCTCCATCCTTCAGAGATGTTCGAGTATAGTTCTAGGAGGACTGGGAGGGAGGAGTCATCTGAGGCATTTACATCGAAGCGAATTGTACTTCCCGCTGGAGCCATGATTGGGCTGAGGCTTGTAGGATCAAGTGGAGAGGTTTGGGAGTTGCCCACCACCATAGTCCCAATCCATGTTGGCAGCACCCCGTCAACAGTAGGATTATCATTCCAACTTGATGATGCTCCGTGGAAGTCGAGGCACGTGGCATTTACGCTCATAACCTCTCCGTGGGAGAATCCGATCTCATCTGGGACAACTTGGAACCATGAGTTATTATGCGTGCTAATTACCTCTCCCTGGCTGCTAACTGTCCACTGAATCTCAGGTGATTCTAGTGGGCTGTCGCTGCAAGAAGCGGAGAATGCTGTGGCTTTGTTCAGAGGTATTGTGGAAGAAGTCAGAGGGGATCTAGAAGCATAAATTATGGGAGGAATGTTCTCGGTGATCGTTATCCTGATATCATAAGCAACTGGGGCCTGTGAACGATCTACTGTGAATAGTCCGGGACTGCCGGAGATTACTTCTGACATTGGGCTGTACCTATATTCCCAATTATTGGGAAGTTGGATTTCAAGGGGTACTTCCTCTACCATGGAACCCGCTCTTGGGATATCGATAAGCCTCAGAGTCCTTCCATCAGATGCTCCTAACATGGTGGCCGACTCGGTCCAGCTCCAATTCCCATTGGTCCTATTTACGGGACCCGTTTCAGGGGGGGTGACGATAATTTCCGTCTGCCCGATAACAACCATGGAGTTGTAGTCGAAGCTGCAACATCCACCGGAAGAAGAATCGGTCCAATTCCTTGAGAAGGCCACTAATTCTGAGAATTCCTGTGACTCTGTTGAGTTAATCCACCCGTCTGAGTTCCCAAGTTGTGTGTCAATTTGCTCCAGCAACCCTATCGATCTGTTATCCAGTAAATCAGTGCCATAACTCTCAGAGACTGTGACCTCCGCGAACCATGTAGCATTCACTTGTGAGCTTGGAGATATGGAACCAGTGAAGTTTAGGAATGACTGACCCCATATCGGGAGTGGGGGGCTCGGCAGATTTCCCTCAGAATCTGAATTGTGAGTAGTTGTGACGTTGTCCCCCAGGCTATTGGTCGATTCTTGAAGTGGGACTAGAACAACGAGGATCGAGGCAAGAAGAATTGGGACGAGCCTGTGATTTCTTTTTCGGAAGGACATCGGTTCACCCCTATGAATTTCCATGAATAATCACGGAACCTGAGAAATCTATGTCTAGAGGGAACATCCGAAACTCAGATCCAAGTTTTCCCTTTAGAGTATCTCTGAGTCCATCATCTCCGTATACCAAGAGGAATCCGCCATTTCCGGCTCCTAACAACTTCGCACCCTTTGCTCCTGAAGACATGACTTTCCCGTGAAGTTCATCGATAGATGGATTCGTAATGAGCGAAGATATCCCCCTCTTAGCATTCCAGGTTTCGTTTAGAAGACCGCCTATTGAATCTAAATCTCCATTCTGGAACATTATTGCTGCCTTGTCTGCATGTTCCCGAATCATCCTCATTCGACTACTCTTGTCTTGTTCATCTTCAGATTCCTCAGAAAGGACTTCACTGGCACTTCTAGTCATCCCAGTGAAAACTAATGTGAAATTACTGGAGATATTTGATACCAAATCATTCCCGATTTCTATTGGTTCTACTATGACTCCCCCGTCTCCAAATCTAATTGAGTTGATTCCTCCGAAGGAGGCAGCATACTGATCCTGCCGACCAATTGGAGCACCCATTATTTCTATCTCTATCTTGCATGCCTCCTCTGCTAGTTGTTCCTTTGATGGATTTCTGCCCTGGAATGAATGCATCGCATTCAGAAGGCCAACCGTGACTGATGAAGAAGAGCCAAGCCCTGTACCTCGTCCAGGAATATCTGCTATTGTGGTGATCTCAACGCCAGATTCTATTCCAGTTAGTCGCAAAGCTTCCCTGACCAGACCATGCTGAATCTGGGATACTGAATCTACGTCCTCCATGGACGAATATGAGATTCTAATCCTGTCATCGAATCGCTGATTCATCGTGACGTACACATATTTGTTGATTGCAGTAGAAACAACACGACCGCCAGATGATTCGGCCATCGAGAACTCGTCAATATCCGTCCCGCCTCCGCAGAAGGACACTCTGAGCGGGGTTCGGCTGATTATCATCGCAACTTGGGGGGCAGAGTATCACTCATCAAGACGCCGGTTTGGTGAAATCAAGGAATTCTACCAATGACAAGGCCTATGAGAGAGGCGCATCCGCGAGAGTCAGAGAGCATGGGCAACCTAGTCACGATGGATGACCTGACCAATGACGATATCGTTGCTGTACTCGATGACGCGGAGAAGTTAGTTCCCGTGGCCAAGGGGGATATCCTCCTCCCTCTTCTACAAGGCAAGGTCCTAGCAAACATGTTCTTCGAGAACTCAACTAGGACTAGGATGTCTTTCGAGACCGCGATGAAGAGGCTTGGAGGCTCGGTCCTAAACTTCAGCTCTGTAGGAACCTCGGTCTCCAAGGGAGAAACTCTGTATGATACAATGCAGATGATTGACGGATATGCAGACATTGCAGCGATCAGGCACCCAAGGCAGGGAGCAGCTCAGTACAGTGCGGATGCAGTTGGGATTCCGATTCTGAATGCTGGGGACGGCGCTGGGAACCATCCCACTCAGACGATGCTGGATCTATTCACCATTCGGCAGGCTCATGGAACACTGGATGGTTTGAACGTTGTTCTGGTGGGTGATCTGAGGTATGGGAGAACGGTGCACAGCCTTTCTCACGCACTTGTTAGATTCGGTGCTAGCCTGACACTTGTCTCTCCAGCCTCGTTGAAGATGCCCGAAGAGATTGTCTCCGACTTGAAGGCACATGGAGCAGAAGTCACAGAGACTGAGTCACTGGATGAGCAAATTTCCGAGGCCGACGTCATTTACATGACAAGAATCCAGAAGGAAAGGTTCCCAGATGAGGAAGAGTATGCCAAGGTCGCCGGAATTTACAGAATCGAGGCATCCAGTCTCAAGAGTGCGAAGAAGGGGATGATAATCATGCATCCACTACCCAGAGTGGACGAGATAGCCGCGAGCGTAGATTCGACTGAGTTTGCAAAGTACTTCCAACAGGCATTCAATGGCGTCCCAACTAGAATGGCACTACTGTGCCGGAGCCTTGGCGTAGAAGTTCCGAAGAAGGTGAAGTAATGTCCGAGATGAGGAGGGTTACAGCGATTCGAAATGGAACCGTAGTCGACCACATTCCCTCTGGTTACGCAATGCAGGTGATCAGTATCCTCAGAATAAACACCGACAGGGCCACTCCAGTTTCCCTGGTGATGAACGTACCAAGTGACAAGCTCGGGAGGAAGGACGTTCTCAAAATTGAGGACAGGGAGCTGGACCAAGAAGACCTAGATAGGCTAGCGCTTATCGCACCGGCTGCCAGCATTGCGATAATCAGAAACCATGCAGTTGCAGAGAAGATGAACGTGGAACTGGCAGATGACCTATTGAACATAGCCAAATGCTCCTTCTCAAACTGTATCACGAAGAATCAACGCGAGCCTCTCCCTCAGAGAATGAAGGTTGTCTCAAGAGAGCCATTGGAAGTCAGGTGCTACTACTGTGGACGAGGACAGGAAATCGATGAGCTGATAGAGAACATCATCTAATTCGTTCTCAAATTTGAGGATTTTATCCCAGTGAAAACTGATTACTAAGAAGCATTGGCCAGCCAATCCCTCATTGTGCAGGACTGGCAGACCTCTCGGCTGGTTATCTCACCGCACTCGATGCAGTTGTTGACGTCGTGCTTTAGATCTGGATTTGCTAGTGAGTGGAGATCTCTAATCTGATCTAGGGAATGCATTAGACCGTGTCTAGCACCAGGAGTCAGTTCCTCCAACCTAGCAACAACAGACCTGCTCTGCTGGCGCATGGCACCCGGTGCGTGGGGACAGTCCCCCTGGTGAATTGGCAAGCCCGCATACAGAGCATGTGCATGGATCTCCTGCTCAGGTACCCACCTGAGAGGCACTATCCTTGGTACTAGGCCCTCTATCTGGGAGTTTGTGTGGGGAGCTAGCCTGACCGATCTGTCGATTTCGCCCTTCTGGAGATTCATCAGAATCGATTGGGCCATGTCATCCAGATTGTGACCCAGAGCCATGACGTCGGCCCCGACCTTTTCCGCTAGTGCATTGAGGCCCTGACGTCGGAAGACTCCGCAGAAAGAGCAAGGCATGAGGCCTTTTGCCGCATCATGATTCCTCCCCATCGAGGGCATCAGCTGGACTACCTCGTCCATTCTGCCGTATCCCATCTCCTCGTAGCTAAGCGTCTCGAATCTGACGTCAAGTGATTCTGCCAGTTCCTTCGCAAACTCCATTGATGGGGCGCGGTATCCGTCAATTCCCTCATCCACGCACCCTGAGACCAATTCGACATCTCTCCTTCGCCCGATGATTTCATTGACCATCGAAAGAAGCACTGCAGAGTCCTTGCCACCTGAAACGGCTACGAGAACTATGAAGGGGGAGCCGTCTTCCTTGGTAGCGTTTTTTGGTAAATCCAGCTGAAGTCGAAGTTCACGCGATGTTCTCTTGCGAATGGATGAGTATAGGTGTCGACCGCAGAGATGTTGGCCGCTGTATGCCTGGAATACAATTGCGTCTGAGCGGCATCTGCTGCATGACTGGACCTCGATTTCACCGCTCATGATGAGTCGCCTCATTGCATAGGCTTGAACCCATCCTCCGATGAATTGATTCGTGCAATCATAACCGAAATGTCATGGAAGACACCGGTTCACTACCCGGTAGGACTGAGGTGGGGAGCAAGATCTTCTCCCCTTTTGTTGATAGGATTTCACTCATCTCCCTTTCAATTCTTGGAATAATTATTGCTCCGGAGATCGCATTGGCAATGGAGCCGACATTAGGTGGAAAGTCGTTAACTGCAGTAGCATGTGGGTTAATTATTGCCATCCCGCTAATCGCTAGTTCGATAGGGAAGTTGTATGTTCGAATCAGAGCCTAGTCTGATCTTAGCTTGGAAATTCCGGATTCCACGTACCCAGAGACGGTCTGCCATGGAACGATGAGTCGTAGACCGGCGACTGCGATGATGAACAATCCAGCGGATATAACCTTGCCATAAGTCATCTGCAACTCTAGTGACTCCTTCACCTGCCCAGTCCACTGCGTCCCCTCTAGAATCCCAACAATCGTAATCATTAGATCATCGAAAGCCAGTGCCATTGCAGTGGTAATGGCAACTAGCGAGACCACGACAACTAGTTGGATGAGGTGGGAGTTCACCACGTTGTTGAATTGTCTGATGTACTCTGGATCACGCTTGGACTCCTCCGGAAGAGAGGCTGCGTATTCCATATGTCCGATTACAGCCGTCCCGGATTCCATGAACAATAGAATCAGAATTGCGATTCCTAACAGTGAACTGGCTAGTGGGGAGACTAGCCCACCGAACAGAGTTCCCCCCCCTATCTGAGTAGGAAGTGCCTTGAGTCCCACATCGACCTCAGATACAATTGGCTCGAAGGTAAGAACTGCGTGGAATGCTATTACGATGATGTAGTATCCGACAACCCATGTGATGGATCTCTTGGACAGTCCCCAAATCCCTATCAGCCCGATTAGTACAGGTGCGAAGACGATCCCCAAGAAGACCATCTCCATCACCAAGCCAAGTGGGTGGAAGAGATGCTCAATGTGGTTCATCGAGTCATTGCTATTCCAGGGGAAGTGCAATCCATTCCTGAAGGTGGAGAAGATCCAAGCGAATAAGAATGGGAGAATGACCCATGCTCCCAACAGTGCTCCTGAGATTTGCTTGACCCTGTTCTGTAACTCCTGGGAGGATGACCAATAACGCTCGATTGCGAATGTTGCAAAGATGCACAGTACCAGAGGTCCAAGCATGGACATTGCCCCAGTCTGCCCGACGCCTAGTAGGAAGTCGGGGATCATTAGTCCATTCGCGTTATCAAGCCACATTAGTCCTCTAGTGTGCTCATATGAGGGGCACCATGTCTCTTCATTATTGTCGATAATGAACTGCTCACTGCATGGTCCGTAAAGCTCGTTCATCCTCTTCAACAATAGAAGCAATGAGGCTGTGGCAGCAATCTGAAGGACCAGTATTTGCCATTTTTTCCTCAATGCTGGAATATGCAGGGTCTCGGTCACCTCGGCCTTCTTATCTCCAATTTCCATTTCTTCACCCCCTTGACTGCAGCAGTGCCTGAGACAATTCAACATCTGGCATCCAGTCGACAACCTTTGCTCCATAACCAGAAACTGCGGTGAGCCTATTCTGCCTCTCCAGCTTCAGAACTTCGTAGGCCATCCTGGGAATCCTACTGACTAACCTCTCGAGGTCAACGCTACTGGGAGAGAGAATGATGATCTCGTGACCTTTGCCCGCTAGGTTTCGAATTGCTGGTAATGTAGTTCCGTCCCCTTCCAGGCTACTGATGATGAATACTGGAGACCCACGGCTAATCCTGGGGGATAAGGAGTTTGTAACCGCCTGAAGGGGCATGGATCCGGATGGTGATACTGAAGCAAGGCGGCTCAGGACCTTGTACTGTTGCTTATCACCAGTGTCAGGAGGCAAGTAGTCCATCCTGCTACCATAGGTCACCATGGCGACAGAATCCTTTCTTTTGAGGAAATGGCTAGCCAGCGAGGCGGCGGCTGATGCCCCCATCTCAAGCGGGTTCTTCAGGACGGTTCCAATTCTGCTTACTTCCCTGGTGTCCAGGATCACGAAAACATCGGTGACCGCGTCCCTAGTCTTCTGATTGACCATCATTTCCCCCGTTCTGGCAAATGCCTTCCAGTTGATTGAGCGAATTGGATCTGTGGGGAGGTACTCCCTCAATGAGTAGAATTCCATTCCAGGTCCGGGTGTCCGGAGTGTTGTTGCACCAGTGTACATCTTTGGTACGTCGGCCCTTAGCATCGCATCCTCCACATCCCTTACTTGGGGGAACACTGTGATGTCGCAAATGTCTTCAATCACGGACTCGTTGACGAACAATCCGAATGAGTTTCGATATCTGACTGAGATTGGGCCGACAGAATAGTGTCCCCGAAGTGGGCAGCGGAGCATGTAGTCTAGTTTTGTTGACTGTCCCGGTCCCAGGTTGAGTCGGATCTGATTTATTCCTCTCCTGATCTTCATCTCGTGTGGGACGTTGTCGAACACCTCGAGTAACTGGGTCCTTCTGTATGACTTGTTCGTGATTGTTAGAGAGACCTCGATAAGGTCACCCTTGTACACATTTGAATGGGGTACGAATCTTGAAATCTCGAGTTTTGATTGGCCTACAATCCAACCGTTAATGGAGATAAAGGCGATGAACGTAAGACCGATTATGATCATCTGGAAGTTGGAAATCATCATTCCCACTAATATCAGGCTTATTCCGCCTGAAAGCATTATTGCAGCCTTCCTAGTCCACAACTCTAGTCGACCCCCCTGTCTCTCCCCATTGCTTAATCCTTCTAACAATCCCAACCAATTCGTCTGGCCTGTAGTTCCTCTCCTCGAATAGGAAACGCACCAGAACCGGATCTCGGATCATCTCCTGTAGCTCAGATGCGGGCATTGCATCGAACTCATCCCTGGTAAGGACGTTTAGATTCCTGACCCTAGTGAGCAAGACCTGTCTGATTTTCTCTGGCCTTTGGTAATACTTGTATCTCTCAGCATCCCCGAAACCGTAGTAAACAACTCTGAAGACATGTCGCCAATCCTCCGGATCCTCCTTCCGGATTAGGACCGCCTCGAGTAGAATGAACAGGAACAAGAATAGAATTAGCATTGCCATCCAATCATTTGTGAAGTAGATTAGCAGATAGTACACAAGATTGTAAGTATCTCCGAAAATTGTTGGTTGCTGATGCCGGCTTTCATCGAAAATTACCAAAGAGTGCTCTCCCGGGGAAGTTCCGTTATCATTCAGAATTAGAGCTTCGGCAACCAAATCAAGAGCCCATTTCCTATTATCGTTCTCGGGGACTGCCAGATAACTGGAGTCTGATTCAGGGTCATAAATCGAGTTAATCAGGACAGAACCGTCGGAGATAAAGTGAACTCTGCCCGTCTCTGAGCCTCTGCATAATATTGATTCGCAATACCTCACATAAACCGGGAAGGGGCCCTGTTCGTCTCCAGCCATGCCGAACGCAGCAAATGAGCCCACTGAGTAGTTGCCATCGTCATTGTTGTCAATCCAAGAATCCTGGGAAGTCTTGGCGATGACATACCTACGCTCAGCTGGGTTGTAGGAAGATGCCTTCTCGAATGCCGAGGGAGTGTTGGTTAGCAGGCTATAGTCCTGAGTCCAATCCCACTTGGGTTGATTTGTTGACGGGTCGGTGCCTTGGAATCTATGTGCACACAATCCTGCTGCTTGGGCTGTAACGAAAGGAGCGCCAATTTCTGGATTGCTAGGATCCTCGTCAAGAACGTCTACTACTCCGTCTTTATCGACATCCCTGAGGCATGGGTTTACGCTAGTCTGCATGCCCTGTGAAGAAGTGAAATTGAACGCAGATGTAGTGTTCACCCAGACGAAGTCCGAGCCGAGATCATTGTCGTAGCTGTAGTCTGCATAGAGGCGGTGGTTTGTGAATTCAAGACCGAACTCTGCAGCTAGATTGCTCGAATACCCAAAGTCATCCATTAGAATTAGAGTCCCTCCTCTGGAAACGAAATTGCTAATCGCAACAATCTCCGATGAAGTATAACCATCACCCTCGGAAAACTGAATCAGATCATCTTCGCCTGTGAATCTAGGAAGGGAGATGGTGTCCCTCTCCACACCAGAAATCACGAAAATTGTCTGTTCTGGGTGGTCTAGATCACTGAGCAAAAGAGGGCTGGAGACTAGAGCTGTTGTCTCAACTCCTTTCCTATTCAGTTCCTCTCTAAATTCGCCCAAATCGTTCCATTCCTCACCATATGCTGATTGCTGAGTCTCCCCCGGGACAACGTAGGTGACTGCAATCGTCAGGATGAGAAGGAGAAGGACTGCCCAGAAAGAGGCCTGTAGAGCGATTCGCCTATTCCTCCTCGACTTCATTAATTTCGGGAGTTTATTCCAATCCACCATCACCCGTCCCCCATCAACTACAGTTGTTGAGCCCGAAGTTCGTTTTATGACCGTTATGTGACCCTGAACGGCCCTGCATCGACTTATCTAGAGAGTTCGACGACCGTTCCCACGTTTGCTACTTCCTCGACAGGGACGGCGAGAAGACCGTCCGTAGTAGGCCATGGGAGTTCATTGGGATCGATTCCTTGTTCGGTTACAACCAATATTGCGACGATATTGCCCGTTTCTATATCCACGGTGAAATCAGCAAGGTGACCAAGTAGATCGCCGGCCGCATCAACAACCTGTCTTGTCAGAATCTCCTGAGTGAATGTAGTCTTCATGCAATTCCTCAAATCAATTCAATTCCAGCGATTGAGCCTGATGTTCTTCGTACTGACTCGAGACCGCTGGTCAGTGTCTCCTCCAACTTGGAGTAATATTGCATCATCTCATCAGTCACAGTTGGTCTGACTCGATCGACAGCAGTCTCGAAATGCTTCTTTGTCACAGTCTTCTTGCCATCCCTCATGGCAATCAACGCGGCTTCCCTGCAGACTGCCTCTATATCTGCACCAGTGAAGTTCTCCATTCTTCCCGCCAGATCTTCAATCTTAAATTTGCCAAGTGGCATGTCCTTCGTGTGAATCTTCAATATCGCAGACCGAGAATCTCTGTCTGGTGGTGGGATGTGAAGAATCCTCTCGAAGCGCCCGCTGCGCATTAGAGCAGGGTCGATCATCTCAGGTCGGTTGGTGGCTGCGACCACGATCACTCCTTCCATCCCTTCCACGCCGTCTAGGCTGCTGAGCAACTGATTCACCACCCTGTTCATGACATCGGAACCCTCGCCTGAATGGCCTCTTCTCATTCCTGCGATGCTCTCAAACTCATCTAGGAAAACAATCGAGGGGCTTGACTGCTTAGCTTTCTTGAATACCTCCCTAACGGCTTTTTCTGATTCCCCTACCCACTTGGAAATTAGTTCAGGTCCTTTGATGGAGATGAAGTTGGCCTTGGCCTCATTGGCAATTGCCTTGGCAATTAACGTCTTTCCGGTACCCGGAGCGCCAAACAGCAAAATCCCTCTGGGTGGGCTGATACCAAAATGTTCGAACTTTTCTGGCATATTCAATGGCCACTCAACACTCTCCTTCAGCCTCTCCTTGACGTCCTCTAGTCCACCTACCTGATCCCATGTAACTTCTGGGACTTCGACATAAATCTCCCTTAGAGCACTGGGTTCAATCTCCTTTAGCGCTTCTTGGAAGTCGGACATCCTCACCTCCATCTTTTCGATAACTTCAGGGGCGATCTCTTCTTCGTCCAGATCAATCTCTGGGAGATATCTCCGCAAGGCCTTCATTGCTGACTCTCTTACTAAAGCCGAGATGTCAGCCCCAACAAAACCGTGGGTATTGTCAAGAAGCCAATTCAGATTGTAATCGTCACTGATGGGCATGTCCCTTGTGTGAATTTCAAGGATCTCCCCTCTTCCGATTTTGTCTGGAACCCCGATTTCCAATTCTCTATCGAATCTGCCCGGTCTCCTAAGGGCTTGATCAATTGCGTCTCTTCTGTTTGTAGCACCTATTACTACAACGTTGTCCCTACCTCCCATTCCGTCTAGGAGAGTTAGAAGTTGGGCAACAACTCTCCTCTCCACTTCTCCAGTAACATCTTCTCTCTTTGGAGCAATGCTATCTAGCTCGTCGATGAAAATGATTGCCGGGGCATTTGCTGCGGCCTCGTCGAAAATCTCCCGCAGTTGTTTCTCACTCTCTCCATAGTACTTCGAAATTATCTCGGGACCGTTGATTGAGGTGAAGTGGGCTTTGGTCTCGTTTGCAACAGCCTTGGCGATAAGTGTCTTCCCAGTCCCCGGAGGCCCGTGAAGAAGAACGCCACGAGGCGGATCAATACCAAGACGACGGAATAGAATTGGGTGCTTTAGTGGGAGTTCGATCATTTCCCTTACTTTCTGGAGTTGGTTTCCTATGCCTCCAATATCTTCGTATGAGATGGTCTGAATCATATTCTCTTCTACTTGGTCAACTGCATCTTCCTTGATGACAATCTCAGTGTCGGGCAAGACCTGGACAATTCCCTTGGGGGTGGTTTGAACAATTGCAAATGGTAGGGCTTCGGCGAAAAGGGTCATTCCTGGGATGAAAATCCTATCTCCGGCCACTACTGGCCTCTTGTTTAGTCCCCTTCTGGCAAATCCTTCTATTCCGGGTCCGAATCGAACCTTCTGTTGTTTTGCCATTACCGGGCTTAGGATCAGTTTGGTACATGGCTCGACATCTACTTTGCGAATCTCGGCCCTGTCGCCGAGACTTACGCCAGCGTTTTTCCTAATTATTCCATCAACCCTAATTACTCCTAGGTTAGCATCCTCAGGCCTACACCTCCATACGATGGCGGCTGTCTTCCTCTCGCCCTCAATACCTATGATGTCCCCGGGTTTCAGATTTAGATCGTTGTCAAATGGGACTCTTGCTCGACCATGCCCGACGTCGCTGGGTATTGCTTTCGCAACCCTCAACGTTAGTGATTCTGATGAGTCAGTTGTCATTTTCCGCTCCCTTACCACTGCATCTCGTGCATCGGGGGTTGTTAAACCCTGCAATCTTGGATTCTCCATCAGGTAAAATGGTTATCGGAACAAAGAGGTGCGATGCGCATAATTCATTTCAGAAGTAGCGTCCGCGAACATCATGGCACACGTACTAGAGACTGGATTCGAGATATCACAAAGGGCCAATCCCAATGGGAATCCCACAGTAATTGGATACAACATAATCAATGGAGAGTTGCGTTCTTCCAGCGATGGAGTTACCTTCGAAAGCAGGAATCCTGCATGGAAGGATGACTGTCTGGGAGTTTTTCCCCTTTCTACCAAGCAAGATGTGCACGACGCTTTGAAATCCGCAAGAGACGCATTCTCTGAGTGGTCAAGTACTCCAGCCCCTTCGAGGGGCCAAATAATTGGCAATATGGGAAGATTGCTGATGCAGCACAAGGATGACATTGTAAGAGTCGAAACAAGGGAGATTGGCAAGACTCTCAAGGAGAGTGCGGGGGAAGTCCAGGAGGCAATTGACACGTGCCTATTCTTCCAGTCCGAGGGGAGGAGGCTGTATGGCCAGACAGTGAACTCAGAATTACCGGACAAGGAGCTTTTCACATATAGAAGACCATTGGGGGTATGTGGGATCATTAATGCAAGCAACTTCCCTGCAGCCGTCCCTTTCTGGAAGATGATTCCAGCAATAATGTGCGGAAACACGTGCGTGTGGAAGAGCCCGCAGGACTCTCCACTACTGTCATTCATGCTAACCAGAATAATGCATGAGGCAGGTCTACCGAATGGGGTAATCAACCTGATTCACGGCAAAGGTAGTGGAGCGGGTCAATTCCTTGTTGATTCTGCTGAAGAAGGGATGTTGAACAAGATCAGTTTCACAGGTTCAACCCCCGTAGGGAAGATGATTGGTGAGGTATGTGGAAGGAACCTCGTCTCTTGCTCTTTGGAGCTAGGAGGTAAGAACCCCTTGGTGGTGATGCCGTCAGCGAATATTGACAATGCTGTTGAGGGAGCATATTGGGCGGCATTTGGAACTGCTGGACAGCGTTGCACCAGCCTAGGGAACTTGATAATCCACGAAGATGTCTATGATGAATTCATGGCCAAGTTCATGGCCAAGGTCGAGGAGACCAGAATTGGTGACTCACTTAGGAACGAGGGTGTTCTGTATGGACCTATGCTTTCTGAGAAGTACGCAGACGATTTCCTGAGGGACCTAGGAATGTGTGAGTCTGACGGGGCTACGAAACTCTGGGGAGAGGGGCTGATTACCAATGAAAACAAGCCAACAAACTTCCTTGGGGATGCTTCCGAGGGGGTTTACATGTGGCCACATGTGTATGCGGACGTTACAGAAGGCATGCAATGCTTCCAAGAGGAGATATTTGGCCCGGTTGTCACGGTTGTTAAGGCGAAGGATTTCGAAAATGCCCTACACCTGGCCAACGCCTCCCCATACGGGCTTTCAAGTGCATGCTACACCAATGACAGGCTAGAGGCATATCGCTTCAAGACGGGAATCAAGGCGGGAATGACCGGAATCAACAATTCGACCACCGGAGCCGAGGCCCACCTCCCCTTTGGAGGAGTCAAGGACAGTGGAAATGGGACCAGGGAATCTGGAATCTGGGTCCTAGAGGCTTATTCATATTGGCATGCAGTTAATGACGAACTGTCCGGAAAACTGCAACTAGCTCAGATGGATGTGGATGAGATTCACATCGAAGAGGCAGATGCAGACTACTCTTCACTAGCTTAGAGAAGCGTCTCTCCGCATTTGGGGCATGGCAGTCCTGGAAGCCAGGCTCCAGGCATGTAGCTACAGTTCGGGCAGATGGAAGTCTCCATATCGTCGCCGAGCACGACTTACTGGAGCGATGGTGGATTAGAAAGATTTCTACAGTTGTTGGAATGCAATTACTTATTGCTCTTCTCCATGCGCAAAGACATTGGGGGGTTGTGCAAATAGGAAAGCGGATTGGGAACCCACGAAGATTGAGGGAATATCGGAGATCAGTGGGAAAGGTGAAGCTCCCCCTGAAGAGGGGGTTTGGGAAGACCGATCGAAGGGATGATTGGTGGAAGGGGCCAACTGCGATGGCAGCTTATCTTGGATTCATGATTATTTACGCTACTTGGAGGGGTTTCATGGAGTCTGACTTCTTGTTTTTCAGTGATTTTGGCGCTTCATCCTGTGAAAATTGGGATTCTGCAAAATCCTTCAAGGATGTCTCAGAATGCCAAACCATGTCTATCGAACAAGGCAGCCACGTTCTTTCTCCACTTTACAGTCCTCTGATTTTCCCTCAATCTTCGTGGATTCCTATAGAATTGTGGTGGATGAGTCCGGCAATGTTCATCTTGGTTTTTCCGGCTGGATTTAGAGGAACATGCTACTACTATCGAAAGGCATACTATCGTGCCTTCTTCCAGCAGCCTACAGGATGCGCGGTGTCAAAGCCATGGAACGAATATAGTGGCGAGAGGGGAATTCTTGTAGTGCAGAATCTGCATAGAATGTTCATGTATATCGCGTTGTTATATTTGCCAATCCTAACGTACGACTTCTGGCTCTCGATAAATTTCCACGATTCAACCGGAGATTATTTTGGCGTCTCAGTTGGTTCCCTAATTCTTCTGCTTAATCTCATTCTACTATCCGGATACACATTTGGGTGTCACGCTTTCAGACATGTAATTGGTGGAGGTTCTAATGATTGGACTGGTTCTACGATTAGTCGTTTCAAGTACAAGATGTGGAAGTTCTCAACAAAGTTGAATGAACGACACAAAGACTGGGCATTAATCAGCCTATTCTGGGTAATGTTCGCTGACTTCTACATCTGGATCTGTCAAGATTTCGGTTTTACCGATTTCGTTCTAATTGGGGGTTTGTGAATGGAAGAAAGCATTACTCACCATGAGTTTGATGTGGTCGTGATTGGAGCTGGGGGGGCCGGTCTTAGGGCCGCAATTGAGGCAAGTCGGGCAGGAGTAAGCGTTGGCATGATTTGCAAGTCAATGCTAGGCAAGGCCCACACGGTAATGGCAGAGGGAGGGGCTGCAGCTGCTCTGGCAAACAAAGATCCACGGGATTCGTGGCAGACTCACTTCCGAGACACCATGAAAGGAGGAAAGTATCTTGGAGACTGGAGGATGGCTCAGATTCACGCCCAGCAAGCACCTGATAGGATCAGAGAGTTGGAACAGTGGGGGGCAGTTTTCGACAGAACCCCAAAGGGGCTTACGAGTCAAAGGAACTTCGGAGGCCACACTTACCCAAGGCTTGCTCACATTGGAGATGCTACCGGCCTGGAGTTGATTCGGACCCTACAACAGAAAGGCATCCACGAAGGGATGCAGGTCTTCATGGAATACACTGTTCGTAGAATCTTCAAGACTGATGACAAGGTCTCGGGTTGCTTCGCCTATGACAGAAATGACGGTTCACTTCATGTTTTCAAAGCCAAGACGATTGTTCTCGCCACGGGTGGTATCACTCGCTGCTGGGAAGTGTGTTCCGGATCATGGGAGTACTCGGGCGAAGGGCATGCATTGGCCTATTGGGCAGGTGCTGAAATGGGAGACATGGAATTCGTCCAATTCCACCCTACAGGTATGATCTGGCCACCTTCTGTGAAAGGAATACTCGTTACCGAGGGAGTTCGTGGGGAAGGGGGGGTTCTGAAGAATAAGAAGGGTGAGAGGTTCATGTTCAACTACGTTCCCGATATGTACGTAGACGAGTTTGCCGATTCTATTGATGAGGCAGAAGCTTGGGTGAAGGAAGTCGTAGGGGGTAAATTAGCGACTAAGAGGAGGCCCCCCGAGCTTCTGACCAGAGATGTTGTGGCTAAGGCGATAAACAGCGAGAAGGCAGCAGGAAGAGCCTCGGAGCATGGAGGTGCATACCTAGACATCTCATGGAGGGACTCGGAGGAAGTGAAGAAGAAGTTACCAGGGATGTACCACCAGTTCAAGGAACTCGCTGCAGTGGACATCACCAAACAGCCAATGGAGGTGGGTCCGACTGCTCACTACGTAATGGGTGGTGTCAAAGTTGACCCTTACAGCCAAGAGACGACAGTTGGGGGGCTTTTCGCTGCTGGAGAGGTCGCAACCGGATTACATGGTGCAAATCGGCTAGGCGGTAACTCACTTTCCGACTTGATTGTATTCGGGAAGATTGCCGGGGAGCATGCCGCGAAATACTCGAGAGAACAGGATGGTTTCTCTGAGATTGACCAATCTGATATTGACGAGGTGATTGAAGAGACCTTGGAACCACTAAGCCGAGAAGGCGGGGAGAACCCAGCCGAGGTTGTTAATGATCTTAGAGAAATGATGCAGAATAAGGCTGGGATCATTAGAACAGGCAAGCTCCTTGAAGAAGCAATCAACGATCTTGAGGATCTTAGGTCTAGGTCTGCCTTGACTTCACCTGGAGGGGGGAGGACGTACAATCCAGGATGGCATCAAGCGCTTGAGATTGGTGCTATGGTGGATGTCAGTAAAATGTGTGCAATCGCAGCACTTAGGCGAGAAGAGAGTAGAGGGGCCCATACGAGAGACGATTTTCCCGAAACCGATGACAGCCACTGGGGCAAAATCAACAGCGTGATTCTGATGGGGGGTGATGGTTCGATGAACATTGATTTCGTTTCCTATCCTAAGATTTCGAAAGAATTGAGATCGCTGCTTGATTCTGATGATCTGCAGGAGGAGGAGTGAAATGGCTGAGAAGGTGACTTTTAGGGTATTCAGAGGAGAGCCGGACTCTGATGGAATTCCATTTGGGAAAATGGTTGATTACAAAGTCGACCTCGACGAAGGAATGGTTGTGTTGGATGTAATCCACAGAATTCAAGCTGAACATGCACCAGAGCTCGCATGCCGTTGGAATTGTAAAGCTGGAAAATGTGGTTCTTGCAGTGCAGAGGTGAATGGAAAGGCGAGACTAATGTGTATGACCAGAATGGAGGATATCCTAGAAGAGACCCCTAGCAATGAGCCTGTGCTGATTAAGCCGATGCAGGCATTTCCACTTACCAAGGACCTAGTTACCGATACTTCGTGGGCTTACAGGACCGATCGTCAGATTAAGCCGATTAATGGACCCGAAGAGCCTGATTGGGCGTTCCATCAAGAAGAAGCTGACAGGTTGCAAGAGTTCAGATCGTGTATCGAGTGCATGCTATGCGTGAACACTTGCCATGTCCTTAGGGAGCATCAAATGTTCGAAGAATTTGCTGGGCCTAGGTTCTTTGTTCGCCTTGCCAGCCTAGAAATGCACCCACTAGACAATGAAAGCAGGATACCAGAAATCAAAGAGGACTTCGGGATTGGTTATTGCAACATTACCAGGTGTTGCACTGAGGTTTGCCCTGCAGGCATTCAGATTACAGACAATGCAATCATCCCACTAAAGGAAAGAGTGGTAACTGAATACTTTGACCCGATCATCGACCCATTGAATACAGCATTGAATCTCACTTCGGGAGTTTTGAGTTACTTTACCGACGATTTCTCAAAGTTGGCCGATCCTGGAAATACAAAGAAGGCAAAGGCAGCCCTAGAGGATGAGCGCGATCGAATAGAAGAAGCAAAGAAGATGGATTCCGAGAGGGTAGAAAGGGCTCGAAAGAGATTCAAATCGAAGTAGGAATTGTCATATCAACTCATTCTAAAGCATACGCTGAGTACGACGAAGACCTTCTGCAGTCGGAATTCCGACTATTCTCAGATTCGGTCAATTCGTAGTTTCTTCACGTTGGCCTTATTGATCATATCAGGTAGCCAGTCGGGTGCATTTGCCCCCTTTGGGACCCTGTCCTTAGAGCCAGAGAACACATGAACTCTGTTGGTCCCTCTTTCCCTGAGGTGGATGTCTGTGACACCTCTTGAAGCAGCCTTCAGAGCTGCTCCTCTGGGCTGCTTGCTGTGGAACACTTGAGCAGTGTCCTTGCCGTTCTGCATCAACACGAAATATTTCTTGTCTGCCATAATTGGATTCCTCCGGCTACATGAGGTCCTGCATAGATAATAAAGTTGAGCCGTAATTTCGGGATACTGGGGCGAGGTTAGCGAGAAATTGGGATATTCCGAATTCTACAACTCGGCACATGCCAGTGTCTTTGTATTGGTTACTCCAGGGATTGAACGAACAGAATCGACTACTAGTTTCGCAATTTCACCCATGCTCTCTGCCTCAATTTTGAGAATCATATCATGATCGCCAAACAGAACTTGCGCATCAGAAACAAAGGGAAGAGAAGAGGCCTTCTCGAAAACCGAATACTCTGTGCCTGGCTCCACATCAAGCAAAACGTATCCGGATGACATGGCCTCGGGAAGAGGTCGGTGACGATTAATGTTCCCGAATTTCGAAGATTTTGTCTACGATGGATACATATCAGATGGCCTCTCTTCGCAGACTTATGGCCGACGTAGTAATCGTGAGAGAGTGCAGACACGGGCAAGTTCGTGTACTCTATGGGGACATCATTGGTGTCGAAGGCGATGTAATGGTCATTCCTGCGAATAGCAGGCTTGCTGGAAGAGAAGGTCTAGATGAAAGGATGCAGCAAGCTGCTGGAGAAGAACTGAGGGAGGCTTGTTCAAACATTGCGAAGGAAAGGAGGAAGTCGAATCTACAACCATGCGGAGTGGGGGAAGCAGTGACTACACCTGCCTTTGGCCTTCCCGCATCTAATCTTGTGCACGTAGTTGGTCCTGATTGTAGGAGACCGACTCAGGATAATTTCAGGAGGGAATTGATGAGGAATTCATATGATGCTCTTTTCGAAGCGGTGGAGAGCCTCAAGCCTAGGAAGACCCTGGTCCTACCCCCTCTGGGAATGGACGTGTACGCGTACCCTCACAGAGAAGGAGCCAGGATGACTATGGAAATCATCCTCCCATGGATGGATGGGGAAAAAGACCCCGGGGTGGACATGGTGCTGATTGTAACTAACGAAGACAATTTTCTAAACAACATGAAGACGGTCTACAGAGAAAGTGAGGACCAGTTCCCTGGTGTCGACAGGACTAGAGACTACAGAAAGGGAAAGTTTCAGTGATTGGGACCGGTGTCCTCAATAACCCTGAGAATTGGATAGACCCGTGGGAACCAGCTATGAGCGAGAACTGCGCTCGGTTCTAGCTGGTGAATTGAAGGGCGTTCGTGCAGTTACTAGGTCATGCAGTGAGGTTGAGAGAGCTAGGGCGATGAAAGTGATGCAGAGGCCTTTCTTAGTGGTCAGGGCACCAGGAAGCGGTTCGGAGGGTACGGGTGATTTACTCGCTCTGAGGGGGGACATGTGCTTCCCCATCGAAGTCAAGACCTCAAAGGTTGACAGGATTTACCTCTCGGGCAGGACGATGGTTCAGTACAAGGCACTGAAGTCTACTGGAGAGAAGTGTGGCCTCCTTCCACTTTACGCATTCAGGCTAAAGGGTGTCAGGGGAGACAGTTGGAGAATAATGAGAGTTGAGGTTGAGGGTCTGACTGGGAAACTAAGGCACCTCTCAAGGAGCATCCCCCCGCTCCCTCTAACGAGCAGGGGAACTCCGCATCTGGACTGGAATGCGGGTATGCCAGTTCATCGGTTCTTGTCTTTGGTTTGCAAGTCAAATGGAGCTGGCGGTATTGTATCAGAATCAGGGATTAACAATGCGAAAGAGTCGGCATTAGGCTAGTTAGAACGTCCAGAAAGGAGTTCTTCAATAGAATCAAGTTTTTTCTTCATCATCTCGATATCTTGTTCAATCCGATCCAAACCGGCTTGGGCCAGTATCCTGATGATGCTTTCTCTCTCCCTTGAAAGGGAGTCTATCCTTCTATTAGCACTCCGTGAGGAATCAGTTGCACCAAGAGACATGAGTCTCGGAAACGGTTGACAGTATTCTCTCTTACGTTTGAGAGCAGGTTGAAGAAAGAAGGGTGGACGTGCCTTGCTATGGCCGAGGAAGCAGAGAGCCGGGGAGTTCTCGTCCCACTTCTTCTTCTATTCCTCGCCTACTCACTAGGTGCTCCGATTTGGTTGGTGATTCTGCTAGGAATGTGGTATTCTGGGTTGGTTTACGCTGAGTCCACGGGAGTCCTGGACAGGTTCGATGCCACCAGAGCTCTGGGCGTGATTCTGATGATTAGAACCAGGAGGGGGATGAGATTGCTAGACTTCGTCTCTAAGCCTAAGAGATTCTGGCGAGGCTACGGAGAACTCTCGATTTGGCTCTGCTTCTTCGTGATGTTCATGGTGGTTCTGCTACTGATTCTGAGTGCTATAGCAGTAGCAGTAAGCCCCCCAGATGACCCTCTTCCCGCGAGTGATCTGCTTCTGATTCCGGGCGTAACAAGCTTCGTGCCATTCTGGTGGCCGGCCTTAGCTCTAATCGTGGCGATTGTGATTCACGAGTATAGTCACGGCATCCAGGCAAGAGCGCATGGGATGAGGCTGCGGAGCTTCGGGGTTCTGCAATTGGGTCCGTTGCCGGTAGGAGCATTCGCAGAACCAGAGGAGTCGGAGATGGAAAGAGCGCCCCGGAGAGAGAGGCTGAGGCTCTTTGCAGCGGGACCTTCGATCAATATATTCGCCACATACGCCGTACTAATCCTTCTATCTTCTGTCGCCACTGGAATGGTTGCAGAAAACGAAGGCGTCCATGCCAGAGGGATAGTTGTTGGAGGGGGTGCCGAAGAAGCTGGCTTGCTCCCCTACGAGACAATAACCCACATTGATGGGATTGGAATTGGAGGATACTCGGACTTCTCTAGTGAAATGGATGGTATTGCTGCTGGAGACGAGGCTTTGCTGACAGTTAAATCGTGGTCTGATGATAGTGAGACGTGGTCTGAGAGGACATTGGTGGTCACAATGGGCGATCGATACCAATACTACATCGATGAGTGCGATGGAGACGAAGCGTGCATCGAGGATACCAACAAATTGCTTGATTTCTGGGGCGTTAAACCTGGAGATGCATTCTTGGGTGTTTCCAACCTAGTGTCCTCAACAGGAGGAGTGGATGGTTATGCCCATATTGTCGAGGGAGAATATTCAGCATTCGGGACGGTGTTAAGCACCGCCGTCAGGCCTCTATTGATGCTGAATGTTCCAATTGCAAATGATGGCCAGACTATGATTCCACAGGAGAGGGTGATGCTGATTGCGGGCGATGGGGCGATTGCATCCATGCTGGGAACTGATGGGATGTTGATGATGTTCGACTTTCTTTTCTGGCTAGTCTGGATAAACTTCCTACTGGGTTTCGCTAACCTGATTCCAATGATTCCTTTCGATGGCGGGCATCTGGTTCGGGATGGGATTCACTCCTTCCTGAGGAAGGTGAGTAAGAATTCTCATCCGATGCGCATAGAGATGCTGTCCAATAGAATCAGCAGCCTTAGCAGCATCTTCATTCTTCTAGTGCTATTGATCCCGGTTATTATTCCGTGGATTATCTAGCTAGTCACTCTTCTTCGTCGATCTTCCTAGGCTCGTGTACCTCTCGGAAGACTACCTTTGCCACTCCGACATTCTCCCTCAGAGTTGTGACCAATGAGAACTTGGTGAATGCCCAGTTCTGATCATATGCCATCTCCTCTGGGAGTGTCATGGTTAGGTCATCGCCATCGAAATCGATTTCGAAGTCCTCCCTGCCGGTGTTCATCTTCATTAGCGTCTGGACCTTTTCTTCCCTGTCCTCAACAACCTTGACGATCTGGTAGCTGTACCTCAGGGTGACGCCTGCAAGTGGGTGGTTGTAGTCTATTCTTGCCCTACCGGCACTCATGAACTGGAGGATCCCGTTTCTACCGCCAATCTCCACTGGAGCGCCAATTGCGAGTGTGTTCGGATCCCTAACGCTACGAAGGAGTACGTTCTGTGAGATTGTCTCGATCTTGTTCTGATCCCTGTCCCCATAAGCTTCCTCAGGCTCGATGTCGAACTCGTAGTCCTTGCCAGACTCAGCCTCGGCCAGGTGTGCCTCGAAACCAGGAATCAACCGGCCATCACCAACAGTGGTAATCATCGGCGAGTACTCTCTGTTCTCGTCATGGGAATCGTGCTCCTTGGCAACCTCTTCCCTAGTTGTCTCGATCAGCTTGTCATTGCTAGCATTGTACAAATCATAGTCGATATGAACGATTGAGCCATTATCCATCATAGCACCTCAGGGGCCTCGCGACCGGCTCCCCCTTTTTCATTCAAACGGTGTGTTATTTCTCATTCCAACACTAGGTCTTGGTAATGATGAGAGAGCACTGCCCAAGATTACTAGAAGCCAGCCTGACCAGACTAGATGGCTCCCTGGAAGGTGATGAATTGTGACTCTTACCTCTTCGACCTGATCGGTCTGTCCTAGTATCATTGAAGAAAGAAGGTCATTGGACTGAAGTAGATCTAGAATTACAATGGTGTCTCCAGTCATCCCGGATATTCTATCCACTTCTGACCTGGCTGATACAGCCCCCGATGGAGAATCGAATCTTAGCATTCCGGGCCTTATCGTTCCAAGAATCTCACCCTCGTCTCTAACTTCGATTACAACTCCAACGTAACCGTCCCCAATTTCATAATCATATCCATCTTCTTCGGCAGAGAAGATTTCTACTTCGGTGAACATTAGCTCCATGCCCTGATGCTCGGTGGGGACATCCTTCTCCAGGGTAATGAAATGAGAAGGATCTGTCCGATCGACTAGAGTGGTGGTCAGAACGTGTCCAACTAGGAGAATGAGGATTCCAGCATGAGCAACATGGGTCCCTAGTAATCTGACCCTTGACGGCTGAGATGTACCGCCACTCCTGAGTAGTTCTGGAATGATCTCTCTAGATTTGCGCAAGAGTCTCACGAGGGTTGGGGGGATTGCGAAGACTAGCCAGGTTAGGATGAATACGGACAAGGCCCCTCTGGAAATGCTGTCGGTTATAGGCTGACTCTGGTTTCCTGGGAGTTCGAAGCTTCCGGAGTTAGCAGCCATAAGTACCGATACTATGGTCGTAAACACCAATAATACGATTCCTGCCTTACCACTGATTTTCTCCCCCCATGCATACAGTGCCAGGCCAATTGCTAGCAATGAAATCAGAGGGGTTCCGTAGTACTCGTGCGCTGCAATATTGGTACCCTCAATCTCAACTGTCAATAGAATCCATGTCAACAAGAGAAATGCCATTGACAGGTACCACGGGAACGAGCGAGAGAAAGTAGCTCTCTTGTTAGCATCAGTGATTGCACCAATTATCCAAGAAAAGTCATCCTTCTCTTCCTCGGGAATGACCCAAACTAGCAGGAATGGTGCTATTCCAGCCAATGACTGGTACCATTCGGAAACCCAACCCCATCCTGAGAAGAGCATCAGCAGGACCCCCATGGAGACCCAATGCACTGGCGGTTCGTCTCGATCTCCGAAGATCAATAGGGTCATTATGGCGAGTCCGAAGAAGAGAACTGCCGATGAGCCGATCCACAGACCCACTGCAGCGAAGTAGACTAGCAGAGAGATGGCTAGGGTCCTGTTCGTCTCGAACAGGGTCTGGGAGCCCATCGCGGCCACTTGGGCCCTCTGCTCCCTCAGGACGTGAGCGACAGATAGGCAGAGGAGTCCCACGACTGCGAGTAGGTAGACCAAGACCTCAAAACCAACAGCGGTGAAGTCGATGATCTCGACGACCCGAACATAGGGATCTCGCGGAAGTGAGTTCCCCCCATCGCCAACGAAGGCATGGACTGAGGCCCAGACCCCATTGGCTCTTGTCACCAGGGTCGCATGCATGACAAGGGCCCCGCATATCAGTCCCAATGCAGGTGTGAATGCAAATGGATTGGATGCCTGGGCCCGAGCCCTGGAGTGCAGGATCGCCAAGAGTGCTAGCCATGGAAGCAGGGAGCCGGTCTCGACTGGATCCCATGCCCAGTATCCCCCCCAATCCAGAACCGTGTAGGCCCAAAGGCCTCCGAGCCCTATTCCCACGGTGCCCGCTAGGAATGAGTACCGAGCCCATCGAATCATCGAGGCATGCGTCTCCTTCGATGGGCGAGCCATGATCAGGCCAGACAGGGCGATGCTAGCGGTTGCCAGACAAAGGGAGTAGTATACGAAAACCACTGGTGGGTGGATAACCATCAGATCCGTCTGTAGCAAAGGGCTGATTTCTCCAGCAGATCCAGGGATGGCAGGGGAGAATGGGCGGAGGCCTGCTGAGACTAGGAGGAGTAAGGCTGTCCATGAGTGCATGACTCGGATTGCCATACTATCGACCATGTGATCTCTGGACATCACCCATGTGATCACACTCATCATTGAGGCCCACATCAGAAGGGGTCCGGATCTGCTCCCCCATACTGCAGAAATACGATAGAAAAGTGGTAGTCCGTCTCCTACATACCTAGAGACTAGGTCCAGAGTCGTCGCTTCGATTAGGAAGGATGTAACAAGAAAAAGGAATGGCGCTGATTGTGCAGCCATTGACGTTGTTCGGACGAGGGGGTCGGAACTAGCCTCGGGACGAAAGACAAGGTATGCGCTAACAAGCAGAGCTAGGAAGATTAGGGTGTATCCAAGGAAGGTGAGCATTGTTCACCATCCGTAATACTTCGCCCTGCTGTATCCAAAGGCCAGCATCGCTGGGACGATTCTCTTGAAGTATAGTCCGGGCCTTCTAAGCAATAGCCTGAATCCTACCATGGCCTTCCCCGTTGCTCCCATGTCCGACATCTCATCCGGGAAGCATGTAGCCATCACTGACATCTCATCGTCAGACAGCTCGAAGAGAGCAGTCTTGCCCCTCAGGATTTTGTCGTAGGGTGGGAACTCTGCCTTCCATAGTCTGGTATACTCTGACAGTCTCTCCGAACTGAGGTCTCCTTCCGAGATCGCCTTAGCAGCAGTCTGGGCTGCGAAAACCGCTGATTTCAGTGCGAGGTGGGACCCACCCTCGAATAGGGGGGAAGTGAAACCAGCAGCGTCACCGACCAGCATTAGGCCATCGTAGTGGGTTCTGTCGAATGGACCGGAGATGGGGATTGTCCCCCCGAAAGCCGGACTGCCCTTCTCCTTCCAAGGAGGCAGGGATTGTTCCAAGTCTGAGAAGTGGGTGTCAGCGATGAACTCATCCAGGGCCTTCTTGGTCCTAGGCTTGTCCTCTGTCACTAGACCCACGTTTGCACGTCCTTCACACTTCGGAATCATCCACAGATACCCCTTCTCAGCATATTTTGGCCAGATGTAGAAGTCCAGATAGTCATCAGTAGGAACTTCCAGCAACTCGTACTGCATCCCTGCGACGACCTTGCCCTTTGCGTTCAATGGGGCGTCACCATCTGGCTTCACCAAACGCGAGCAGACAGCAGCCACTCCTGAGGCATCAATTACGATTTTGGCTCTGATGGGAAACTGATCCCCCTTGCCATCGCATATCCAACCTCCGAATTGATCCCCCTCCACCCTCTCCATTGAGAGTAACTTGTGGCGAAGGTGGAGGCTAGCGCCAGCGGCAACCGCTTCCTCGGCTATCCACCTCTCGAACAGGTGTTTCTCCAAGACGTAACCCTTCTCTGTTAGGCACTTCTCAGTGCCATCGGGGAATATCACCCGGATACCCCTGACCCTCTTGCTAATCACTTCATCAGGTAGGTCCAGATTGAGGTTCTGGCAGGCAATCTCGGAGATGCACTCGCCGCAGTGGACTGGGGTCCCGATCTCTGGGTGATCCTCGATTAGGATAGTCGAGAGCCCCTGCCGGGAGCACTGTAGAGCAGCGTTACCACCACCCGGACCTGCTCCCACAACAAGAACGTCACATACGGTTCCTGCCTCGTCCACGGATTATCGGTAGAGCACCCATCAAAGAATCCGTCGGTTTGCAGGGGCCCCTAGGAGGCGAACCTTCTCATGTCAGAGGCATCACGAATCACCATGGGCTGGAGGAGTCTCGAGGAGTTCATCAGAGCCCTAGAGATTAGGGGCGAGTTGCTAAGGGTCGGCCATCCCGTTGACGTGAGGTTCGAAGCTGGTTGCATAGCAGACCGTTTAGTCAAGATGGGTGGTCCAGCAGTGGTCTTCGATCAACCAAGACTGGAGGATGGGAGCATCAGCAGATTCCCTCTTGCGATGAATCTCTTTGGCACTAGGGAGCGGACAAACCTAGCTTTGGGGGTGGATGATCCTAGTGAGATTGGGGAAATGATGGTTGGTCTGATGAAGCCCGACATAGGTGCCATCATGAAGAGGCCTTGGACTGGAATCAAACTACTGAGGCAAGGAATCTCGATGGCCCCCAATAGGGTCTCGAGAGGAAGGTGTCAGCAAGTAAGGATCGATGACCCTGATGTGACAAAGCTTCCAATCCCTGTCACTTGGCCAGATGACGGGGGGCCATTCATGACCCTGCCTCTGGTTGTAACAGCGGATCCAAAGTCCGGAGCACACAACATGGGGATGTACAGGAGTCAGGTCTTCGGACCAAAGGAAGTCGGGCTTCATTGGCAGAAGCACAAACATGGGGCGGATCATGCAGATTCCTCGGAAGGTAGAATGCCGGTGGCAATTTGCCTCGGAGGGCCGCCTCAGGTAATTTTCAGCTCTATCTCACCACTACCGGATAATCTGACGGAATACGAATTCGCAGGTCTCCTAAGCGGGAAGAGGTTGAGGATTACAAAATGCCTAACTAACGACCTCTGGGTTCCCGCGGATTGTGACTTCGTTATCGAAGGATACACAATTCCAGGAGAGACTAGGACGGAAGGGCCATTCGGCGATCATTTCGGACACTACTCGCTTGAAGACGAGTACCCAGTAATGCACGTGACTGCAATCACCCACAAGAAGGACCCGACAGTTCCGATGACAATAGTAGGAGTCCCCCCCATGGAGGATGGTTATCTCGGTGAGGCGATCGGGGATGCTTTGTTACCTGTTCTGAAGTTCCAACATCGGGATGTTATTGACACATTCCTACCGCTAGAGACTGGCTTTCACAATCTAGCCATCGTTTCCTCCAGACAAAGATTCCCCCGTCAGGCAAGGAAGACCGCACTGGGACTACTAGGTGCTGGTCAGATGATGTTTCTCAAGGTGGTAGTAGTTGTTGATGAGGATCATATCGTGAAGAATCTCGACTCCCTGCTTGATGCCCTAGAAATGAAAGTCAGCATCCCTGATGACCTAGTGACTCTGAAGGGAATGGTAGCTGATTCATTGGCACACACTTCCCCGTGGGAGAACATCCATGACAAGCTGATAGTCGATGCGACATCACCAGCAGATGGAGACCCGATAGAACATGTCGAGGTGGTTCCAGTAAGCAAATCACTGGTCATTTCGGCCTCAGCAATTGATGGGGTTGTTCAGGCCAGGATGCTACGTCCTTCTATGATGGTGATAACTACTGAAATCGAAAGAGGCTCCGAGCCAGAGGAGAGGATGGAGGATGCCAACGAGCAGATGGCCAATCTCCAGAGAGAGAGGATCGCTTCAATCAGGAATGCTATTTGGGGATTGGAGGCATCCAAGGGGCTGAGGTGGCTTTTCATTACCGACTCGGATGCGGACTTGGAGAGTGAAGATTGGAGGAGGAGGCTGCTATGGCAGCTATTCTGCAGATTCGACGTCGGAAGAGATCTGCACTTCGACGTGTCGCAGACGAGGGTTGCATGGGATGCGACTGCTCCGATTCCATCGGAAGGGGGGCCTTTGCCGGTTCGAAGATGGCCTGCAGTGACTCTTCATGACCCTGAACTCGTTCAGAGGATCGATTCCTGGCTTTCAAAGAGGTTGTAGCATGGGCCTGAATGAGATACTGGAGTTCGTCAAGGTTGAACATACTCTGTTCTCCCTACCCTTCGTTCTGATCGGATTCGTACTAGCGGACGACCAATTCGGAAGCGAGAGCCTGGATGTCTTCTGGATTATCATTGCAGCAGTCGGAGCAAGAGGCCTTGCAATGGCGCTGAACAGGATAATTGATCGAGAAATCGATTCTTCCAATCCCAGAACTTCCTCCAGGCATTTGCCATCGGGTACGATGTCGATGCAGACTGCGTGGATTCTCTCAGCGGTTTTTCTCGGGATGCTCTTGTTCGCTGCATGGATGTTGAACGAGGTGGCTCTGAAGATGGCCTGGCTTCCAGTGATCGCATTCGTAATCTACCCTTATACGAAGAGGTTCTCGTGGATTTGTCACTTCTGGATAGGTTTCTGCTTGGCCCTTGCTCCAGCAGGTGCGTGGGTCGCTATCGCAGCGGACACACATGGTTGGGCATCCATCACAGGAATGCATGACGGTCGGACTGAGTTCCTATGGTTCCCTGAAGTCTTCTTCATTTCATTGGGAGTGGCTCTATGGATATCTGCTTTCGATATCAACTACGCCCTAATGGACAAGGATGTAGACAGGGAACAGGGGATTCGCTCATTCCCTGCCAGCTATGGGGATGTAGCGACTAGGAATCTTAGCGTTGCTTTGACCATAGGGTGGATGGTGTGCTTCCTCCTTACGGGAATGCATGAGTTCACCGAAACCAGGAGGTTTCGGCATACTCTCTGGATCGTGTCAGTTATTTCCATGGCGCTGGTAAACATCTTCGTGATGGCGAAAACTGCAGAGTCCGCGTCAGAATCTGATGAAAGCATGGAGCGGTATCAGAAGATACTATTCCGTTCGTCCATGCTTACAGGGTGGATTCTGCTCACCAGTATGGCATACGTAGACTACTTCAGTGACGGGTTGCTTGATTGAGGCGTTGGGATGTTCAGACTTCAAGCAGATTATGAGACCGCTGGTGACCAGCAGCAGGCTATTGACCAGTTAGTGAGGCAATTGAATGAAGGGCAGGAAAGATGTGTTCTCCTTGGTGTGACTGGATCGGGGAAGACTTTCGCAATGGCCAAGGTCATCGAAGAACTGCAACTTCCGACATTGATTCTTTCGCACAACAAGACCCTGGCAAGACAGATTTGGCAAGAGATGTCGGGACTTTTCCCAGAAAACTCGGTTGAGTACTTCGTTAGCTATTACGACTACTACCAACCAGAGGCGTACATCCCCGGTCGAGACCTATACATCGACAAGGAACTCCAGATGAACGAACGCATCGAACAGGAGAGGTTCTCGACAGTGGCCTCTCTGGTTTCCAGGCCCGATGTCATCACGGTCGGAACCGTTTCCACAATCTACGGCCTCAACCCACCCGAGGTATTCCAGCAGAATCACCTCAGGCTGCACGTTGGCCAGAAAGCAGACCCCCAGGAAATCGTCAGAGGCCTAGTCGATTTGCAGTATAGGAGGACAACCGGTGAGATTGCCAGAGGAGATGTTCGACTCAGGGGCGAGGTACTTGACGTGTGGATGCCAAGCAGAGATGACCCACTCAGGGTAAGGTTCGGTTGGGAAGGAATTGAGAGGATCCAAGTCTGCGAGGCAGTCTCATGGGAACCCCTGGATGACTTCGAAGAGGCTTGGATTCATCCTAGACAGTTCTACATGACGAGCGAGGAGAGGTTCAATCAAGCACTGGAGGACATTGAACACGAATTGGAAACCAGATTAGACTGGTTCGAGTCAAATGACGGGGACTTGGAGGCACACAGGCTCGAGCAGAGAACGAGATTCGATCTAGAAATGCTGAACGAAGTTGGTTCATGCAAGGGAGTGGAGAACTATTCCATGCACTTCGATGGGCGGACCCGAGGGGAGAGGTCGTTCTGTCTACTGGACTTCTTCGCGAGCAATGGAGAGCAATTCCATGGTGGTTCGGATAGATATCTAGTCATCATGGATGAATCGCACGTCACACTGCCCCAAGTTGGAGGGATGTATGGTGGGGACTACTCCAGGAAGAAGAACTTGGTCGATCATGGATTCAGGTTGCCCTCGGCATATGACAACCGTCCGCTTCGAGTTGACGAGTTCCAGGAACTGATCCCCCAGATGATGTATGTCAGCGCGACTCCAGGTGAGAGGGAGCTGAGGCACTTAGCAGAGGTTACCGGGCAAGAAGTACCTCAGGGGCTGATTCATGTTGATGGGGGAGGGGGAGCCAAGAAGTCCGAGATTGGGAAACCCAAATCGAAGCACAGTATGGAGGAGTTGCTTGACGAGATAGACGGCATAGCGAAGATGGAAATTCGTCCGACTGGGCTTCTTGACCCCGGCATTGAAGTGAGGTCTACTGAAGGGCAGGTTCAGGATCTGCTAAGCGAAATCGGTGATCGAGTAAGTCGGGATCAGAGGGTTCTAGTCACCGTGATGACGATCAAGTTTGCAGAGGAAGTTGCAGAGTACTTGGAGAGGATGGGAGTCAAAGCACACTATCTACACAGTGAGATTGACACTCTAGAGCGTACAGAGATAATCAAGGCTCTGAGACTAGGGCTGATTGACGTGATTGTGGGGATCAATTTGCTGAGGGAGGGGTTGGACATTCCCGAAGTCTCATTGGTTGCAATCTTCGATGCTGACAAGCAGGGTTTCCTCAGAAACGAACGATCATTGCTACAGACAATAGGAAGGGCCTCTAGGAATGTGGATGGGTCCGTAATTCTGTATGCAGACTCGGTCTCTCCTGCAATGGAGGCAGCAATCAGCCAGACTGTGAAGAGAAGGTCCCTCCAGGGAAAGCACAACGAAGAGAATGGGGTCGTACCAAAGACCATCCAGAAGGCACTCCCTGAAATGGGGGCCGAGATCGCCGACCTACTCTCAGGTGTTGCAGGAACTGGGAGCAGCGGAGGTCGGAGAATGGTTGCCAAGCCCCCGGGTAAGAAAGGTTTGGAAGGCCTTGCCAAGAGATTCGGCCTGGGTGCAGGGGTTTGGAATTCTTCGGATTCCGTACTTGAGAATGTCAGCCAGCCAGAATGGGTCGGGGACCCTGAAGGATTGGAAGACGAGGGCGAAGATCAGTCAGTTCTCATTTCTAGGTTGGAAAAGGAGATGAAGCAAGCGGCGGATAGGCTTGACTTCGAGAGAGCGGCTAACCTGAGGGACAGAATCTTCAATCTTCATAATGCGACCAATTGAAGCCAAGTGTCCAGTGCGGTCCCCATGGGCGGATACTCACGAGACGACTTTGACGTTCCAGTCGAGGACTATGACTTCTCAAGCGTATCCGACGTTCGCAGTCTGATTGACCAGATGGGTAGGGCGGGTGGTTTCACAGCATCGAAGTTGTCACGTGCCAGAGATATTCTGAGGAAGGCGATTTTGCAATCTGATGAAGAAGGGAATCTCAATTGGCTTTCATTCCCAGCCTGTCTTTGTGCCACAGGAACCAGGGGATTCTTCGTTGAGGCATTGAAGAGAAGAGCATACAACGTCGTTGTCACCACATGTGGCACTCTTGATCATGACATAGCAAGGACATTCAGAGACTACTTCCATGGTGATTTCAGTCTGGACGACATTGCCTTGGGCAGAGAAGGCCTGAACAGATTGGGCAATGTAGTGATTCCTAACGAATGCTATGGAGAGATACTAGAGAGGGTCCTGCTCCCTTGGCTAAGTGAGATTGAGGATGAGAGGAAGGCGAAGGATAGTAGCAACCCCTGGAGGGGTTTCGGATCAGTGGAGCTTTGTTGGGCAATAGGAGACCGGATAGATGATGAAAGTTCACTATTGCACTGGGTTGCAAAGAACAGGATCCCAATGGTTATTCCGGGCCTCACTGATGGTTCAATAGGATCACAATTGTTCATGCATAGGCAAAGAAGCCCTGACTTCATGGTAGATGTCCTAGCAGATGAGCAGGTTCTATCTGACCTTATTTGGACTGCAAATGAAAGTCATGGACTAATGATCGGAGGAGGTATCTCGAAGCATCACGTAATTTGGTGGAACCAATTCAGGGAGGACTCTGGAATGGATTCGGCTGTCTCTATTACAACTGCACCGGAGTATGATGGGTCACTATCTGGTGCTAGACTCAAGGAAGCGATTTCTTGGGGGAAAATCAGACCTGAGGCGGATCAGATTGTCGTTGAGGGCGAAGCGAGTCTGATTCTTCCACTACTCGGATCTGATCTATTTCGGAATGATTGAGAGGTGTGCCGGAGAAACGGCTATTAATCTGCTTTTTCCGATGTGATGATATGTCAGTTAGAGGAATGATTCAGGACATGATAAACGAATTGACCGATGCTCTCGGTGACGCCGAGAAGCATGACTCTGGGAATAATGCTGCAGGTACACGAATACGAAAGGTAATGCAGACATGCAAAGGTTTTGCCCAAGATGTTAGAGTGAAGGTTCAAGGCGACAAAAACTCACGTTGAGTTTTTTGCGCTGGCTATCATTTCCATCAGAGAAACTCTCATTGGCGTCAATGGATGCCAACCATCTCCCCCGGATCTAATCAGAGCTTCGTGGAGTTTGCTTAGGTCGGGTCTTTCTTCGATCTCCGAATGTAGCCCTCTAACTGGACTGGGGACTTCGGACAATGATTCAATGGTATGAGAATGATTGATTGAATTATTGTAACGATCCCACAATACTCTGATTTCGTCTGTGACATCTTCCATTTCCCACGCCCTTCTACCGCACATCGTATAGTTTCCATTGGGCATATTTTCTTTCTCACTCAAGCAAATTGTAGAAATCGCGTCGACTACATCCCGTACGTTAACCCAGTATCTGATATTGGATTCCGGATCTGGTTTCTTTCCAATCATGATTTTCTCAATCCAATCGGTCATAACCGCATTCCCCCATTTCCCTCCGCCATTTGGGATTATGACATCAGATAATTCGAATACAATTCCTGAATCGGGGGATCTAGAACCTAGAGGGACGATTGCGATGTCACTGCCCTCCTGGCTGTCGATCTGAATCGTTACATCTGCCCTTTCTGGTTCGGCAACGAGTCGTGCTCCAGACCTCTCGAGCCTTGCCTCCAGGGCTTCTCTGAGTCCGTCTGATGAACCTGAAACATGCACACTTCTGGGCATGGAAACGCATCTGTTTAGTTAGCCTCGATAGTCTTAGACGTGAAATTCAGGAGTGCTTCCCTCAGAATATCCACGATCATATCTATCTCCTCGGAAGTTATTGCGAAGTGGGGAGTGAATCTCAGAGCATTCTGGCCCCCGTGGATTACTCCGAGACCATTGTTCCTGCACCATTCTTCCACATATCCGAATCCAACCACAGGGAGTTTCTCTGGGTCTAATTCGGCACAAAGGAGGAGCCCTGTTCCTTGAACCTCAGTAATCGTACCAGGTATCTCCTCGGCGAGTGCTCTCAATTTAGCAACGAATTCAACACCCCTTTCCTTGATGTTATTCCTCAATTCTGGGGTTAGTCGGTCAAGGACTGAGACTGCAGTTTCCAAAGCTCTTGGATTCGTCGTCATAGTATTTCCATAAATTCCTACGACGTATAATTCAGCGGCCCGCTCGGAGAGACCGACGACTGAGAGTGGGTATTGGCCGGCATTAAGGGCCTTTGACCAAGTCTCCATGTCTGGAACCAAACAATCCTCAAAACCATCATAATCAACGATACTTAGGCATCCTTGTCCCCTCAGTCCGGCTTGGATTGAGTCAACGATTAGCATACTCCCATGCTGCGAACAAAGAGTTCTGGCTAAATCATAGAACTCCCTAGTTACGCAGAGCCCAGGATTGCCCTCGCCCATCACGGGTTCCATAGCCATCAATTCGATGAAGAAGCCCTCTTTATCCGCACGCTCGAAAGCAGATCTGAGTGAGTCTAGATCGTTGCTTGGTACGAAGATTACGTTATCCCTCTCACGGAATGAGGCTAGATTCTTCTCGTACTTCTCACTGCACGAGTCTGAAATCTGAGCAGGCCTTTGCGTTCTTCCATGGAATGCCTCAACTAGCGCCAGCATCTTGGTTGGTTTGCCCTCGTGTCTTCCGCCCTTGCCAGTAACTCTGAGAGTGTTTGCATCTGCAATTCGAATAGAGATTGTTACAGATTCTGAACCGCTATTCAAACAGACGAACCTGGAGAATGGGCAGCTGCCTCTAGTATGGCCAACTTCCTTTCTAAGACGTTCAGAGAGTCTCTTCTGGCTGAATGAGGGCGTCATGACATTAGCCATCACCCAATTCTGCTGCATTGACTGTATTACGTCATCAGGTCCATGCCCCATTCCAAGCATCCCATATCCTCCATTATCGTGAAGGACCGCCCCATGGGAGGTAACTATCCAAGGCCCTCGAGCAGCAATTGCCACGTACGGATTAATAGTGGCGACGGAATAGAAATTGACATAATCAGATTGAAGATATGCAACTAAATCACCCTCTTTCATGGAGAATAGTTCATCACCCATGTCGTTGATTAGACTCTGGAAGTTTTCAGTTGCCTCCTCTATAGCCCTACTAAGGGATGGATCAGTCTCTAGGAAATCGGAGATAACTGAGTCCTTTAGGCCGTTAGTCTGTGCTTGACCTGTTCGAGAGCGAATTTCGGCTAGGGCAACTAACTTGTCATCCACGTGTAGGGCAAAGGAGGGATGCACATCAACATTCTCCGGAAATGGTCTGAGTTCACGAAAATAGTGGTCGGAACGTGAAAACTCGATTTTCTGATAATCATTAAAAAAATTAAACTAAAATTAATTTTCCAATTGAAAAATTCATTATTACTAAAAAATTCCAATTGGATTATCAGTCTTGATTAACGAATAATATAAGTGCCTCTCCAGTGTCTGAGGCTCAGGAGAAGCAACGGGGATGCACTCCTCCCTGAGGGAGAGAAATGGTAGAAGATTACGAAATACAGGAAATGATACACAGAGATGTCTACGTTGGAGAAAAACACGTAGGAGTGGTAGTTGGTGAGAGATTTCATCCTAGAGACGAGTTCGTGAAGTCACTGAGGATCAAAGTGGAGGACGACGTGGCTAGTGAATTCATGAGAAAACCTGCAGATCTGGCCCCTCTGGCGAAAGAGCTAGTTCACAGCATTAGACCAGACGGTGGGATCAAGCTTTCAAAATCGATGAGGGAATTGCAGAGAAGATGGAGGAACACGGTTAGAATCCAAGAGGATCTCTATGCTCCTGATGAGTTGTTGGATAGAGCGGTGCTAGACAATGATGGCATGGACATTGGCAATGTCGTGGAGCTTATCAAAATAAAGCGCACATACAAGGGTCTCCTAGTGAAACCCCATTTCATGGTTAGAGCCAGGCATGGCCTCCCTGAGACAATAGCAGTACCCTGTGGGCAATTGGCCAAGACTACTTCTAGACTTGATGAAGTCATTCTGAAGTGCACCTTTTCCAGGTTAGTGACTCTGCCCAGTTTCTTGAAATTGAATGACGAAGGTTACGAAGAAGAGTGAGTGAATCCTTGAGTAGCCTTCAAATCACAATCCCATGTGCCGATGATGCTCAAGGGCGCGTAGCTTAGTTTGGCTGGAGCACCCGGCTGATAACCGGGAGGTCACAGGTTCAAATCCTGTCGTGCCCACCAAAATTCATTATTTTCTAGGTTTCTGGATGATAAGAAGCATCATGAAGGAACCTCCTTTCCCTGTCATCAAATGCCTGTTCTTAGCGGCGCCTCAGGTGCTGGGATTGCTGAGAAACTAGCCCCAATCCTTGACATGGAGCACGTGGCTCTAGAAAGCAGGAGATTTCCTGACGGAGAAGCCTATGTCAGGATCCCTTCCGAATCAATAGAGTCTGTCAGATCGGAATCAGTTGTTCTGGTATCCAATACGTTCCCCGATTCAGGGATAATGCAGACTCTGTTACTTCTGGGGGCAATTCGAGACGTCAGGAAAGGGGATCTTTCTAGCTTGAAGGGGGAGTGGTCGGGAGATACCGAAGACGTTGGCCCTGGTGTTTTCTTGGCAATTCCCTACTATGGTTATGCTAGGCAGGACAAGAGGTTCTCCGCAGGTGAGTCTATTTCGGCGAAAATAGTGACAGAAGTTGTTTCAAGATATTGTGATGGGATTGCAATACTGGACCTGCATGCTCCAGAGGTCCTAGAGGGGATGGACGTGCCAATTGAGTTCGTTAGTTCGATGCCCGAGATAGCGGAGAGGCTGCAGAACGGAGTCTCTCCTGACTTCATCCTGAGCCCTGACAAGGGTGCTATCTCCAGAGCGACGGAGGTAGCTGGCCTAATCGGATGCGATTTTTCCTATCTCGAAAAGACCAGAATTGATGCTCATACAATTGAGCACACCCCCAAGGACCTAGACGTCTCTGGCAAGGTTGTGGCGATAGTGGATGACATGATCAGCACTGGAGGCACGATTTGCAGGGCTAGTGACGCACTTAGGAGGCAGGGTGCTACAGAGGTCCACGCAGCATGCACGCATGGCCTATTCACGGGCGGGGCATTGTCCCGACTAGCAAATCATGTGGATGGAGTATACACAACTGATTCTCTACCAAATCCTAGGGCTAGCGTGTCTGCAGCACCCGCATTGGCAAGGGGATTGAGTAGACTCATGGAGAAAGTCACACATAACGACTGACTGGAGGCAATACGCTGCGTTTATATCGGTCATGCCGTGCGGCGGCTTACTAACACGAGGAGATGTTCCAATGAGTGTACATATTGTTTTCGAAACACCCCAAGACGTACAAGAGCAAGTTTACGAGATGGTCAAGAGCCTAGGCAAGGATGGCAAGGGCCGACTAAAGAAGGGAGCCAATGAGGTCACCAAATCTGCAGAGAGAGGAACTGCGCAGATGGTCGTAATGGCTGAGAATGTAAATCCGGGAGAGTTGCTTGCACACATACCGATGATTTGCAAGGAGAAGGAAATCCCATTCATCTATGTTGAGGATCAGGCATACCTAGCAGAAGCTGCTGGGATGAGCACTGGGACCAGGACGGCCGCAATTGCGGTAATGCAGGTCGAGAAAGAGGGCATGGATCGGTTCAACGAGGTAAAGTCGCACTTCGAGACCCTCTCGTCATGATTTGGAGGTTTGGAGGATGGCAACCGAAGCATGGCCCGCTGAGGTTGTCGAGATAGTAGGCAGAACAGGCCTAACTGGAGAGGCGATGCAGGTCAAGGTAAGAGTGCTAGACTCTGACAACCCGAGAGACGTTGGAAGAATCATCACAAGGAACGTACTAGGTCCTGTTCGAGGACCTGATCCTGTGACTGGGGAGGGTGGAGACATCCTAATGCTCAGAGATACGGGTCGAGAGGCGAGAAGGATAGGCTCCAGGTGATTATGATGCCAGAGACGCGGATTTGCAGTTTCACGAACGAGGAGATTGAGCCCGGTACTGGCATGATGTTCGTCAAGAGGGATGGTTCGGTCTACTGGTTCAAGGACAGCAAGTCCCGCAAGAACATGCTCAAGCTGAAGAGGAACCCTAGGCGACTGAAG
>Ga0207989_1000065_pt1 | contig 59103 bp, 57 predicted proteins | sample ETNtaG_7_FD_185777 | JGI IMG/M metagenome (GOLD analysis project Ga0207989, IMG submission 185777) | Marine microbial and viral communities from oxygen minimum zone, Eastern Pacific Ocean - ETNP201406SV65 (SPAdes) (version 2) | ecosystem: Environmental > Aquatic > Marine > Oceanic ... | reverse complement strand
GATCTATAGGATCAAAAAATGGAATTTCTACAGGATCGATAGAAAGCAAGATGGGAGTCAAGGGTTCTGCAACATGCGTATTAAACTTTGATGATGCACTTGGCTATATGATTGGTTCTAAGAATAGAGGACTTAATGCTATGTTTACGATGATGAATCTTGAAAGAATTGTTGTTGGAATACAAGGGTTGGGAATTTCTGAAATTGCTTATCAAAATTCATTAAGTTACGCCAAAGAAAGAAAACAAGGAAAAACAAATAACAGTAAATCTACTAATGGTGCAGATTATATAATTGAACATGCCGATATTAAAAAATCCTTACTAAATATGAAATCCATTATTGAAGGTGAAAGAGCATTATGTTTTTGGCTATCCCAACAAACAGAAGTTAGTTTAAATCATAAAGATGAAAAAGTTAGACAAGAAGCATCAGACTTTGTTTCTTTAATGACCCCAGTCGTTAAAACAATGTTTACAGATATGGGAATGGAAATAACTAGTGATGCAATGCAAGTTCACGGAGGCTATGGATATACAAAAGACCAAGGAATTGAACAATTATATAGAGACAATAGAATTACGCCAATTTACGAAGGAACAAATTCTATTCAGGCTATTGATTTAGTGTTTAGAAAGTTAGTTAATAAAAATGGAGATATAATTGATAGATATTTAGATATGATTAAAAGTGATTGCAAAATTGGAGATGAGAACATCAAACCTTTTGTGGAAGATTTTAATATTTATATTGAAATTCTATCTAATTTTACTTCTTGGATTAAAGAAAAAATAGAAAACTCGAAAGATGAAGCTAGCGCATCTTGCAACGATTATTTAAAAGCATTGGGTTTTGTTTCTATAGCACATGCGTGGATTAAAGTTTTGGAAGTAAGCTTTAAAGATTATGATAACAATAAAGATTTTTATGAAGACAAGATCCAAACTGCAAAATTTTATTTTAGAAGGGTATTGCCAAGGGTAGAAAATCATTTTAAAACTGCCACGACTGGCAGTGATTATATAATGAATTTTAACTTTAAATAACTATGAGCCATTACGAAAAAAATCTTAACAAAAATGATGCAAATTTTGTTCCATTAACACCTTTGAGTTTTTTGGAAAGAGCAAAAGATATTTACCCAAACTATGAAGCTCTAATTTATGAAAATAGAAGTTACACTTGGAGCGAAGTATATAAAAGATGTACAAAGTTTGCCAGCGCTCTAGAAAAAATTGGTATTGGTGAGGGTGACACAGTTTCTGTAATGACATTCAATACTCCTGAAATTTTTGAAGCTCATTATTCAGTTCCAATGACAGGAGCAGTTTTAAATACAATTAATAGCAGAGTAGACGCAAAATCAGTTGCATATATTCTGGAGCATAGCGAGGCAAAAGTTTTAATCGTAGATAGACAGCTCCATTCAATTGTTGAAAAGACGTTGAGTCAAATTAAATCAAAACCAATAATAATAGATGTTCAGGATAATTTTGCAGATCAATCTTTATTAAAAAAAATTGGAGACAAAGAGTATGAAGAATTTTTAAATACCGGAGATGATAACTATATTTGGAAAAGACCAAAAGATGAATGGCAAGCCATTTCTTTAAGTTACACCTCTGGAACAACTGGGAATCCAAAAGGAGTTGTTTATCATCATAGAGGTTCATACTTGATGTCTACTGGTAGTGCAGTTGCATGGAATATGCCAAATAGATTAAATTTTTTAACTGTGGTTCCAATGTTTCATTGTAATGGGTGGGGGTACCCATGGACAATTCCAATGCTTAATGGAAAGACAATTTGTTTAAGAAATATTGATGTAAAAAAGATATTTGAATTAATTGATAAACATAAAATTACTCACTTTGGCGGAGCGCCAATCGTATTAAATATGATAACAGGGGCATCTGCATCTGATCAAAAAAAATTAGATCGTAAAGTTTATGTTTTAACTGCCGGTGCACCCCCTCCAAGCATAATTTTTAAAAAAATGAAAGAATTAGGGTTTGAAGTTATGCATGTTTATGGACTTACTGAAACTTATGGACATATTTTACAATGTGCATGGAATGATGAATGGAATTCGTATGATGAAGATAAGCAGAATGAAATTAAAGCAAGACAAGGTGTGAAATATCCAAATACAGAAGATGCAATAGTAATGGATCCAGAGACTATGAAACCCGTACCTAAAGATGGAAAAACAATGGGTGAAATTATGATCAAAGGAAATGTAGTAATGAAAGGTTATTTTAAAGATAAAGAAGCTACTGAAAAAGCAATGGCTAACGGATGGTTTCATTCGGGTGATTTAGCCGTGATGTATCCTGATGGATATATAAAAATACAGGATAGATCGAAAGATATAATAATTTCTGGAGGTGAGAATATTTCATCTATTGAAATTGAAAATACATTATCAAAACATCCTGCTGTTTCTATTGTAGCCGTGGTGGCAAAACCAGATGAGAAATGGGGAGAAGTTCCGTGTGCATTTATTGAAAAAGCCAAAGATAAAGATGTAAACGAAAAAGATCTAATTGATTTTTGCAGAGAAACTTTAGCAGGATTTAAAATACCAAAAAAAATTGAATTTTGTGAACTTCCTAAAACTTCAACAGGAAAAATCCAAAAATTTGAATTAAGAAAAAAAGCTAAAGAATTAACTTAATTTTGAGGTAGAAATTTTAAATGAAAACTTATTCTATAGCTAAATCAAGAAGATTAAGAAGCACTCCATATACATCCAGAATAGAGAAACAAGGAGTTACAGCTTATAGCATATATAACCACATGTTGTTGCCAGCTGCTTTTGGATCTATGGAGGATTCTTATCACCATCTTAAAAAAAATGTACAGGTTTGGGATGTAGCGGGCGAAAGGCAAGTAGAAATTACTGGAAATGATTCAGCAAAATTGGTTCAGCTAATGACTTGCAGAGATTTATCTAAATCAAGAGATGGCAGGTGTTATTACTGTCCAATAATAGATGATAAAGGTGGCATAGTTAATGATTCTGTTGTTCTAAGATTAAGTAATAATAGATGGTGGATTTCAATTGCAGATTCAGATGTAATTTTATTTGCCAAAGGTTTGGCAATAGGAAATAAATTTGATGTACAAATATTCGAGCCAGAAGTAAATATAATGGCTGTTCAAGGTCCAAAATCATTTAAATTAATGGAAAAAGTTTTTGGAGAGGAAATTACAAAATTAAAATTTTTTGGTTTTGATTATTTTGATTTTAAAGGAACAAAACATTTAATTGCTCAATCTGGATGGTCTAAACAGGGAGGTTATGAGGTTTATGTTGAAAACACTAATTCAGGTTTAGCATTATATGATCATCTTTTTGAAGCAGGTAAAGAATTTGATGTCAAACCTGGATGTCCAAATCTTATTGAAAGAATTGAAAGTGCATTGTTATCTTATGGAAATGATATGGATAATAATGACAACCCTTTCGAATGTGGTTTTGATAAATTTATCAATTTAGATTCTGATGTAATTTTTTTAGGAAAAAAAAATTTAAAAAAAATTAAATCAGATGGAATTAAAAGAAGATTAATGGGAGTTCAAATTAATAGTAAAGAAATAAATGTATCTGGATCTATTGATTTAAAAGATGAAAATAACATAAAAATTGGCGAATTAAGATCTGGTTGTTATTCGCCTCATTTTGGAAAAGTTATTGGAATAGCAATGATAAAAAAGCCTTTCTGGAAAGCGTCACAAACTATAAAAATTGAGATAAATAAACAAACTTTTGATGGAAAAGTTTGCGATTTACCTTTCATTTAGTATAAAAGTTCTAATAACACCATGAATATTGCGATTGTAGGAGCCACAGGTAACGTTGGAAGAAAATTAATTGAGGTACTGGAAAAAAAAAATTTTCCAATATCTGAATTGTTTTTGATTGCCTCATCTAAAAGTGTAGGAAAAAAAATTAGTTATTCCGGAAAAGAACACACAGTTGTTGATCTTGAAAAATTTGATTTTTCAAAAGTAAAAATTGCTTTTTTTGCAGCAGGAAGTGCAATAGCGGAGAAATGGGCTTATGTTGCGGCAGAAAAAACAATAGTAATAGATAATTCAAAGTTTTTTAGAAAAGATCCAGATATACCTTTGGTGGTACCAGAGGTAAATGCTAAAGAATTAGTTAATGTAAAAAATAAAAATATAATTGCAAATGCAAATTGTTCAGTGATACCTCTTGTTGTCGCTCTTAAACCTTTACATGATTTATATAATGTAAAAAGAATTGTTGTATCAACTTATCAATCGGTATCAGGTGCAGGCAAGGACCCAATGGATGAATTGCTTAATCAAACCCAAGACTTTTTTCAGAATAAAAAGTTAGAATCAAAATATTTTACAAAACAAATTGCATTTAATGCAATACCGCATATCGATAGTTTTTTAGAAGATGGTTATACAAAAGAAGAACAAAAAACTAATGATGAAGTAAAGAAAATATTAGATAATAAAATAAAAATTACTTCTACATGTGTTCGAATACCTGTATTGGTATCACATTCTTTAAGTGCAAATGTTGAATTTAATAGAAAACACAATTTAAATGAAATTAAAAATGTTTTGTCAACTTCTTCAGGATGTAAATTGGTTGACGAACATAAGGATGGCGGGTACATAACTCCAGTGGAAGCTGAAAATAAATTTGAAACATTTATTTCAAGGATTAGAGAAGACAATTCTCAACCTAATTCAATAAATCTTTGGATTGTCTCAGATAATTTACTTAAAGGCGCAGCACTAAATGCTGTAGAAATTGCAGAAGCATTGATTGAAAAAGATTTTTATGGAAAATAACAACCCATTATCTCCACACATACAAATATATAAATGGCATGTTTCTTCTTTAGTTTCGATAGCTACTAGGATCGCAGGAATTATAAATATATTAGCCACAACTTTAATTTGTATTTGGTTTTCCAGTTTGCTTTTTGGAGAATCTAATTATGAAATTATTAAAGTATTTTTACAGTCTTTCTTTGGTAAATTTATAGCTATAGGAATTACTTGGTCATTTAGTTTTCAAATATTAAGTGAAATCAGACATTTGATCATGGATCTTGGCTATGGATTTGAATTAAAAACAACAAATATTACAGGAATGATTGTAATTATTTTTTCATTTATATTTACAATATTAATTTATTTATTAGGGAGACAATTTATTTAATGAGACCAGTAACTAAGAAATGGTTATTTTTAAAAATAAGCTCTTTTATTTTAATTCCATTAATGCTTTGGTTTATTATTAATTTTGTTTCTTTTTATGATAAAAATTATCAGGAAATCTTAAAATTCTTGACAACACAACCTTCCAAGTTTTTGTTTAGTTTGTTTTTAATATTTGCTTACTTTTTTTCAGCATTAAGCATAAGCGAAGTATTTGAAGACTATATCCATGATGAAAAAATCAAAAATGCCGCAAACAAAACTCTAAATATTTTTGCTATATTTTTCCCATTAATAACTATTATTATAATATTTAATCTAAGCTTATGAGCGAATATAATATTATAGATCATGAATATGACGTTGTTGTGCTTGGTGCCGGAGGCTCTGGTTTAAGAGCTGCGGTTGGTCTAAGTGAGGCAGGATTAAAAACAGCATGTATTTCAAAAGTTTTTCCAACAAGAAGTCATACTTCGGCTGCTCAAGGAGGTATATCAGCAGCATTAGGTAATATGGGCGAAGATGATTGGCGATGGCATATGTATGATACTGTTAAGGGATCAGACTGGTTAGGCGATCAAGACTGTATTGAATATTTATGCAAAGAAGCGCCAAGAGCCGTTTTAGAATTAGAAAGATATGGTGTTCCATTTAGTCGTACAAAAGATGGAAAAATTTATCAAAGATCTTTTGGGGGGATGACTAAAAATTATGGAAATGAAACTGTTCAAAGGACTTGCGCTGCAGCAGATAGAACAGGTCATGCCATACTTCATACCATGTATGGCCAAGCACTGAAACATAATACTGAATTTTTTATTGAATATTTTGCTTTAGATCTATTAATGAACAATGGAGAATGCAAAGGTTTAATAGCTTGGAATTTAAATGATGGAACAATTCATAGATTTAGATCTCATATAACTATAATAGCGACAGGTGGATATGGGAAAACATATTACTCATCGACTTCTGCCCATACATGTACAGGTGATGGTAATGGTATGGCTTTAAGAGCAGGATTACCATTGCAAGATATGGAATTTGTTCAGTTCCATCCAACAGGAATTTATGGACATGGAACATTAATATCTGAAGGAGTTAGAGGTGAAGGTGGTTACCTCCTAAACTCTAAAGGAGAAAGATTCATGGAGCGTTATGCTCCAAAAGCTAAAGATCTCGCATCTAGAGATGTAGTTAGCAGATCGATAGCTATTGAAATTAATGAAGGAAGAGGTGTTGGAAATGAAAAAGATCATGTTCATCTTCATTTAGATCATTTAGATCCAAAAGTTATTAAAAACAGATTGCCAGGAATATCAGAATCTTCAAGGTTATTTGCAAATGTTGATGTTACAAAAGAACCAATACCAGTTGTACCAACAGTTCATTATAATATGGGGGGTATTCCAACTAATTATAAAGCTGAAGTTATAACTTTGGACGGTACTGAGAAAACTGTATCTGGACTTATGGCAATTGGAGAAGCAGCATGTGTTTCAGTTCATGGCGCTAATAGGCTAGGTTCAAATTCATTAATCGATCTTGTAGTTTTTGGACGAGCTGCAGCAATAAGAGCAGCTGAAATAGTTAAGCCAGGAACTCCTCATGAGAAAATTCCAGAAAATGAAACTGAAAAATGTATAGATAGATTTGATAAGTTTAGAAATGCTAACGGTGAAAATAAAACTGCTGACTTAAGATTGGCCATGCAAAAAACAATGCAATCAAAATGTGCGGTTTTTAGAACTGAAAAAACTTTAAAAGAAGGAATTAATGAAATTAGAAAACCGTTTGATGGAATGGACTCAATATCAGTAAAAGATAAATCATTAATTTTTAATACTGATTTAGTTGAAACACTGGAGTTTGATAATTTAATTAGACAGGCTATAGTTACAATGGACTCAGCTTATCTACGAAAAGAAAGCAGAGGTGCTCATGCAAGAGAAGATTTCTCAAAAAGAGATGATAAAAATTTCATGAAACACACAATATCCTGGTGTAACGGAAGCGAGACTAAAATTGATTATAGACCTGTTCATACATCAACTTTGACGAACGAGGTGCAATATTTTCCTCCACAAGAGAGAGTATATTAATGGTTCAAATAAATTTACCCAAAAACTCTAAAGTACAGAAAGGAGAGTATTTTAAGGATAAAACAGGATCAAAAAATATTAGAAAAGTTAATATTTATAGATGGGATTCTTCAACTGGCAAAAATCCAAGAATAGACACTTATGAAGTTGATATGGATAATTGCCCATCAAAAGTATTAGACCTTCTAAATAAAATTAAAAATGAAATAGATCCATCAATTGCTTATAGAAGATCTTGTGCTCATGGAGTTTGTGGTTCTTGTGCTATGAATATGGATGGAAAAAATGGCTTGGCTTGCACCAAACCTCATTCAGAAATAAAAGGAGATATAAATATTTATCCCTTACCTCATTTAAAGGTTCAAAAGGATTTAATTGGAGATTTAGACACTTTGTATAAACAGTATCATTCCGTTGAGCCATGGTTAAAAAATTCTGCAAAAAATAATGATAAAGAAAACTTACAATCTATAGAAGATAGATCAAAATTAGATGGTCTTTATGAATGTATAATGTGTGCTTGTTGTTCAACCTCATGCCCAAGCTATTGGTGGAATGGGGATAAATATCTCGGTCCAGCAGTTTTGCTTCAAGCATACAGATGGATAATTGATAGTAGAGATGAGGATAAAAAAGAAAGACTTCAAAAGGTTGCAGATGAATTAAAACTCTATAGATGTCATACCATTTTGAATTGTACAAATGCATGTCCAAAAGGTTTAAATCCAGCAAAAGCTATTGCTGAAATAAAAAAAATGCTTGCAACGACTTAATTACTTATTTAAACAATTTTACAAATGAATTTAATTGAACATTATATTGATGGAAAATCTTTTTCTGGCTCATCTGATAAAAAAGGCAAAATCTTTAACCCAGCAACCGGTAAACAAGAATCTGAAGTAAGACTAGGCTCAAGAGCAGATTTAGACTTAGCAGTAGAAAAAGCAAAAAAAGCATTTGAAAGTTGGTCTAATACACCACCTTTACAAAGAGCAAGAATAATTTTTAAATTTAAAGAATTAGTTGAGAAAAATTCTGATGAATTAACCAAGTTGATTGTTAATGAGCACGGAAAAGTTTATGAAGATGCCAAAGGTTCTTTAATAAGAGGATTAGAAGTCGTCGAATTTGCTTGTGGTATACCACAAATGCTTAAAGGCGAATTTACAGAAAATGTTGGCACAAATATAGACAGTTGGTCAACTAGACAACCGTTAGGAGTTTGTGCGGGCATTACTCCGTTTAATTTTCCTGCGATGGTTCCTATGTGGATGTTTCCAATGGCAATTGCTTGTGGAAATACTTTTGTTTTAAAACCTTCAGAAAAAGACCCTTCTTGTGCAATGAAATTAGCAAACTTATTTAAAGAAGCAAGTTTACCGGATGGTGTTTTTAATATCGTAAATGGAGATAAAGAAGTTGTTGATGCTATTATAGAAAATAAAGATATTCCAGCTGTAAGCTTTGTTGGTTCAACACCAATTGCAAAGTATATTTACGAAAATGCAGCAAAGAATGAAAAAAGAGTTCAAGCTTTAGGAGGAGCAAAAAATCACTGCGTAGTGATGCCAGATTGCGATTTAGATCAAGCTATAAATGGATTAATGGGTGCTGCATATGGATCTGCCGGAGAGAGGTGCATGGCCCAATCAGTAGCTGTTGTTGTAGGCAACATTGGAGATGATTTAGTTAATCAAATATCAAAAAAAGTTGAGGCACTCAAAATTGGTCCTGGGATGGATGAAGCATCTGAGATGGGACCTTTGGTAACCAAAGAACATTTAGAAAAAGTGAAAGGATATGTTGATTTAGGAGTAAAAGAAGGTGCAAAATTGGTTGTAGATGGTAGGAACATCAAGCTTCAAGGTTATGAAAATGGCTATTATATTGGTGGATGTTTGTTTGATCATGTTAAAAAAGATATGAGAATATATAAAGAAGAAATTTTTGGACCAGTTTTATCTGTCGTGAGAGTTAAGAATTTTAATGAAGCCCTTCAACTTATAAATGATCATGAGTTTGGAAATGGAACAAGTATTTATACAAGAGATGGAGATGTGGGAAGAACTTTCGCAAATAAAATAAAAGTTGGAATGGTTGGAATAAACATACCTATTCCAGTTCCTGTTGCTTATCATAGTTTTGGAGGATGGAAGAGATCCTTGTTTGGAGATCAACATATGCATGGTCCAGAAGGCGTAAGGTTTTACACTAAATTAAAAACTATAACTTCAAGGTGGCCATCTGGCGTTAGATCAAATCCTGAATTTGTTATGCCGGTAATGAAATAATTATGAGCAAAATATCTTTAATTGGTGCAGGGCAAATTGGAGGAACTTTGGCTCATCTAATTGGACTTAAAGAATTAGCCGATCAAGTTGTAATGTTCGATGTAGCAAGCGGTATAGCAAAAGGTAAAGCTCTTGATATTGCACAATCATCATCAGTAGATGGATTTAATGTTAATTTTTCTGGCACAGATAATTATGAAGATATTAAAAATTCAGATGTAATAATTATTACTGCCGGAGTTCCCAGAAAACCAGGAATGAGCAGAGATGATTTATTGGGAATAAATCTAAAAATTATAAAACAAGTTGCTGAAGGAATAAAAACTCATTCCCCAGAAGCTTTTGTAATTTGTATAACAAATCCGCTAGACGTGATGGTTATGGCATTTCAAAAGTATTCAGGTCTACCAGCAAATAAAGTAGTTGGTATGGCTGGAATATTAGATAGTTCAAGATTTAAACTTTTTTTGTCACTAGAGTTGGACGTTCCAGTTAAAGAAATTGATGCAATGGTAATGGGTGGTCATGGAGACACAATGGTGCCATTGCCAAGATTTACAAAGGTATCTGGAAAACCTTTATTAGGTCTTGTTAAAGAGGGAAAAATTTCTTCAGAAAAATTAGAAAGTATAAATCAAAGAACCAGAGATGGAGGTGCTGAGATAGTTAAATATTTAGAAAAAGGTTCAGCTTTTTACGCGCCAGCAGCATCAGGAGTTGAAATGGCCTCAGCATATATGAATGATGAAAAAAAACTTTTACCTTGCGCAGCATATATGAACGGAGAATATGGAGTTGAAAAAATTTATGCTGGTGTTCCAGTTATTATAGGAAAAAATGGAATAGAAAAAATTGAAGAAATAGAATTAGACGATAAAGAAAAATCAGAATTTAATCATTCGATAGAGGCCGTGAAAAAATTGTGGGAAGCGGCATCTGCCATTGATCCAGATTTAAAAAAATAATCAATGAATATTCACGAGCATCAGGCAAAAAAAATATTAAAAAATTATGGTGCAAAAGTTCCAAAAGGCATTTTTGCTTTTAAAGTGCAAGAATTGTTAGAAAAAGCCAAAACTTTAAAAACAGAGAAATATGTTTTAAAAGCTCAAATCCATTCTGGAGGCAGAGGAAAGGCCGGAGGTGTAAAATTAGTCAATAATTTAAACGATTTAGAGAACGAAGCAAAAAATTTAATTGGAAAAATATTGGTAACACACCAAACAGGACCAAATGGAAGAAAGGTTAAAAGACTTTATGTAGAAGAAGCATCGGCAATTAATAAAGAATTTTATTTGTCATGTTTGGTAGATAGAGAAAGTTCTAAAATTGCATTTATATCAAGTGATCAAGGAGGAATGGATATAGAAGAAGTTGCAAATAAAAATCCAGAAAAAATTTTAACTACAAAGGTTGAATTTAGCGATCAAATTTCTGAAGACGATTGTAAAAAAATTTTAGGAATATTTAATTTAGGTCAAGAAGCAAACGAAGAAGCAATTAAATTAATTAAATCAATTTATAAAATGTTTATTGAAACAGATGCAAGTCTGGTTGAGATCAATCCACTTATTTTAACTAAAGATAATAATATTGTTTGTTTAGATGCAAAAATGAACTTTGATGATAATGCACTTTTTAAACATCCCGAAATTATGGAACTAAGAGACTTAAATGAAGAAGAAGAAACAGAAATAGAAGCGAGCAAACATGATTTAGCTTATATTAAGTTAAATGGCAACATAGGATGCATGGTGAATGGCGCCGGACTTGCAATGGCAACAATGGATATTATCAAATTGTACGGAGAGGAGCCTGCAAACTTTTTAGATGTGGGAGGCGGAGCTTCAAAAGAAAAAGTTTCAGCGGCTTTCAAAATAATTTTATCTGATAAAAATGTTAAAGGTATATTAATTAATATATTTGGAGGAATTATGAGATGTGATGTTCTTGCAAAAGGATTAGTAGAAGCAGCCAGAGAAATTAAAATAAATGTTCCATTAGTTGTAAGATTGGCGGGAACTAATTTTGAAGAAGGTAAAAAAATATTAGACAATTCCGGACTAAAAATTATTTCAGCATCTGATCTTGGTGATGCAGCAGAAAAAGTAGTTGAGGCAATAAAATAAATTATGTCAGTTTTAATTAATAAAAATACTAAAGTTATATGCCAAGGTTTCACAGGATCTCATGGTACGTTCCATTCTGAACAAGCAATAAAATATGGAACTAATTTAGTTGGCGGAGTTACACCAAAAAAAGGAGGACAGATTCATCTAGAGAGACCGGTATTTAATACTGTTAAAGAAGCTAAAGAAAATACAGGAGCCAACGCTTCCATGATTTATGTGCCAGCAAAATTCGCGGGAGCAGCAATAATTGAAGCTATAGATGCTTCGATGGAATTAATAATTTGTATTACAGAAGGAATTCCAGTTTTAGATATGCTTAGAGTTAAACAGAAATTAATAAAATCAAATTCAAGATTAATTGGTCCAAATTGTCCAGGCATCATTACTCCAGATGAATGTAAGATTGGTATTATGCCAGGAAATATACACAAAAAAGGTTCTGTGGGCATTGTCTCAAGATCTGGAACTTTAACTTATGAAGCAGTTGCACAAACTACTGAAAATGGAATGGGACAAACAACTTGCATTGGGATTGGAGGAGATCCAATTAATGGAACAAACTTTATTGATTGTTTAGATTTATTTTTAAATGATGAAGAAACAAAATCTATTTTGATGATTGGCGAAATAGGCGGAACAGCAGAAGAGGAGGCAGCAGAATTTGTAAGAAATCATAAAATAAAAAAACCGATGGTAGGTTTTATAGCAGGATTAGCAGCCCCCAAAGGTAGAAGAATGGGGCATGCAGGCGCTATAATTTCAGGTGGAAAAGGAGGAGCAAAGGACAAAATTAAAAAAATGGAGGAATGTGGGATTACTGTTGCAAAATCGCCATCAGAAATTGGAAAAACTTTATTTAATAAATTGTCCAATTGAAATCATTCTTCTAGTATTATATTTTAAAAAATAACTTAGATGACATCATCAAAAAATCTAGAATATAAAAAAACATCCTTTCTTAGCAAATCTAATAGTGCATTTATTGAGCAAATGTATTTAAAATTTATCAATAAAGATTCCAATTTACCTGAAAGTTGGAGAAATTATTTTTTAGATATTGGAGAAGAAATTGATTTGGTAGCAAAAGAAATAAATGGACCAACATGGAGCCGAGAAAAGAAAAAGATTGATTTATACGAAATTCAAAAAAATATTGATAATGAAGAACAGAAGCTTTCAGTAGAAAAACAAAATAATTATATTGATAAAACAGATTTTATAAAAGAAAATAGAGATTCTATTAGAGCGGTTTCTTTGATTAGATCGTATAGACAAAGAGGGCATTTAATATCAAAAGTTGACCCTTTAGAGATAAGAGAAAGTGAATATCTGGACGAACTCCATCCAAGTAGTTATGGATTTAATAAAGCCGACTATCAAAAAAGAATTTATTTAGATGGAATTACAAATAAAAAATATTCAAATATTAGCGAAATATTATCTTTTCTTAAAAAAACTTATTGTGGTTCAATTGGTTATGAATATATGCATATTTCCAATCCAACTGAAAGAAAATGGATTAGAGATAGAGTCGAAAAAGATGAAAATGCGCTTCAATTTACAAAAAATGGAAAAAACGCAATTCTGAACAAACTTATACAAGCCGAGGGTTTTGAAAAATTTTTAAATACAAAATTCGTTGGAACAAAAAGATTTGGTTTAGATGGCGCGGAAAGTTTAATACCAGCTTTAGAACAAATAATTAAAATAGGTGGGCAATGTAAAATTAAAGAAGTCAAGATTGGAATGTCTCATAGAGGTCGACTTAATGTTTTAGCAAATGTACTTCAAAAATCTTATAAAAGAATCTTCAATGAGTTTGCGGGTGAAATTAGTAATGACGGAAAAGATGCGGCCGGTGATGTTAAATATCATTTAGGAGCTTCTTCAGATAGAGAATTTGATGGAAATTCTGTTCATGTAAGTTTAACAGATAATCCATCTCACTTAGAGGCTGTAAATCCAGTAGTATTAGGGCAAACTAGAGCAAAACAGTTTTTTCACAAAGACAAAGAGAGAAATAAAGTTATTCCAATATTAATCCACGGAGATGCAGCTTTTGCTGGACAAGGTATTGTAGCAGAATGTTTTGCCATGTCGGGTTTACCAGGACATAATACCGGTGGAACAATTCATATAATAGTAAATAATCAAATAGGTTTTACTACTAGCCCTAGGTTTGCAAGATCTTCACCACATCCTTCAGATGTTGCAAAAATGGTAGATGCTCCAATTATCCATGCTAATGGAGACAATCCAGAGGCTGTAGTTTATGCAACAAGAATAGCAACAGAATTTAGATTAAAATTTAATAGAGATGTTGTTATTGATTTGGTTTGTTATAGAAGATTTGGACATAACGAGGGAGACGAACCTTCATTTACTCAACCGTTAATGTATAAAAAAATTAGATCACATCCTTCAACAGTAAATATTTATGGAGAAAAATTAATTAATGATAACTTAATCTTAAAAGAAGAATTAAATTCACAAATTAAAAAATTTAAAGATCTTTTAGGTCAACAATTTAAAACAGCAAAAGATTATAAACCCAAAATTGAATGGTTTGAGGGAACTTGGTCTAGATATAAACCGGAGAAAGGAAAAGATAAAAGAGGCGCAACTGGAGCAGAATTAAATATTCTATCTAATATATCAAAAAAGATTAATATAGTACCTTCTGAATATAATATTCATAAAACAATTGGCAAAATTCTAGATAATAGAAAACAAACAGTGGAGCAAGGTTTTGGTATTGATTGGGCTACGGCAGAAGCTTTAGCTTTTGGATCTTTATTAGAAGAAGGATATCCAGTTAGATTAGTAGGACAAGATTCTGGAAGAGGTACTTTTAGCCAAAGACATTCTGTACTAAGAAATCAAGTAGATAATTCTAGATATATTCCACTCAATAATATTTCAAAAAATCAGAAAAATTTTGAGGTTGTGGATAGTTTTTTATCAGAATTAGCTGTACTAGGTTTCGAATATGGGTATAGCCTCGTTGCGCCAAATACTTTAACGATATGGGAAGCACAGTTTGGAGATTTTGCTAATGGAGCCCAGATAATTATTGATCAATTTATATCATCCGGTGAAAGAAAATGGAAAAGAGCATCGGGATTAGTAATGCTATTACCACATGGTTATGAAGGTCAAGGACCCGAACATTCTTCGGCAAGATTAGAAAGGTTTTTACAATTATGTGCAAATGATAATTTGCAAGTTATGAATTGCACAACACCAGCCAATTATTTTCATGCACTTCGCAGACAATTATTGCGAGATTTTAGAAAACCTTTGATAATGATGGCTCCAAAATCCTTGCTAAGAAATAAATATTGCACATCAGAGCTTAAAGATTTTAGTAAAGAAAATTCATTTCATAGAGTTATGTGGGATCATTCTATGGACCCAGAGACTAAAGGTTTTATAAAATTAAAGAGCAATTCGGATATTAAGAAAGTAATTTTGTGCTCAGGAAAAGTATACTTTGATTTATTATCAGCTAGAGAAAAGCTTAAAAAAGATGATGTAATACTTTTTAGAATTGAACAACTTTATCCTTTTCCAGTAAAAAGCCTTGTAAAAGAATTAAAACCATTCGCAAAAAATGCTAATTTTTATTGGTGTCAGGAAGAACCAAAGAATATGGGCGCATGGTTATTAGTTAGAGACTATATCCGATGGACATTAGATACTATTAAGGCTAAAAATAGCGAAATTTCTTACATAGGAAGAAATCCAGATGCATCAATAGCAACTGGTTATGCCAAAAGACATCTTTCAGAACAACAAGAAATAATAAATAAAGTATTTGAATAAATGAGTGAAAAAATTTTAGTTCCAGTATTAGGAGAGAGCATAAACGAGGCAACCGTTTCTAAATGGTTAAAGAATAAAGGAGATATTGTTAATGCTGACGAAGCAATTGTAGAACTCGAAACTGATAAAGTTAATTTAGAAGTACCAGCATCTATAAATGGAGTTTTATCAGAAATCAATTCAAATGAAGGTGACACAGTTCAAGTAGGCTCAGTGTTAGGAGTTATTTCAGATTCAGAAGTAAAAATTGACAAAACTCAAAAAGTAGAAAAAATAAAACCTAGGAATATTGAAATTCAAGAAAAAGAGGAAAAAAATAATACTAATAATTTAGAATCAGATAATAAAAAGAATTCAGATTATCAAGATGAACCTTTGATTTTGAATGAAGAAGAACCTTTAATATTAAATGAAGAAGCAGAAGTAGAAGAGAGAGAATTAAAACATTTAGAGAAAAATACAAATTTATCGCCTGCTGTAAGAAAAATTGTTACTGAAAAAAAAATAGATATTAATCAAGTTAAAGGAACCGGTAAAGATGGTAGAATTTTAAAAGGTGATCTAATCACTTTAATGGGAGAAAGCCCACAACCCAATCAAAGAAAAATTCAATTTGGTGAAGAAGAGAGAATTAAGATGACAAGACTTCGTCAAACTATAGCAAAAAGGCTTAAGGAGGCTCAAGAAAATGCAGCCATGTTAACTACTTTTAATGAAGTTGATATGTCGGGAATAATTTCTATGAGAAAAAAAAATCAAGAAGATTTTCAAAATAGATACAATATTAAACTAGGCTTCATGTCTTTTTTTGTAAAAGCTTGTGTTGTTGGATTAAAATTATTTCCTGCAATAAATGCAGAGATTGAAGGACAAGATATCATTTATAAAAATTATTATAATATTAGTTTTGCTGTAGGAACCGAAAAAGGTCTTGTAGTGCCAGTATTAAAAAATGCAGATGAGATGTCATTTGCTGATATAGAAAATGAAATAAAAAAACTATCTGACAAAGCAAAAAATGGAAGTTTAACAATTGAAGATTTGCAGGGCGGCACATTTACTATAAGCAATGGTGGCGTTTATGGATCTATGCTTTCAACACCAATACTTAATCCACCTCAATCAGGAGTATTGGGTATGCATAATATAGTTGAGAGACCAGTTGCAGAGAATGGAGATATTACAATTAAACCAGTTATGTATTTAGCTCTATCATACGATCATAGAATTATTGATGGAAAAGATTCAGTATCTTTTCTCAAAACAATCAAAGAAAACCTGGAAGATCCTAGAAGATTATTTTTAAATATTTAAATGTCTGAAAAATTTGATGTAACTGTAATTGGTGGTGGTCCGGGAGGTTATGTTTGTGCAATTAGACTTTCCCAGCTAGGACTTAAAACGGCATGTATAGAGTCAAGAAGTACATTAGGAGGCACTTGTTTAAACATAGGATGCATACCTTCAAAAAGCCTACTTAATCTTTCAGAAAATTTTCATAAAGCAAAAAATTTTAATAAAATTGGAATTGAAACTGGAGAAATAAAGCTAAATCTTTCAAAAATGATGGAAAATAAAGATAAAACTGTAACAACTTTAACAAAAGGTATTGAATTTTTATTTAAGAAAAACAAAATATCTTATTTCAAAGGAATTGGATCATTTAAAGGCTCAAACGAAATATCAATTGTTAAGGATGGTAAAGAAACAACCATTATAACAGGCAAAACCATAGTAAGCACGGGATCAGAACCGGTATCTTTACCAGGAATAGATTTTGATGAAGAAAAAATACTTTCTTCAACAGGGGCATTATCTATTTCTTCTGTACCAAAAAAAATGATCGTCGTTGGTGGAGGATATATAGGTTTAGAGATGGGTTCTGTATGGTCAAGACTGGGAACAGAGGTTCAAGTAGTAGAATTTTTAGGACATATTACTCCTGGCATGGATAAAGAAATTTCTAATGAATTTATGAAAATTCTAAAAAAACAAGGAATTAAATTTGAGTTAAATACAAAAGTAGAAAAAATTACAAAAAAAAATAATGGAGTAATAATTGAAATATCAAATAAAAATGGTGAAAAAAATAAATTAGAAGCAGACGTGGTATTAATATCGGTTGGAAGAAAACCATTTACAAGTAATTTAAATTTAGAAAATATTGGTGTGGAGCTTGATAAAAAAGGAAGAGTAAAAGTGAATAAAAATTTTGAAACTAATATAAAAAATATTTATGCAATAGGGGATGTAATTGAAGGTCCAATGTTAGCGCACAAAGCTGAAGAAGAAGGAATTGCGGTAGCAGAATTAATTGCTGGTCAATCAGGGCATGTAAATTACGAGGTAATTCCAGGAGTAATATATACCTCTCCAGAAGTTGCTTCAGTTGGAAAGACTGAAGAACAGTTAAAAGAAAAAGGAACATCTTATAAAATTGGAAAATTTCCTTTTGCGGCAAATTCTAGAGCTAAAGCAATAAATGATTCAGAAGGATTCGTTAAAATTTTAGCTGATAGTGTTACTGATATAGTGCTAGGTGTACATATAATAGGTCCTCATGCAGGCGAAATGATAGCCGAGATGTCTGTGGCTATGGAATTTGGTGCAAGCTCAGAAGATATAGCACGAACTTGTCATGCCCACCCCACATTTTCTGAGGCTATAAAAGAAGCCGCATTATCAGTAGATAAAAGGCAAATTCATTCATAATATAGTTTCATAATAGAATTTATGAAATATCCAGTATTGGTTCCGAATATTTTTAATTATCCTTTTACATATGAAAGCGAAATTAAACTTCAAGTTGGCGATTATGTAAAAGTTCCTTTTGGAAAATCAGTAATTACAGGAGTAATTTGGAATGATTTTGAAAAAACGAAAAATAAAAAATTTAATATTAAAAAAATTCTTGAGAAAATTAATATTAAACCTTTAAAAAATGAAACGATAAATTTTTTAAATTTGTTATCTGAATACAACTTAGTTCCCAAAGGCATGTGTTTAAAAATGCATCTTTTAGGAGGAGAAGCCATACATCCTTTTGATAAAAATGAATATGACGAATATAATTTAGTTAACAAAAAAACCGATTTTAAACTTTCTACTGAACAAAAAAAAATTTTAAAAGAAGTACTAATAAATTCAAAAGATTTTAGGGTACACTTGCTTCAAGGAACTACCGGATCTGGAAAAACTATAGTTTATTTTGGAGCTATAGAAGATAAATTAAATCAAGGTTTTCAGGCATTAATATTACTTCCAGAAATAGGTCTAACAAATGAATTTGAAAAAAAATTTAAAGAATATTTTGGATTTAATGCTGCCGTATGGCATTCTGGAATAACTCAAAAAAGAAAAAAAATTATTTGGAGTGGCCTTTCTGAAGGAAAAATAAAAGTAGTAATTGGCGCAAGGTCTTCTCTATTCCTTCCTTTTAAAAAACTAGGAGTGATAATAGTTGATGAAGAACATGATCAGTCTTATAAACAAGACGAAGGTGTGAATTATAATGCTAGAGATATGGCAATAGCTAGAGCTAGCTTTGAAAATATACCTATAAATTTAGTTACAGCCGTTCCATCGATAGAAACATATGCAAATATAAAAAGTAATAAATATTCTTTTTCAAGGTTGATTAATAGATATAAGAAAGCAAATTTACCTTCACATCAAATAATTAATTTAAAAAAAAATAAATTGTCCAAACAATCTTGGATATCTTCAGATACAGTTGATAAAGTAAAAGAACATTTAAAATTAGGAAATCAGATTCTTTTTTTTATAAATAGAAGAGGTTTTGCTCCTTATGTTTTATGTAAAAATTGTTTAAAAGTTTTTTCGTGTCCAAATTGTTCAATTAATTTAGTTTATCACAAAAATAAAAAAAATCTTCTTTGTCATTATTGTGGATTTAAATCGCTGCTAAATAGAAAATGTGAAAAAAAAAAATTATGTGAATTTATATTTAGTGGCTTAGGAGTTGAAAGAGTTTTAGATGAAGCAAAATTATTATTTCCAAATGAAAAAATATCTATTTTTTCAAGTGATACAATGAACAGAGCCTCATCAAAAAAAACATTAGAAAAAATTTTAAAGGGAGAAATAAATATTTTAATAGGTACGCAAATAATTTCTAAAGGTTTTCATTTCCCAAATTTAAATTGTATAGTTATTTTAGATATTGATTTAACTTCCCAAGGTCATGATTTAAGGAGTGCAGAAAAGAACTTACAACTATATCATCAATTATCTGGAAGAGCAGGAAGAACAGGCAAACCAGCGACAGTTTATTTTCAAACATATGATTTAAAATCAGAAGTTATAAACCAAATGACAAACGAGGATCCTTTTATTTTTTTAAATAGAGAATTAGAATTAAGAAAGAAAAATAATCTGCCGCCGTTTGAAAGATTTATTTCTCTAATTTTGACTTCCTCAAATGAAAAAAAATTAGAAAAAGAATCATTAAATTTAAAAGAATATTTATCAAAATTAATTAATGAAAAAGTTTTAGGACCCGTGGAATCTCCAATTTATAAAATTAAAAAAAAATATAGGCAAAGAATACTAATTAGGGCTAAAAAAAATTCAAAAATTCAAAAAAGTCTTAGAGTTTTACTGGATAAGTATAAATTGCCTTTAGAAATAAAACTAACAGTTGATGTTGACCCTATAAGCTTCAATTAGCGCACTAAATCATGGCATATTTTATAATCTGAGCCTTGAAGACTCATTATTCATATGTTATTTAAGCGAAATTTTTAAAATATCTTCAAATAGTGAGCAAAAATGAGCAATAACAATAGCACTTTCTTGACTAAAAATAGTTATTCCCAAGCTCTATTCGAGCTAGCTTCTGAAAATAATTCAACAAACGATATTGAAATCCAAGTTTCCTCAATACTTGGATTAATTGATAAAAGTAAAGATTTTAAAGATCTTATTAAAGACCCAACTAATAAAATAGAAAATCAATTAAAAGCCATCAATACAATCTCAAATCAATTTAAATTCAATGAATTGTTAAAAAAATTTCTTGGGTTTTTAGTTTCAAAAAGAAGATTTTTTTATGTTGAAAAAATATTAAATGATTTTCTTTTTATTTGTTCAAATGCGAGAGGTGAGATACAAGCAGAACTTTCTGCAGCAAAAAATTTAAATGAAAATGAAATTAATAATATAAAAAATGAACTGTCTTCAACTTTTGGTTCAAATATAAAACTAAAACATAAATATGATCCGAGTTTAATTGGAGGTTTAATCATAAAAGTTGGAAGTATAATGATTGATACTTCGATAAAAAATAAATTACAACAAATAGAAAAGAAAATGATAGAGGCGTAAATGGAAATAAATCCTTCAGAAGTAACAAAAATATTAAAAGAACAAATAAATAAATTTGGAGATAAAGCTGAAGTTTCAGAAGTTGGACAAGTACTTTCAGTAGGAGATGGTATTGCTAGAATATATGGTTTAGACAATGTTCAGGCTGGAGAAATGGTAGAATTCTCAGACGGTTCAAAAGGTATGGCTTTAAACTTAGAAAGTGATAACGTTGGTGTTGTAATTTTTGGAGATGACAGAGCAATTAAAGAAGGAGATACTGTTAAAAGAACTGGTGCAATTGTAGATGCTCCAGTAGGCAAAGAGTTATTGGGTAGAGTTGTTGATGGATTGGGAAATCCAATAGATGGAAAAGGTGCATTAGACAAAGGAGTAAAAAAAAGCAGAGTTGAAGTAAAGGCCCCAGGAATTATTCCTCGTAAATCAGTCAGCGAACCAATGCAAACTGGACTTAAATCTATTGATAGTTTGGTTCCAATTGGAAGAGGTCAAAGAGAATTAATTATCGGAGACAGACAAACGGGTAAAACGGCAGTTGCTATTGATACAATTATAAATCAAAAAAAAATAAATGAGTCTAATGATGAGAAACAAAAGTTGTACTGTGTTTATGTGGCGATAGGACAAAAAAGATCTACTGTTAGACAAATTGAAAAAACATTAGAAGAAGCTGGGGCAATGGAATATACAACTATTGTTGCAGCTACAGCCTCAGATGCAGCTCCACTTCAATTTTTAGCTCCTTATACTGGTTGTACAATGGGAGAATATTTTAGAGATAACGGAATGCATGCATTAATTATATATGATGATCTTTCAAAACAAGCAGTTGCTTATAGACAGATGTCTCTATTATTAAGAAGACCTCCGGGAAGAGAAGCATATCCTGGAGATGTATTTTACTTACATAGCAGATTACTTGAAAGAGCAGCTAAATTGAGCGATGAGCATGGAGGAGGGTCGTTGACAGCACTTCCAATAATTGAAACACAAGGTGGAGATGTTTCTGCATTTATTCCTACAAATGTAATTTCAATTACAGATGGTCAAATCTTTTTAGAAACAGAATTATTTAATCAGGGTATAAGACCAGCTATTAACGTAGGATTATCAGTATCTAGAGTTGGATCTTCAGCACAAACAAAAGCAATGAAAAAAGTTTCTGGATCGATGAAACTTGAACTTGCTCAATATAGAGAAATGGCAGCATTTGCTCAGTTTGGATCAGACTTAGATGCTTCTACCCAGAAACTTCTTAACAGAGGATCTAAATTAACCGAATTGCTCAAACAAAAGCAATACTCACCTATGACTGTAGCCGAGCAAGTAATTTCAGTATTTTGTGGTGTTAAAGGTCATCTGGATGATGTTGAACAAAAAAACATTGCTGAGTTTGAAAATAAAATTATAGAAAAATGCAAATCTGAAAAATCAGAAATTTTAGATTCAATAAAAAGTTCGGGTAAACTTGAAGAAGATATGGAAAAATCTTTAACTGAAGTTATTACAGAACTTAAGAAAAACTTTAAATCTTAGATAAATGCCAAGTTTAGATGATTTAAAAAAAAGAATATCAAGCGTTAAGTCTACTCAGAAGATTACAAAGGCAATGAAAATGGTTGCCGCGTCCAAGTTAAGAAGAGCGCAAGAAAATGCAGAAAAAGGAAGACCATATTCAGACAAGATGAACAATATTATTCTTAATCTTTCAAATAGTATTGCAGATAAAGAAAATTCTCCAAAATTACTTACCGGTTCCGGTGAAGATAAAGTTCACTTATGTATTGTTATGACATCAGATAGAGGACTGTGTGGAGGATTTAACACAAATATAATTAAAAAAGCTAAAACATATTTTCAAAAAATATTAGATGCGGGCAAAACCTTAAAAATTATTACAGTCGGATCGAAAGGTTATGATCAATTGAAAAGAATATATAAAGAAAATATAATTGAAAAAATTTCTTTCAAAGAATCTAAGTATGCTAATTATTTTGATGCTGACAAAGTAGGAAAAATAATTATTGATAAATTTGAAAAAAAAGAATTTGATGTATGTGCAATTTTTTATAACCAATTTAAAAATGTAATAACTCAAATACCACAAGAGCAACAAATAATTCCTTTAAAAACGTCTGAGTCTGAAGGTTCTTCATCGGAAGATAATTATGAATTTGAACCTGAAGAAGATGAAATATTAAGCAATTTATTGCCAAAAAATATATCTACTCAGATCTTTAAAGCAATGTTAGAGAATTCAGCTAGCGAACAAGGTTCTAGAATGAGTGCAATGGATAATGCAACCAGAAACGCTGGTGAAATGGTTGACAAGCTTACTATTCAATATAATAGAAGTCGTCAAGCAGCAATTACAAAAGAACTAATTGAAATTATATCAGGAGCAGAAAGTTTATAATTATGAGAAAAGGAAAAATTACACAGATTATTGGAGCGGTAGTAGATGTTAAATTCGAAGGAGAACTACCAGAAATATTAACCGCATTAGAGTGTGATAATGGTGGTGTTAGACTAGTTTTAGAAGTTGCGCAGCATCTAGGAGAGTCAAGCGTAAGAACAATTGCTATGGATGCAACAGAAGGACTAAAAAGAGGAGACGAAGTAACAAATACTGGAGCTCCAATTAAGGTTCCTGTTGGTCCTGAAACTTTAGGTAGAATTATAAATGTAATTGGTGAACCCATTGATGAAAAGGGAGAGGTTAAAACTAAAGAAAATTGGCCCATTCATAGATCGGCACCAAAATTTACTGACCAATCAACAGAAACAGAAATTTTAGTAACAGGCATCAAGGTGGTTGACTTGCTAGCGCCTTATGCCAAGGGCGGCAAAGTAGGTTTATTTGGCGGTGCAGGAGTAGGAAAAACAGTGATTATTATGGAGTTAATTAATAACATTGCAAAAGCACATGGTGGCTTCTCTGTTTTTGCAGGAGTTGGAGAAAGAACCAGAGAAGGAAATGATCTTTATCATGAAATGATAGAGTCAGGTGTAATTAAACCTGAAGGACCTGGATCAAAGGCTGCATTAGTTTATGGTCAAATGAATGAACCTCCTGGAGCAAGATCAAGAGTTGGATTAACCGGATTGACTGTTGCTGAATATTTTAGAGATCAAGAAGGTCAAGATGTATTATTTTTTGTTGATAATATTTTTAGATTTACCCAAGCAGGATCTGAAGTTTCGGCTCTACTTGGAAGAATTCCTTCTGCGGTAGGATATCAACCTACGCTAGCTACCGATATGGGAAATCTTCAAGAAAGAATTACAACCACAAACAAAGGATCTATTACTTCTGTTCAAGCCATATATGTGCCGGCAGATGATTTGACAGATCCAGCACCAGCAACATCATTTTCACACTTGGATGCAACAACAGTATTATCTAGACAAATTGCTGAAATTGGAATTTATCCAGCTGTAGATCCACTAGACTCAACTTCTAGAATTTTGGATCCCAGGATTGTTGGAGACGAGCATTATAGAGTTGCTAGAGAAGTTCAAAAAATTTTACAAACATACAAATCTTTACAAGATATTATTGCAATTTTAGGCATGGATGAATTATCTGAAGAAGATAAACTAATTGTTGCAAGAGCTAGAAAAATTCAAAGATTTTTATCTCAACCATTTTTTGTAGCTGAAGTATTCACAGGATCCCCAGGAAAACTTGTAGATTTGGAGTCAACAATTAAAGGTTTTGATTCTATTTGTAAGGGAGAATATGATCATTTGCCTGAATCAGCTTTTTATATGGTTGGAACAATAGAAGAGGCAATTGAAAAAGCTGAAAAGATAGCTAAAGACGCTGCCGCTTAATGAGTGAACATTTTAACATTGAAATTGTAAATCCAGAAAAATCTTTTTTATCAAAAGAAAATGTTTCAGAGGTTGTTATTCCTGCTTTTGAAGGAGAGATTGGAATTTTAAAGGATCACATACCCATAATATCTTTTTTAAAACCTGGAATAATTAAAGTTTTTACAGGCACAGAGGAAGAAAATTATTATGTAGAAGATGGAATTGTTGAATTTAAAGACAATTCATTGTCTATACTTACTAGTTCAATTTTTAATTTAAAAGATATTGACAATAACCATATTAATAATTCTATTTTAGAAGCTGAGAAAGAATTATCCAAAGATGAAATAGATGATCAAAAAAGATTTCTGTTAAATCATAAAGTTGAGGTTTTAAAATCTTTAAGCATTAACTAGATAATTTTATATAGTTCTTTTTGGATTTGCTTATAAACGTGAACTTTAAATTCAACAACTTCATCTGTTAAATTATCAATATTTACCCATTTCCAATCTAAGAACTCTGGGTGTTTGGTATTAATGTTTATTTCTTTTTCTTCTCCATCAAATCTTACTATAAACCATTTTTGTTTTTGACCTTTATATTTTCCTTTCCAAATAATTCCTATTAAGTGATTAGGTAATAGATAAGTAGTTAAACCATCTATTTCTTTGATTAATGATACAGTTTTAATACTGGTTTCTTCTTCTAATTCGCGAATAGCCGCTTCATAAAATTCTTCTCCATTGTCAATACCACCTTGCGGCATCTGCCAAAATTTTTTTGGATTATCAATTCTTTTTGCAAGAAATACTTGATTTTTTTTATTTAATACAACAATGCCTACGCCACTTCTTAGTGGCAAATCTTTGTATTTTTTTTTCATTATTAGCCGTTAAGAAGTTTTAAAGCGAAATTTAATTGATTATCAGTTTCAGTATTTAATTTAAAATCGTCGGAGTTTTCATCTACTTCAATATCTGGAGTGACACCAACACTTGAAATAGATTTTCCAGAAGGCAAATAATATTTTGATACAGTTAATCTTATGGCACCATCATTTTTCAAAGGTATGATTGATTGAACTGAGCCTTTTCCATATGTGCTTTCTCCAACTAAAATAGCTCTTTTGTGATCTTGTAAGGCACCTGCAACTATTTCTGAAGCTGAAGCAGAGCCATAGTTTATTAAAACTATCATTGTATTAGCATTTAATATATCGCCTTTTTTTGCGAACCATTTTCTATTTTCATATTTTCTTTTGCTTTTAGTAGAAACAATTTCTCCGTTATCTAAAAAAAAATCTGATATCTTTATTGCTTGAGAAAGAAGACCGCCGGGATTATTTCTTAAATCTAAAATATAATTTTCTATTTTTTCGTTTTTATTAAATTCTTTTATTTTATCATTTATTTGACTGCTGCTATTTTCATTAAATGAGGTTAGTCTTATATATCCAGTTTTTTCATCTAAAATTTTAGATTTAACAGAAGCAACTTTAATAATATCTCTTGTAATTGTAAAAGTTAAAGCTTTTCTTTCACCTCTTCTTCTTACAGTTATTTCAATATCTGTTCCAACCGGTCCTCTCATTAGATCAACTGCCTCAGTAAGAGACTTTCCTTGGACCTGAGTGTCATTTATTTTTACAATATAATCTCCAGCTTTTACACCAACTTTTGAAGCTGGTGAATTATCTATTGGAGATATTACTTTAACAACTCCGGCTTCCATTCCAACTTCAATACCTAGTCCCCCAAATTCTCCACTAGTTTCCGTTCGCATATTTTTAAAAGAATCTGGTGACATGTACGCAGAATATGGATCCAAGGATTGCAAAACACCATTGATAGCAGCATCCATAGCTTCACTTTGATTTACATCATCAACATATTCTTTATTAATTTTATCTAACACCTCGCTAAATAAATCAATTTTTTTATAGATGTCATCTTCATTTGCAGCATAACCTGTAGAAAAGAAGATTATAAAAAGAAATAAAAATACATTTTTTAATATATTTTTCATATAATTACTTTTTCTTTAGGCATAAGTTCAGGCCACATCTTCTCTAATTCATAAAACTTTCTTTTTTTTGGATTAAAAATGTGAACTATTAAATCAATTCCATCAACTAGCTTCCAGTCATTACTATCTTTTCCTTCAATTTTACAATTTTGAATTCCGTTATTTTTAAATTTTTCAAAAACTTGCTCAGATAAAGATTGTATATGTCTAGAAGAAGTGCCGCTAGCAATTATCATATAATCAGCTATTGAGGATTTTCCTTCAAGATCAATAGATACTATATCTAATGCCTTATTTGAGTCTAAAGTATTGATTATTTCTTTTTTAAGATTGGAAATTTTATCCATTAATTTATTTTAGACTATCAAATTTTTCTTAATTTAGAAGATGAAATATTAACTTTTCTAAATTTTATAAAATTTATATCTTTTTTATTATATTTTTTAAAAGTAGGTGATTTTAAAGATTTTGCTTTGTATCCATACCTATCAAAGACGAGAATTTTACATAGATTGGGAATTAGATTAGATTTTTTCCATTTATGAAAACTTACTAAATTATCAGCGCCCATTATAAAATAGATTTTTGAATTATTATTTTTTTTTACAAAGTATTTTATTAAATCTATAGTTTTATTCGATTTTATTTTTTTTTCATAAAACCCAATTTTAATAAATCTATTTTTCGAATTGATATTTTTTGCATATTTTATTCTATCTTTTAAACTTAGTGAACTTTTTGTTTTAAAAGGATTTTTTTTTGTAAGCGCCCATACTACTTGATCAAGTTTAAATTTTTTTTTTGCTTCTTTTGAAATTATTATGTGACCAATATGAGCAGGATCAAATGTTCCGCCTAATATTCCAATTTTTTTTCTATTTTCTAATTTGGCCCGACCCATAAACTTCGTATTTATAACTTACAAGCTGGTTAAGTCCAACAGGACCTCTTGGAGGAAGCTTATTTGTTGATATTCCTACTTCACCACCAAAACCAAATTCACCTCCATCTGCAAATTGAGTGGAAGAGTTGTGTATTGCAATTGAACTTTTTACATTTTTAATAAATAATTTTGCTGACTTTTTATTCTTAGTTATTATTGCATCTGTATGCATCGTTCCGTATTTGTTAATGTGGTAAATAGCTTCTTTAATGTCATTTACAAGTTTTACAGATATTTTTGCAGACAAAAACTCTTTAGACCATATTTTTTCACCAGTTGGTTTCGATTTTCCTTTATATAATTTTTTTATTTTTGAGTCTGCATAAATACTACAACCATTTTTTTTTAATTCTTGTAAAATGTTATTAACAAATTTTGAATTTTTTTTGTGAATAAGCAAAGTTTCTGTTGCGCCACAAATACTTGTATTTCTCAATTTAGCATTAATTATAATTTTCTTTGCCATTTTAAGATTTGCATTTTTATCTATGTATGTATGACAAATTCCTTCGAGATGACCAATAACAGGAACTGATGATAAGTCTTGTACTTTTTTTACCAAACTTTTTCCGCCTCTTGGAATTATTACATCAATATAATTATTCATTTTTGAAAGCATAAAATCTACTAATTTTCTATTTTTGTTGTCAACAAACTGTACAAAATTTTTATTTATTTTGTTTTTTTTCAATGATTGTCTAAATAGATTTGCTAAAATTTTATTACTAAAATATGCCTCTGATCCACCTCTCAAAATTACACAATTTCCAGATTTAAAACATAAAGTAGAAACATCAGCTGTAACATTGGGTCTGCTTTCATATATTATTCCAATAATACCTATTGGTATAGTTACTCTTTTTATTTTAAGACCATTTGGTCTTTTCCATTTGTTTAATTCTATATCAACAGGATTCTTAAATTTAATAACTGTTTTAATTGATTTAATTATATAGTTTATTTTCTCTGAATTTAGAGAGAGTCTTTTAATTAAATTTTCTTTTAATTTTTTTAATTTTGCAGATTTAATATCTTTTTTATTTTGCGAGATGATTTTATTTTTATTTTTAATTATTAGCCTACAATAATCTTCTAAAACTTTATTTTTTATTTTTGAATTAATTTTACTTCTAAAAGCTACTCTAGAGTTTTTTCCAATTTTATATAATAATTTGCTCATTAGACTTTAACCATATCATCTTTATGAATAACTTCAGATTTAGAAGTGTATCCTAATAGACTATTTATTTTATTAGAATGTTGTCCTTTTATTTTTGTTATTTCTTCAGAAGTGAAACTGCTTAATCCTCTAGCAAATTCATTCATGTTATTGTCTAATATTTTAATATGGTCTCCTTTATTAAATTTTCCTCTAACTTCTTTAATTCCTGGAGCTAGTAAGCTTTTGCCACTTTTTAAAGCGTTTAAAGCTCCTTCGTCGATAATTAATTCTCCTTTGGGTGATATAGAGCTAATTATCCATTTTTTTCTAGCATCTAATTTAGAAATTTTTGGCAAAAACCAAGTACACAAATTTTTATCTAACATGTTTTTTATTGGCCTGTTTATCAAACCATTAGAAATAGCCATATGGCATCCTGCTAATTGACAAATTTTTGCAGCATCAATTTTTGTTTTCATTCCCCCTGTACCATGTTCGCCGACACTTTTTGTTGCTATTTTTTCAATTTTTTCATCAATATTTTTTATCTCTTTTATAAGTTTTGCATTCTTATCTATTTTTGGGTTTTTAGAATAAAATCCATTTACATCGGAAAGCAAAATTAGACAGTCAGCACCAGAAATTTGAGCAACTCTTGATGCTAATCTATCATTATCTCCATATTTTATTTCTGAAGTTGCAATACTATCATTTTCATTAACCACAGGAACAAATTTTAATTTAAAAAGATTTTCAAAAGTTCTTTTTGCGTTTATAGCTCTTCTTCTTTGCTCTGTATCTTCTAGCGTCAATAAAATCTGAGAAAGATTAATTTTTTTTGAACTAAATTTTTTTTTAAATAAATTCATTAATTCTATTTGACCAATGGAAGCCACGGCTTGACTTTTGTCTAATTTTAAATTTTTTTTATTTAGCTTTAATTTCTTGCAACCTAAAGCAATTGCACCAGAACTTACAATAATTACATTTTTTTTTAATTTTTGTAAGTTTTTCACATCTTCTGCAAAATCCGATAACCATTTTTCCCTTATAGTTTTGCTATCATTTATAATTAAAGAAGATCCAATTTTTATTACAACTGTTTTTGATTCGTTAAGATACATAATTAATTAATTTTGATTTAATATCAGATACAGTTTTTTTATCGAGAGTAGACATAACTACTACATTTTTATTAATTTCTTGTTTAAAAAATGACAATTTTTTCTTAATTTGATCTTTCTCAATTAAATCTATTTTATTAAATACAACTAGTTCTTCTTTATCCAAAAGATCTTTGCTATATTTTTTAAGTTCTTCTCTAACTAGCTTATATGATTTAATTAAATCTTTTTCAGTAATATCAATTAAATGCAGTAATGTCTTACACCTTTCAATATGTTTTAAAAATTTAATGCCTAAACCCGTGCCTTCATGTGCTCCCTCAATTAGACCTGGTATATCAGCTAATGTGATTTCTTTATCATCATAAATTGCAACCCCAAGATTTGGATTTAATGTAGTAAATTTATAATTTGCAATTTTAGGATTAGCACTCGTTAATGAAGCTAATAAACTTGACTTTCCTGCGTTAGGCAGTCCAATTATTCCTATATCAGCAATAGTTTTTAATTGTAACCATATCCAATATTCTTCACCCAGTGCACCTTTGGTAAATTTTTTTGGGGCTCTATTTGTTGAAGATTTGAATCTTGTATTACCAAAGCCTCCTTTTCCTCCAATGGCTACTACAAATTCTTCATTTTCTTTTTTAAAATCATAAATTACAGTTTTATTATCTTCCTCAAAAATTTGGGTTCCTATTGGAACTTTTAAAAATAAAGTTTTACCACCTCTTCCAGTTTTATTTTTTCCGCTTCCATCTCCGCCTCTTTCTGCTTTAAAGTGTTGTTGATATCTGAAGTCAATTAATGTGTTTAGATTTCTTTCTGCTTTTAAAATAACTGAACCGCCCTTTCCTCCATCGCCTCCATCAGGTCCCCCAAATTCAATAAATTTTTCTCTCCTAAAGCTTGGTGAGCCAGATCCACCATCGCCTGCTTTTACAAATATCTTAACTTGATCGAGAAATTTCATTTAACAACTGATTAAATTTAGTTGTGATTATTAATTGGGCTTAACTGAAACGTAAGTTCTATCAGATCTGCTTTTTTTAAACTCTACTTTGCCCTTTGCTACTGAAAATATTGAATGATCTTTTCCTATCCCAACATTTTCACCAGGAAAAATTTTTGTACCTCTTTGTCTAACAATTATATTGCCTGGGACTACTATTTGGCCTCCATATTTTTTTACTCCAAGTCTTCGACCCGCACTATCTCTTCCATTTCGCGATGATCCACCAGCTTTTTTTGTTGCCATAATTTACTTAGCGCCCTCTTTTAATTCTGCTTTAACTTCCTTAATTTCTTTTTTTATTTTTTCAGCTTCAGATATTATTTTGCCATCTTTTGAAAAAATTTTATTAATTCTAATTAATGAAAATTGTTGTCTATGTCCATTTTTTCTTCTTGAGTTTTTTCTTCTTCTTTTTTTGAAAATAAGAATTGTTCTGTTTTTTGAATTTTTTATTAAATCAGCCTCTACTTTAGCACCAGAAATAGTTGGCTCACCCAATTCTATAGACTTGTCATCCCCATAAGCTAATATTTCTTTAAATTCAACTTTAGTTTCAGGCTTTGAATCTTCTAATTTTTCTACTTTAATTATTTCCCCGGCCTTCACCTTGTACTGTTTTCCACCTGTTTGTATAACTGCGAATGACATTATTTTCTAAATTTTATAAACAGCAATATAATCAGAGACTTGTTTTAGTCAAGACGAATAAGTTAGAAATTATCCTTTAAATCTCTTAATTTTGAAAATGACTGCACATCTTTTGATCTTAAAAAAATATTACATTCTAGCTCTTCTTTAATTGTAGTGGGAATAGTAGGAAGACCTTTTTCTAAATTTGTTTTTACTAATTTTATCTTTTCTTTAAGAGTGGGGTTATTTTCATCATGTTTAATACAAAATTCTGAATTTTTTAAAGTGTATTCGTGACCACAATAGATTTTAGTGTCTCCTGGAAAAGATTTAATTAATTGTAGAGAGGAAAACATTTCTTCATAAGTTCCTTCAAAAATTCTACCACAACCCAATGAAAACAAAGTGTCTCCTGTAAATAAAATATTTTGATTAAAAAAATGATAACAAACATGTCCAGAAGTATGACCCGGAATATGATAAATTTTTGCTTCAAATTTATTATTTTTCCAAATTTCTTTATCATCCAAAGCAATATCTATTTCGGGAATTCTATTTTTATCTTTTTTGAAACCAATTACTTTTGAATTATATTTTTTTTTAAGATCTTTATTTCCACCAATATGATCAAAATGATGATGAGTATTTAGTATAAATGTTAAATTTATTTTATTTTTTTCAGTATAATCAATTATTGGTTTCGATTCACTTGGGTCAATTACGCATGCAGAATTGCTTTCTTCATCAATTAATAGATATGAATAATTGTCTTCTAAGCATTTAATTATTTCTATTTTCATTTATTTTCAATTAGGAATATTCCCAATTCTGATATTAGGTTTTTATATTCTAAATTTTTCAAACTAATTTCTGAAATTTCTTCTTGATTTAAAGCTAATGATTTAAAAATTCTAATATTTCTTTTTTCACAAAAAATAAAAAAATCTTTAATAGTGCACATGTGTAAATTTGGTGTATTGTGCCATTCGTAAGGAAGATTTTTTGTTACAGGCATAGTTCCTTTTGTTAATAGCGCTAGCCTAACTTTCCAATAGCCAAAATTAGGGATGGTTACTATCGCTTTCTTTCCAACTCTTAATAAATTTGTAATAACTTTTTCTGGATTTAAAAACGCTTGAAGAGTTTGGCTTAAAATAACACAATCAAAAGAATGATTAGGAAATTGAATTAAATCATTTTCTGCATTTCCTTCTATTACCGGCAAACCTTTTGATAAACAATTTTGAACACTTTTTTTTGAAATTTCTAAGCCCCTTATATCTTTAGTTTTATTTTCAAATAGATATTTCATTAATTCACCATCCCCACATCCGACATCAAGTGTTTTAGAATTTTTTTCAATTAATTCAGATATAATTTTATATTCTTTTTTCATTTAGATTTGAGTATGTGTTTTTTAAATAATTTTTTAGAGTATTAAGAAAGTCTGGAGTGTTTAGCAGAAAAGAATCATGACCTTTATCGGATTTTATTTCTATAAAACCAACATCGGCTCCAATTGCATTTAAGGCGATTACAATATCTCTATTTTCAGGTGTTGGATATAACCAGTCAGATGTAAATGATATAACAAAAAATTTGGTTTTACTTTTCCCAAAAGCTTTTGATAAATTTCCGTTAAATTTATTTGTTAAATCAAAATAGTCCATTGCTCTTGTTATGTATAGATAGCTATTGGCATCAAAACGATCCACAAAAACGGATCCTTGATGTCTCAAATAGCTTTCTATCTGAAAGTCGACATCGAAACTAAATTTTAAATCGTCTCTTTCATGAAGTTTTCTTCCAAATTTTTCTTGTAAACCTTTTTTGGATAAATAAGTAATATGTGCAGCCATTCTTGCTACAGCCAAACCTTTATTTGGATTTTTTTCATTTTCTCCATAGAAACCATTTTGCCAATTTATGTCAGCCATAATTGATTGTCTTCCAAGTTCATTTAATGCAATATTTTGTGCAGAATGACTTGCGGTACAAGCTATTGGTACTGCCACTCTAGCCTTGTTTGGAAAGTTTGAAACAAACTGTAAAACCTGCATTCCACCCATAGACCCTCCAGCTATAGCAAATAATTTTTCAATCTTAAAAAAATCTAAAAGATTGTACTGTGCATTCACCATGTCATTTATAGTTATAACTGGAAAATTTGTTCCTATGGGCTTGTTTGTTTTGTTATCAATTGTACTTGGTCCATATGAACCCATACACCCACCTATAACATTTGCACATATTACAAAAAACTTTTCAGTATCAAATGCTTTTCCAGGACCCATTGCATGACTCCACCACCCCTCTTTATTAGTAATTGGATTTATACCAGAGGCAAATTGATCTCCTGTTAATGCATGAAAAACTAAAATGGCGTTATCTTTATTTTCATTTAATTTTCCATAAGTTTCGTAAGCTAAAGGGAAATTTGAAATTTCTTTTCCACAATCTAATTTTAGTGGATTTTTAACTAATATATTTTTTATCTTACTTAAATCGTTCATATACATTTTTTATTGAATTGGGAGGAAAAAAACTTGTTTAGCAGTTTTTTTATAGCGCTCGCAATTCAGTTTAAATCAGCGCAAAAAGTTTTTACAAGAAACATATTTATTTGTCAATTTCTTTAGAATTAATTGATTGTATTATTAGAATATTTAACTATTTATTAGTTAAATTGTACAATGATCACTCCTACTTTTAGAAAGATAAATCTACAGGTTTATAAACCTGGCCGATCTATATCAAAAAAAAATAAAAAAGTTATTAAACTTTCTGCTAATGAGTCTGCTTTAGGAATAGGAAAAAAAGTTCAAAAAGTTTTAAAAACTTTTGACAAAAAAATTTCTAAATATCCAGATAGCAAATTCAAAAGTCTAACTAATCAAATTTCAAAAAAATATAAATGTAATCAAAATCAAATTATCTGCGGTTCTGGTTCTGATGAAATAATACAAATGTTGTGTCAGCTTTTTTTAAAAAAAGGAGACGAAGTAATAGTTCCACAATACAGTTTTTTAATGTATAGAATTTATGCAAAAATAGTAGATGCCAAAGTAATATTTTCAAAAGAGATTAATTTTAAAATTTCTATTAAAGAAATATTAAAAAAGGTAACAAAAAAAACTAAAATAGTATTTTTGGCTAACCCAAATAATCCAACTGGAACATATATTGATAATAGAGAGTTAGTAAAATTAAGAAAAAAACTTAGTAGCAGAATATTGCTTGTGGTTGATGATGCTTATTTTGAATACATGGTTAACAAAGATTATAAATCTGGATTAGAAATTTTTAAAAATAAAAAAAATGTATTTATTTTAAGAACATTTTCAAAAATTCATGGTCTAGCTTCTTTAAGAATAGGTTGGGGTTATGGAGATAAAAAAATAATTGATGAATTATATAAAATAAAGCCCCCTTTTAATGTAAATAAAATTGCTCAAGTATGTGCAATAGAAGCATTGAAAGATAAAGAATTTATTAAAAAATCTGTTAAACATAATATTTTATGGGGTAAAAAAATTAAAAGAGAATTAGAAAAATATAAAATAAGCACTAATAAAATTGGTCCAAATTTTTTTCTGTTAAATTTTAATAAAAGTAAAATTTCAGCTAACAAGGTTGAAAAAAAACTTGAAGATTCTGGAATAATTCTTAGAGAAATGAGATCTTACAGAATTAAAAATTGTTTAAGATTTACTATTGGAAATAAAAAAGAAAATATATTTTTTATAAATAAAATGAAATCTATTTTTAAAAATGTTTAAAAAAATATTAATTGTTGGATGTGGCTTGATTGGATCTTCGGTATTAAGAGGTTCTTTTAATAGAAAAATTTCTAAAAAAATATTTGTTTACGAAAAGTCAAAAAAAAATATATCAAAAATAAAAAAGATAAACTCAAAAGTAATTATTTTAAAAAAATTAAATAATAAGATATCAGATATTGATTTTGTTATATTGTCGACACCAATGAGTCAGTATGAAAGAATTATTCCATATTTAAATAAATTTTTAAGTAAAAAAAGTATAATTACTGATGTAGGATCAACAAAGCAAAATGTTTTAAACTTAAAAAATAAAAAATTAAATAAATCTTTAGATTGGATTTTAAGTCATCCAATTTCTGGATCAGAGGTTAGTGGACCAGAATATGGTACAAAAAATTTATTTTTAAATAAATGGTGCATTATTGTTAGTGATAAAAATAAAAGTAAAGTTAAAAAAGTAATTAGATTTTGGAAAAAACTTGGATCTAAAGTAATTTTAATGGATCCAGTCGAGCATGATAAAATATTTTCATTAACTAGTCATTTACCTCATTTAATTGCTTATAACTTAATTAAGACTGCACAAGATTTTCAAAAAAAACATAAGAAAAATGTAATTAAATTTAGTGCCGGAGGTCTTAGAGATTTTTCTAGAATAGCCGCTTCAAATGAAATTATGTGGAGAGATGTATTTTTTAATAATAGAAAAAATATGATTAATGCAATAAATATGTTTATTAAAAATTTAAATTCATTTAAAAAAAATATTCTAAATCTTGAGGATAAAAACTTAAGGAAAAAACTTATCAATTCTAAAAAGGTAAGAAAACAGATAATTGATTTAAAACAAGATGTTTCAAAACCAGACTTTGGTAGAGAATAAATTTAAATCGAAAATATTTTTTTTACTTCAAGATTAGCGGTATCTTTTATAAGCCTAATTGTTTTTTTTATTGGCATAATTAAAACTTTTTTTCTTGGACCATATGCATGTATTAATTCTTTTGAATTAATGCATATTGCGACATGTCCTTTCCAATAAATAATATCCCCAAGTCTAAATTTTTTTATAATAGTACCTTTTTTATATTTTATCTGATCAAAGGTATCTCTTGGAAAAAAATTGTTATTAAATTTATAAAATATTTGTATTAAAGCAGAACAATCGATACCTCTGTAGGTTTTTCCTCCCCATTTATATTTACAATTTAAAAACAATTTTAAAATTTTAATAATATTTTTTTCTTTTTGATGAACTAACTTAATATCTTTAGCAAATATCCATTTGTTTTTATCAAACATAACAAAATTGTTTTTTTTTTTTAGTATTTGTATTTTGCTTGAAAAAGACAAAAAATTTTTTGATTTGTACTTCTTTAAATTTTTTGGATATTTAAAAATTCTTGACTTAAGAACACTTACTTTGTGAGTACCTGCAAAGTTAGTTAAATACTTTGTTGGCTTAATATAACCTATATAATTGTCATATTTAGTTCTTATTTTAAAAAAATTTTTTTCCTTTTTTATAATTTTAAATTTTTCACCGTAAATTATTTGTGAACCAATCTTTGAATTAAAAGATGGACGATCGTATAGATTTATAAATGGATTTTTGCAAAAAAAGCTATTTTGCACCAAGTTTTAATTTATCTTTAATTAACCATAAACAAATTAATGATGGAATAACCATAACTGTAGTTAATACGAAAAATGTACCCCAATCTCCATTCAACCAGTCAACTAATGCCCCTGAAGAAGAAGCCAAAGTTGTTCTTCCAGCCGTTCCAATTGAAGCAAGTAATGCATATTGAGTTGCTGTGTAGGTTCTATCAACTAATAATGATATAAAGGCGACAAAAGCAACTGTTGCAAAAGCGGCTGTAATATCATCAGCTATAACAGCAATTGCAAACATTAATTCTGATTTTCCTGTCCAAGCTAGAACTGCAAATAACAGATTTGTTAATGCCATTAATCCCCCAGCAACAAACATTGTCTTCACCGTTCCAGATCTCATTGCAAATATTCCCCCTAATAATGTAAATACAACTGTTGTAATCCATCCTAAGGTTTTAGAGTAAATTGCAATTTGTCCTTTAGAAAATCCCATTTCTTTATAAAAGACGATTGACATACGACCAAGAAAAGCTTCTCCAATTTTAAATAAAAATACAAATCCTAAGATTCCTAAAGCTATTTTAAATCCATTTTTTTTAAAGAAACTAATTATAGGTCCGCCAATTGTACCCATAATCCAAGAAATATAATTAGTTATAATATTGCTAGATCCCAGATTTTTTTCTATGATTTTATCAGTTTGTTTTTGTTTTAATTGTCTATCAGTTTTAATTGGCTCGTGAACAAACATTAGACCGATATTCATTAAAATAATAACAGCTCCCAAAACCAAGAAAGTTGCTTGCCAATAACCCACAATTCCTATTTTTTCAAAATATTCTGCAGTGAACAATGCTATAACGCCTCCTAACTTATAACCTGTCCACCACCCAACAACAGCCATTGCGGCACCTGCAGCCATAGATTTTCCTTCGTTTGCATTGATCTGTTCAATTCTTAAAGCGTCAACAGTTATATCTTGGGTAGCTGAAGCAATCGCAATAATTAATCCTACTGAAATCAACAAAGCCAAATCTTGTGTTGGATTAATATAACTCCACACAACTAAACTTACCAGGATTGCAACTTGCATTAAAACTATCCATCCTCTTCTATGACCTAGTTTTTTTGTTAAATAAGGAATCTGAATTCTATCAATTATTGGTGCCCATAAATAATTGAATGCGTAAACACCAAAAATTAAGCCTGCCCATCCAATAGTTGATCTGCTAAGTCCTTCTTCTTTTAACCATAAACTTAAACTGCTTCCAATTAGAACCCAAGGAAAACCACTTATGGCCCCAAGAAGTAAAATTCTTACCATTCTTATGTCTCTGTAAACTAAGAGAGATTCAGTCCAGCTTTGCTTTTTTCCAATCATCAATATTTTCTCCAAAAAGAAGGTATAAACAATACTAATACAGCAAACAATTCTAATCTACCTAAAATCATCGCAATGCTTAAAATCCACTTAGAAAAATCAGTTAATTGAGAAAAATTACCATTAGGACCAATGATTTCTCCTAAACCAGGACCAACATTTGATATTGAGGTTGCCGCAGCAGATATGGCTGTAATAAAGTTTAAACCATTAATTGACAATAAAGCAGTAACAATAAAAAAAATTAATATATATAAAAATATAAATGAAATTATTGAAGCCATAAATTTTTCATCAATATTATTTTTTTCATATTTAATATTAAATATTCCTCTTGGATAAATTATTTTTTTTAGCTGATTGGATATAAACTGATATAAAATTTGTACTCTAAATATTTTTATACCGCATGCTGTTGAGCCTGCACACCCACCTATAAACATTAATATCAAAAAATACATTAATGGGAAAGAACCCCAATCACTAAAATTTTGTGTAACATATCCTGTCCCGGTAAGAATAGAAATTACATTAAAAGCAACTTCTCTTATATTTATTTGAAATATATTTTGATTTTTTATTGATAGATAAACAAACATTAAAAGAATGGAAAATATAATTATTTTAAAAAAAGTTTTTATTTGAGCATCGTTTAAAAATATTTTTTTGTCTCCATTTAAATATTTAATATATGCAATAAATGGAATGCTTCCTAAAATAATAAATACAATTGATGTAAGTTCAATTAATGCACTATCAAAATAACCAATCGATTCATTGTAATTTGAAAAACCACCAGTCGCTATAGTTGTCATAGAATGTACAATGCTATCAAAAAAACCCATTCCAAAAATTTTATAGAATACCGCACAAGTAATAGTTAGAGCCACATAAACCAAAATTAATCGAATAGAAATTTCTTTAGATTTAGGTAATATTTTTTCTGGAGTGTTACTTGTAGAAATTACAAATAATTGCATTCCACCTATATTCATAATTGGCATTAAAGTTATTGCCATTACAATAATTCCTATTCCACCTAACCATTGAAGCATTGCTCGCCATAATAAGATCGCTTTTGGAGTTTCGTTCAAATTAGTTATTATGGTAGATCCGGTGGTAGTTATTCCTGACATGCTTTCAAAAAATGCATCTGTAAGACTTAATTCTATGTTGGAAAATATAAATGGAAGTGAACCAAATATAGCTATACTTAACCAAGATAGAGCAGTAAGAAGAAAAGCTTGGGATAAAGTTAGTTTTTTATCGTGATCAAGGTTTGATAAAAAAAACAATATACCAAATATTATTGTGACTACTCCTGAACTTATAAATCCAGAATCAATTTGATCATAAAAAAATTGTGCCAAAATAGGCACTATCATCGATAGCCCTAAAATAATTTGCAAAACTCCTAATGTAAAAAAAACAGTTTTATAATTGGACATTTTGAATGAACATTATTTTATGGTAAATAAATTTCAACTCTATAAGAATTATTAAAAACGTTATTTTATAAGTTATTTACATTGTTGTGATAGATAAATCTAACATAGAAAAAACAAATGCTTGGCCATTTGTAGAGGCTAAAAAAGTTCTCAGAGAGAGAAAAAAGAATATTGACGCAAAGGGTAAAATAATTCTTCAAACCGGATATGGTCCTAGTGGTCTGCCTCATATAGGAACCTTTGGTGAAGTTGCCAGAACATCTATGGTTGTAAATGCTCTTAATCAACTCACTGATATACCAAAAGAAATTATAACATTTTCTGATGATATGGATGGATTAAGAAAAGTTCCTGGAAATATTCCAAATCAAGAAAAGCTACAAAATAATTTACACAAGCCTTTAACTCAAGTTCCAGATCCATTTGAAAAATATAATAGTTTTGGTGAGCATAATAATGAAATGTTAAAAAATTTTTTAGATAAATTTAACTTTAAATATACATTTAAAAGCTCATCCGAACTCTATAAATCTGGACATTTTAATTCTACCTTAAAACTTATATTAAAAAATTATCAAGGAATAATGGACATAATTATGCCAACACTTGGAAAAGAAAGGCAAAAAACATATTCTCCTTTTCTGCCAATTTGCCCAGATACAGGAACTGTTTTAGAAATACCTATTTTGGATATAGACGAAAAAAATTCTAAAATTATTTTTGATAATAAGGGAAATAAATTGGAAAAAAACATACTAGACGGAAATTGTAAATTACAATGGAAAGTTGATTGGGCTATGAGATGGTATGCGCTTGATGTTGATTTTGAAATGTATGGCAAAGATCTTATTGAAAGTGCAATCTTATCAACCAAAATTATAAAATTATTAGGAAAACCAAATCCCTCAGTTTTTGCTTATGAACTTTTTTTAGACGAAAAAGGTGAAAAAATATCCAAATCCAAAGGAAATGGAATAACAATTGACGAGTGGTTAGAATACGCTTCACCTGAAAGTTTGTCGCTTTTTATGTATCAAAATCCAAAACGTGCAAAAAAACTTTATAAAGAAATAGTTCCAAAAGCTGTCGATGAATATCTTGATTTTATTGAAAAAGGAAAAAGCCAAAATGAATTACAATTGTTGCTAAATCCAGTCTGGCATGTTCATAATGGAGAAATGCCAACTGAAAATTCAGTTATGCCTTTTTCTATGCTTTTAAATCTTGTCGAAACAAGTAATGCCGATTCCAAGGAACTATTATGGAAATTTGTAAGAAAATATAAAAAAGATATTTCAGAAAAAGACCACCCTATATTTGATAAGCTAATTAATTATGCAATTAAATATTTTAATGATGTGATAAAATCCGAAAAAATATACAAAAAACCAAATAAAGTAGAAAAAAATGCTTTAGAAGCTTTAATTAAAGTTTTAGATAAATGCGATGATGATATGCAGCCAGAGGACATTCAAACAAATATTTACAGTGCTGGAAAAGAAAACGGTTATAAAGAAAACCTAAGAGATTGGTTTAAATTAATTTATGAAGTTATATTTGGAGATGAAAATGGCCCTAGAATGGGTTTTTTTATAAGCTTTTTTGGAGTTAATGAAACAAAAGAACTTATAAAAGATAAATTAAATAATGTTTAATAAATTAAGACCTTTAATATTTAAATTTAGCCCAGAAGTCGCTCATTCATTAGCCATCAAAACATTAAAATTAAATTTGTTTCCATCAAATAGAATTAAAGAAACATCTTTATTAGGAACTAAATTATTTGGTAAAAATATTATAACTCCAATAGGTGTGGCAGCTGGATTTGATAAAAATGCAGAAGTCTACAATCCTTTATTTAATTTAGGATTTGGATTTGTTGAAGTAGGAACAGTTACTCCTAAAGCACAATTTGGCAATCCAAGACCTAGAGTTTTTAGATTAGAAGAAGATAATGCTTTAATTAATAGATTGGGTTTTAATAATTCTGGATCAGATGAAATTAGTTCAAGAATAAAAAAAAACTTACCTAATGGTTTTTTAGGAATAAATATTGGTCCAAATAAAGATACAGAAAATAGAATTGAAGACTACTTAAAATGTTTTAGGAAATTTTATGATCTTGGTGATTATATAACAATAAATATTTCGTCCCCAAACACTGAAAACTTAAGAGATTTTCACAATAAAAATGAATTAGAAGAATTATTGGATGCAATTCAAAAAGAAAAAAATATATTAAAATCCAATATCCCAATAGCAGTAAAAATTTCTCCAGATATAGAAAATAACAAAGTTGATACTGTAGCTGGAATTTTATTAAAATATTCTGTAAATATTGCAATCATTTCAAACACAACCGATAGAAATAGAGATAGTTTAAAAAATATTAACAAATTAGAAAAAGGTGGACTATCAGGAAAACCAATTGAAACAAGATCAAATGAACTAATTAGAAATTTTTATAAAATATTTGGAAAAAATATTAAAATAATCGGGGTGGGAGGTATCGACTCAGGAAAAAGTGCTTTTGAAAAAATATTAAATGGAGCTAGTTTAGTTCAGCTATATACTGGAATGGTTTACAAAGGACCAAATATTGCTTTGAAAATTAGTAATGAATTAAATGATATTTTAAAAAATCAAGGAATAAAAAATATTTCTGAAATAATAGGAACAAAAAATTGACCTTGACGAGCTAGATCAGAGATCTTATACAGTCACATATTTTATGTCTAAGAAATGCGAACTTACTGGAAAAATACCTCTTAAAGGTCATAATGTTAGTCATGCTAACAATAAAACCAAAAGAAGATTTTTACCAAATCTAAAAAAAGTAAAATTTAAAAGTGAAATTTTAAAAAAAAGTTTAAAACTTACAGTATCAAACGCTGGAGTTAGATCTGTTGACAAAAAAGGTGGTTTCGATGAATTTCTTAAATCTGTAAAATCTAGAGATTTGTCCTCGAGATTAAAAAAACTTAAAAAATCATTAATTAACAAATTAGCCTAATGAATAGATTATTTTTAACACTCTCATTTTTGATGGGAGCAGTTGTTCTATCATCAAATTATTTAGTTCAATTTCCTATTAATCATTATGGGTTAAATGAGATTCTAACTTATGGTGCATTTAGCTATCCCATAGCATTTTTGATAACCGATTTAGCAAATAGAGTTTATGGAAAATTAATTGCAAGAAAAATTGTATATATTGGTTTTATAATTGGTATTTTATCTACTCTTTTATTTTCAACAAATTTTTCTGATTTAATTTCATTAAGGATAGCAATAGGTTCAGGAACAGCTTTTATTGTTGCTCAATTGTTGGATGTTCAAATATTTGATCAACTTAGAAGGAAAAAATGGTTTATTGCTCCATTAGCATCTTCATGTATAGGCTCAATAGTTGATACATTTTTATTTTTCTCAATATCCTTTTACGGAACAAATATGCCGTGGGTTACATTATCCTTGGGTGATTTGATGGTAAAAATATTAGTTTCATTATTAATGCTCATTCCATTTAGATTATTATTAGGATCTTTAAAAGCAGCTTAAAATTAGTACAAAAATTTATAAGCTAAAATTTTATATGCTAATTTTGCAACTAAAAAATTGTAGGAGTTAAAGCCTTTTATTGGTGATAGTTCATTAATATCCGCTCCTACTATATTTGAATTTTTAGCCGCTATCTTAATTATATTTAAAGTTTCATTCCAAAAAAGACCTCCTGGTTCTGGTGTCCCAGTGGCTGGCATGATACTTGAATCAAGTCCATCCACGTCAAATGTTAAATAGACTGTTTTGTTCTTAATCATTTTTTTGAACTTATTTAAATTCCATTTATTTTTGTCTTTTGCCCAAAAAATATTTATTCTTGAAGAGTTTTTTTTAAAATAAAGCATTTCATTTTTTGAAATATTTCTAATACCAAAAGATACTATAGATACATTTTTATAATCCAAACATCTTCTAATTGCTGATGCATGTGAAAATTTTTCTCCATTATAACTGTCTCTTAAATCTGCATGAGCATCAAAGTGTAATAAGCATAAATTTTTATACTTTTTAGCAAATGGAGCTATACAACCAGGCGTTATTGAATGCTCGCCTCCAAGAATTAAAGGAAAAATTTTTTTTTTTAATACTTTTTCATTAATTTTTGAAATTTGATTTAAAGCTTTTTTTATATTTCTATCAATTTTAAATGATTTTAAAGTTTTAATTCCAATTTTTTTATATGGTTCACAATTAAGCTCTTCATCATAAAGCTCTACTTGATGCGAAGCTTTAATAATTTCTTTTGGTCCATTTTTTGTGCCACCACCATAACTAACTGTTTTTTCCAAACCAAAAGGGACAACTACAACTTTTTCTTTAACATTGAATTTATTATCAACCCCCAGAAAACCCAATTTGTTTGATAAATAATTCAATTTTTAACCAAATATTTTATTGAAATTTTTTCTAGATCTATTCTTCCACTCGCCTCTATGATAAGCGTCACTTGCAATTAAAGGAAGAACACTAGTTGCTTCAGCAAAAACCATTTGTTCTTTTGTAACATCTACTTTTCCCCAAGAACTCGCTTCTTTTAAAGTTGAACTACTGCAAGCGCCATCTCTTGAATCGGCAACTGTTATTTGTACTGCATACTTGTGCATGTCAACTTGTTCACCTAATAGTTCTGCACAAATTACTGTATCTTGAATAAAATTTTTTGGCACACCCCCACCAATCATGAATAATCCAGATCCTTTAGATTTTATTTTTATTTCAGTTAATTCACGAAACTCTCTTATTGAGTCTATTGTAATGTGTTTTATTGGGTTTCTTTCTTGGTGCATTACTAATCCAAAACCAGCACTTGAGTCTGTAAAAGCAGGGCAAAATATTGGGACGTTATTATCATATGCCATTTCAATTAAAGATCCTTTTTTTTTGGCATTTGATTTTAAATATTTTCCTATTTCATTAATAAATTCTCTAGATGTATAGCTTTTTGGTTCTAAATTATCAGCAATATCACCAATCGCTTTATCACACATTTGTAACTCATTTTCATCGATGTAAGTATCATAAATTCTATCTATATAATTTTCTCTTAACTCGGAGTCATTTTGGAATTGAGATCCTTGGTAATGCTTGAATCCTAAAGCTTCAAAAAAATCCATATCAATTACAGAGGCTCCTGTAGCCACAATAGCATCAATCATATTATATTTAATCATATCTCTATAGATGTGCATGCATCCAGCCGCTGAAGTAGATCCAGCTAAAGTTAAGAAAATAGTACAATCTTTATCTTTTATCATTTCATTAAAGATATTAGCTGCGTTTGCAGTTTCTCTTGAAACGAAAGACATTTTTTCCATTGAAGAGATTATATTTCTTGCATCAAAAGAAGTAATGTCTATATGTTCCACTTCTTTGCTTAATAAATCTTTTTTTCTATTATGGGATAATTTTTTTTTTTCTGACATCAAGCAACAAGAAATTCTTTATTTGTTTCTTTGCCATACATTGTCATAATTGGATCATCTTCTACTTCAAATATATTGTTTGAATAAAATCCATTAAATTCAGTTCTAAATGTTAGGCCATAAGCACCTAATTGACCTAATTCGATATAATCGTTTTCTTTTATATTATTTGGCAAGATGAAGGGCCCTTTCATATAATCCAAGCTGTCGCATGTTGGTCCATAGAAATCAAATGAAGTTAATTTTTTTGAAATAGTTCTTCTACTTGCGATAAGCCTTGAAGGATAAACTATATTTGGTACACCAGCGTCAAAAAGTGTTCCATACGTTCCATCGTTTATATAGAGTTTTTGTTTTTTTCTTAAATTTACTCTTGTAATTGTTGAGCCGCTTTCAGCAACAATAGCTCGCCCTGGTTCACAAAGAATTTCTGGAAGTTTATTTAATTTTAAATTCGATAATGCTTTCTTAATTTCTTCAAAATAATTGTCTAGCGATTGTGGAATTAAATCAGGATATATAGTTGGAAAACCTCCCCCTATGTTTATTACATCTGGTATAATTTTTGTTTTTTTAATAATGCTACCAATTTCAGCAATTCCTTTAGTATAAGATATTGGATGCATACACTGAGAACCAACATGAAAACTTAATCCTATTTTTTTTGCATATTGTTTAGCCAGTCTTAATAAGCCACAAGCCTCAGAGCTAATTGCTCCAAACTTTTTTGATAAGTCTATTTCTGCATGTTCATTTGAAACTGACACTCTTACAAATAATTCTAAATCTTTTGCATGATTTGTACTTTCGATAATTTTAACTAACTCATCTTTGGTGTCTAAGGAGTATGTCTTGATACCATGTTTAAAATATGCTTCATTAATATTTTCTCTACTTTTGACAGTATGCATGTAAGAACATTTAGCATTTGAGCTTATTTTTCTGATTGCCTCTATTTCCTTTATTGAAGCTATGTCAAAATTATTAATCCCACTTTCTATAACTGTTTGCAATACAATTGGATTTGGATTAGTTTTAACAGCATAAAGGATTTTTCCTGGGAACTTATTCCTAAAATATTTAGAAGATAATTTTATTGATTTTCTTCTAATACAATAAACCGGCTCTGTTGGTTTCAGTTGTTTTACTAGTTCATCAACTGATTTAAATTTTTCCATTAATTACCTCAAAAAAAATTTAACAAAAAAAACCGCACATCTGTTATGCAATTTCTATATAAATTCAGCATTTATGGGATATGTTAGTTAAAGTAAAGTAAATAATATCATTGAAATAAAGAAAATTATTTCCATATATATGACCTAATGTCAGAAACCCAAAACATAAAAAAAATTAGTGAATTTAAGGATAATTCGTTGCTGATAGTAGATGATGATAATACATTTAGAGAGAGATTATCTAGAGCAATGGAAAAAAAGGGTTTTCAAGTTTCACAAGCAGAGAGTGTAAAAACTGGAATAGAATCTGTGAAATTGAAAAAACCAGCTTTTGCAGTTGTAGACCTAAGACTAAATGATGGAAATGGACTTAAGATTGTAAGAGAGATTCAAACAAATAATCCCGATAGTAGAATAATAATGCTAACTGGTTATGGAAATATTCCAACAGCTGTTGCCGCAATTAAAGAAGGGGCAATCGATTATCTGGCAAAACCCGCTGATGCAGACGATGTAGAAAAAGCTCTTTTAGCCGATCCAAATAAAAAAGCTTCACCCCCAGAAAACCCTATGTCTGCCGACAGGGTTAAATGGGAACATATCCATAGAGTTTTTGAGTTATGCAATAGAAATGTATCAGAAACTGCTAGGCGATTGAAAATGCATAGAAGAACATTGCAAAGAATCTTATCAAAAAGATCACCTAAATAAATTTTCTTAACCTAATAATTTTGTTAACTAATAAAGTTAACAATAAAATTTTAAAAAATTCAGCCAATAGAAATGGAAAAACACCCAATTGAAGAATAGGTTTATCCCAACCAATTAAAGTTCCCAACCATATGACACCAAAAAAATATATAACTGATGTTGATACTAAAATTTTTAAAAAATTAATAAAATAATTCGAATTATATTTAAAATAACCTGCAAGAAAACATGCAAATATAAATCCAATTAAATAACCCATTGTTGGTCCAACAAAATAAGCAATACCTATTCCTTTTTCTGGAGAATTAGAAAATACAGGCAAACCCGCTATACCCTCCAATAAATATAAAAAAATTGTTGTTACACCAACTTTATAACCAAATGAAATACCTAAAAATAATACAACAAAAGTTTGCATTGTCATAGGCACTGGATAAAAGGGAATTCTAATTTTTGCTGAAATGGTTAATAAAATTGAACCTATAAGGGAAATTAAAAAAATTTTAATTATCTTATTGTTCGATATTGTTTTTACAAGTTCCATTGGTTTTATTTTACATCTTAAAAAATAATTAATCTAGTTTTTTGTTAACCTTAAAAACACGTCTTCTAAATCACCATCATCTGTAGAAATATCAAATATTTTTATATTTTGAGTAATTAAATGACTAATAATTTGGTCAATGTTAATTTTGCTTTTTTCATAAGAAATACACAATTTATTTTTTTCGTTAGAAATAATTTTTAATGATTTTAAAGTATTTTCGTTAATATCTACTTTTTTATCTGTTATAAAATTGACTATCTTTGTTTGAATCCTATTTAAAAGATTTTTAGTTGTATCTAGAGCTACCAATTCACCATGACTTAAAATTCCAATTCTATCGCACATTTTTTCAGCTTCTTCTAAATAATGAGTTGTAAGTATAATAGTTACACCTTTGTTATTTAATGATCTGAGATTTTCCCATAATTTTTTCCTAAGATCTACATCTACCCCAGCCGTTGGTTCATCCAAAATTATTATTGGAGGTTGATGAACCATGGCTTTTGCCACCAACAACCTTCTTTTCATTCCCCCAGATAAACTTCTTGAGTAACTATTTGCTTGTTTTTCTAACGATACTAATTTCAATATTGTATCTGTTATTCTATCTTTTTTTTTAACTCCGTATAATCCTGCCTGCAATTCTAATAACTTTTTTGGACTAAAAAATGGGTCCACATTTACTTCTTGTGGAACTATTCCTATGGAGGCTCTTACTTGCCTAGGGCTCTTATCTAAATCAAAACCCCAAACATTTACATCTCCTTCACTTTTAATAACTGATCCCCCAAGAATATTTATAAATGTACTTTTCCCAGCACCGTTTGGTCCGAGCAAGCCAAAAATTTCACCTTCTTTCACCTCTAAGTTTAAATTTTTTAATGCTTCAACACGGCCTGTTCCTTTTTTTGAATAAGTTTTTTTTAAGTTTTTAACATGTACGACGTTTATTTTATCCATATACGGTTATACATTTATAACATTAAGAGAAATAAGATAACATTATTATATGAGTAAAATAAAAAAAACTGATCATTTTTATTTAATAGATGGATCGGGATATATTTTTAGAGCATATTACGCATTACCACCTTTGACTAGAAAAAGTGATGGAATGCCAGTTGGTGCAGTTAGTGGATTTTGCAACATGTTATTTAAATTACTTGAAGATTCAAAATCAAATGAGAACTCTGAAAAACCAACACATTTTGCGGTAATATTTGACTCGGCAAGAAAAAATTTTAGGAATGAAATTTATTCCGAATATAAAGCTAACAGATCAGACGCACCAGATGATCTTATCCCTCAATTTGATTATATAAGAAAATCGGTTTTAGCATTCAATTTACCATCTATTGAGTTAATTAATTATGAAGCCGATGACCTAATTGCAACTTATGTGGATCAAATTTTATCAAAAGAAGCAAAAGTAACTATAGTTTCTTCAGATAAAGATCTAATGCAATTATATAAAAAAAACGTAAGAATTTACGATCCCATGAAAAATAAATTTATTGATGAGGAAGATGTAAATAAAAAATTTGGAGTTAAACCAGAAAAAGTAGTTGACGTTCAAGCTTTAGCAGGAGATAGCACTGACAATGTTCCTGGAGTTCCTGGAATTGGTGTAAAAACTGCAGCAGAATTGATTAACGAATATGATAATTTAGAAAATCTATTGAAAAATGCAAAAAAAATTAAGCAAAATAAAAGAAGAGAAACGTTAATTGAAAATAAAGATAAAGCGATAATTAGTAAAAAACTTGTTGTATTAAAAAATGATGTACCTGTAAAGAATAGTATTGATGAATTTGAATTAAAACAAATAGATAAAAAAAAGCTTTATAATTTTTTGAGAGAGATGGAATTTAATAGACTTTTAAGTTCAGCAATTTCTAAATATGGAGAGAGTGAATTCGAAAATAAAGAATCTGATATAAGTAAAAAAGATTTTTCAAAGATTTCAAATAAAAATTATCAAATTATTAAAAGCGAAGATGAATTGAAAAGTTGGTTGAAAAATGCAGAAGAAATTGGGGAATTTGCAATTGACACTGAAACCAATTCATTAGACCCGCATCAGGCAAGTCTCGTGGGAATTTCAATTTCAAGCAGCATAGGTAAAGCTTTTTATATTCCTTTAAATCACTTAAAAGGAAAAAATTTTGGTGAAAAGAAAGTTCTGTCGATTCTCAAGCCTTATCTAGAGGATAAAAGCATTAAAAAAATTGGTCAAAATATTAAGTTTGACTACATAATATTTTACCACAGAGGAATAGATATTAACTGTATGGAAGATACTATGCTCATGTCATATGTTTTAGATGCAGGAAAAAATCGTCACAACATGGATACTTTGTCCGAGATTCATTTGGGACATAAGACAATTAAATTCAAAGATTTAGTTGGAACTGGAAAAAAACAGATAAACTTCAGCGAAGTTGATTTAGATGAAGCAAAGAATTATGCCTCTGAGGATGCAGATATTACATACAGGTTGTATAAAATATTTTTAAAATCTTTAAAAACAGAAAATTTGATAAATATTTATGAAATATTTGAAAAGCCATTAATTAAAATTTTAGCACATATGGAAATTAATGGCATAAGACTAGATAAAAATTTTTTAAAAAAACTATCTTTAAAATTTTCAAATAAAATTGAACTGTTTGAAAATAAGATTTACAAAATTTCTAATAAAAAATTTAATATTGGTTCTACCAAACAGCTTGGCGAAATAATGTATAATGAACTCAAAATATCTTCGCTAAGAAAGACAAAAAAAGGTAGTTTTGCAACAAGAGCTACGGTATTGGAAGATTTAGCATTCAAAGGACACGAACTACCTAAGTTAGTATTAGATTGGAGACAAACTAGTAAACTAAAAAATACATACTCTGATTCATTACCCGAACATTTAAATTCCAAAACAAATCGTATCCATACTTCTTTTTTATTAGCGGCAACAAGCACAGGAAGATTAGCGTCAAGTAACCCAAATTTACAAAACATTCCTATAAAAACAGACGATGGCCGCGATATCAGAAAAGCATTTATTTCTGAAAAAGATAAAAAGTTAATTTCTGCAGACTATAACCAAATCGAAATGAGAATTTTAGCAGACTTAGCAGATGTAAAGGAACTAAAGAAAGCATTTTTAAATAACGAAGACATTCATTCTTTGACAGCAAGTCAAGTCTTTGGAGTTGATGTAAAAAAAGTTAATTCGGAAATGAGAAGAAAAGCAAAAGTTATTAATTTTGGAATAATTTATGGAATATCACAATATGGTTTAGCAAAACAAATTGGAGTTTCTAATATTGAAGCGGAAGAATTTTTGAATTCTTATTTTATTAAGTTTCCTGAAATAAAAGAATATATGAATGCAACAATAAATTATTGTAGAAAAAGCGGATATGTCCAAAATATATTTGGAAGAAAAACACATATAGTTGGAATAAATGATAAAAATTTTAATGTAAGGAATTTTCAGGAAAGGGCCGCAATTAATGCACCGATACAAGGTTCTGCTTCAGAAATTATGAGATTGGCAATGATAAGGTTAAATAATGAAATTAATTTAGTTAAAAAAGAGAATCTAAAAATGTTGCTCCAAATTCATGATGAGTTAATTTTTGAGACAAGTGATAATGATCTAAAACAATCATCAAAATTAATTAGCGATACAATGATGAGTGTTAAGAATAGTGAACTTCACTCTTTTTCAATACCCTTGCTGGTAGACATTAATTCAGGTAATAATTGGGGAGAACTTCACTAACAAACAATTAATTGCCCAAATTAGAACAATTTAGTATTTTTATTATTATTTATGAATCATACAATTGCTTTGATAGACGATGATAGAAATATACTTACTAGTTTAAGTATTGCACTCGAAAAGGAAGGTTTTAATATTCAAACTTATTTAGATGGAGAAAGCGCATTAATAGGTTTATCTAGAACACCTCCAGATTTAGCCGTTATAGATATAAAAATGCCAAGGATGGATGGGGAAGAATTATTAAAAAAATTGAGAAAAAAAACTTCAATGCCTGTAATTTTTTTAACTTCCAAAGATGAAGAGGTTGATGAATTGTTAGGTTTAAAACTAGGTGCGGATGACTTCGTTAAAAAATCTGGAGGTTTTTCAACAAAAGTATTGATTGAAAGAATTAGAGTTCAGTTAAGAAAAAAAAATGATAATTTAGAAGAGAATAGAAATATTATTTCTCATGGTAAATTAAAATTAGATCCTTCACAACTTGAGTGTGAATGGGACGGAAAACAACTTCCAGATAAATTAACAACAACTGAGTTCTTGATAGTAAAAGAGTTGGCTAAAAGACCAGGTATAATTAAAGAGAGATCACAGTTAATGGATGTTGCCTACAGGGAAGATACTGATATTGAAGATAGAACCATTGATAGCCATGTAAAAAGAATTAGAAAAAAATTTAAAAAAATTGACAATAATTTTTCTGCAATTGAAACAAGATATGGAAGTGGATATCGTTGGAATGTTAAATAATGTTAAGTTATTTTATAAAAAATTTATCTATTTTAAAAAAATTTTTATTTATTAATTTTATTGCTTTTTTGATTATTGGAATTTTAACTATATTTTATTTAAATAGTATTAAACCATCGATCATAAAAGACAAAACTTCTAATCATATTAATGTTTTAAATAACACAATTGAAAATCTAAATAGACTAAAGATAAAATTTAATGAATTTGACATTAGAAATTTTTTATTTTCAACTAGATTTCTTTTTCAAAATTTAGATAGAGTTCAAATTTTTGATAGTAAATTTAAATTAATTGGAGATACTGATACTTTAGATTTAGATCCTAGGGCATTTTCCCAAAAACTTGAAATTATAGAAATGAAAGATCTTAATAAAAATCAAATTCAAAAGAAAAAAGAAAAAAATAATATATCTAATAAAAAAAACTCATTTATTGATTCAGAATTAAAAAATTATTCAAGTTCAAGTGATTTTGGAAAACCATATACTTTTACAGAAGAAACTTATGATCAGTTTTTATTAATAACAATAAAAAATGTTTTTTTTGATAATAAAAATGTTGGTTATTTGGCAATTATAGAAAATGCCAATGATGTAAAAATTGCCATTGATGAAAGAAAAAATTTTATAATTAGGACTGTAATATTGGTAGTTATAGTTATTTTAATATTTTCTTTTGTTTTAAATAGATATTTTTTAAAACCAATAAAAAATCTTGTTACCTATACAAAAATCATAAAAGATAAAAGTGATGAAAAATTAAATATTGAAAATATAAAGAGAAGAAATGATGAGATAGGTGTACTTTCAAATTCACTAGATGAAATGACAAATGAGCTTAATAAAAGAATAGCAACTGCAGAAAATTATTCTACAGATTTACTTCATGAAATTAGAAATCCTTTAGCATCATTAAAGAGTGCTTCAGATATAATTTCTGAAACAGAAAATAAAGAACTAAGAAATAAATTAGTTGGAATTGTTTCCCATGATGTTGAAAGAGTTGAAAGATTGATTACTGATTATTCTCAGATGTTAAAAGATGAAGCGGCAATTTCATCTGAAAGAATGAAAAAAATAGATTTAAGTCATATTGTTAAATCTGTGGTTGATGATTTTAACAGTATTTATGAGTCCAAAAGATCAATCGGTATTAAATTACAAACTAATGGTGGTAAAGAATATAGCATTCTTGGTATTGAAAATAGAATTGAACAAATAATTGCTAATCTTTTAGAAAATTCAATTTCTTTTAGTGAAAATAACCAGGAAATAATTGTTGAAATATCCAAAAAGCAAAATGACAAAATATCATTGCTTGTTATTGATGAAGGTATGGGATTTAGTGAAAAAAATACGGATAAAATTTTTAATAGATTTTATAGCAATAGACCTGAAAAATTTGGAGAGCATTCTGGCTTAGGTTTAAATATAGTTAAAAACCTTGTTGAACTTCACAATGGAGAAATAATAGCTACAAATAATAAAAATAAAGGCGCAAAAGTTGAAATTATCTTTCCCGCAATTTAATGAAAAGTTGATTATTTTTTTTAAAATTGTTAAAAACCCAACTTTACTTGAAAGGATTAATAAACATGAGTGACTACAAAGTTAAAGACATTAATCTAGCAGAATTTGGAAGAAAAGAAATTTCATTAGCAGAAACAGAAATGCCAGGTTTGATGGCATTAAGAAAAGAATATAAAGGAAAACAACCTCTTAAGGGCGCAAGAATATTAGGCTGTCTTCACATGACAATTCAAACCGCAGTACTGATAGAGACATTAGTAGAATTGGGAGCGGAAATAAGATGGTCTTCATGTAATATATTTTCAACTCAAGATCATGCGGCTGCAGCAATAGCTAAAGCAGGTATCCCGGTATTTGCTTGGAAAGGTGAAACAGAAGAAGAATATTGGTGGTGTGTTAGACAATCTATAGAAGGTAAAAAAGATTGGAAACCTAATATGATTTTAGATGATGGTGGAGATCTAACTGCATTAATGCATAAAGATTATAAAGATGTGCTTAAATCAATTAAAGGACTATCGGAAGAAACTACTACTGGAGTATTAGCATTAAAGAAAATGGAATCCGAAGGCAAACTGATGGTGCCAGCTATTAACGTTAACGACTCAGTTACAAAATCAAAATTTGATAATCTATATGGTTGCAGAGAAAGTTTAGTTGACGGCATTAAAAGAGCAACTGATGTTATGATGTCAGGAAAAGTTGCAATTGTTGCAGGGTTTGGAGATGTAGGAAAAGGTAGCGCAGCATCTTTAAGACAAAGTGGAGCTAGGGTTATGGTTACCGAAACCGACCCTATATGTGCGTTACAAGCAGCAATGGAAGGTTATGAAGTTGTATTAATGGATGAAATGATCCAAGAAGCCGACATTGTAGTAACTGCAACTGGAAACAAAGATATAGTTACCGCAGATCATATGAGACAAATGAAGGATAGAGCAATACTTTGCAATATTGGACACTTTGATAATGAAATTCAAGTTAAAGCATTAAAAAATTATAAATGGGATGAAATTAAACCACAGGTACACGAAATAACACTTCCAGATAATAAAAGAATAATATTATTGGCTGAAGGAAGATTGGTAAATTTAGGTTGTGCAACTGGTCATCCGAGTTTTGTTATGAGTGCTTCATTTACCAATCAGGTTACTGCCCAAATAGAATTATGGAATAATTCAGACAAGTATGAAAAAAAGGTATATGTATTACCAAAACATCTTGATGAAAAGGTAGCAAGGTTACATTTAGAAAAAGTTGGAGCTAAGCTTACTAAATTATCAAAAGAACAAGCTGATTACATTGGTGTTACAACAGAAGGACCTTATAAACCAGATGCCTACCGCTACTAAAAGTAGCAGAATTAATATCTCCGAAGAAGACAAGACAAAATCTATTGCAGAAATATTTTCCAACAATATTAAAGTTGGCAACGTTATATTTTTTAAAGGAGAATTAGGAGTTGGCAAAACAACTTTTATTAAATATCTAATAAATTTTTTACAAAGAAAAAATAAACAATCTGTTACAGAAATACCAAGTCCCACTTTTAATTTGGTTTATGAATATCAGTTAGACTCACTAGTTATAAAACATTATGATCTATACCGTGTCAAAGATGAAAAAGAATTAATTACTCTGGGTATTTTTGAAGATAATTCTGATCAAATCACGTTAATTGAGTGGCCTGAAATAATTAAAAATTATAAAACAAATAATATAATAGATTTAAATTTTGAGTATGATGAAGAGTACAATAAACGATTTCTTACTATTTCATCAAATAATAAAATTAGTTTTTAGATGAATTTGAATAAGCTAAAAAAATTATCTGGAGATGCATCTTTTAGATCTTTTTATAGAAAAAAAAATTATAAACATTCTTCAATTATAGTTTATTGTAAAAAACAAAAAAAAAGTAATTTACTTATTTATGAAGCAATAAATAATCTTTTAATAAAAAATAATTTACCAGCTCCAAAAATGATAAATAATAGTTATGATGAAAATTATATAGAAATCGAAGATTTTGGAGACTTAACAGTTTTTCAATTGTTAAGAAAAAAAAAAGAAAAGCAACTATTTTATTACAAAAAAATTCTTTTATTACTTAAGAAAATACAAAAAGTAAAAACAAAAAAAATAAAAACATTTATAAATACCCAATATAAAATTCCAAATTATTCTAAAGAAAAATTAATTAATGAAGCAAATTTATTTTCACAATGGTATTTGCCCAAGTTCATAAAAGGCAAAAAAAGAAATATTGAAAAAAAAAATATATCAAAGATCTTTAAAAATTTATTAAATAGATTAATTTACAAAAAAAAAGTATTTATTCATCGTGACTTTCATGTCTCAAATATAATGATAACCAAAAAACGTCTTGGATTAATAGATAGTCAAGAAGCAGTATATGGTAATATAGCTTATGATCTTGCATCATTAATTGATGATGTTCGGTTTAAAACAAATAGAAACTTAAAAGATAAAATTTTTAATCAATTTATTAAAAACAATAAATCATTAGATAAAGATAAATTTAAAAATGACTTTGAAATATTGTCAGTGTTAAGAAATTTTAAAATTATTGGAATTTTTTCAAGACTTTCTAAAAGAGACAGAAAACATAAATATTTGAAACTTATTCCTCATGCTTGGAAATTGATAGAACATAGAATTAATAACAATAGAACGTTTAGTGATTTAAAAATTATTATAGATAAAAATTTTCCAAAAAAAATTAGAAACAATGAAAGTTAAAACAGCTTTAATACTGTGTGCAGGTTACGGAAAAAGACTAGCACCAATAACAAACGGTATTCCAAAACCATTATTAAAAGTTAAAAATATCAATTTATTAGATAATACTTTAAAGTTTGTCAAATCTATTGGAATAAATAAAATAAAAATTAATACTTTTTATTTAAGTGAACAAATAAAAAATTTTATTGAAAAGCAAAATTATCCTTTAAATATAGATATCGTAAATGATGGTGAAAAAATATTAGATACTGGTGGTGGAATATATAATTTAATTAAACATTCTGAGGAAGAAAATTTTTTAACATTAAATCCAGATACTTTTTGGGATTCAAATTATATTAATATATTTAATGAAATGGAAAAATTTTATTTTAAAAATAAAATCAAAAATTTATTAATGGTAGTAAAAAAGAATAGAAGTTTTGATGTTCGATTTAAAGGAGATTTTAATTTAAATGGCAATAAACTGTTCAAAGAAATTAAAAATGAATTTATATATACAGGCTGTCAAATATTAAACAGAAAAATATTTCAACATATAAACAAGAACATTTTTTCAATGTCTGAAATTTGGAATGATTTATCAGATAAAAAAGAATTATATGGATATGAAAGTTCAAATGAATTTGTGCATTTAACAGATATTGAGATATATAAAAAGTTGAATTAATTAAATTTAATTAAATTTTTTGCTCTTTCTTGATCCAAATATTTTGCATCTAATAATTTAATATTTTCATCAAATTTTAAAATTAAAGGGTTACCCGTTGGTATTTCTAATTTTGAAATGTCTTGATTATTTATATCAAATAAAAATTTACAGATTGATCTAATAGAATTCCCATGAGCGGAAATCATAACATTTTCACTTATTTTTTTTTCTATATTTTTTTTGAAATATGGGATTACTCTATCATAAGTATCTTTTAAGGATTCAGTGTCTGGTAATTTTTCCTTTGGTATATCTTTGTAAATTTCAATATTCAAAGGATGATAAGGACTATTTTTACTTAAAGGTTCAGGAGGATTGTTCCACGATCTTCTAAAAATATGAATTTTATCTTCACCTAATTTTTTTTTCATTTCATCTTTATTTAAGCCAGTTAAAGATCCATAATGTCTTTCATTTAATTCCCATGCTTTAACTATTTTATCATCTTTAATTCTTATGGTGTTTAATATTAGTTTTAAAGTATCAATTGCTCTTTTTTGATAGGAAGAAAAAAAATGATTTATATTTAAATCAAGTTTTTTTATTAATTCACCAGCCTTACAGGCTTCAAGTTTTCCTTTTGGAGCTAAATCTACATCTACCCATCCTGTAAATCTATTTTCTAAATTCCACTCACTTTGTCCATGTCTTACTAGTAAAAGATGACTCATATTCGAAAATTTAATATAGAATAATTATGAAAATATTAAAGAATTCATTTTATGTATTAAATATTGTTCTATTTATTTTCTATTTATTTCCTGGGAGTATTTTGGGGTGCATTTTATATAATGATTGTTATATTCAACCTCAGCTAACGAGGGATTTTTTAGTTTCATCCAATCATTTTTATGTTTTTTTTATTTTATCAGTTATAGGATTTTTATCTTTTTCAAAAAAATTAAAAAAAATATCCTATTATTTGATTTTATTATCAATACTTTTAGAATTTCTTCATATAATTATTCCTAATAGGGGTTTTGAAGTAGCAGATTTACTTGGAAATGTATTCGGAGTAATATTATCTTTAATATTATATAAATTATTTAGTTTGAGGAGATCAAAATGAGTACATTTGATGAAAGAGAAAAAAGTTTTGAAAAAAAATTTGCCCATGATGAAGAATTACAATTTAAAATTAGTGCTCGTAGAAATAAATATATTGGTGAATGGGCTTCCAAAATTTTTGGCTATAATCCAGATCAAGAAAAAGAATATATACAATCTGTAATAAAAGCTGATTTTGCCGAAGCCGGAGATGAAGATGTATTTAGAAAAGTTAAAGCTGATTTAAAAGATCATAATATTTCAGACGAAGAGATAAGAAAAAAGATGGATGAGCTTAATGAAAAAGCGAAATCTGAATTTAAGTAATATTCTAATAATTTTTTTTATTATAAATTTTTCTATTTCAAATAGTGAAGATTTAAATTTTATTTATGGTAAAGCCATTGTTACAGATGGTGATACAATAAAGATAAATGGTGAGAAAATTCGTTTTGGAGGCATAGATGCGCCAGAAAAAAAACAATTATGTTATTTAAATGGAAAAAAATTTTTTTGTGGAATAATTTCATCACAAAAACTTAAAGAAATAATAGGCAAAAATAAAGTTAAGTGCATAAAAGAAAAAAATAGAGATAGATATAGAAGAATTATAGCTGAATGTTTTGTTAACGGAGATAGTATATCAATAAATATGGTTAAAAGTGGCTATGCCTTTGATTATGCAAAATATTCAAAAAAAAAATACGCCAAATATCAAGAATATGCAAAAAAAAATA
>Ga0207989_1000055_pt1 | contig 65490 bp, 49 predicted proteins | sample ETNtaG_7_FD_185777 | JGI IMG/M metagenome (GOLD analysis project Ga0207989, IMG submission 185777) | Marine microbial and viral communities from oxygen minimum zone, Eastern Pacific Ocean - ETNP201406SV65 (SPAdes) (version 2) | ecosystem: Environmental > Aquatic > Marine > Oceanic ... | reverse complement strand
CCCTGTGAATCCTGGGCTTGATCTCGGAAATCTTAGTCACGATTACATCTACGCTGCGCAGTTTGTCTATGTCGTCGCTGCCTATGTCCCTCAGAGGGACCCGGGTGTCGCCCGGGAGTTCCCCGACTCTGAGCAATGCGTCTATGTCTTCGCCCCTCTCCCTGCAAATCTCCATCAGGGTCTTGGATCCGGCAGAGAGAACCTGCTTGGGATACTGAAGCACGTCCTCAGCGAAGTCCGGGTCGAAGGTCTGGAGCTCGTGGAATGGGACCGAGAGGAAGGGGAAGTTTGACTGCCTTGAGAGCAGGGTCATTACCTCTGTCTCCTTCGCCTCCTCGAGGAATGTTCTCCATCTGGCGGAGGCGTCATGTGCTGCCATTGTCATCTGATTTGCCACCGGGCTTTGCGAGTCGGAAGACACGGCCTATGAACAGTATGGTTGGAAAATCGAACCCCTTTGCTTCCAGTGGAGAAATGTTGAACCCTCAGGGCTCTTTTCTGGTTGTTTCCCACTTCTACTGGAGTTGGGATTGGAAGCTCTCCGAGTGAAGTGGTGATGGTGAGTTTGAAGTCTTAGACCCGAATGGACACGCATGGAGTACCGACGAATTGGTCGAGACCTATTCATCCGGCTCGACAAGGGAGAGGAGTTGCATTCCTCGATAAGGAGTCTGAACGAATACGGCATTACGGCGGCTGCCCTAACCAGTGGAATAGGGAGAATCCGCAACACTTCGATAGGGTATCTCGACTCCGAAGGAGTCTACCAGAAGGTTGTGGTGGATGAGCCAATGGAGCTACTCTCGATGCAAGGAAGCCTTGCTCCTGGACCAGATGGCCCCTTCTCACACATCCACATTGTGGTCTCGGACGATGACCATGTGGTCAGAGGCGGACACCTCTTCGAAGCCACAGTGGAGGTAACTGCAGAGATCCATATGAGGGTTCTGGGAGATGATTCAACCCCGATGGAGCGAGAAGCGACCGAAAGCGAATTCCTCAGAATCTCATTCTGTGAAATGGGGGAGTAGACCTGAGAGTGCTGTTTGCACACGGTTTCGAAGGTAGTCCGTCTGGGTCCAAACCAACGTACATGAGAGAGGCCCTTGGGTGGGATGTCACTGCACCAAAGATGTCTGAATTGGGATGGAGCATAGCAAGCCAGACGGAGGTCCTCCTACGTCACCTGGATGAAGGTGAGTTTGACCTAGTTGTGGGCTCCTCAATGGGAGGACTAGCCGTGGCAAATGCCTCCTCAATGAGGCCCCAGATGGAAACCAAGCTGTTGCTGATTGCCCCTGCATTCGGTCTTGCGGAGAACTGGGAAGGAATGGGAGAGACCGGTAGGAGCGCATGGAAGACGACCGGAGAGAGGCGCTACACAGGCTTCGAGTTGGACATTGTCCTCCCATGGGAGTTCATGGAATCAGCGGAGGAGATGTCATGGCCCGTACCAGCCCACCCAACGGCAATCATTCACGGGAAATTCGACGAAGTGGTCCCAATCAGCTTTTCTCGGAAGGTGGCGGAAGGTTGCGAGGACGTTAGGCTTCACGAGATCGATGACAGCCATCGAATGAAGAAGTCAATGCGGTTCATTCCGGAAATCGCTTCGAATCTGATTGATGGAACTGAGATTTCATCGTTCGGGATGCTTGAAGACGATGATGAAGATACCCCGGAGAGTGAGGAGAAACTTGAGGAACCCGAGGAGCCATCACCGGAAGTGAGCGAAAGCGAGGAGGCGAGTGGGTTTGAGGATCAACCTGACATCGAACGGCTAGAGGCTGAGATGAAGGAGCTCGAAGCAGAGCTTGAGAAGAAGAAGACTGCTCTAGAGGAATCGAAGATTGTATCCCTTCCAGTGCAAAGTGCTCTGGAAGAGGATGACCCCCAGGAGGAAAGGGAACGAGAGTCGATAGAGGCCAGCGATGCGATAATCAAGGCTGATGAGGCAGTGGAACTGGCTCGGAAGGAGGTCGAGGAGGCTACCCAGAGAGCAGAGGAAGAGGAGGCTGAGGCCGAAGAGGCTCGGTTGATCGCGGAAATTGAGGAGGAAGAGGCGAAAGAGGCTCAGGCCGAGGCAGATGCAGCAAAGAGGAGGCTCAATGAGGCCGTCAGGAAAGCTGAGTTTGTCGAAAAGAACGCGGAGCAGTTCACCGAGGAAATTGAGAAGGAGAAGAGAGAGGATTTGGTACTGGAGAGGATTGGTCAGAGGAGGGGTGACCTAGATTGGGCTACGATCGGAGCGAATTTCCAAGGCAAGAACCCCGATGACCTCACCATGATTAACGGAATCGACGAATTCACAGCGAAGAAGTTGAATTCTCTGGGGATATTCACGTACGAGCAAATCTCAAGGTTTGATGAAGGGATTTCGAAGGCGGTCAATGATTACCTTGAGTTGCTACCCGGGAAGGTCGCAGAGTTTGCCTGGGCAAAACAGGCCATCACAATGCTTGGCCTACAGGGGGTCGACAAGTCTTCAAGGAGACAGGAAGATGATGATGGCGTGATTGCAAACCTCAGCGCAGGCCAAATCAAGTGGGCCCAGATTGGGAAAGCGGGAGACAGGCAGTCCGATGACCTGACTCTAATCAAGGGAGTCGATGCAGCGATCCAGAAGAAGCTGAAGGTTCTGGGGATTCGGACCTTCGATCAGATCTCGAAGATGGACAAGGAGACCGCCGAGGCAGTGAGTGGTGCACTGGGCCTGAATCCAGACAGGGTGTCGAAGATGATGTGGACGGAGCAGGCCAAGACCCTGAAGAAGAGCTAGGTCGGGACTCATTCCCCGGTCGAGCCGAGGAAGTACTCGCCGATCTCGGGATCGGTCAGGATGTGCTGAGCGTCACCCGTGTGCACCACCTTGCCATTGGAGATGATGTAGCCCCGATCCGACCTAGCGAGGGAGAGCCTGGCGTTCTGCTCGACAATCAGAATTGTGATGCCCTCGTCCCGGAGGGAGTCGATACTCTCGATTATCTGCTGCTGGTACAGGGGGGAGAGTGCTGCGGTTGGCTCGTCCAGCAGTAGGAACTTCGGATCGGATATCAGTGCTCTGGATATTGCCAGCATCTGCCTCTCCCCTCCCGAGAGGGAGGCTGCGAGGTCGTACTCCCTGTTCCTCAGGTCTGGGAACATCTCCAAGGACCTCTCGATCCTTTCGCTGAGGGCTCCCTGCGACAGGGAGTTCCCGCCCATCTGTAGGTTCTCCAACACGGATAGTGATGGGAACACGTTGTCCACCTGTGGGACATAGGCAATGCCGTGGTTAACCAGTTGGTCGGTCCTCCAGCCAGATACCTCCTCGCCCCTGTAGAGTATCCCCCCACGGTAGTATGTAGCGATGCCAAATATCGTCTTGATGAAGGTGGACTTCCCGCACCCATTCGGCCCAATCACGGTTACGAACTCGCCCTCGTCGACGTACATGTCTATCCCATAGAGGATCTGGACGGAACCGTACCCTCCTTCTAGGCCGCTGACATCCAACACCCGAGTCACTCTTCTCCACCCCCCGATTCCCCCGCGGCCCCAAGGTAAGCCTCTATGACGGCCCTGTTGTTGCGAACCTCGTCCGGGGTTCCTTGCATCAGCACGCCCCCCTCGTTCATTACGACGATTCGATCCACTCCCTGCCTGAGGATGAAGTCCATGTTGTGCTCGATTATGAGGACTGTGGTGCCAGTCTCGTCGACTAGCTTCCTCAGGTTGTTGAAGATCTTCATTGCCAGTGGCCCGGCCACCCCGGCGACTGGCTCGTCTAGAAGCAGGAGCCTCGGATCGCCCATCATTGACCTCCCTATGTCCACCAGCTTGCTCTGCCCTCCCGACAGCTCGCTGGTCATGTTGTGAGCCATGTGCGGGACCTCGAGCTGGTCGAGGACCTCGTATGCCCTAGAGAGGCGTCCCGCTTCGGCTGGGTTGGCCGGGAAAAGCAGCGATCTCGCCAATTCCCTGAACGATGAGCCGAACTGGCCCCTCGGTGGCACTAGCAGGTTCTCAATCACTGTCATCTCCCTCCAGAGGTTGGTGTGCTGGAAGGTCCTCGTCATCCCGAGGTTCTGGATTTGGTCCGGCCTTAGATCGGAGGCGTCTTCTCCGAAAATCTCGATTCTGCCGGAGGTCTGCCCCAGAAGGCCGCTGATGCAGTTGAAGGTCGTGGACTTCCCACATCCGTTAGGCCCAATGAGACCTACGAACTCCCCCTCTCCGACCGAGAAGGAGACCCCACTCACGGCGACCAAACCGCCGAATTCCTTCCTGAGGCCAGAGACCTCGAGGGCATTACTCACTTCCGGACACCCCCTCTGGCCTGGATGGCCTCATGGGCACCTCTGGTAGCAGCCCCTTTGGATTGTACTTGAGGGAGAACAGCATCAGGCACCCGATGAGAAGTAACTTGACGTATAGCATGTCAGCGACCACGACGCCTCCGTAGTAAGACTCATCGATTGACCTCTGACCGAGTGCAATGGCCGTGAATGCGAAGATCGCGGCACCGGATGCCCCTATGTCCAGAAGCCTCTCTGATCTAGTCGCCAGACCGAGCAGTGCGATTAGGACGAATATCCGGAAGACTTCCCACTGGCTCGTGACTAGCCAAGTGAATAGGCTGTCAATTCTGTCAGCCGTGGTGTGTAGTGGTAGGTCGGATGAACCCTGGCCTGCTACCAGTACGTTGAAGACGAATTCCATCAGGACGATGATGAAGGCACCAATGACCATCCCCCTGTTGTTGGCTCTCCCGCCGATGACGAAGGCGGCCCAGACAAGGAATGTGGATCGTGCTGGTGCCATGAAGGTGGGCTCAAATCCAGTCAGCTTCCAAGCCCAGAATGCCCCGGCTAGGCCTGCAATAGCAGCCCCTAGGGCCAGGCTTGCCGCCTTGTGTGTCAGGACGTCATGACCATGGTGCTGGGCTACCTCTTCGTCCTCCCTGATCGCCTTGAGGACGCGCCCCCATGGAGAGGCAAGGAGGACGGAGAGGAGCCTCCAAACTAAGGCCACGGAGACTACTGACAGAATCATCAGGATGAACATGTAGGGAGCTGGTTCGCCCAGACCGAGGAGGTCGCCGATGTTCGTTGCCGGCGTGTCCACTAGGGCTATGTCATTCTTGCAGTCGTCTGGGCTCGCCCAGGGTGTTTCTGGACCCGGAGTCCTGGAACCGCAGAACCACCAGTTCTCCAATGGAAGGGGGTACGAGGAGATCCCTATGGCCGACCCGACCGACCCGACCCTGAGCAGAGGCTCCCCGGCGAGGAGTACCCTGACGATCTCACCCAGTGAGATGGTCACGATTGCGAAGTAATCCGTCCTGAGCCTCGCTGTGGGATAAGCTAGCGCCCAACCAATGGCGCCGGCTAGTGCTACGCCGAATATTGTGGCTGGGAGGATCCCCCAATCATACCCATGGAGCCTCTCTGGGGCCGTCAGGATCCCTACCGTAATAGCACCGACAGAGACGAAGAAGATTACTCCGAAGTTGACCATTCCCGTGTAGCCGGTATGCAGGTTGAGGGAGAAGGACATCAGGATGAATACCGAGAGAGACAGGAGGACGTTCGAAACCTGCAGGGTCTTCTTGAATCGGAAATCGTCCGATTCGGCGATTGGCAACCAAACCAGGAAGATGATCAGTATTGCCAACAGGACGAAGAAGAGCGCCCATGACCCGAGTGTGCTCTCTCGACCGTATAACTCGGCCTTTCTCCTCTCCTCTGAAATCTTGGGGCCGAATAGATTACTGGATTGGAATCTCCTCGAGAGGGGCTCAGAGACAGACGAGAAGGCGCTTCCACAAATTTCTGAGGATCTGCTAAAGAGTTCGGCTAAGCGCTGACGGACCTTCGATGAGATGTCTTCCACAGCGGTCTTGTGCCTAATATCCAGCTCTGACCATTTCCTCCTCACCTGCAAAATTGCCTCGGATATCGAAGAGGAAACATTGTCCCGTGCTCTCTGGAAGGTGGGCCACTCTATGGGCTCATCCGAGCCCGATAGCATCCTGAAACCCTCGTATGCAGAGTAGATCCAGAGTGCCACTATCGCAGCGGGCCAGATTACGTCACCCAGGTCGACGATGAAATTGACGAAGTCTATCTCGAGACTCATCATCTCGAACCACGAAGAGTCCATTTCGGAGACTTGGGTGTCGAAGTGAGGGGAGTCTTCCACAAGCAGCGTGCCGTCGTCCCTCCCTGTCAGGACAGCTAGGTTCGTCTCTGCTGAGGGGCTGGCATCACAAGCTTCGGAGCATGAGCCGTCGGCGAACGAGTTCCTGCCGACGAAATCACTGAATCTATGGAAGGCATAAGCCGCAAAGGCAGCGAAGGAGAAGTTCTGCATCCTGTTCACCCGGTTCCTCCACCAATGGTGAAGGCCGAGGATGCCAGTGGGTAGTATGGCCAATACCGCTGCTGTCTTGATGTTCCGATCGGAGTCGACTGCCTCCCTCTTCCTCAGCCTCTCTATCTTCCACTTCTCGTAAGCATCCCCAATACCCTGGGGCATAATCATTAGAATTGCGATTAGGAAGATGTACGGCATCATGGAGTCGAGCGTCGTGAGTGCCGGCCTCCCTAGGGGGTAGCCTACTCCGATGGTTATCGGCCCGGAGAGGGCCCTGATGAATCCAACTACCACCGAGCCCACCAACGCCCCTGGGATGGAGCCTATCGTCCCTAGAACGATGATTGCGAATGACGGCAGAAGGAGGGTGAAGGCCGTTTCAGCACTGAATCTCAAAGTCATGGCGAATATCGCCCCACCCATTCCCGACAGGCCGGCCGAGAGGAAGGCGCTGGTCATGTGGACCCTCTCGACGTTGATCCCGCTGCTTGCTGCCAACTCAGGGTTATCGGCCACCGCCCTCATCCTCCTCCCCAGCCTGGTCTTGTTCAGGAGAAGGATCAATAGGAGCACGGATGAGAAAACGACGATTGGCACTGCTCCTTTGTAGTAGACGTAGTTGGTAGTCGCCTGGGTGACGCAGTCAGCAGTGGTGTCGTATATCTCCAATGCGGGCTTGGATGACTCGCTTACTATTCTAGAGAGGATTGGCTCGCCGGCTGCATCCAATCCTGTCTCCTCGCATTCGTAGTAGGTGTACGTTCTACCCTCGACAAGGGACCTATCGCCCAGGTTGAAACGCATCTTTGTCGTCGGAATCTTCCATGATAGGCTCGGCAGCCTCCAATCCCCCTCGGGCTCGAACAGTTGCCTCCCAGCTCCGAACCTGAGGTAGGTGAGGGCCCTGAGGATAAGGGCCACCCCAAGCGATGCTATCATCATGACCTGTGGGCTTGCCTCCTTCTTTCGGAAGCCCCGGTAAACGAGCCTGTCGATGATGATGCCAGCAAACCCAGTTAGGACGAACGCTGCAATTAGGATGAATATGAGGACGGACCAAGTTAGTACCCCGTCCTTGGACGTCGGGAGATCGGTCATGGGGAATAGTAGATCGGACCAAACCATGACCAGAGAGAGGTACATACCGATCATGAAGAGCTCGGATTGGGCGAAGTTTCCGTATCTCTGCACCTTGTATGTCAGGGTAAGTCCAATCGCAATAGCCAGATACGTGGAGGACCAGGTGAGTGTTCCGGTCGCGATGGAGACGGAATCGAGGGTGAACGAGGCCCCGACGTCAAGGCCCTGCATCAGGATATCCAGAGTGAAGAACGTCAGGGCCACCATGAACAAGGGGGAGATCAACAATCCAATGGTCCGATAAATGCTGCTTGGGAAGTCATCGAACAGTACCTTGACGACTACGAATCCTGCCGAGACAGACTCCACGACTTGTAAGATCCATACCATGTCGTTTGGAAGACCGCCCCCCAGGAGTGCGTCTAGGATGTTTAGGGACCCATAGCCTTTGAGTGTGCCAAGGAGGTTTGCATCGAGGAAAATTGCCGTGGCGATGATTAGCCTACGGGTTCCTCTGGGTAGCTCTGAAAATCTGTTTAGCGCATCGTGAAGCATGCTCTCTGGCGAACCCGTCCATCAGACGGGATAATTGTTGGGGCAGTGCGGCGGGGTCCCCGCCGCACTGCTTTTCGTAATTACCAATCACGCGGTCGTGATGCCGTTGACTGGATCCCAGCTTCTGGTGCAGTCGAATGAGACCGTCGTACCGTCAGAGGTGAACTCCCCGATGCAGAATCCTGCTGCGGGCACGTCACCGTTTGACAGGAAGCTGATTGTGCCACTAGCACCGTTCCATCCTTGGCCAGTTCCCTGCACGGCATCCGAACTTGATAGGCCGGGTGTCGCCAGTGCGGTGAAGGCTGCGAACGCAACGATGGTCACTGCGTCGAACGCCTCAGCGGTGTAGATGCCGCCTGCGCAATCCGTAGACTGTGCACAGAGCCCTGCGAAGACCATTGCCACCATACCGGGGTCTCCGGCTGCAGCGGGCTTGGTTGCGATTACGCCGTCCACCAGTGTGGTGTCGGCCATCCCTGCAGCCAGTCCCTCTTCCGCGACGCCGTCAGCGCCGTAAATTGCGCCTGCGAATTGCCTTGCGGACAATTCCTCGATCAGTCCAGCGCCATCGCTGGCGTAGGAGACGAGTAGCACGGATGTGCAACCAGCGTCAATCACGGCTTGTGCATAGGTGCCGAAGTCTGTTGCAGACTCCTCATAACCCACCTGGGTGCATACGTGTGATGCATCCATGTTTGCCACGAAAGCGTCTGCCAGACCCGCACCATATGCGTTGGTCATGTGGATCACGCCAACGTTGGTCTGGGAGTCGGCCGACATTACATCTGCAATCACTGAGCCTTGGAAGGCGTCGCTTGGGACCACCCTGAAGAAGTCGGGGTAGAGCGTTGCGTCAGTGAGCGCTGGGCTGGTGCTCGCGTAGGAGACCTGGGGGATACCTGCTGCGGAAAGAACCGCGTTGGCACCAATCGAAGCACCAGAGCATGCTGCTCCGACTACTCCCCAAACACCAGCATCCACTAGTGACTGAGCAGCAGTTCCGCCCATTGCACCGTCACAGCCTGAGTCGGCATAGACTATCTCGAACTGCACACCACTGCTGTATCCGATGGTGTTGGCTAGTCCTACTGCAATCTGAGAGGCTGCCACGAACCCACCGGCGTATACGGCGATCGGTCCTGTGGCGTCGTTTAGGAAGCCAATCTTGACTGTGGCTCCTGCCCATGGCACGGCTGCGAGCCCGCCATCGGCGTCCCACATCCTGTCGCAGTTGAAGTACTCGCCATAGGTTGGTACGTGGAAGAAGGTGCAGACATCGTATCCCGAGCCACCGACATCGCCGTTAGCCAGGAAGGTGTGGGTGCCGCTGTCTCCAGCGTAACCGTCCCCTACCATCTCGATGTGAGATGCCATGTTCGCTCCATCCTCGTGCATAGCAGCGTGTCCGATCATCATGACCGTGTCGTACGACTCGGACTGGTAGATCCCTGTCGAGCAGACTGCGTCGTCTGCACAGGCGGCTGCGAAGACGCCTGCGCCTGCGGCTGCTGCCCTAGGCTTGGTGACCTGTAGCAGGTGGGCTGCTGCTGGTGCCGAGTAGTCATTCAGAGCGGCCTCGCCGGCCATTCCGTCTGCGCTGAAGGTCGGGATTGCAGCGCCAAGCCCTGCCATTGTCTCGACGATCATAGCGCCGTCAGCGGAGTAGGAGGCCAGGAAAGCGGAGTCGCATCCTTCATCGATCACAGACTGAACTGCTGCTGCGAAGTCGGTCGTGGTCTCCTCGTAACCGGCCTGGAGGCAGACGTTTGCTGCACCCAGGTTGGCCACCACTGCGTCGGCTAGGCCTGCACCGTAGCTGTTCGTCATGTGGATGACGGCGGTGTTGGTGACTCCCGAAGCTGCGATCATGTCGGCAGCTGCCTGTCCTTGCAGTGCATCGCTCGGAACGATCCTGTAGAAGAGCGGGTGGTCTGCGTCGCTCTCAAGCGCAGGTGAGGTGCTCGCGTAGGAGATCATCGGGATCCCTGCGGCGGACAGCACTGCGTTAGCGCCCATCGATGCTCCGGAGCAAGCTGCGCCGGCTACTGCCACTACGCCTGCGTCAATCAGGGACTGAGCAGCCGCTTGGGCCATAGTGCCGTCGCAACCTGAGTCTGCCTCGATTACCTCGAAGACGTAGTTTGCAGAGTCAACAGCGTTCAGGTCATCCTGAGCCTGTGTCCATGCCCATGTGAAGGGTGCTGCGAACTGGGCTATTGGCCCGCTAGCGTCGTTCAGGAAACCAATCCTGATGAGGGTTGGTGGATCTGGGAGCGCCTCTCCATCGAACATCGGGTTAGCGGTGCCCATGTAGTGAGCTGCGATCTCGTCAGCTATCGCGTGAGCGATGTCTGCGTCGAATCCGACCACGTTGTTGTCTGCGTCATAGCTCTCGAAAGGAGCGTAGAACGGGTCCGTGCAGATCCTCAGTGCTCCGGAGTCCAGGACACCAGCGAGGTCGCTGGATCCACTGGTCTCAGGGTACGCGGTAGCCGTGTCAGCTGTGCTGTCATCCGCAAGGGTGACTGCACCGTTGAAGGATGCTGCGTAGATTGAGTCATACTCTCCCGAGTCGACTAAAGCGCTGATTGCCACGTTTAGGGCATCTAGAAGGTCGCCCGAGTCCTCGCGGACTGCGAAACCGAAGTTCTCATCGGAGAAGGTCGTCATCAGATCCCCTGACAAGGAGAGCACGGGTGCGTCTCCCATTGCGTACATCACGTCACCGTTGTTCAGTGCTGCGAGGACTGATGGGAAGTCCTCGTACCCAGACGTGGTAGCCATTGCAAGGTTATCAGCAGCGTACAGGTCAGAGGTCGTCCCGGACTGTACCCCGATGGTGACTCCGGCTGCATTCAGCTCGGAGACATCGCTGATGGATGCGGATCCGGATCCACCGATTACACCCTGGCTACTAGTGTAGTAGGCAGTGGTGAAGTCGACGACTTCGTCACGCGCAGCGGTCTTGGTCATGGCTGAGATGATGACATCGCACATCTCGCCGGCATTCAGGTTGGGGATGATGGGGTCCCAAGCGGACTCCACCCATACTACGCTGACGTCGCTGGCCGCACTGTCTGCGTCCCAGTCATCGTCCCCGCCTGCGCATCCAGCGAGACTAGCCGCTAGCATGCTCAGGGTAAGCATCATTGCTATCATTTTCTTGTTATACATAGTGTTCACACTATCCGTAGGCCCCGCGAAATACCTGCCACATATAAACTATAGTGATTTTCTCTTTTATAAGTAAATGTCTGAAATTAGCCTTTATTGGCCGAACTTCGCGGTTTTTCTACCCAGATAAGCTCCCCTCTGAGAGCGGTCGTCCGAGAGGATGAAGTTGCTTCCTCTCTGCGACGTATCATGGAGGACCCATTGGACTACGCATCGAGTGGGGTCGACATAGACCTAGAGGGGCGAGCAGTAGCGAGTTTGATCGGGTCTCTGGCCCGGTCGAAGAGAGAGCCGGGAGAGCTAGGGGCGCCCGTCGACCTACCCGGTGGTTTTGGAGGAGTGATCGAATTCGGGGAATCCTGCCTGGCATTGGCTACCGATGGAGTTGGGTCGAAATTGCAGATTGCGAACGAGGTTGGTCAGCTTGGGGGTGTTGGGTTCGACTGTGTGGCCATGAACGTAAACGACTTGATTTGCGTTGGAGCCGAGCCTATCGCCTTCGTGGACTACATCGCAGTGCCGGTTGCAGACCCGGAGGTGCATGCTACTCTGGGGACTTCCCTCTCCAGAGCCTGCGAAACCGCCAGAGTGACGCTTGCTGGTGGAGAGACTGCGACACTGCCGGGAATCGTGAAGGAGCTTGATCTCTCCGGCACCTCTCTGGGTTGGTTCCCCAAGGGCCACGGGATAACCGGACAGAATCTGAGAGAGGGTGACGTTTTGATTGGTCTTCCGAGCAGCGGAATTCACTCAAACGGGTATACACTAGTCCGTGCGGTGATCGAGAGATCTGGTTGCTCACTCGAAGATCCATGCCCCTTCGATCCGAGTCATTATTCGAGAGAAATAGAGAGGTTCTCCGATGTAGATTCGCATCCCACTCTGGCCGAGGTTCTGTTGAACCCGACTCGGATATATGTCGATCCGGTGGTAGACCTTGTCCTGGAATCCCGGAGGGATGGAGGAGTCGTGGGTTCTGAGTCTATCAAGGCAATAGCGCATATCACAGGAGGTGGTTTGTCCAACCTTCTCCGTCTCCATGACAGTCTCGGCTGGCATATCGATAGCCCACTGGAGCCACAACCGGAGTTCGAGTGGATTTCCGATGTTGGATCGGTCGCCCCGGTAGAGATGAACCGGACCTTCAATATGGGGATGGGGATGGTGATTGCAGTCTCGGAGGACTCCTCTGAGGTGGTCGAGGAGTGGATTAGAAATCGATTGCCTGGAAGCAGGAGGGTCGGCAGAGTTGTCGATAATGGAAGAACGGTCACTCACTCGGATCCCGATGTAGTGTTCTCCCATTACTGATGGCCAATTCCTTTTGTTAGGTCCTCCTCCGGGAACCATGTCAATTGCCGATGGGAGGGTCTCTCATAGGGAGGGTAGGACCCTGATGCTCCTCCCGAGCCTGCCTGAAGATGGCCAAGGGCCGGGGGCCAAGGCCTCGGGCAAAGTGTTCTACAATCCGGCGATGGCGGGGAGCAGGACCAGGAGCGTTCTACTGTTCAGGCATGCTTTGGATGTGGGTCTCCTCGGTGAAGGTACCGTGTATGCCCTTGATGGGCTTACAGCATCTGGTCTCAGGGCTAGGAGGTGGCTGAACGAGTTGTCTCCGGAGAAATCCGAGAGGATCTCTGCGACGATTGTTGATCTAGAGGAAGAGGCTTTGAGGTGGGCCGAGGCATCTCACGAGGAGTTCCCCCCTTCTCGTGGAGGGGGGGTTCTGGAGTCATCCAAGGGCGACCTCAGGTCCGAAGTCCTCAGAAGTGGCAGGCACTGGGTGGATATCGATCCCTATGGGTCTCCGATGCCGTTCATTGACTCCGCAATGCAATCAATGGCCAGAAGTGGCGTGATGGAAGTTAGTGCGACTGACACTGCTGCGCTGACTGGCTCATCGAGGACTGCCCTGATGAGGCGTTATGGTGCGAGGGTTAGGACCGATAGCCTTGCTCATGACTCAGGGATGAGGGTGATGCTGGCTACTTTCTCCAGAGTAGCTGCAAGGCACGATAGGTCGATCCTTCCTCTTCTCTCAGTCTGGGATTCGCACCATCTCAGGGTTTCTTTCAGGGTTCTGAAGAGCGTTTCTAAAGCCAACGAATTGGAAGACAGCATCGGTTGGAGGGTGCACGCCCCTACCAAGGAGGAGGTGCTTTCTTCGATCGGCGCTGGTTTGCATCACGACAGTGCGGTCGAACACCTACCCATGCATTGCATGTTGCCCCTGAAGTACGCCCTTGACAGAAGTGACCCACGAATCTCTGGTCCCCTGTGGGTAGGGCCGATGGGGGATCGGGATACAATGTACTCGATGTCCGAGGAGAGGGTACTGGAGTCCTGTGGACCGGAATTCTCCATCGATGACCCTCTTGGGTGGGACGAACGGAGAGTCGAATCAGAGAGGAGGAGGATTGCAAGGAGCGTGAGGCACATTTCGGAAGAGTCCGAGGCGATTTCGGACGGGCACCTCGTTGTGGTTGACGATCTTGCTGCATGGTTGGGGTCGGGTGCGCCCCCGAGCCCCAGGAGAATGGTCGACATCCTCAATGAAGCGGGGCATCCGGCTGGAGTTTCGAGCTATGGTAGGCCTTCGTTCAGGGCCAATGCGCCCTGGGAGGCCATAGTTGAGGCGGCGATGTCCATTCAGCCGCCGATGTAGGACATCTCAACTCTAGGGAGGGAGTTTGCATCGGAAGACCTGACCTCGCTGTATCTGTCTGACCTCCTGGTCCAGACTTCCGTGATCGTCTCGGTCAGTTTGGAAACGTCGTGCCCATCCCTGATTAGTTCAGACATGTCATGACCAACGGTGGTGAACAGGCAGGTGAACAGCTTCCCGTCGGATGATAGTCGCGCCCTAACGCAATCGCCGCAGAACGGCTGCGAGACCGATGAGATGAACCCGACCTCCCCGGAGCCATCGGAATGACCCCACCTAGAAGCGACGTCACTGGGGGAGTCGCGCATAATCGGGACAAGATCGAACTCCTTTGAAAGGAAATCCAGAATCTCAGAGGTTGGCACTACCTGGCCTGGGGACCACCCATTGGTCCCTCCCACATCCATGAACTCGATGAATCGAACTATAACCCCAGTGCCCCTGAATTGACTCACGAGCTTTGGTATCTGTGTCTCGTTCACCCCTCGCTGAACCACGCAATTGACCTTGACTGGCCCAAGCCCACGGCTGGTCGCCTCCTCGATCCCCCCTAGAATGTCGCTGACCGTCACATTGGAGTCTGTGATCCTGGAGTGCATGTCCTGGTCTATTGCATCCAGGCTGATTGTGACCCTGTCCAGTCCCGCCTCGGCAAGGCTCTCTGCCTCCCTCTTCAGGAATGACCCGTTCGTGGTGAGGGCTACCTCCAATCCCAAGTCGGAGATCTGCCTCACCAGCTTGGGGAGGTCCCTCCTGAGGAGGGGCTCGCCCCCCGTAATCCTCACCTTGCTCAGTCCCAATGGCTTACATGCAAGGACGAACTTCTGAATTTGCTCGTAGGACAGGATATTGCTCTTGGGCAAGAATTTGTGCTCCTTTCCGAACCTCTCTCTGGGCATGCAGTACCTGCATCTGAAGTTGCACCTGTCAGTGACTGAGACCCTGAGATCCCTCAGGGGCCTGCCCATGGTGTCCAGTGCCACGTGCGTTCGGTTCGGCCTCAGGTGAATTAGTTTGTCTGAAAGAGAACAGGTTGAAGAATGAGGGTTCACTGCCACATACAGCATGCTGGAGATTACTGACAAGGCGAGGGAGATGCTGGATAAGTTCGCCGAGCAGGCCGATGGTGATGAGGTAGCTCTGAAGATAGTGATTCTAGGAAGGGGCCCTAAGGGCTTCCAGTATGACTTGCAATTGATTGGATTCGACGATGCGCAAGAGGATGATATCAAGACCGAGGCAGATGGGTTGACGGTTTTCGTAGGAGCAAGAAGCGCCCCCTACCTGGATGGCACTATTCTGGATTACAAGGAGACTCTGATGGGGGGTGGGTTTAGTTTCGAGAACCCGAATCCGCTCTGGATCGATGATGTGTCTAAGTCGGTTGTGGAAGTCATAGAGAGCCAGGTGAACCCGCTTGTAGCATCACATGGCGGGCATGTCGATCTTGTCGGCGTAGATGATGGCAAGGCGATGATCACGTTCGGTGGGGGATGCCAGGGTTGTGGGATGGTCGACGTCACTCTGAAGGAGGGGATAGAGGTAATGATCACCGAGGGGGTCCCTGGAATTACTGCGGTAGTCGATATGACTGACCACGATGCGGGCACCAACCCATTCTACTAATCAGTATATCATCGGGACGTCGTCTTCATCGTCTCCTGAATCTGGTGCTGGGAGGGCAGTTGACTGGGCTCTCTCGAAGGCCTCTCGGACTCTTTCTTCGATGTTCCTGGCATCCTCCAGAAGGCCGTCAACCGGTACCTCGATGCCGACTAACTCGCTCAACCCTTCCACGGCAATCAGAGCAGCTCTCGCATCGGGGTAAATCGGGTTGCACTCTGCCAAGAGGGCCGTGACATCCAGCCCCCTTCTCTCTCCCTCCGCAATCAGGTATCCCGCTATGCCAGTCACCACTCCCTGCTGGATTCTCTGGATGCTTGAACTGTCGAGTTGATCTCGTCCCGCTGAGGATGAGGAGACTCCCCAAAGCTCGCTATCCTCCTTGATTCCCAGATCATTGCTAACTACCCCGTCAATCACGACTAGTCTGTCAAATCCGCCCTTGGTGAACCACTCCAGTACGGTATTCGCGAAGTAGATATCGTGCTCGCTCGTGAATTGAATCTCGGAAGTGAAAACCCCGATTCCATCACCTTGGTAGACTCTAACCGGATGCTTTGGGATAGAGTCGTGGATTAGGGCCACAGCAGGGAACTTGGGGTGCAGCACTGTACCCATTGGGCTTAATTTCAGAGAGCTGATTAAGTGGGATGTCGCAATTACGCCGACGGACCCGACTGTAGAGAAGCCGCAAACTGCCGTTCCACCCAATCTCGAGGGGTCTGCCTCGGAGTGCAAGACCAGTGGATAACCTCCGTCAGTTTCGTCGCTCACGGCATAGCGTTAGGTGGATGCTCTTTGAATCTCACGGCTGAAGGTTTTTGAACGAGATGTAAAGGAAAGAAGAGAAAAAATAACCTGATAAGCATCCCCTTGCAGGGGGGTTCGTGTCTGCAAAGAAGTCCGATGAATTGGGTGGCCTTTTCCTGAAGCTCGGCTCCCAGGACATCAATCTAGCGGATTACACCCGCGAGGCCAGCGATCGATGGCTAAAGGTGACAAACCAGGATACTTGGTCATCTACCCTTTCCAGAGTCAGGGTTGCGAGACAGGAGGCTTTGGAGAACACTATAGAATCCATTCGAGCCAGTGGGTTCCCCGACAGGGGATCGTCATTCGCGAGGCTTCTGAATTCATGCAGTATCGAAAACAAATCTGATGTGATTCTGGCCGCAGTACAATACATGAGATCGGTGGAAAGGGAGGGCATTACCCCCCCCAGGGAGCTCAGGAGGCTGATTGGAGATACTGGGATGTGGACGAAAAAATCAGTCAAGAAGTGGAATATTTCGTTGTACATAGGAAGGATGCTGGAAGGGGGCCCTGGAGGGGTTGGTTCATTCCTCGAGTATCCTCGTAGAAGGCCAAGGAAGAACTCGTACGTAGTGTTGACAGAGGCAGGAAGAGACCATCTTGACCAACTGTCATTGAAGAGGTGAGTAGATGGCAGAGGACGGCAAGGACTGGTCATTCACCTCCCATGTAGGCGAGGACCTTCGTGGCGTGGACCTGTCGGGTGCTAACTTGCGAAGGGCGATACTGGACAGGGCCGATTTGGAGGGAGCCGATCTGTCTGGGGCCGATTTGAGGAACGCATCAATGCGAGATGCGAATCTGATGAAGGCTGCACTTGATGGAGCCGATTTGAGAGGGGCAAGGCTAGTGAAGGCCCGTCTGGGATTATCCAACCTCCAGGGGGCTAGGCTGGATGGTGCGGATATGCGAGGGATTCGTGGCAAGTATGCGGTTTGGAGAGAGGCCAACTGGTGGGACGCTATCATGGATGAGTCCCTAACGAAGGCGCTATCGAAGAAATGGCCCAAGGATTAGGGCTCTGGGCTCATCTTAGCTAGCCCTTCCCTCATCCAATCTGGGACCTCCAACTTTGACTTGACCTCTCGCATGTCAGTGCACACGGTAATCTGATCTGCCGTCCAGCAGAGAGTCCCCTCCTGGTTTCGGAACTCGTAGTGCCAATGAATGGATGTCTTTCCGATTCTGGGAACGGTAATTGTGCAATGCACCGTATCACCATAAGAAATGGGATGGGTAAACTGAGCCTCGCTTTGCACTAGAGGGAACGCGATATTGTGAGAAGACAATATCTCGTTGTAGTGCAGCCCACACGAGAACTCCCAGGACTCCTCATAGAATCGATGAGCCATGTCCCAGAATCTTGGATAGTAGACGATTCTGGCCAAGTCTACCATTGGAAAGTCGACTCTCCTCTGCGAGACGAATGCCATGCTCTCCCGTGAGTGGAATTTGGCTTGAACCTAACCTGTGAGGTATTGTGGCGGACCCACCGCGATTCGAACACGGGTTTCCAGCTCCGGAGGCTAGAGTGATATCCAGGCTACACTATGGGTCCTGCATCCTCCCGGGTACGCCCACTATTGAACCGGTCGCCCGGTTGAAAGGTGTGGCTCTGGCAATCAGCGCATCTGGGGTGCGTACTGGATGCACCCTCTGAGACGAGAGCCAGGGTACCGACGCGCGATATCAGGCAGTCGTTCATGGCTGCCGAACCACTGATACTATTTGGCGGACCCACCGCGATTCGAACACGGGTTACAAGCTCCGCAAGCTCATGTGATATCCAGGCTACACTATGGGTCCAGCGACTTTTGCACGGTAGGGTCCGGCTTAATCCCGACGGTTGGAATCACATCGAGAGGGGGAGGAGCGTCTTCCAACTCGGTTGTGCGAGTTTCTTCGACTTTGGTCCCGTCATAGGCTGAGGGGTCTTGTGTGTGAGGACCCCATGCATCCCTTCAACGGTGAACTTGACCCTTAGTTCCACCATCCTATCCCTCTCTGCGGTAGTGGCCTGCTCGGCGTCAAGCTCGAATGAAGAGGATGGGTCTCCCGATTCGTTTTCCAGGCTGAGAGTTGTCCCCGACAGGCTGGCCCTGGGGGAGAAGTCGAAGTCTTGTGGGTCGTTCATGCTCACCTTTGCATCTATGACCAGTCGGTCGCGGATAGACACCTTGGTAATCTCGAATGACTTTGCCACGTCACGGCCAGAGAGTGGTGGTTGAAAGGTCTTCGCTCAAAGGGCTTCAGACGCTCACTTCGCTGACTCTCAGTACTAGAACCACGAATTGGGCTTCCAATGTCCAGTCGTTACCCTGATCGGGATCCACACCGTCCACTGGTGTGTCGGGGTCGCATTCCAAAGCCGTGATTATCCAGAACCAGTCGCCCTGTCCGAATCTTCCGTCGGGGTCACTGAGTAGTGATTCCTCCAGCGCTTCCTTCGAGTCCGCATATACTGTGTAATCGGATTGTGGGAGGGGGTTCATCTCGCTCCTCTCTATTGTCGCTGAGGAGTTCTGGGTGATGTTTTCTTGAGCGGTTGCGACGCTGTACGACCATCCGGAGGATGGGTTGTCGACCTCTAGGGTGAAGTTGTCCTCCGGCCACATGATCGGCAGAATGTCTCTAGTCAGAGTCAAGGTCGCTGTGAAGTCAATGAGCCTGGCTCCATCACCTGGGTGGAACTGGATCTCATGGGTTTCGCCTTGCTCGAGATATCCTGACCATTCGTAGTCGACATGAACCTCCTCCCAAATGATTCGGAAGGAGCGGGAGATTACGCGCAGTGACCAGAGGCTGGTGTTTGTCCCGCCACTGTCATCGGTCACTGTTACCGATCCCGTGATGTTCCCCGCCGAGGCGACGGTGAGGAGCGTCACCGCCCCGCTGCCATCTTCGTCATTGAGGGGGTCGCTGTCACCGTCCGAGTCTGTGCTTGCATCGAAGTCCCAGACTATGTCAACACCGCCTCCCTCTGGGTCGAACGATGAGCTGGCATCTAGTCTGGCCTCCTGTCCCGTCTTCACGAAGTCAGGAATGTCCAGGATGATCTCGGGAATTGCGTTGACGAAAACTGTGATGGTTGCCGAATCGGAGTCGCCGTTGTCATTGTATACCTCTACTCTGACCTCGAAAACACCTGCCTCGTCGAAAATATGGCTGATTACCCCCTGCTTTGTCGTCTTCGTCTCACCATCCCCGAAGTTCCATCTGAATTCGTCGATTATTGTCGGTTCGGGGGTTGTTGAAGAACGGGCATCGAAGTTTACCGACTCTCCGGAATTTATCATGTCTCTATCCGCGGTGAGGCTCGCGTTCGGGCTACCGGGACCAATCCCCCCGCAGCCAGCAAGGGATTGGGTCAGCATTAGTAGAATCAAGAGGGTTGAAGCCCTTCGTCCGCCCTCTTGCATGGAGCGAGAAAGGCGAGCCCCCCTCATATGGGTGTTGGGCTCTGAAGATGAGAGTGGTCGTTTGGTAGGGTTCATGGATAATGGCGAGAGGGGGAGGTCGTGGATTCAGTAATTCTGGATGGCCTAAGGGTTCTTGGGTTCGATTTAGAGACTACGGGATTCAACCCCAGAGAGGATAGGGTGGTGCAATTCGCGCTGGTGGGGAGTGATTCGGATGGTTCGCATTTGAATCTTAATTCATTGGTTGATCCCGGATGCAGAATTCCAAGTAGGTCAAGCAGAGTGCATGGGATATTGGATGACGACGTTCGTGGAGCGGGTAGTTTCGAGGACCATCTCGATTCGATGAGTGATCTGATGGATGGTGCTGTAATTGTGGGGCACAATGTTGTAGCATTCGATTGGAGATTCATGGAAATGGAATGCATCAGGATTGGGAGAGAGGCTCCCAGGCCACTAGCGATTGTCGATACACTGGTTCTTGCCAGGAGTTTCGATGTCCCGGGCCGTCACAAGCTCGGATTGCTCTGCAAGAGGTTCGGTATCGGGCTAGAAAGATCTCACAGCGCAGATGCGGATGCAGGGGCGACTCTACTTCTGCTGTGGAAGTTCATGAGGGCGTATCCGGAGAAATTCAAGGGGTCCGTGGAAGAAGTGCTGGACTCAATCGGAAGCCGACTCTAGGATTGGAGACCATGGAAGCACCTCTGACCAGTCCCCCAGATGGACGATCCTGCCTTGGGCTCTGACGCTCCCCAAGAACAGAAACCCCTCTAGTTCATCTTGCTCGAACTGCTTTATTTGCTCTAGTGCCTGTCCCTTGAGGATAGCGCCGAATCGATAATCGGAACCAGTAAGGGCCCCTTCATGGTCAATGGGTATGGCTCGCTCGAAAAGTGCAGCTCCCGAGTCGCCGTCTATCCTAACGAGCTTGGTTACTTCGTCTCTGAAGGTCCCCCCGCCATCGAGTAGCCCCTCGCTCCTTGATACCCACCAATCCGGGCACCATGCCTTCCAATCGCAAAATGAGCAAGCGGACTCACTGGGAGTTGCCTGAAATGGTGTTTCGGTGATCTGCATAGACTCCCATGCCTGAATCGCTCCCTCCAATATGGAAGGTCCGTCTGCTACGTAGGCTGTCTCGTTGGAAGAGTACCAGCCCTCCGCAACAATAGATTTGTGTTCTGGGCTCCTCTGCTTCATTAGGTCCCTGTAGAATAGTAACTGCCTTCTGACCTTCGCGTCAAGTTCAGATCTCGGTGGCCTTCCAGTCTTGAGATCTGCAACTATCCAACCTTCTTCCTCTTCCCTATCAGGGTCCAGTATCAATAGGTCTAGTCTTCCCATCAGCCTGCCACAATCTGATTCTAGGGTTGCCTCCGTTGCTAGGACGATTCCCTGGACTCGCCTCCAGACCTGAATCGAAACATCAGAGAGATCGAGTTTTGGCAATCCAGCCTTCTCGAAGAGGAAGCCCAGTGCACCGACTAGGCCATCTTGGGCCTTGCTGAACATCTCAGTTTTCCACTTTGGATGTCGTGGGGTCTCCATGAACTCCTTCCTCTCTGCCTTCCAGTTTCTCTCGAGGACGTCTTTGGCTGTGGAATGGAACCAGCCCACTTCGTCCTCATCCCTATCCGAAATATCCAGATTGCACAAATCCTCTACGGTGTTGTGAATTGCGGTTCCCGTGGAAGCAGGCATGCTTGCCTTCCTAGGGAGTCGTTGGCGAGAAAGCCAGTATTTCCTAGGACACTCCTCGAACCTGTTCCACGAGGATGGGGAGATCTGGTAATCTTGGGTGGCTGCCATTCTATCCGTGTCCCACAGAATTGAGGCGCGGAGGTGGGAACGATTAACACCATTGAGTGGATTGTAGAATCATGGCGGACGGACCACTTGTCGAGGTAGACGAGGGTGTGAATTCTTCTGGCGCTCTTCTGGTGAGTTGTTTTCCCTCGGTTGGATTCGTTAGTAGCATCGTTGCGCACTTCTTAGTCGAAAAGCTCGAGTTGGAGTTGATTGGGGGGGTGAGGCATCCAAATCTCCCTCCGGTGTGCCTAGTCCAAGACGGTAAGCCGCTTCCTCCACTGAGGTTCTATGCGGGCGAGCCAATCTGCAATATGGAACAGTGCGACAAGGTCGTTCTGATTGCCTCAGAAATCCAGATCCCTGCGGAGCTAAACCTCCCACTCTCATCCAGCCTAATTGATTGGATTGTGAACTCTGGTGTCAGTTCCACGATAATGATCGACTCATTCGCCCATGGGATAGAAAGCAGCCACAGCATTTTCGATGACGACGAGGGGATGGATTCAATGCTTGGAATAGGGTCTACCGACTCCACTCACGAATTGCTGAAGGGAATCGGGGTTCCGCTACTGAAGCAGGGTGTTGTGAGCGGAATGACCGGCGTGATGATGGGCGAATGCAGAAGGAGGGGGATTGGTGCATTGGCCATCCTCGCCGAATCCGATGGGGAGATTGGCCAGGGGACCATTCCAGATGCACGTGCTGCCGCTAGAATCATCGGTTGCCTGGATGGGCTGCTTCCCGCCGTTCAACTTGATCCAGAGCCACTGATGGAAGAGGCCCAGAGGATAGAGGGTCAGATCAGGGAAATGATGGCGCTTCACCTCAACCCGCCACAGGACTCGGGCGGTACCTCGACCGGGATGTATGGTTAGTCAGAACTCTCCGAGTGTGGACTGTCTCTCTTCTGGAAGGTCCTCGAGGATGGATCCACCCAGCATCTCGTCCAACTCTGACTCGGATATCACGCGTACCCCCAGCCTGTTGGCCCTTTCCATCTTCGAACCAGATGACTCGCCCGCGACTAGGAAGCCCAGGCTCCCGGATACCGAAGACACGACTTTGCCGCCTTGAGACTTGATGGAGAGTGAAATCTCCTTTCTGGGTCTGGTGAGTGTTCCAGTTATGCAGAAGGTAGAGCCCGAGAGTACTCCTTCGTTGGATGGTTGCTCTCCGTGAATGATCTCAATCTGGTCATGGAGGTCGATTATCGCATCCTTCCTCTCGGAGATGCCATCGAGGAGTAGCGTTGCCACTGTCTCACCCACCCTGTCTATTGAGACGAGCCTCCGGACCGCGTCCTCCCTGTCTTCTGTCATCTGTATAAGGTCCTCAAGGTCCCTCACCTCAGAGCAGACCAGTGTGGCTATCTCAGGACCTATTCGAGGAAGCCCGAGTGCAGAGATGAAGGTGCTGAATGTCATGGACCTGGTTGATCTGAGCTCCTCCAGGACGTTGCTAGCGGATTTCTGCGCCATCCTCTCTAACCCAATCAGTTCGCTTTCACGCTCCTCCAGTCGGTAAAGGTCAGCCAGGCTCGATACCAACCCGGATGAGCATAGCTGTTCGGCAAGCTTCTCACCGATTCCGTCCATTCCGAGCTTTCTGCACCAGTACAGGATTGCCCTCTCGAGGCGAGAAGGGCATTCTATGTTCATGCATCTGATGAAGGCCCCGTCCACGATGAGTTCTGTTGAGCAGCGAGGGCATTTTGTCGGCACTGATATCGATGACCTAGCAGGCAATGGTTCTGAGAAGGGGGTGCCGTCGGAGTGCGACCTGCCTGACAGGTCATCCTCGACTGCCGGCCCCATCACCTCTGTGATTTTCGGGATTACGTCCCCTCTCCTGACCACCCTGACCCGGTCTCCCACCATTATGCCGAGGCGCTCGACCTCGCCCTTGTTGTGGAGCGTGGTGTTTTCGACCGTGACGCCAGAGACGACTACCGGGGCAACTCGTGACACGGGGGTTACGTTCCCGGTTCTGCCCGTCTGCCAGAATACCTCCATCAGTACAGTGACGGCCTCCTCAGGGGGGAACTTCCACGCCAATGCCCAGCGAGGGTGATGTGCGGTCTCGCCAAGCAAGTCTCTCTTGTCGAGGCGATCCAACTTCACCACCACGCCATCGATCTCCCACTCGGCTTCGTCTCGTGACAGGAACCATTCTCTTGTCACTGCGAGGATGGCTTCGGTGGTGGATGGGTCATCCTCGCCCGAGACCACGTTGTTCCCAGCTGCCTCTATTCCCAACTCACTTATCCAAGAGATGACTTCGGAGTCGAGTTTGAAGTCTGGAGGGTCGGGACTCTCGGGGTGCCGGTCCTGACCGATAGGGAACTCTACTCCATATGCCAGGAACTTCAGGTCCTCTGGTCTTCCCTTTCCGGCATCTATGTACTTCTGGCGCAGTGCTCCTGCTGCGAGGTTCCTTGGGTTTGGTGCGATTTCCGAGTACTTCTCCCTGAATAGTTGCAGGGGCATTACAACCTCCCCCCTGACATGGCAGTCCCCCTTCCAATCGAGTTTCTCGGGGACGTTCATCATCCTCCTTGCATTGGCGGTAACATCCTCCCCCCTTCTCCCGTTGCCCCTCGTAGCGGCCCTGAGGAGTCTGCCTCTGCGGTACTCGATGGAGAGGGCGGAGCCGTCGAGCTTGGGCTGACAGACGAACCTACGCCCCTTGGCAGTAGTCTCGGCGACGAAGTGAGCCACCTCGGCGTCCGAGGTGGCCTTATCCAGGCTCATCATCCTGAACAGGTGGTCCACCTTGGTCGAACCGGGGGGAGGGTCGGAGCCGACTCTGCTCAATTGCGGATGATCCGGAGAAAGGTTCTGGAGCTCGTCCCTCAGTGTATCGAATTCAGCATCTGAGATCTCTGGCTTGGCCCTGTTGTAGTACAGCTCAGAGTGCTTCTCGAGTTGCTTCGCCAACCACTCGGTTCGGGCATCGGGGATGCCCTCCTCTGGATGGCCATCACTCATGATTGTGCAAAGGGGGCGAGTGCCTTCAAACTGACCTTCTGCATTGGTCAAACAGTGTGGTGGGCCTGCCAGGATTTGAACCTGGGTCGCGCGACCCCCAGCCGCGAAGTATAGGCCAAACTAACCTACAGGCCCCAATTGGGCTCAATGCGAGCGAGCAATCAGTCAAAGCCCTGACGGACCTCATTGCTGCCTATCGATGCTGAATGGGGCGACCTCGTCGATGAGGTCGATGTGCCCGACGAACATACGCCTGCAGCAATATCTCTCAAAGCCCAGATCGTGTAGTACCTGACCTGCGTCCTTTCCCTCTTCCACTGCATCCAGATACTCCTGGTACTTGTGAGCAATCACCTTTCCACAACTCCAACATCTTACTGGGATTAGCATTTCTTCCACCTACCTATACGACTTCTGCCACTTCTTACGAGCACCACGTCCCATTTGATGCTTGGGCTCCTTTCTACGTGGATCGTTGACCAGCATCTTCCTCTCGAACCTGACGAACTCGTCCCTGAGCTCCTCGTCATCGCCCTCTGCGCCGTCGTTATACTTCACCAGGCCACGAGCTATTGCAGTGCGGATTGCGTCGACTTGTCCCATCTGTCCGCCACCCTTGACGTCGACGGAGATGTCCACTCTATCTATTCTGTTCATGGCCTCGGCGATCCTGATTGGCTCCAGTGCCTTTCTCCGAGCTAGCTCGGGTTCCATGATGTGGATTGGTTGCCCGTTGACCCTCACCCTTCCCTTGCCAGCCTTGATGGTCGCTCGGGCAATCGCTGTCTTGCGCTTGCCGCTAGTGTTCACGACCTTGGGGGCCTTCTTCTTTGCCAATTCACTCGCCTCCCCATCTCGATGCGTCCACTCCCAGGTGGGAGCTTATCTCGCCGAGTCGAACGTACTTGTTAGGGGTGTTGCGAATGATGTGCTCGGTCGAGCCCCACTCGTGTCCCTCTGGGAGGTCGTCTTTGGACAGGTTCTGGGGGGCGCCTATCATTACCCTCAAGTCCCTTAGCGCTCCTCTGCCGCTGCTGTTCTTCTGGTATGGGAGCATCCCCCTGACTGTCCTCTTGATTATCATATCAGGCATCCTTGGGAAGAAGGGGCCCTTCCTTGCGTGATTGAGCTTGTACTTCGCCCTGTAGTCGCTTAGGACCTTGGTCCTCGGTCCCGAGACTATCGCGTCCTCGGCATTGATGATGATGACCCTCTGCTGCCTACCTGACTTCCTAGCTGAAATCATCTGCTTGGCAACCTGGCTGGCTAGGCGACCCAGGATCTTGTCTGTGGCATCGAAGACCATCGTTGACTCAGACAAGGATTCGCACCCCCTTTCCGTTGGGGTTCTCTTCCATGAGTTCCCTGATGCTGAGTGTTCTTCCTCCGGATGCCTCGATCTTGGTCTTAGCGCCATCACTGAAGCTGAATGCTGCAACCGTCTGACCACCGCTTATCTCTCCACTGCCAAGGACCTTACCGGGTACGAGGACTGTCTCCTTCTTTGCAGAGTGACGGGATATGTGGCTCAGGTTGGGCTGGGCCCAGTTTTTCCTGCTGGTCTCCAGCCTTGATGCGGTGTCCCTCCAGATTGGGGAACCAGTTGAGCGCCCCTGATTCTTCAAATCGCCGATGAGGGAAACGAGTGCTGTATTGGTCTTCCTGTCTGGCTTACTCATAGCATCCCCTCATGGTTAGGTATCGCGGCCACCCAAGTCGGTGTTATGAATCCTGCGGGCGCCCCTAGGGGCGGCAAGGCAGCACCACTACCGAGACTGGGTCAAATCCGGAACCCTTCGTCTTCCTCGGCATCGTCGATGCCGGCGAACCTGACATTGCCCTCTGCGTCAACGAACTGGCCTGCCTTGACTGATTCCCCGTACAGGGAAGACTCGGTTACTGATGCTCTGTTTAGCATGCTCTCTCCGAGAGAGCTATTCATCCTGCCAATCATCGATTGGAAGATTTGGATTGCCCTGTCCCTCTCCTCGGAGCCGATCTCGTGGTCTGAGTATCGGGCCTCCTCGAAGATGGAGAAGAACGTATCTAGCTCCTCTGGTGGGACGATTCCTCCCAGCATGTTGTTAATGACGTCCTCGAACTCCCTTGTTGTCTCGAATACCTTCTTCATCGCACCTTTCATTCTGAAGTACTTGATTAGGTCCTTGTAGCAGGAGAAAATGGCCTCGATGTAGTTGTTGGAGGCCTTGAGTGACATTAGTGCGTCAGTCAGAATCCCTCGGAGGATCTCTACCTTGCGGCGTTCCCTGTAGTTGTTGTACATCATTGCGCCGACTAGGGTCAGGGTGGAAAGGGATATTCCCGCCAGAAGTAGGGCTTGGGTGGTCCAAAGGCCTCCGCTGCTAGAGGATGGCGGCTCTCCGAGTCTAATCTCGGGAGTGCTGTTCAACCACTGCTCGACGAAGTAAGGCTTGTTCGCATCGGCCGATTCGAAATGGACCAGAACCCTCCATTTCCCTCCGGGGGCAGACCACTCTGGGTGGCCTGGGATAAGCTCGCCTGTGTATGGGAACGAGAAGTTCGCAGAGCCCCTTTCGTTGGTGATGAAAATCTCGACTCGCTCGGTCTGCCATCCCGACCCATTCCAGAACTGCCTGTGGAACTCGACCCTCTGGCCCTCCACTGTGAGGTCCAAGCGATCCCTGAGGATCGCGACCTCTCCGGCGATGATGTCACCCAATTGGTATCCGGTTGGGCTCGACCAGTGTTCCTTCAGGAGAATGTCCACCTTGCTTCTGACTAGGACCTCGATGTCGGCTATGGATCTGTTTAGCACTGGATTCGGTTCTAGTGCCTCATAGTCGCAACCACCTGGCACGTACTTCTCTGGTTCGTATGCTACTCTGACCGTCCTGAAACCTTCGAGGTTGTTGCCGCTTGGCTCGACCCCTCTCCTACTTGGGTTGTCTTCGGGATCTGCTGAGTACCAAACGAACTCGCCGGTTCCATCGCTAGTGAACGCTGTCGCGATTGGCCTGGTATTTACCTCGGGATCAAGATAGATGTTAACGCACTTGCCACCGACTGGCTTTCCGTTTGACTGGGAAAGCTTGGCATTGATGTGGAATGCTTCTTTTAGGTATAGGACATCGAAGGTTGACCCATTGGGGAAGGTGTAGGTCAGGTAGTCGGATCTGTAAGGTCCAACCTCAGAGACGTCTATCGTGGAGTTTGAGAAAACCGGGAAGAACATCGTCTGTGTCTTGTTCTTGTACCTATAGCGATCGTTGTTCAATGGGTCCCAGGAGTTGTACTCGACCTTCACCTTGGCCATTCCCGCATCTACTCCAGCTAGGGGGCAGTTGATGTCGAAGAAGCCGTTTCCATCGGTTGCCCCTGGAATGCACGCCTCTACGCCGGTGTCTCCTGCTCTGAATTTCATTTTGTTTTCTATTGGGTCGAATATCATCGACCCCATCTCGAAGGTGACTCTGATTTGCCTGTTGGATAGGTTGCCTCCTAGTTCATCGGTTAGCTGGCCAGTGACGATCATTGGCTTCTCCAGAATCTGACCGGTGTCTGGGTCTATCTCTGATGTGTATACGATCTGCTGGTCGACATCGAGTTCTGTATTGCCGATCAGACTGAAACCGTCTACTTGGAACTGGAGGACTTTCCTGTAGTGATCGCTATTCAGGATGGTCACACAGGGATCCCATGCCCCCGATGTGGAGAGCATGCCCGAATCCAGGGGTTCGCAACCCTCGTGAGGGAGGTTCTGCTCGAACCTCAGAATCACGTTCACCGGGCCGAATCCGTCTGGGAGGAACGAGAAGGGGTCGTCCTTCAGTAGCTGGGGGTCTAGGTATCGACCATACCCGATTGAGCCCGAAGCAGGGCACTCGACGGAGACTATCTGCCTGTGTGTCCTATCTTCGAAGTCGATTCCTTCGAAGATGATCGTTACGTTTCCTCCTAAGTCGTTGCCGCCCGGGCTCTGCATTTCTCCTGCACAGCTATTCAGTACCTGTCCCCCGTCTTTCTCGAACGGGGTTCTGTTATCATCCGTAACAACGGCGGTGAATTCCCACAAATCGCCGTTTGATCTAATGTTGGGACTCGTGCTTTGGACGTTTATGAACGTCCGGGAGACAACCCATAGGCTGACCTCTGCATGGTTTCCTTGGCGGCGTTCGTCTCCTAGATATGTGAACCCGAGGGTGAAGTTCCCGAGGTTCTCTATGTCTGTCAGATTTACCCTGAAGCGGCCATTGTTGTCCGTTATTGAGATTCCACTGCTCTGGTCCTCCGACCATGTCCAGTTCACGGGGACCTCGCGCACCGGTTGGTAGGCGTTGTCAACTAGTCGAACCTGGACTGACGTGTTCTGCCCCCTGTACAACCTAGGGAGAGAGCTCAGTTCGGTGAATTCGGTTGTGCCGATTACGGAAACGTTACCATACGCTCCGGTGGCGGCAAGAACCTGGTCTTGATCGCCTGTGAAGAAGTAGTCAGATTGGCTGAAGTCTGCTCTTACCCCGTAGGTTTGCGCCTGCCATTGTGACTCCCAAGTGAATTCATAGTCGAAGGTTGCAAGGCCTTCGACGGGGGTCGGCCACTTGCTGAATTGGGTCTCGGTTGAACCAACGAAAATACCATTCCGGTCGAAGTCGAACTGAAGTGCTACGGAAATTGGATTGCCATTGATCTGGTAAACAGGCTCTATCGTCCTGTTCCATACGTGCCCCTTGACCCTGATCTTCTCCCCGGTGAACACCTCGGGGACTATCTCGCATCGGACTTCGCTGGATGATACCAATGGGTCGACAGGACCGCAAGGGGGGGAGTCAAAATCCGCCCCGTTCTGAAGTGTGATGGTCCAATGGGTCCCATTGGCGGTCAAGAAGGGGGAAAGCGCCCCTGCGGCAATTCCCGACAGTGCTGCCGGAGTCCCGTCCCACAGGATTGGGTAGGGCTTTCCAAGGCTGGCTTCCTCGAACGTGATTCCTGAGTTTGCTAGAGAGGGAGCGTGGAACAGGGCACGCCAAGCGCCGAAGGACGAACCGGTGAACTGGGTCGCGTCCCAGAAGTAGACTGGCCTGAACGAGGGTGCGAACATGTCCGCCTCGATGTACATCCTGTGCATCGCCCGAATGAAGAACGTGTCAGTCTTGGATCCCTCTAGATGGGCCCATGGCCACTCGTAGGGGTCGTCAGTACAACCACCGAGGTCGGGTCTTGCGTATCCTATGAAGCTGTAATCTCCCACTGGTAGTGTTGTATTGTGGTACTCGTAAGTGCCTAGAATTGAGTGGAAGCCTTCGGTTCCTACATTAGATTGGCATTGAGTCCACCGAATCTCCTCATAGCCACCCGTTGGAATACCATGCCCGTTGTCGAGTGTCGAGTTCCACTGTACCTGCTCCCAGAAGTCCGTCGATTGATCGTAAGCGAGAGAGATCCAGCCACCTGAGTCAGCCCTGTAGCCGCCTCCACCGTCTCCGTCGTATACTGTTGGGTGGGTGATGTTCCCGAACTCCGTCCCAGGGTCGCTGATGGTGAAGGAGACAGGAGCATGTGCGAGCCTGTTGTCGAATATTCCGCGATTGTAGTCTGCCGTGTAGTGGACCTTGAAGTCCAGCTTCAGTGGCTGCTCGTCGGCTCTGAATCTCTGTCCGGCGACGAATCCTATGGTGGTGTTCGCCCTGACCTCGACGGGGAATCCGGAGTCACCGATTCCATCGCCATTGGAATCTGACAGGGTTGAACTGTAGTCGTGGATGAACATCTCTGTGACCTCGGAGTATACCTCGTAGGTGGTATTTGATCCTACGTCGATGTCCTCTGGGAACAGGAATTGTCCGACGACGTACTCTCCGTTGGCATTGGTCAGCACGTCTATTGTCTCGATAACCGAAGTCCCATTCTCGGTATATCTGATGTGGACCTGCACCGGGAGGTCTGGAGCGGGGACGAATCCGGTGTCGTCAAGCCAGAAAACAGAGCCATTGAATATCGCCGGTGTTGTCTCGTCCAACCACAGGACTGATTGAGTATTCAGGGTGATTCTGGTGGGTATCTTGTCGTCGTGATCCAGGAGGCCGTCGTTGTCGGAGTCCCAATCGGAGCTCAATCCGGAAGACTCCTCGATCTTGTTTGCTGGTGTTGGCCAGTCTCCGGAGGAGGGGTTGTTCCAGTCCGCGTCTTCCCTGCCGTCGTTGTCGTCGTCCACGTCGAAGTAGTCGGGCCCAGTCGAGTTGTTCGTCGGATCGGCTAGACCCACCCCTCCTCCAAAGTCATCGTGGTCCCATGGGTTTGTCGATTCTGATCCGTACCTCGAAGGCCAGAGCATCACTTCGTCTTCGTCCTTCATGCCATCGTAGTCGTCGTCATCATCCATGTCATCCCTGATGCCATCGTTGTCGTGGTCCCATGGGGCTATCGGAAAGTTCAGACAGCAGGTATCATCGATTGGGTCGGCCGTTCCTTGCGTATCGTTCAGGTTCTGGAGCTCCAGGGAATTGGGTATCCCGTCCCCGTCCCAGTCGTCGTCAGCCCAATTCAATATCCCGTCGTTGTCGTGGTCCCATGGGCTCTGCTCCTCGCCTGTGAAACAGCCTGGGATCGCTTCCTGGACTTCATCTAGCAACCCGTTGTTGTCGTCGTCTGGGTCCTCCCCGTCAGGCACCCCATCGTTATCGTTGTCCACGTCATAGTACTCGGGGAAGAGGAGTGACTGGCCTAGGACCCCGCGGTCCCATACAGCCTGGTAGATTCCATCATCGTCCGGGTCCGTATCGAGACCGTCGTCGTCGTTGTCCGCGCAGTTGCTCCCAGTGAAGTAGTACGGCTCGTCCACGTTTGCGTCGTCATCGAGGTCGTCGTTGGAGTCGACTTCGAAGAAGTCCCAAACGCCGTCGTTGTCGTCGTCCACGTCGAAGTGGTCGTAGACGATGTCCCAGTCGTCATCGAGGTCGTTCGTGTTGTTGTACATGCAATTCGGGGTATAGAGCACAGAACCATCCACATTGTAGAGTATCTGACCACAGTCTACGTCTGGGTCTACATCATCGCTCAATTCGTCTGCAATCTCGTTTGGGAAAAAGTCGCCATTGTTATCGGAGGTCCATTGGAAGAATCCGAATTGTGTGACACCGAGGTATGCTATCCACAGATCTCTGTTGTGCTTCATCTCGGAATACGTGTAGGCCACCGATGGTGAGGGGTTGCTGGTAGGATCGAAGGTGAACCAGAAGCAATTGCTGTCACAGGAGGCTCTCACTTGTTCAAACGGGTGATTGGCCCCATCGTACGCCCCATCATCCCAGTCGGCGTCCGGTCTTGTGCTGTAAGGGACTGTGAAGGATTGCCCGCCGGACTGTGTTGGGGTTAGGAGGGGTGCCTTGAACGCATATCCGTAGATGTGCCCACAGAATCTCTCTTGGGTCGCTGAGAGGATTACAGTACCACAGGAGTTCCCATCAAGCGATCCTCCCATCTTGACATCGTCGACGTCCAGGACTCCGTCGTTCCCCTCGTCCTGGTCCCACCAGTCAGGCATCCCATCACCGTCCTGGTCCACGTCGATTCCATTCACCAATGAGTCCCCATCGTCGTCAATGTCGAAGAAGTTGCCACCGTTGTAGGGGCTCCACTTCATCATCAGGAACCAGTACATCTCGGGGATTGTTCCGCTGATTGAGTCGAGCGAGGTTGGGTCATATCCGTTGTAGTCCAGCATGAAGCTGTTATTCGCGTTGAATGGGTTGAATCCCCATGTGAGATTCCAGTAGTAGTGGGGGACTGCTGCGTATGCGTCGCCATCTTCGGAGCCGTCAATTGCGTCCCCATCGTTCTGTGGCCAGGTGTTGCCCCAGAAGTTGTCTGTGTTGTCGGTGTCGACCACTCCGCAGTTTCCATCATCGGGGTCGTAGAAGTCGTTGATGCCGTCGTTGTCGTCGTCCCAGTCTTCGTCATTCGCTAGACCGTCTCCATCCACGTCGGTATCGATGTCGTTTGCACCATCATCTCTGTACATTGATCCATTTAGTTCGTGAAGATCCGCATCGTTGTCCAAGTCACAGTCGGGGTCGATGTCGAGCCAGTCTAGGATTCCGTCTCCGTCGTCGTCAATGTCCACCCAATTGTTCAACCCGTCTCCGTCCCAGTCATTGAATCCGGTGTAGGATGTTCTCCAGAGTACGCATTTGTCACTGGGGTTCTGAGGGTTTGGGTTGGAAACGCTAGCGCAGTCCCAAGTGGCTACCTCTGCCGATGAGTTGAGTGGGTAGGGGTCCACTTCGTTTTCAAGACCATCGTCGTCGAGGTCCCATGGCTGCGACCCGCCCATCAAATTGTCAGGAGTTGCAGACCCGCCCATGTCGGTATCCAGCCAGTCCCACACCATGTCGTAGTCGGCATCTATGGACCTGAATCTGTCATCGTCCAAATCCCCATCATAGTCTATTTCGCAATCAGACCCGGGAGTCTGAATATCGATAACAGAACCGTTGAAGACTTGGGTTGGATAATCCCCCTGTCCGTCTCCGTTCGTGTCTAGTTGCCTGCATGAGTCTGGGATTCCGTCGTTGTCGTCATCGACGTCGTACATGTCTGCGAGACCATCGTTGTCATCGTCAGTATCTGACGAATCGGGAGCCCCGTCGTTGTCGTTGTCTGGGTCGAGGAAATTCGGAATTCCGTCTCCGTCGAGGTCGCCATCGACGATTTCTGTGAATGCCTGCACCCTCGGGTGCTCAAGGGCGTGGAGGGCGACGTAGTCGAGGCCATCCACATAGTCCCCGTAGTCCTCTGGGTCCCATCTCTCCCAGTCATCCCAAAGAATGTCTGGATCGGAGGTGATGAGTGCTGTCTGGGTAGGGTCCCATGGGTGGATGTCGTCTATGTCGTCTACCCCATCGTTGTCATCGTCCAGATCGAAGTAGTCCTGGATGCCATCAGAGTCGAAATCACATGGCCATACGAACTGGTCGATTCGCCCATCGTTGTCATCGTCCTCGTCGTAGGAGCCCCTGCCTGAACCATCGATGTCTTCGTCGGTAATCCCATCGTTGTCGTGATCCATTGGGTTCTGGTCTACCAAGTAGTTGAATCCGACAGCCTGTCCAGTCCAAGGATGGATAGTACTGGGGTCAACGTGACGTTCCGAAGATACGTTCCGTGGATCGTTTCCTTGGGAATAGTTCACGGGCCCCTCTAGGATGCCGTCGTTGTCGTCGTCCCAGTCGAACTCGTCCTGGATGCCGTCGTTGTCGTGATCCAGTGGGTCTGTTCCGTAACAACCGTCGAACCTCTCGATTAGGTCATTAATCCCATCGTTGTCGTCGTCCAGATCGTTCAAATCGTCAATACCGTCGTTGTCGTGATCCTCTGTGTTAGTCTCCTCTAGGAAGAACCCGTAGCTCGGATCTAGGGTCAGAGCCGAGGTATCCGAGACCTTCCCGTAAATAGCGGCTGGGTCATTATAGAATGGGTCGTGGAATGCTGCGTGTTGGAATGGATTGGTGGATGCGGGTTGGTTTTGGCCTTCTCCCTGTACTGGTCCGCCAATCTGCTCAAGTTGCTGGTAGGCTGTTCTCATGGGTATGTCATCGGTTCTCGTTCTTTCCGGGGAATCACCTGATTCAGGCATGATTGAGAGTTGTGTGCTCAGGAGCATCAATGCGATTATGGAAATCGCTGGTAGTATTCTCTTGTTTGTGTTTCTCTCTTCCTTGCTAATCATGCAAATCACTGCTTACCCTCGGGTAGGTTCGTGGCCCGATTCTACGTGCTTATGAATGGGTGGCATCTTGCGGATAGTTCCGTATCACAGTGGCGTCGATGTATCATCCCGAGGCTGTCAATTCCTGTGATAAGGTGATCCTCTGTTGATTTCCGAGGCCCTGTATAGTTGCTCCATCAGCAAAGCAGCAGCCATTTCATGGGTAAGAGTGAGTTGAGAGAGGGAGATGATTTGGCTAGCTGACTTTTTCAGTTCCTTGCTGAATCCATCAGGAGGGCCCACTGCTATGTTTGTTGTATTACCGTCGACTGTTGCAGATTTGAGCCAATTTGCCATTTCCTCGCTGGTCATCGCGACCCCCCTTTGGTCTAGAAGGACTAGTTGCCCGGATAGTTTGGAGAGTTCTGATTCGTATTTGCTACTGTCTGTTGATTCGGAAAATTGTACTGATATCCCCCTTGTTCTGACCCTGTTCTGGTATCCATCAAGTATGGCGGCGATGCTCCTATCTTTCGGGGTTCTGTCCAGATGGACAATGACTCGTCCCATGTGGGTTCGTGGGGAGTGAGGCACTTAGGGCTTCACAAACCATCAAGTCATTGAGCATAGGCGTTCGACACAGTATGGGATGGTGGCCTTTCCGAAGGAAGAGGGTTTTCCATAGCGAACCGCACATCAAGAGTTCAAAAATGTGGATTCTGGACCTTAGAGAGTCCTGCGAGAGGAACTTTGACGAGAGGGAGAAGGGGCAGTTAGAAGTCGAGGAAATCAGGAATAAATGGAGGAAGGCGAATTCTGATGGAGAAATTGACGAATCTCTACTCGATGGCCTGGAGAGGAGATCTGAGTTGCTGATTGATGCACAAGATTCTGAATGGTCCAAATTACTTGATAATGAAGATTTTTGGAAGGTTGGATGGGGTAGCAAGGTGGAGGATTGAGATGCTACTTTGGATTGTTCTACTGTGCGGACTTGGTGGTTATTGCTACTACCTAAGCAGACTGCAACCCTTTCCTGAGAAGGGCGGTAGATTTGCCATTGTTCTCTTTTCTGGGGCTCTAGTACTCTGGATTTCGAGCACCAGCCCAGAAGAAATAGGGGATGATCTTCCAGCAGCGATTTCGGTTTTTCTTGGGGGAGTTTTCGTTGTAACTGGAATAAGGGATATGAGCGTGATGAAGACAGACGTAATCGTGGCTCCTCTTGCTGGAATAATCTTCTGTGTTGGTGGGATTAGCCTCCTGTCCTCGAGGTGGGAGGTTGCTAATCAGATGGAGCAAATCGGTTCGTTCTTCCTAGCCAGTACAATGGTGACTGTGGAGTTGTACCTTGCCTTCAGAGGCCTAGTGATCGGAGTTCCTGGCATAGCGTGGTCGAAGTCGGGATTGAGGCAGATACACAGAGGGCTGATTCTCGGCCCCAATGGTGCGATTGCTCACTTTGAGAGGTCATGGGACGTGGAGGACCAATGGATAAATTCGATGAGTCACTCTGCTCTAATTCTCATCCATAGGCATTTTGGAAATCAAGATGACGAAGCCAAGAATCTTGCGGAGCTAGAGAAGTTAGGCGGGTGGGAGTCCGTTGATTCTTCATGGACTCAGGCTGTAGAAGAGGGGCTATTGGCTTCAGTTCCCGTTTGAGTACGATTGAAAGCATGTAACCCATCGGACATCCATGGTTCGAATAAACAGAGTTCACACTGGGACCGGAGACGGAGGTGAGACGTTCCTTCTCGATGGAACGAAAGTTGGGAAGGAAAGTCTCAGGGTTGCACTGTTTGGGACAATTGATGAGTTGAATTCCCAGGTGGGGGTGGTCAGGATGGAGTTCGGTAGAATGCCGGGGGTCACGAGATTCCATCGACCCGATGAAGCAGACGAGGGGTTGATGAGGGTGCAACAGGAGCTCTTTGATTTGGGCGGAGAGTGTGCTTGCACCCCGGGAAAACTTCCGGAACAAATGGCCCTGGTTGGGATGGAACAGTGCGATCGATTGATTCATGAGATGGATCTTTGGATTGAAGATCTGACTCCTCTGGAGTCATTCATCTTGCCAATGGGGACTGCCCCGGTTGCTTTCCTGCATGTGGCTAGAACTGTGGCTAGAAGGGCGGAAAGGGAGGCTTGCCGTCTGAGGGATGTCGAAGGCGATGGCTCAGTAAGAGATGAGGTGATATGTTACCTAAATAGAGTCTCAGACTGGCTTTTTGTTCTAGGGCGGTGGATAGCAAAGAATACTGGAGAAATTGAGACTCTGTGGACACCACTTGGGAAAAGGGAGTCCGAATCATAGGTTCCGGCCGCTTGACCGGAGGTGTTCCCTGACGGAGCGGAGAAGTTCCTTCTCTTGTTCGAAGGTTATCAAGTCCTCTGCATCATCCAACTGAAGCCAGAGATAATTGGTGTGTTCATGAGAGAGGATTACGTCAATCTCATCCGTCTCGGCTAGATACCAGAAAACCTGCTTTGGAGTCTCTCTACCCCTTCTAGAATATGTGTACTCGGTCTTTTCACACCACGACTCATCTATGCTGACCTCAGAGATTCCAGTCTCCTCTGTGAGTTCACGAAGAGCGGTTGAATGATGATCTGGGTCAGACTTCTCGACATGCCCCTTAGGAAAGCTCCAGTGCCCCTGTGGATACTGGAGCAGAAGAATGCTGTCAAAGTTCAGCAAGATGAAACCGCAAGAGGTCTCTAGGGGTCCGGGTCTGCTCTGCATTGCGACAACATGCTACGGTGGAGGATGAAAACCTTCCGTGAAAGTGTTTCTATAATCCGAAACCACCATTGGTGTGGTCATTTGCCCATAGATGTGGAAGAGGACCCTTTCGATCTGGAAATTAGGCGTATTGTTACGGACAGTGATCTGGACGGAGTGGTTACCGGTGCCATTCTTCGTCGTTGGTGGACGGATGCAAATGTCATCTTCGGACATCCAGGGGAATTGAGAGCAGGAGTTTTTGATGAGGTGATTGACCGCTGGACCGCTGTTTGTGACCTACCGATGCATCGTAGTTGTGGCCTGAGTATCGACCACCACCAATCTAACAAACCGGATGGGGATGCTGGAGACTCGATGATAATCTGGAGAGAGAGCCCTTCCGCGGCAAGGATTGCGTACGATGTTTTCTCGGAACGGGTTGATCTCTCAGATTTTGAGAGTCTTCTGGAATGGGTAGACAAGCTCGATAGTGGTGCTATTTCCCATGAGGAATATCTTGCGGACAGCCCTGTTCTGTGGCTTAGCAGAGTCATCGACGCTGGAGAGGGGGTTGCGATGAAGGTACTCGAATTTCTTCAACAGGGGGTCCCTGTCGATCAGATATTATCTGATTCGGAGATTTCAGAGATTATTATCCATAAAAAGAGGGAGGTGGGGGTCCTCATTACGGCCATTCAGGATAGCATGCTAATTGAGGATAGGATGGCAATCGTTAGGCTGGAGGGAACAGGGGTTCGGTCAAATGGGTACCAGGTTACTGCTATGGCAGGTGACAAGTGCGATGCTTGCATGGTGATTCATGGGGAATTGGGTGCAACGTTTGGCGAAGGTGACAGTTACCCCGTCTCGGCATCATTCTACACCAATTCGTTCCTTCATCGAAGTGGTGGGATATACGACTTGACCGCATTAGCAACCCGTTTCGATCCGGACGGAGGGGGGCATGCAAATGCATGTGGGTGTCGGATAAAGCCTATCGACGACCTAGGGGTGGCAGATAGGGGGGTATCGGAAGATGACATCACCAGGAACATTGGTGCATGGCTTCAGATGTGGTCTGAGCGCTAGTTGGAGAAAAACAACAATCTTTGGGAGCTTAATATGAAATTTGCAATAAGTAAGACCATTGATTTAGAAAACGGAAAGGTTACTTGGTCGATAAATCCAGAATTGTTAAGGACGGAATCTGTCCTCTGTCTCTATTCGAGTATCGGTAAAGGTCCTCGAACCACGACAGGGGTAGCTGGGAGGATTCCGCTTTGTTTACCATTTCAAGCATTCTTTCACGGACTTCGTCCATATTATCAGACCTACATGTGAGAGACTACTGCATTTCCGAAATCTGAGCATGAAAGAAGGGTCGCGTCATCCATCAATCTCTCGAAGTCGTAGGTTACCGTCTTCGATGAAATCGCACCTCCCATCCCCTTTACAATTAGATCTGCCGCTTCTGTCCATCCCATGTGCCTAAGCATCATCTCTGCTGATAGTATTAGGCTTCCTGGATTGACCTTGTCCTGACCTGCGTACTTGGGTGCGGTTCCATGGGTTGCCTCGAAGATTGCGATTCCTGAATCGTAGTTGATATTGGCGCCTGGTGCGATTCCTATCCCCCCTACCTGTGCAGCAAGTGCATCTGAGATGTAGTCGCCATTGAGGTTCATTGTAGCAAGAACGCCATATTCCCTTGGTCGTGTTAGAACCTGCTGAAGCATTGCGTCGGCTATCACATCCTTGACAGTGATCGTGGTTCCAGTATTGGGGTTGTCAAACGTGCACCAAGGACCGCCATCGAGGTCGATGGCTCCGAACTCATCCTTTGCCAGCATGTATCCCCAATCTCTGAATCCTCCTTCTGTAAATTTCATTATGTTGCCTTTGTGAACAAGAGTGACCGAGTCCTTGTCATTTTCTATGGCGTAGTTTATCGCTGCCCTCACAATTCTAACTGTCCCCTCTTGGCTAATCGGCTTTATTCCCAGACCTGCTGTATCCGGGAACCGGATTTTGTCTACGCCCATCTCATTCTGAAGGAAATCGATGACCTTTCGAACGTCCTCGCTACCTGCTTCCCACTCTATCCCGGCATAGACGTCTTCGCTGTTTTCTCTGAAAATTATCATGTCCACCGCCCCCGGATCTTTGACTGGGCTGGGCGTACCCTCGAACCATCTAACAGGCCTGACGCACGCAAACAAATCCAATTGCTGTCGAAGCGCTACGTTGAGGCTTCTTATTCCCCCTCCTACTGGAGTCGTGAGTGGGCCTTTTATCGAGATGAGGCCCTCTCTCATTGATTGCTTGGTTTCTTCCGGCAACCACTCGCCTGTGGCATCAAATGCCTTCTGACCGGCTAGCACTTCCGACCAATGTATCCTTCTCTCGCTGGCATAGGCCTTTTCCACGGCACTGTCGACGACATTGATCATTACTGGAGTGATGTCTATTCCTATCCCGTCTCCTTCGATGTAGTTTATTTCGGGGTTGTTTGGGACTGTCAATTGCCCGTTCGAAATTGAAATCCGCTCGCTGTCTGACATGTCCCTCATCACACTCCGACCTAAGAGGCATAGATGAAGCCAACCCTTCAAGGGGATGAGTTGTGTCGAGAGGCCATGAACGGCGAAGTGGTTTGGACTGGAGCGGCCGGATATGTCGGAACCACAGGCAAGGGGAAGAGTTTCGGAATTTATGGATCGGATTCTCCGAGCCCCATGGAAATGGTTCTACACGGACATGCTGCTTGTTCTCTGATTGACGTAATCGATGGGCTAAAGCATAGGAAGGAAAATGTGGAATTCATCAAGGTAGAGATTGAAGCTGATAGGGCGAATGAGTCTCCCAAGGTATTCACATCGGTAAGAATGCGCTACATAGTCAAGGGTGATGTCCCAGAAACCCTGGTTAAGCGCCTTATTGAAAGCAGCCACGAAAAGCACTGTAGTGTTGGAATAATGATTACTCGTTCGGGTGCCAGCCTAGAGTGGGTTCTAGAAATAAAATCCTAGATAATAGGGGCATATTTTTTCGCAGTTCTAGAAAATGGAACTGTCACTTTTTTCTTCAAAATAGTCATCTCAATGGTGACTTCAATACTAAGCATTAAACACCCCCCATTCAGAAGCGCAACTCCCTTGCACATACGGGACCATTCCCGTCTGGTACAATATGGGAGGCAATGAATAATGCAGACGAAAATTAAGTCCTCTGGAGATGGCTCTGACGCTGAGAAAGGGTTGGTCGTAGAGCGTAGATTCACGTCTGCAGGCCATGACCCCTTCGACTCCTTCGATTGGATTGACATGGATGTAGAGATCAGGAATCCTGATGGTTCCATGGCCGACTCGATAGAGGGAGTGAAGTTGCCGTCGGGATTCTCAGGAATCCCTGGGAAGGTTTGTGCTCAGAAGTATCTGCGCAAAGCAGGCGTTCCAAAGCACCTTCGAAGCGTTCCCGAAGAAGGAATTCCCGTTTGGCTACAGCGAAGTGAGCCGGATCACGAGAGGTTGCAATCAACTGATGCTACCGAAAGAATGGGTGGTGAGACTGATGGAAGGAAACTCTTCCGTCGACTCGCAGGGACCTGGACCTACTGGGGCTGGAAGTACGGCTACTTCGCAAGCGAGGCAGATGCCCGTGCGTACTTCGATGAGATGTGCTATCTGATTGCTAGTCAGCGATCTGCACCAAACAGCCCCCAGTGGTTCAACACGGGTCTTCACTGGGCATATGGGATTGAAGGACCTCCGCAGGGCCACAGTTTCGTTGACCCGGAGACTGGTGAAGTTGGCCTATCCACTAGCGCCTACGAGCATCCCCAGCCACATGCTTGCTTCATTCAGTCTGTCTCGGATTCTCTCGTGGGTGGAACCGATTCAATAATGGGACTTTGGAATCGGGAGGCACTTCTTTTCAAGTATGGATCAGGGACTGGTTCTAACTTCTCTAACATCAGAGGAGCGGGCGAACCTCTCTCGGGCGGTGGGACTTCGAGTGGTCTCCTGTCGTTCCTGAAGATTGGAGACAGGGCTGCTGGCGCGATAAAATCCGGAGGCACCACCAGAAGGGCAGCAAAGATGGTTACCTTAGACCTAGATCATCCTGACATCGAAGAGTACATCGATTGGAAGCCAACTGAGGAGGAGAAGGTCTCCGCTCTAGTGATCGGTAGTGCAATCCTGCAGAAGCATGCAGATTCGATAATGGAGGCAATTTGGTCATTTGGAGATGACGGAGGCAGATTCAGCCAGAAAACAAACCTAGGTCTTAGGAAAGCAATGGTCAGTGCCATTAACGATAGTGTTCCACAGGCCCATATTCAGAGAATACTGGACCTAGCTGAGCAAGGCTGGAAGGGTTTGGAGTTTGAGTCTCTAGACACGGACTGGCAGGGAGAGGCCTACGCTACTGTGTCCGGACAGAACAGCAACAATTCAGTTAGGGTTCCCAACTCGTTCATGGATGCAGTCAAGTCTGGCGGAGAATGGAATCTCTACTTCAGAACAGAGAGAGAGTCTGCTGCAGAAGAAGGGAGGAATCCCGTTCCCTGCAAGACTCTCGATGCGGGAGCGTTGTGGGACAAGGTCGCATATACAGCATGGGCATGTGCCGACCCGGGAGTTCAGTTCGACACCACAATCAACGAGTGGCATACGTGTCCAGAGGCTGGTAAGATCAACGGATCAAACCCCTGTTCGGAATACATGTTCTTGGATGACACGGCGTGCAATCTAGCGAGCATCAACCTGCTTCACTACTACGACCTAGATACTCATAAGTTCAACATCGAGGACTTCAGACACAGTGTCAGACTCTGGACCACGACCCTTGAGATTAGTGTCCTCATGGCGCAGTTCCCCTCTGAGTCGATTGCAAAGGGGTCGTACGACTACAGGACCCTTGGTCTTGGTTACTGCAACATCGGATCGCTGCTGATGCACATGGGAATTCCATACGATGACGAGCGCGCTTACGCTATTTGTGGGGCGTTAACCTCGATAATGTGCGGTGAGAGTTACGCCACTAGCGCAGAGATGGCATCCATCCTTGGGCCGTTCCCCGACTACGAGAGGAATGCTGCCGACATGCTCAGAGTTATGCGGAACCACAGGAGGGCAGCATACGACGCCCCCGACTCAGAGTACGAGGGGCTGACGGTCTCCCCGATGGGTATTAACTCGAAGAAATGCCCCAAGGATCTCCTGGATGCAGCAAGGAGTTGCTGGGACAGGGCACTGCTGGAGGGGGAAGAGCACGGATTCAGGAACGCACAGACCACAGTGATAGCCCCGACCGGAACAATAGGGCTGGTCATGGGAGCCGATACAACCGGTGTGGAGCCCCAGTTCTCCCTCGTGCAGTACAAAACGCTCGCGGGTGGCGGTTCCCTGAGAATCATCAATCACGGAGTTCCCAATGCTCTTAGCAGGCTGGGTTATTCTGAGAGCGATGCCCTCGCTATAGAGGAGTTCATCATGGGAACGAAGAGGCTGGGTGACTGCCCGAGCCTGCCGATTGAGAGATTGAAGGGTGCCGGATTCGATGATGTTCTTCTCGCATCGATTGAAGGAAAGCTGGGGGATGTCTTCGACTTGAGGTCTGCTTTCGCACCATCCATCCTTGGTGAGGAATTCTGCGTAGGAAAGCTCGGAATGACGAAGGCCCAAGTTGATGACCTGTTCTTCGATACCCTAGGATTCATCGGATTCACTGGACAGGAGATCGCCGCCGCGAATGATCACATCTTCGGGTACAATACCATTGAAGGGGCACCTGGTTTGAAGGACGAGCACCTCGCTGTTTTCGACTGTGCCACCCCATGCGGAAAGTACGGTAAGAGATCGATTGCCTGGGATGCACACGTCAAGATGATGGCAGCTGCCCAGCCCTTCATATCGGGGGCGATTTCAAAAACCATCAACATGCCTTCTGATGCTTCGATAAAGGATGTTCGGGAAGCCTACAACCTCAGTCACGCCACCATGAACAAGGCCTGTGCGGTGTACAGAGATGGTAGCAAACTGTCACAACCTCTGATGAGCCAGATAGTCGACTCGATGGATCTCGAAGAGGAGGAGGAAGAGGCAGTTGTGGAGAAGATGGTGGAAGAGGCAGCCAGTGCTCTCCCTCTGCCAGAACCGGTGGCCATACCGGTTGCAAAGGCGCTTGTTGAGAATTACATCGCGACCAAGAGGGTGCTTCCACACAGGAAGAGGGGGGCGAACTTCAAGGCCAGAGTCGGTGGCCATAGCGTACGACTGATCACTGGGGAATACGAAGATGGAAATCTCGGTGAGATTTTCCTACTGACCTCCAAGGAAGGTGCTGCTTGGAGGGCCCTCCTGTCTCAGTTCGCCATAGCGGTGTCAATTGGTTTGCAGCACGGTGTTCCAATAGATGCCTTCGTTAAGTCATTCACATTCACCAAGTTCGAGCCGAGCGGAATGATAGAGGGCGGCAGTGGCCGAGTGAAGATGTCCTCGAGCATCATCGACTGGGTCTTCCGGGAGCTCGCAATCGAGTATGCTGGCAGGAATGACCTCGCTCACGTGCCTCTAGAGGAAGAAGACCTGGACCCGTTCTCTATCAGCAGGCCAGAGGTGACGGAGCAGGGACTAGCTAGGATGCAGGGTGAGAGACGTGAGGTCCAGATGACCCTGGAGGCCGCTATGGGTCCAATTGTTGATGCGGATACGAAGGCCAGGCAAGCCGCAAAGGAGAGGGGTTTCACCGGAGACATCTGTGATGACTGCGGTGGCAGCCAGATGGTCAGGAACGGGACTTGCCTGAAGTGCAACGAATGCGGTTCGACAACTGGTTGCTCGTAATCTTAGATCTCAAATCTCGAGCTCTATGTTTAGATTCTGTATGAGTTCCTTGTACCTGTTTCTAATCGTAACTTCAGTGACACCAGCCACTTCAGCGACCTCACGCTGAGTCCTCCTCTTACCACAGAGGACGCTTGCGATGTATATGATCGATGCAGCGATTCCTGTGGGCCCCCTACCGCTAGTAAGTTCCTTCTCCTGTGCAGCGGCAATCAGCTCGTATGCCTTGGATTGCACCTCTGCGTCCAGATCGAGACCAGAGCAGAACCTGGGTATGTAGTCCTCCGGCTTGGTGGGTGGGATCTTCATCCTTAGCTCCCTGACCATGAAACGATATGTGCGGCCAATCTCCTTCCTTCCTGTCCTACTGGCCTCCCCAATCTCGTCCAGAGTACGTGGGTTCTCGCAAATTCGGCAGGCTGCGTATAGGCTTGCAGCTGCTACTCCTTCGATGGACCTGCCGCGGATTAGCCTTGCATCAACTGCCTTCCCATATGTGACCGCAGCTGTCTCTCTAATCGTCTTGGGTAGTTCCAATCGGCTAGCCATTCTGTCAAGCTCTGCCAAAGCCATTGCTTTGTTTCGCTCGGTGGCATTGCTGACTCGGGATCTCTTCTGCCACTTCCTCATCCTGTAGAACTGACTCCTGTATCTGCTGGAAATCGACTTTCCAGAGTAGTCCTTGTTCTGCCAGTCGATATCTGTGGAGAGTCCCTTATCATGCAGCATAACTGTCATGGGTGCACCGGTCCTTGCACGCTGATCTCCTTGCTCGGGACTGAAGACACGCCACTCTGCGCCCTGGTCAATCACCTTGTCCTCCAGAACGAGGCCGCAGTCTTCACAGACAACTTCTCCTCTGGATTCGTCTTTCTTCAATTGTCGGCTTCCACATTCATCGCACTTCACGGTGTCTTCTACAAGATATGACATTCATCCTCACCCCCCTTTTAGCAAAAAGGTATTAAATTCGCAATTGGCATCTTATTTAAGGTTATGACTTTAGAAATTAGTCCCATTATGAGGGAAATGAGTTGGAAAGTCATCGAGAATCGTGAAATAAGACTCTTCGTTGGGGGTATGTGAGGGGTAGAATGTCGAGAGGAGAATGGCCGCCCGATAATATCAGCCTAACTCCTGGAAAGAGGGTTCTCTTCCTAACTAAGGACCTTGGGTTGATTCGAAAGCAACTCTATGAAGGATTGAATCTCAGAATGAAAGACTTGTCTGTTGACGAACTACTAGACGACATTAACACCGATGTGATGACTCCGGCTTGGGTTTGTTTTGATCATGAGCCGGCCATGATTGCAGAGAATGCATATGCTGGTTTGATGCATGAGGGGAGCAGGGTATTCCAGCCGCGCGCTTTGATCGATGGTGGGTTCGAGGTAATCGTTTCAGGACACAGGAAGGGAACCGGTTCCAGTAGGGAGACTGCGCCACAATGTGAGAGGTGGTCAGGAATCAGGATTGTCATCGCCGCGTCTTTTGCTCCTATTCACGAGAGAAACAATCTGAATCTAGGTCAGTTGATGGGGGATCATTCGATTCTGATGAGGCTTCAGAACAAGGAGAGGATTCCCCTATCTGAGTTTACGAAAAAGTATGATCCGGTCAGTAGTCTGATTCTTGAGAATGGAGGGATACTTTCCTTTGCGAAGAGATTGAAGGAAGGCACTGTCGTTCTACCCGAGTTCAGTACGCAAGAACGCCCCATGACGATGATTGAAAAGTTGGTTTCGAATAAGCTCCTTGGGGCGAACGGGAAGAAGAGGTTCGTCAAACCAGGGGACGCGGTGCTAGCCCAAGTTGATGGTGGATACTCCCATGAGTTCACAACTGCTCAGGTTCACACGTTCCTAGCAAACGAGTATGGAGAGGATTACGACGTTCCGAATCCTGCGAAATTTGCCGTTTTTGAGGACCATTTGCTATATGCTACCGGAGTCCCGAGGTTCGGTAAGTTCGCTGATAAGATTCAGACTCTGAGGGATATGCAAAACTCTTTCCAGGAGCATACTGGAGTTCGGGACTACTCCGCCACGGACGGGATTAGCCCTGGGATATGCCATCAAGTCGCTCGAGAGGAATTCATAGACATTGGAGATTTCATCCAGGCCACCGATTCTCACACTTGCATGGGTGGTGCATCCAATGCACTGGCATATGGTGTCGGATCGACAGAGTATGCAAATCTGATTCACAATCAATTCGCATTTGTCAAAGTCCCCGAGAGTATTCGCTTCGAATTGGTTGGAGAGCTTGACCCCGGGTGTACCGCCAAGGATGTGATTCTGCACATCCTATGGAGATTTGCTGCAGAGTCAGAGACCTTGGACATGAGCATGGAGTTTGGTGGGGCGGGTCTTGCGGGCCTTTCCATGGATGAAAGGGCCACGCTTTGCAATATGGCTACCGAATGTAGTGCAAAGACTGGCATTTGTGAAGCTGATGATGTTACCGTGGACTGGTTGATATCTCGTAGGGAAGATTTGGATCGGGAGTCAATTAGCCTAGATTTCGTATTACCGGATATTGGGGCGATTTATGGAGGGGGCGTTCATGAAATTGATTTGACACAGATCAGGCCAATGGTTGCTCATCCGGGAAACCCCGATGAGGGAGTGCCCTCCGATCCAACGAACGGCGCATACATAGATGAGATTGGTGATGTTTCAATCGACATAGCGTATGCTGGATCGTGCACCGCGGGCAAAGATGATGATTTCTCATACTACGCTATGGTCTGCGAAGCGGCGCTAAAGGCGGGCCTAGTTGTTCCTGAAGGGGTAAATTGCTACATCCAGTTTGGATCAAAGTCAGTGAAGGAGCTGTCAATGAAGATGGGGTGGAATGAAACGTTCGAGAAGGCGGGAGTGAAACTCATAGATCCTGGGTGTGGGGCTTGCATAGGAGCAGGTCCAGGGGTTAGTGATGACCCGGAACAGGTGACTGTTTCAGCGATAAATAGGAACTTCCAGGGCCGTTCGGGACCAGGGAAGCTCTATCTTGCAAGTCCTCTCACAGTAATGACTAGTGCCTTCACTGGGAAAATCACCTCATGGCATCCTGAGATATTCCTCTGAAACGGGTGACTCAGGCTATAACTTGGGGCATTGTTCAATAGCGGTCTCATGGCGGACAAGGGCTACCTTGCAAGCCCCTCGTCATTCGGACAAGGGAGGACTTGGTGGTGGTGGATGAATGGGCCCTGCAGAAAGACTCTCTAGTAAACAAAAGCAGATTTCCATTAGCGAGTTCTTTGAGAAGAACAAACATTTCCTAGGATTCGATACCCTTCAGAGATCGATCATCACTGCTGTAAAGGAAGCAGTGGACAATTCCCTAGATGCCTGTGAAGAGGCAAGGATACTGCCTGAGATAAATGTGGAAATCCGAAGAATGAAGGGGGACAGGCTGAGGATGATCACACAAGACAATGGCCCGGGAATACCTAGAGAGGATATCGAGAATGTGTTTGGGAAGTTTCTACTGGGTTCGAGGTTCCATGCAATCAGACAAACCAGGGGTCAGCAAGGGATTGGCATCACCGGAGTTGTGATGTACAGTCAATTGACTGCTGGGTCAAAGACAAAAGTAGTCTCCAAGATAGCCAGAGATTCATCGGCAGTGTTCGTTGAACTAGGTATTGACACAAGGAGAAATCGTGCAACGAAGTCAGGAGAAAACAGGGACATATGGCTGGACGAGAAAACGGGGGAGAGCGTTTCTCATGGATTAAGGATAGAGTGCGAGATGCGGGCAAAGTACCAGAGAGGAAGGCAGTCCGTTCATCAGTACCTACGAATGACCTCCATTGTGAATCCCCATGCTAGTATCTCCCTGGTGGTACGCGACAGAGACGGGAGCGTAATCGAAGAGGGGGATTGGCAAAGGACTACCGAGAGGTTGCCGCGTGAAGTTAGCGAGATACGCCCCCATCCTCATGGAATACAACTGGGATCTCTGCAGAGGATGTTGAGAGAGTCCGAAGAGAGGAAGATGACTTCTTTTCTCAGGCACAACTTCTCTGGAGTCAGTATGCGAGCAGCGCGGGAAATCCTTGCATCGGCGGGATTGGACGAAGGCAGGAGCCCAAAGAGAATCTCAGCAGATGATGCACAGGGGATGGTTTCGGCATTCAGAAAAGTCAAGTTGCTTTCTCCTCCCACTGATTGTCTTTCACCAATCGAGGACTTGTTGATCAAGAAGGGGCTATCGAAAGCCATAGACTCTCGTTTCGCATCCACTATTACTAGGAGTCCCAAGGTTACTCAAGGGAACCCATTTCAGATTGAAGTTGGGTTGGTTTTTGGAGGGGACCTTAGTGCAGAGGGGCCAATAGAAGTCCTACGGTTTGCAAACAGGGTCCCGCTGATGTATCAACAGGGAGGCTGTCTTCTAACTAAAGCCCTCGAGGCTGTCGATTGGAAAAGATACGGACTGGATCACCCTGGAGGGAAGGGGATTCCCAAGGGGCCCGCGGCCGTCCTGATACACTTAGCATCAACAAATGTACAATTCACTAGCGAGGCAAAGGAAGCTGTTTCGGACAATGAAGAGGTTTTCGAAGAGATTCGTCTAGCCATGCTAGAGGTTGGCAGAGGTCTGAAGGGGCATCTAAAGAAGAGTTCCCAGAGGAAGAAGGCCAGAGAGAAATTCGAGCTGATTAACATAATTCTCCCTGAGATTTCGAAGAAATCCTCGGAATTGCTATCGAGGGAGGAGCCTGATCTGGCTCCAATAATCACGAAGATAATGGATGCCGTATTCTGTGAAGAAGAATTGGGATGGGACGATGAGAGGAAGCTTGCTACTTGCTCAATTACGATTTACAACTACACCGCAAGGGCAAGGGCGTATACAATTCTAGCCAAATGGCCTGAAAGTAAGGAGACGGAAATTGCCGAAAACGCCCTAGGTGGGAATAAGCAGGCGAATGGCCTCTGGGCTTGGAGGCTTGATACGCTAAATCCTGGCTCTGCTACGACAATTCACTTCGGGGTCACGGGACTTAGAAAGGGCGAGTGGAGTGATGCAGAGATATTCTACAGAGGCAACGGAGAAGTAATCGGAGCGACCAAGATTGATGAGAAGTTGCTTGAGGAACTAAGGAAGTCCGAAGCACTAGAGGCTGCGGAATCAGAATTCGAGAAACCGAAGGAGGCGATTTCCCAGCTTAAGGAAAGGGCGGAACAGAGTGAGGTCTCGCAGTCCCAATCATTGGATGAGGGGCAGACAAGCCTGTTTGGAGATTTCTCAACTGAGGGTGAATCGGAGGGAATTGAATGACGATGGACAGACAGAAGACGAAGGAGGAGGTTATCGATGCATTGCATGGGGTCGCCTCAGAGATGCATGACAAGATGTTGAAAGGGAACCCTCCAACAATGACTCTTCCAGTGAGATCGAAGTCGAACATCGGATTCGACAAGAAGTTAGGGGTGTACAAGTATGGGAAGAAGAGGACGATTCGAGACGCAACATCCCTAGGTTCAGCCCGACAACTGCTTAGGGCCTTGCACATCACAGAATTCGTTGAGGGCATGATTTCTGATGGCAAGACCTCGACACTTAGAGAGATGTACTACATCTCTGAGGGATGGGGGCACGGCAAGTTCTCGAGCCAGAATGAGAGCAATGGGGTCTCCGAGGACCTAGAAATAGTTACCAAATGCATGAGGGAGGACTTTGGGCTTAGGCCAGAGGAGGATGGGGCTCGAATAATTGGCAATGTGACCTTTGAAGAGAGGAATCGGAAAGGAGAATGGATGAGGATTAACTGTCGAGACGGCGTTGGTGATTCTGGTTATGGGGTACCATACAACGTGGAACCTGAGAAGCTGCGGTTGGTCGAAGAGGACATTGACTTCGTAATGGCGATAGAGACGGGTGGGATGTTCGACAGACTCGTGGAGAATGGTTTCGACGAGGAGGCGAGGTGCGCGTTGGTTCATCTGAAGGGGCAACCGGCTAGATCGACTAGGAGGATAATGAGGAGGATGAGCGATCAGTGGAACAAGCCGATAATGGTATTCGCAGACTGCGACCCCTGGTCATTTAGGATTTATGCGAGCATAGCATATGGCGCCATAAAGACGGCCCATATCTCCGAGTACTTGGCAACCAAGGAAGCGACCTATCTGGGAATTACCGCGGATGACATCCTAGCCTATGACCTACCAAGCGACGACTTGACTAAGCAAGATCTGAATGCTCTGAATGCAGAGCTTAGCGATCCCCGATTCGCAACCGGATGGTGGCAGGAACAGATACATTTGATGCAGGAGATTGGGAAGAAGGCCGAGCAGCAGTCTCTTGCGAAGTACGGTCTAGACTTCGTGACTGACACCTACTTGCCAGAAAAGCTAGGGGCTATGGGGATTACATACTGAAAACAACCCTATAGATGGGTGACAAGAGGCGAGGTCGTGACTGAACGAAGAAGGCGATGGGCGCGCATCACGACTGGGTCTTCTGCAATCCTTCTCCTAGTGGCCGTGATTTCACTATGGCAAGTGTCACCTGAACTACTTGAGTCGTACAATCCCGAGGCCAACAGTCTCGTGAAATTGGGTCCGGGGGAATCGGCGACCTTCGTTATTGAGGAGTCGGAAATGGTAACTGCTCTGAGGCTATCTGACGGCGAAACGCCAGATTCCGAACTCACTCTGTTGGATGATGAGGGTTCCGAAGTAACAGGAAGGGCGAAGGAGCGGCGTGATCCGAACCGACTGGGTTCGGACGAGAAGACGATCTACTCCCCCGTGAGAATATTCGAGAACCTGGGGGGCAGCTACACACTGCAAAACCACGGAGATACCGACCTTTGGCTTGTTGACGACGGAGCATCTGCAGACAAATTACTTGGAAACTTCTGGTTGTATCTTCTCTACATTGGGTGCTGCATCGGATCTCCCGTTGGCCTAGTTGGTCTGATTCTAGCTATCATGGTGTGGACGGACAAAAGGAAGATGCCCGACCAATTCGTGATAATCAACAATGGAAGTGTGATTATGGACGATGTCCAGAGTGAGGGTTCGGATGTTGAGAGGTCTGAAGTAGCTCCGAGCCCATTCTGGGAAGAAGACGTTGGGAAGTCCGAAGATCCCCAAGATGATGTTGTCGATGAAACTTGGAAGCGGTGGGACGAAGGGTGACTGGAATCCGAGTTTACGTCATTAGCATCTAGATTGGTTTTTAGAGGGCGTTGACTACCCAACCTTGAGTTGGTAAGTGATGGTAGGGTTCGATGAGTCCCTCAGCATCCTAGAGAATTCTACTAGGAGGTCCATTCTAAGACACCTGGTCAAAGAGCCCCACTACCCCCTTCAACTCTCTGAATTGCTCGATGTAAGCCAACAGGCGGTAGTCAAACATCTCAAAGTCCTAGAGGAGGCTGGATTCGTGGATTCTGAAATTAAGAAGTCGGACAAGGGGGGACCTCCAAAGAAGGTATACAGAGTTAATCAGTCATTCTCAATTCGCTTAGACTTGGGTCCGGACCTGTTTAGGGCAGAGCATCGAAAGATGCCCAGGGGCATGCGGTTATCTGGAAGCCTGCCTAGCGATCTAGAGAATGTGGTTGGGAGGATTGGAAGTGGTAAGACTCTCCCGATGGTCGACGCAATGGGTATTCTGTCAGAATTGGATGCAGCCTTGGAGAGCGTTGACAGGCAGAGAGACTCGATTATTGCGCTCCATCAGCAGGTTATGCACAAAGTATCCCCCAGTGTCGATGAGAGTTTCGAGTCATACGAAGAGAGGCAGCTCGCACACGCGATGATGAGGCACCCTCGGAGGCCCTTGGATCTAGATGCGTTCTCGCAGGGAATGCGGATCCAGTCGATGCATGCTGAGGAAATGATGGATACTCTGAGAGAGCGACTGATGAGGGACTTCGCGACTAGTTCGGGATCCTTCGTCGCTGGAAGGGACTCGATGCCGCTGCCTTGGTGGATGGCCAAGTAGATCAGAAGACCATGTCATCGTCGTCGGAGCCGGGAAGAAGGCTGCTCAGTTCAGAGAACCTAGCCAGAGCTTCGACTCTCCTACCCCAAATCACGTAACCTGCGACTCCAAAGAGGGAGAAGGTTGCTCCGACGATTATGGCTGGTACTGCATACCTAACGACCAGCTCCCTTCCGACATCGAGTGAGCCTAGGGGGGATTTCATGTTCCCAATCCTCTCGATGTTGTTATTCTCATCTGTCTCTACGATGTTGTTGTCTGGATCCACCACCACAACGATATCGTGGTTCCCTGGCTCTACCATGTATAGCAGGGTGATTGGGTCTGACTGATCGGTATCGGACTGGCCGATGGGCATGATGGCGTTGACAATCTGCCTGTAGACGATGTTTTCTTCTTTGCATCCGTTCCTCTTGATGTCCGACTCCGACTGGTCCTTGCACAGGATTATGTTCACGTCGGTAGCATGGGCATTCCCTCTGTTTGTGATGAAGACGTTGATGGAGAGCATTTCCCCAATTGCGGCCTCTTTGACTGGAGCTATGACGCTCTCAAGGACTAAATCCGGGGCTCTAAGTCGCATCTCTAGGATCTGTTCGTTGGTGTCGCAATCAGGAGGGAGATTGTCCGGGAAGCCGTCTGAATTGCTATCCAGAGTGCATGAGTCGGTCCAGACTTCGGTCTCATCGAAATCCCCTCCCTGATCGGATGATCCGTGCATAGAGAGCACCTTGATTCCCAGGTTCCTATCGGTTAGAGACGCGTCAGGAGCGACTGTCACGATGACCACCAACTGCAAGGTAGTGTATGGTTGCATCATTGGGAGGGTAAGTGTGTTAGCAGCAGTGTCATAGCAGTAATCTGGACCTGCTCCTTGTGACAACTGTTGGGTGATTTGGTTCTCTTCTTCTACAGTTAACTCCACGCATGGCTTCTCTAAGGGGAATTCCGTACCGAATCCCTCGAGCAGGGCGTAATCAATCTCCCATGTGCTGAGTGATCCGAGACCCGGTCTCACGGACCATACATTGGTTACATCATCGTAGGTGTGATTGTGAATTGTTGGTTGGTCCTCGACGTTCCCGAAATTGGATACGTTGAGCGTGTATCTTACGATTCTGCTTGGCGCTGTCGTCTTGATCTTGCTCTCAACCGTTGGATCTAGTGAGATTCGCATGTCATGGAATTCTATGATTGTGGCTCTAATTACTATCTGATCCTGAACCTTGGTTCCCTCACACGGATCCTCTGTGCAGGGGAATGGCTCCTCGCTCAGTACATTGAAGGTGATTGTGTACTCGCCTGCTAGGGTCTGTACAGGGACATTGATGTAAATTGGTACTGTCTGGGCTTCGTCCCTGTTCAATTCCTCGAACAGGATCCTAGGGATGTCCATATCCCAGACATGGGCCCCTCCCTGGCTATCTACGATTGATTCGATGGTGATATCGTACCTGTCCTGTCCATTCCCTAGGTTGGAAACCGTTGTATCCATCTGATAGGATTGTCCAGGATACAGGTCGACGATGGTTTCTGGGACCGTTGACTCGAGTTCGTACCTCTGGACCACGTTCGTCAGAATCAGAACTGAGTCGCGGACCTTTGGGGTGCCGTCCAGATGTGCTCGCACGGTTACTGATTCGCCTATTCCGGCGGTGGCATTGAATGGGGAGCACATCTCTGCACTCACAGTGTAGGTGGTTCCTACTTGGGCCCAGTAAATGTCCTGATCGGCCGAGGATGGGCTTCCTGACCACTCAGAGAAGTCTAGGTCCACAGTCCAATGATCGAATCTCCAAGAGTTGATGTCAGCATCTGCAGGTCTGTCCATCGGAGCCCCGGGGGTTGTGAAGACGATGTGACCCGGAGTGAAGTATTTGTTCACTTGAATTGGGAAACTAGCACACTCTCCGGGGAGGACGTACAACTTCGTATCACCGATGTCGAAGACGATGTTCCCGGTCGTCCTGATTGAGACATTTATCCAAAGTTCTAGAACGTCGAAGGTCCCTCTGTCGATAGAAAGGACCGGTTCGCCAGTAGACCACCCCTTCAGATAGATAGCGAATGTTCCTGGGTCCTGAGACTCGGGGACGCTGACCTTCAGATTTCTCGTTACAGACTGTCCGGGATCAAGGGAGAGGAAGAGTGGGAAGTCTATGCCCCATCCAAATGGCAATGACCACTCATTCTGGCCCTCCAACGTAGCTGGATCGTAGAATGCGAATGTGTCATACACGTTTCCGGTGTTCTTGATTGAAATAGAGAATACCGCTGACTTGCCTTGCTCGACATCTACCTGGAAGTGGCTAGTATCGAGTTCGATGCCATGCACTACATCCATCAGAGTCAGAAGGGTGAGTTTGTTACGGATTGCTGGATCCTTTGCGGATGTCGCGATTATGCTTATTTGGGCCAATTCGTCGTCTTTCGCTTGGTAAATCGTGGGCGTTCTGACTCTGAGGTATAGTGGGTCGATAGCTCCGCCATCTAGGAAAACAGGAGTCGAGTCGAAAATTGGCGTATTATTGGTCATGTAGAAAAGGGTGGCTGTCCAATTGTTGGGGACCCCCTCCATGGTGACTGTGAATGTGTCTCTAACCAACTCGGCTGGTCCGGGAGTCGGGTTCGCGATTGTGATGTTGAAGGTTGTAAGTTCACCGGGTTGGATTGTGTGATAGAATGTCTCAGCATCAGTAGGGCATTCGTATGGGTATCCCTCTATGTTTGCATTTGTTTGGATTTTCTCATCACAAGCGAGCGAGAGGTCAACTAGACCAGTGAGCACGTGAACATAACAGAGAGTCCACTTATTTGCATTGGAACCCTCCCAGTCACATCTCTTGTCGGACCATCCTATGTGCGCACCACTACCTAGATCGTTTGCAAACGCCGGGGGCATTCCCCTATCAAGATTGAAATCTGGGAATAAGTGATGTCCGTCGGCGGTGTTGCATTCTGGCTGACACATTGCTGGGCCGAGTTTGTCGGATGTCCAATTGCTGACCTCTTGGACCTCCCATGGATCAAGGATTGCCGATGCTGCTGAATTTATCGGGAATCCTTGTGGATACTTTTCGTTAGTATTGTTGAGCCTGGCGTACATTATTGTCTCCTGCCATTCTGTAAAACTATAATCAATCCAAGAAAGGTGGACATTGTCGAAAGAATCCGTCAGAATTTGGGGAGCTACCGAGCTGGGCGCAAATGGGTATTCTTCGGAGGCCCCCTCGCACTGTTCTGGAGTAGAAATTGCGCTTGATGCAATCTGTTTTATTCCGTAGGCAGGAAGGCCTTCTGGAACCCCGTCCCACTCTGCGGCCCCCCTCAATCGAAGCCTGGTGTAGTAAATCTCGTAGGCCCCTTCAATGTCTATTCCTCCTGTGCGGCCATCGCAACCGGGATAGAGCCTGCCATCCTGCCAAGCTAGGTGAGTGTTGCCGGAGTTATCGATAGAAATCGAAGGATGCAGACTGTATGCTGGATTATTGGTAATCTGAGTGTCATTCACGACTATTAGATGCCCGTATCCCTGTTCATCTTCCGATGGACCTATGTCCTCGACGTAATATCCATTCTGATTTGCTTCGGTCCCGGAATCCCCTCGGCTCCAGCCCGGCCATGGATTCTCCAATAGGGCGTGAGGGTCCAGAACCGTCATGTAAATCTCACGTGAGTTGTTCGTGGCTAGGTAAACCATGGCCTCAACCATGATCTCTAGTTCGGAAGAAGACCCAGCGGTAGTTGGGAACTGGTACATTTGTCCCTCGGCAGTAGTGGTACGGGTTGTTGCTCCGTTGCATGTTCTGGTATTGAGGCCGGATCCTACGGGGCACTGCGCCATATCCAGCATGTAGCTACCTACTGCCGTGTCAGAACCAGCCCAGAGAGGGTATGGCTTAGTCTGGGCCAAAACACATGCATCGTGTGCTTGGTTGATGCTCGATGTGTCGTCGTTGTCCATCGGGGTGCCACCATAGGGGCCCTCGTCGGAAATCGGTATGACTACCCTGGTGGCGTTGTCGTTCCATCGGTGGTCTAGTGTGGTTGGTGGGTTTGCTGCTAGTCCTTGTCTGCCCTGAATGTCCCTATATGAGAGGCATGCCCAAGTCGATGCTGGGCCCCAAAACTCGCTGTAGTACCCCCCATCAGCTGGGAGGTTGGTAGCCTGATTGTTGTAAACGACCTCGGTTAGCTCCCTGATTCCACCCGAGGAGTCTCCTGGCCCAAGTGGGGTGTTTCTGGGTCCTTGGCTTCCAGAGCCCCCAGTCTGGTAGGCATCGGCACAGTTTCCGCTGGTTGCTGCTGCCGGCCAATTGCCACTTAGCGCATAGAGTGTCTCATATACGCTCATATTGGCGGTGACCAACATTGGCTTCAATCCCACGAAATACCCTCCACTGGCGAAGTTCCCGCCGTAGAATACTGCGCACATGTCTGCCCATTCTGCGTTCATCGAACCTGAGGTGTCGATTGGGACGACCATCTCTACTTGGCCGCCTCTTGTGTCGTCCCAGACTATCTGTACGAAGTCGTTGATGTCGACTGCGATGTCTGGGTGTCCCTTCTGACCAAGAATGGGGGTAAGGAGCGTGTTGTCAATCTCAACAATTACTACTCTAGCGACTTGGTCTACTGAGAGCATCTTGTAGTAAATCTGTGACTGCTGATAGTATAGCTCAAGGGGCTCGAACGAATCCTCCCATACGATGTGGGGGTTGTTTTCTGAGTCTACGTCAATGGCTGGCCAATCTCGATTCTGTGGGTTGTTTGCGACTTCGAAGTCGTTTGGCACTACGGACAGGGTTGAGTCTAGAGATGCGTCCCCACTCTGATCATCTAGTGATGGGTCGATAAGCGTGTACATGATCTTGTACTGCCCAGCCCTATCGGTCCAAACAACGTGAACCATGTCATCACTGTCAACAGTGACATCGGGGTGCCACGCTCGATGGGCTCCCGGATCGGAGATTTGGGTCTCTGAGATCAGGGTTTCCCCCCTTGGATCTAGCATCTTGTAATACAGATGATTTGTGTTACGGCTCCAGACAACGTGCACGTTTCCTTGAGAGTCCGCATCCATTGCCATCATTCTGTCGTTGTGCACACTGCTCTGAACGACTTCTATTGGATCTGTGACTACAATGTCGCTGGCACTGGCTGGAGATGAGAACGAGGCTAGGATGCTGAGTAGCATCAACATGACAATGGCCGAGCCACTCCTCTTGCTCGAAATTCCTTCCTTGTTGAAGGAACGGTCGTACTGCATCGTAATCATTCGGATTACTCGGATACTTAACCTAAACCCCTTATGGTCACTTTTTGCAAGTTCCTGGCTCCCTCGGGACTATGCCCACTCGAGGGGGTCGAAGTCCTTGCCAAAGCCGCCGGTCTCGTCTGTATCAATCTCGGATTGTCTCGTTTGAGGTCGTCTCGATGATCGGCCAGTCTTCTTTCCTTCCCAATCGTCTACGGGCCCTGGCTTCCCCTTGCCATTTCCAAAACCGTACTTGATTTGGTGGATCAATGAGAGTTTTGTCAGCCAAACTTTTCTCATGCTTTGCATAAACTCATTCTGTGTAAGTCCGTCTAGCCAAACGGGTCTTGAAAGGTTGAATGCCTGAAGAGGGCCCGCCACTCCGTCTTTGCTTTTGCCAACATGGAGGACCCAATCAAGATCTGAGGACGTCATTCTGATTCTGGTTTCATGAAGCCAATCCTCCCAGTCCTCTGATTCCTCTTTGGCCATTTCTCGCATTGATTCCTGCTGTCCTTCGTCTACTCTTGTGATTGAATAGATCAATACAAGATTCCTATTCTTTGGAATTACAATGTTGAAGAGGTGCCCCTGCTTTGTCGGGGGGTATCGTACGTGGAGATGGATTATCGCTTGGGGATCTTTGACCTCTCTGGCTTCTAGCCTCTCCCCTTCCAACCAAGACCTGATTGAGTCGGCCGCCTCGCTATGGTTCACGAATGTTGCAGGAAGCGGTCCTATTTAGAGCAAGTTGAGGTTGGTGCTCACGTCATCAATCAGTTCAAGGAGCCTCTTTCCTTGTTCAGAGGACGCTAGGCGTGCACTCTTAGTGGAGTTAGAGAAATCGGTCCAGCAGTCATATCCAAACAGGAAGACTATGTTTGAGATGTGAATGAGGAAGACTATGGCCACAGCTAATCCAAGATTAATTGGTAGTGAAACCAAGGATGGCGTGATGAGGATCGTGGACGTCACAATTGCTATGGGGGTCCAGAATAGGATCGGCGAGAACATCCCAGCTAGGAAGTGATATGTGGTCCTAGCGTCTATTCCTTCGTCTGTCCTGTCTCCCAGGTACCATGCGAAGAATGCCTGGGTTCCAGTAGACGGGATCGTGACTGGAGCCGCGAGTGCCATCAAGAAAATGCCTGCTAAGCCGCTTATCCACATCCTGCTTGTCTTCAGATTCGGTCCTTCTACCGAGCGTCCATCCAGACCGTGGTCGTGAAGAATCTTTGCAGCTTCTATAGAAGGAGTCAGCAAACCCTCCTGGGGTTCTCTATCTGCAAGCGAGTCCCGGACACCCCTTGCTGCGAGTACTTCGTCCTTGAACGAGCCGAGGGGTTTGTTGGCCAGATTTGCTCGGATATGCCCTATCAGGTGCCAAGCGCGGTAGGTTTCCCAATCTGGAGCGTCTGGAGTGACCTCTGAAAGCGCTGAGAATAACCTATCACGCAGAGAGTTTACTTGTTCAGATGGTGGTTCCTCCCATGCTCCCGATGACAATCTCTCTGCCGCACCTGGAACTTCTGGAGCATCTACTGGGATGGGGTCTTGGAACTCAACGAAAGCATCTGTCCTGAACCAATAGTGACATCGGAAGTGGAGTCCAATGGGCTGAAGTGCTGGGGTTGGGAGTCCTCTGTGTTGTGCGATAGAGGCTGCGTTTAACGCGAACCTCATGGGACCCGTCTTGAATCTGTGCAGTCTTGAGTCCTGATGGGACTTTCCCTCCGGCATCACTAGGGCATTGTGTCCTGAAGCGATGCAGTTTGTCATTGTCAACAGTGTCCTGTCGTTGATTTTTTTCGCATACTCTTCGTCCGAAACCCCATTTTCTATCTCTGACCTCCTAATCACCGGCTGAGAGCCCATTCTCCTTGAGAACCAGCCTATTAGGGGCATTGTCATCAAGTCATGTCTTCCCATTGAGATGACTCTGCGATCCTGGGAATGGACCATTGTCGTGGGGTCGACCAGACCATTTAGGTGGATAGCTGACAGAACTCTTCCACCCTCGAAATCGGGAAGTTTGTCATAGTGTCTCCCTCTGAGAATGTACCTTAGGCCGATGCCCATCATCAAGACGATGAATTTCCAGAAGAGTGGGTTCCCGGGGTGTTTGCCGGTGTGGTCCCAAGGAAGGCGATCGAGTTTCTTTCTTCTCAGTTTCATTGCTCCACTGGACAATTCTGGTTCGATATTGGGAGCACCATGCATATCGGGCACAGGATCCGGAGTGGGTTTTAGGTCTTGATTATTGAGAATAAATTAATCCAACAATTCTCTGATTGACTTGGCCATCTTTTCTGCTTCCTCATGGTCTATTGGTGAAGACTTGAATGGGAATGTTAGTCCTCTGCCGTCCTTCATCTTGGGAATGATATGGAAATGTACATGGAAAACACTCTGGAAAGCGTTTGGGCCGTTGTTCTGAATGACGTTGAATTCTTCGGCCCCAGTTACTCTCAATATCGCTCTTGAAATCCTAGGGAGAACACGTCCCAACGCCTCTGCCGATTCATCGCTCAACTTGTCAAGTGTTCTAGTCGATTCCTTTGGAACTACTAGAGTGTGCCCCGGGCTGAATGGGTTGATGTCTAGAAAGGCGAAAACCAAATCGTCCTCATACACCTTGTGACAAGGGATCTCTCCTTCGATAATCATTGAGAATATGCTTTGGTCATCGCCCATCTAGAATCACCCAGAGGTAATTATCGCCTCGGCTACAGAGGCTAATCCGTGTAATCTGAGGGCCTCAACCATCTCAGTGTTCATGACTTTCGAAGTATCTGTGAGTCGAATGCCAGAATCCTTGATGTTGTGGATTTCGGCTAGTGCTGCATCCTTCGAGGACGATCCTGTCGAGATTGCAGAAGATAGTTTGGAAGCGAAGTTGCCGACTGTCATCCCTGTCCCTTCCCTGATTAAGGTGATTCTGTCTGATGCTTCCTGCACTGCTTGTTCTAATTGAGTCGAACCCCCGAAGTGGTTAGTTGGAGCCCAGGTAGCAGCGTGGACACCCGCTGCCTTTCCGGAGACTAAGTCATCCAGCAGGATATTGCCGGGTAGAGGAGAGTCGCCGTGCATTCCAGTATTGGCACTCCTTCCGGCAGCATATAGACCGGTGTGCCAGAGGCTTACCGGATCTCCTGTGTTTTGTTGATCGAAGATTACCCTGCCCTCGTGATCACAAGGGGCACCGCCTGTGGTGTACGCTACACCAGGAGACAACGGCATCACGTCTCTTGTGGGGTCTAGTCCGAGCCTGTCTCTGATTCGCAATGATGTTTGGGAGAACCAGGCCTCCGCGTCTGGGTCCATTCCTCTCAAATCAAGAACGCATGGCTCTCCCTCAAGGGCCTCCTCTGGACCGATGTCATCTCCATTTTCTCTCCTTATCCTACCCCCCGAACCAAGTACGTCCATTGGGATATGGATACCGCAGTCCCTGAGCGTTAGTGGGTGCCTGGGGGTGCTTCCCATCCCCCTCAGCTCGATTCCGGCTGATAATGCCAGAGCCGCCCCGGTTCCCGAACCCTCATTCGGGTTTGACCAGAGTCCTTGGTGGCCTTCGGATGCGAGAATAACCGCCTTAGTCTGAAATGGTTCGATTTCCCCTGTAGAGATATTCAGAGTCACTATTCCTCTGACTTGATTGTTATCAGACACAATAGAGAGGGGCAAATAGTCTGCATTCCTCTGGATCCCTCGCTTGATAACCTGCTCCTCTAGAATTCTAGTAACCTCCCTGACTGTTGAGTCGCCACAGCCTGTTAGGCGTGGGACTTGGTGTCCGGGAGCAGGAGCCGCGTGAGGTAGCCCGCCCTCCCTTCGCCTGAGAGCCAGTCCCCATCTTTCCAACTCCGCGAGCGTTGGAACGCCCTCATTGCAAGTCCTGGATACGATGGATTCGTTGCAAAATTCTCCACCTGCAGCGAGTGTGTCCTCCGCGTGGGATTTTGCGTTCAATTCGTCAATTGAAGCAGCAAGTCCGGCTACAGGAGGTGCGCCGGATCCGGATCCGATTCCGAGTTCATCTATGACAAGGGGGACAACCCCCGCATCCGAACAGGCTATCGCCGCGCGAAGAGCCGCGGGGCCCGAACCGATTACCACAACTTCTCTGGACTCCATCTTTCAATCTGGCCAGAGGTCCCAATCACAAGAACGTGACGCTTTGTCGTAGTCCTCCGAGATGTCACTCGGCTACTGAAATTGCGATTCTTCTAACGGCCACCGCCGCATCCAACATCTTCTCAGTTGCGCCTTCTGGGTTGAATCCTGAGGAAAGGGTGGTCTGAACCACGAATGATGAGACGGTCTCCCCATTTGGTCCTCTTAGATTGACTTGAATAGGTTTGGAACCGGTTGACCCATGTGGCCATGCCAGACCGATCCACAACACTAGGGAGTTGTCGATTAATCTCCCGAGAACATCGACGATGTCGTTTCCCTCCTCTCCTATCTTCGCTGGTTTCTTCGGCTGTCTGGAAACAGGAGGGTTCAGTCTGAGAGTCTGGTGATGGGGTTCCCCGTCGGCTGCGATGATATCGACTTCGATCTGAGAAAAATTTCTCGAATGGTTGTGAATCATTACGAACAAATCGCCCTGGCCCTGAGAACATCTCGGAGGAATGTCCAGATCTAGTCTCCATGTGTTCTCAATTAGTGATGAGTGCCCCCTTAGTGCTGCATCCTCGAGTCGGTCTATCAGTCTGAAAAGACCGGGTTGCCACGCTCTTGTGTGAGCCATGAGTCTTCGAAGAGTTCGATAGCAGAACTTCGATTGATCGTTATTCAAATCGTCTATTGCAGCCACTCGGAACACTCGTTTGGATTCGGAAACCAATCTGTCATTATCCAATAGTCCTAGATGGTTGAGGTGAAGGACTCGTAGTAGATGCTCAACTGCTGATTCGGGAGTCTGGTTGGAGCGCACTTTATTCTCCAATTCGATTAGCCAATCGTCCCATGCTCCAGCGGTCTCTGGATCCAAATGAGCTACTACCAAATCTGAGAGGACTCGATGCAATGTGCTCTGATGGAGTGTGGGTGCATGCATGGAGAGAAGAGGAAAATCCTCGTCAGTCATTGGAATCCTGCGCTCCAGCTGAAGAGTGTTGATGATGGAAATAGACCCTAGGAAAATAGCTAGTCCATAGAGTATCGATGCCAAGATGTTGCCTGTCTCGAAGTTGTCAACCGAGTTGAGGGCCCCCACGGCAAGAGCCGCAGAAAGAATCCTTGTCCTCTCCCTGAGAGTTCTCTCGTGGAGGGTATTCAGAATCCGTTCGACTCCTGGGTATGCCTCCATTGACCGGTTGCTGCCGATTTTCAACTGAAGTCTGTCCCTTGCAGACATCTGCGCAAAGGATGAAGCCAACATACTGGGGAAGAAGAGTGTCGCTTGAATTGCGAAGAGGGCGACTCCCCCCAATAGATATTCTTCGCCCCATCCAGATGCAAATAGTGATGTGACAAGTATGGCAAGAATGGAGACGAGGGCCCTTGCTCGTCTGCTCCCCCTGATGGTAGCAATTCTAGTCCAAAGGACTCGTTGAGAGTCTCTTATCCGTACTCTTCTGTTCAACGCACTTTCTGACTTCTGACCAAAGGTGGCATCTTCGCCATACGGATTGGGGAGGTCCGAAGAGTTGCTCGCCACGTTCTCTCGAGGTGCTTTCTCCGCTTGATGGCATCGGATAACAGAACGGGAAAACTTGTTTTTTCGGGGCACATTTCTTCAAGAGGTCGTGCTCGCGGGAGCGGGCGTGTAGCATAGCCTGGATAATGCACCGGCCTCCTAAGCCGGGGACCGCGGGTTCGAATCCTGCCGCGCCCGCCATCATGACATCGACAAGCCGTGGTGCTTGCCAGCAGTTGCCGTTCGATGCAAGAACCTCTCGAAATGGATTCTCGGGTATGTGGAGCGCTGTAATCCTACATCGCACTCCGATAGTGCGTCTAGCATCTCCTCTCTGAGTGTTTGTGGGACGCTTAGCCTCCTACCGACGATGACACCGTGGATTTGTGAAATTAGATCAGTTGCATCAAGGCCGTGATTGTTCATGAGGTCGTCCACCTCTGCCATTGCTCCAGAGAGGACTTTCCTATTCCTACCTCCGTGATTTTCCCACTTCCATTCTACTACCTTGCCCCTGATTGCCAACTCCACCAGCCTCCTACCAGCTTGGAGGGTTGATGCTTGGACCATCTTGTGAACTGATGACCTGTCTGATACAAGATCCCTGATTTCAAGCATCTCGAGGGTGAAGATAGCCTTCTTCAGATTTCCATCTGAGATGTATGCTATGTCTTCTAACACTCCCTCCGCGGGTTCGCAGTTATTCCTCTCTGCAATCTCAGAAAGTGTTGTAGTGATGGTTTCTCTCTCAGTAGAGGGGATTCGGATCATCTGGCTTCGAGAACGGAGTGCATCGATTATCCGCGATGGGGCTCGAGCGACCAGAACAAACCTAGAGGCGGTGCCCACTGTTTCCATCATCCTTCTGAGGTATGCCTGACGGATATGCCCCAAATAGTCCGCGTCCTCTATTACAATCAATCGACTAATCGGAATGGTGCCGGCCTTGGCCTCGACCTCCGAGCCGGCTGGAGCAACCTCTTCGGGGTCTGAAATAGAAATCCCCCTGTCGAATGCATCTAGGCTGGTCCTACCTGCGAGTGTGTCCTTCTCGGATCCGCTTGGCCTGAGGAATTCCTCAAAGGTAGCCATGGCGCCCCTCTGCCTGACCAAGTCACGAGCTTGCAGAATGTGTGTGGTGGACTTCCATCCCGGCCCGAGTATCTGCCTTGCGAACAGTCTCCAGCACGCAGTCTTGCCTACACCGGCTGGACCAGTGATCATCAGATGGGGCGGAACAGCTGAGGTGCTTGTCGACAGTAGAGCCTGTTTCACTGAACCAGGCACCGCCAGTTCTTCGAACCTAGTGGGTGCCTCTGTCACGAGCCAACTCGCCATGTACGTATGGGAGAGGGGAGGGCCTTGAACTCAACGATGCTACTCTGCCTTGAGGACCTTGGACATTCCATCCTTTCGGGGCTTGACGAAAATTCGGTATCCGCACTTGTGGCAGGACTTGCCGGTCGATCCAGCCTCGGCCCATGCCATGAAGCCGCAGTTAACGCACTTGTAGCGAATCTCGAGGGGGTCCATTGGAGAATTGCAATGGCTACATTGCTCCTCTGATGTAGGGTTGTATGCCCTCTTATCGGTCCTGTTGCAGTTCCTGCACTTGTGTAGGATGTTCTGATCTCCCTTCATTGCTACCGAGCCGGCGACCTGCCGGGCCTTCTTCAACCTGTCCTATGTTGATTTGGAAGATTTGCATATCCTGACGAAGTTCTCAAAGATGTTTGATCCGAACTCGGTGTCATTGACCTCTGGGTGGAACTGCAGGCCGAATCTACTCAGATCCTCGTTCTGCATTGCTTGGACCTTGCATGACTCGCTTTGTGCGACTGCAATGAAGCCCGGGGGTGTCACGGTAACCTCGTCGTTGTGACTCTCCCATACTGTCTGTTCCGATGGGGTCCCTTTGAACAGGGGACCTCCGTCACCTACTAGGGAAATGGTTGCAGCTCCAAATTCGGGCTTGGGGGCCTCGCCCGCATCTCCACCGTAGTGACGTGCCATGAACTGGTGCCCTGCGCATATTCCCAGAATGGGGACCCCCAATGAGAGGTAATCAGCACAATTCCCTAGTTCCCCCGTAAGTCCGACTCGGGCCGCCCCTCCTGACAAGATTAGCCCGTCTAATTCCCTGAGTTCCTCTATAGGCGTGTTGTTTGGAATAATCTGGGTTTCCACGCCTAGATATCGTAGCATTCTCCACTCTCGATGTGTCCACTGGCCTCCGTTATCGATGACGTCGATGACTACTCGGCCGCCTCGCATGGAGAGCCTGAGTGCGGTTGGGCCATCAATAATGCCCCCCTCAAACCTTGAAAAAGGGAGGCAAACTCGACAGAGGGCCGGCCCCGATGGTGTAGTGGCCTATCATGCAGCCCTGTCGAGGCTGCGACCCGGGTTCAAATCCCGGTCGGGGCGCCACTCAGTCTCCCTTCTAGAGGTGCTTATTGCTGCTATCTTTGGACACCGGAAGGAGTCTTTTCTTCCCTTATTACCACGTTTCGGATTTGAGAAAATTGATTCCCATAGGGACATCTCTCCGTAGTAGAGAGAAACGCGAATAATAGTTGGAGGAGATCTCATTGAGGTAGGTGCGTGCGTTAGTCTTGTCTACGTCTATTCTACTGGGACGCAATCCACGCCTCAAAGGAGCACAACCTGAGGGTGCTGCTGTAATCCCTCTTTATCTTGAGAGATGGCTCGGGGAAGTCCTTAAGGAGATTAGGTAGGGTTCGCTTAATCTCTTCATTGGCATCTAGGATTTCACTCTCTGAAACTATCACCCTCCCCCTGACCAGAGAAGGAGTGGACATATCGAGAAGTGGCACTAGGGATGGCAGGAATTCGATTGTTC
>Ga0207989_1000054_pt1 | contig 65571 bp, 72 predicted proteins | sample ETNtaG_7_FD_185777 | JGI IMG/M metagenome (GOLD analysis project Ga0207989, IMG submission 185777) | Marine microbial and viral communities from oxygen minimum zone, Eastern Pacific Ocean - ETNP201406SV65 (SPAdes) (version 2) | ecosystem: Environmental > Aquatic > Marine > Oceanic ... | reverse complement strand
CTATCTCATCAAATTCATTTGTAAATATTTTATAATCTTTATCACTGATGCCAGTATTAAACTTTTGAATTATATTTTCTGAATTTTCATTTTCTGAATCAGTATCTACTAATTGTTCATCTAATCGAAATTCATTATTATCATCAATCCCATCTACTCCTTCTTTTAAACCATCATCTTCGCTCGTTTGGTCAGATTTTGAAGATTCATCCAAGTTATCGCTAGCTGAATTATTTTTTTCTTGTTCGTTGTCCTCTTGTATTTGCTCATTATCTTCATTATTTTCTGAATCAAAAATTTCCATATTTTTTAAAATTTCAGAGAATTTTGAATTATAGACTTCTTGATTTTCTAAATTATTATATAAATATTTAATATGTTTATTAAATGAATTTTTAAAATCTTCTTCCCAGTAACTTAATATTTTTTCTGATAATGAATTTAACTTAATTCCCAAGAAGTTTTTCAGCATATACAGCTCAAATGCTTCTGCTATTTGCACATCATCTTTTGATTTTAATTGATCTTTTTTTTTAAGTAAAATTTTGCGAGAATAGTTGTCTTTCAAATTTTTTGATATGCCGTTTAGCATTTTTGTTCCTAGCACTTCATATCTTATTTTTTCTGATATACCGTAAAGTAATTTGCAAGAAGTATTACTTGGTAAGTTTTTTTTATAAATATTATTATTTGAAAATTTCCTTTTTAAGGCTTCAGAGTCAGTTTCCGCTCTGAGTTTAACGTAGTCTTCTTTACTATTTAAGTTATCAAGTTCAATAAAGCTGAAGTTTTTTGAATTAAAGTTATTGCGCTCTCCTTTTTCTAATTTGTAGTCATCAGATATTACTTTTACGGTTGAAATTAAAGCTTCTTTAAATTTTTCTTTAAAATTATCTTCTTTATTCATTTATATCTGAATATTTATCATTGATTCTGGTAAATCTTCCCCAAAGCATCTTTGATAATATTCAGCTATTGTGCTTTTTTCTGAATCATCACATTTATTTAAAAATGTTATTCTAAATGCATATCCATCGTCTTTAAAAATTTCTGAGTTGCCACACCAATTTAAAACGGTTCTTGGGCTCATTACTGTTGATATATCGCCCGAAATAAAACCTTTTCTAGTCAACGATGCAACTTTTATCATATTCGCAACTTTTTCTTTACCCTTTGGATTATTTAATTTTTTATTTTTTGATAAAATAATTTCCATTTCCTTTTCCAAACTTAAATAGTTTAATGAAGTTACTATCTCCCATCTATCTAATTGTGCCTGATTAATTTGTTGTGTTCCCGTATACAAACCCGATGTGTCTCCTAGTCCAATTGTGTTTGCGGTTGCAAATAATCGAAAGTATTTATGTTGTTTTACTACTTTATTTTTGTCAAGGAGTGTGAAAAAACCATCACTTTCTAAAATTCTTTGTAACACAAACATAACATCACTTCTTCCAGCATCGTATTCGTCAAATACTAATGCAACAGAAGATTGAAACGCCCAAGGCAAGATACCTTCTTTAAATTCTGTAACTTGTTTGCCATCTTTTAAAACAATCGAGTCTTTGCCAATTAAATCTATTCTACTTATATGAGAATCAAGGTTTATTCTTACACATGGCCAATTTAATCTTGCTGCAATTTGAGTAATATGAGTGGACTTTCCAGTACCATGATATCCATGAACTAATACTTTTTTGTTATGTAAAAATCCACTTAGGATTGCAAGCGTGGTATCACGGTCAAATTTATAATCTTTATCAATTGCCGGAACAAATTCATTTTTTATAGAAAATGCTTTAACCTCCATATCACTCTCTATTCCAAAAGTTTGCTTAACTGATAAATTTATATCTGGTTCTATATTTAAATTAGTTGTCAATTTTTTCTCTATAAGTGTTTTTGAGTTGAGTATAAGCTAAAGTTATAATTTTTAATTTATCCTCAAATTTTTTATTTCCTGAATTCATATCAGGGTGAAATTTTTTGACAAGTTTTTTGAATTTTTCTTGTACTTTTTCCCATTTTAAACCTACATCCACACCTAAAATACTAAAGGCTTTTATATCATTGTGATTAAATTTAAATTTATTCATATGATTAAATTCATTATTAAATTTCAGTTTATCCATTTCATCTTTTAAAGCATCATTCCATAATATTTTAAAAAAATTATCCGAAGAGCTAAAGCTTTGGGTTGGTTTGTGCCAGATCATATCAGATTTTAAAAAATCCATTATTTGACGGTCATTCATTCCTGAAAAATAATTCCATTTTTTGTTGAATTCTTTTACATGTTCTAAACATAATAGTCTGAAATTCTTACTATTATCTCTTTCTTTAGGAGCTTTGTAATTACCTTCTTCAAAACAATTATTCCAATCACAAATATTTTTCATGTTATATATTACATTAAATTATGGATATAAATCAACTTTCTGAAATAGTAAAAAAAAAAATTTTAGATACCAAATTAATTAAAGATGTAGAATTAGAGGATAAATCATTCCTACATAAAAATCATAAAAATAATAATCCAAATAAATTTCATATTAAACTTAAAATAAAGTCAGAAAAACTTAAGAATATGAGTCGAATTGAGTCTAATAAATTTATATTCAAACTATTAGATAAAGAAATGAAAAACTATATTCATTCTTTGCAAATATTATTTATTTAATTCAGAAATAAGAAATTTCTTTAATGTATTTTGGTCGATTTGATAATTTGTTTTTATTCTTCCAAAATTTTGAATTAAAATAATATTTATATTATTTGAATTATTTTTTTTATCAGATTTCATAAAAGATATAATCTTATCAATATTTTTTGTTTTGAAAAGTTGCTTAAAACTTTTATTCAATGGAATTTTATCTACATGATTTCTAATTAAATTATAAGATTTATTTTTCAGAAGTTTACATTGATTACTAAACTCTATAGCATTTTTAATTCCAATTATAACAGCCTCACCATGATTCAGTTTATTTGAAAAACCCAAATAAGACTCATATGCATGAGCAAATGTATGACCTAAATTAAGAACTTTTCTCAAATTTTCTTCCATTTCATCTTTTTGAACAATTTTTTTTTTTAAGTTGCAGCTATTTAGAATTGCATTTCCTATAAATGGTTGTTTTAAATTAATTATGTCATTGAAATTTTTGTTCAAGTATTTAAATTTCTTATAACTTTCCAATAAACTGTTTTTAAGTATTTCCGCGTAACCACAAATTACTTCTCTTGAATTTAAAGATTTAAGGACATCTATATCTGAAACAACTAGATCAGGTTGATAAAAACTTCCTACAAGATTTTTACCATAAGAATTGTTTATGCCAGTTTTGCCGCCAATTGATGAATCTACTTGAGAAAGCAAAGTTGTTGGAATATTAATAAATTTAATTCCTCTTTTATAACTACTTGCACAATATCCAACTACATCCCCAGTAATACCTCCTCCAAAAGCAATCAGACAGTCATCTCTATTAAATCTATTTTTGAATAAAATATTTTGTATTAAATCTACGTTTCTTTGATTTTTATTTCGTTCATTAGCATTAAAAATATATGTTTTTTTTACACCAGATTTTAGATTTTTAATTAGTTTTGATTTAAATTTTGATGGAATATTTTTGTCAATAACAATCAAAATTTTAGAAAATGATAATTGTTGAGATGATAAAATTTTGTTTATTTTAGCAATTAATTTGGAACCTATAAATATAGAATATTTTTTTGTTTTTGTACTAATCTGTATTTTATGAGTTTTCATAAAGATTTATAATTTTTTCTACAATTTGCTTCTTATTTAATTTATCACAATTAATTTTGTAGTCAGATAAATTATACATCGTCGATCTTTTAATTATTAACGTCTGTAATTCTAAGTTATCCATTTTCATTGCCAAAGGTCTTTTATTGCTATTTTTAACTCTACTTATTAATGTTTCATTTTTCCAATCAAGCCATACAGAAATACATTTTTTTAGAGTATATTTTCTAATTGTTGGATTGATATAACCACCTCCACCTAGAGCTATGACTTTATTATTTAATTTTAAAGATTTTAAAGAAATGACTTCTTCAATATTTCTAAAGTATTTTTCACCATTTTTTTTAAAAATTTCAGAAATAGTTTTTTTTTCTATTTCTTCAATTTTACTGTCAGTATCAATAAATTCAAATTCTAGTTTTTTTGATAATATTTTGCCAATTGAGGATTTTCCCGATCCCATCATGCCTATCAAAACTAAATTTTTATTTAATTTCATGAGTTTCTATATTGAAATAACACAAATTTGTCGTATTTTTGAAATTACTTAAAATATATGCAATTTACAAAAAAAACAAGTACAGGAAAACTTACTGCAATAGGTAAATTTTTAATAAAAGTTATTTTAGTAGTTTTTGTTCTTTTTATAGGAATAATCTTGATTTCTAAAATTGACTTTCCTGCTCCAAATAAAAAAATTGAAAAAATTATACCTAATGAAAACTTTAAAACCATTAAGTAAATTTTTTATAATTTTATTTTTATGCAGTTTTTTTGTTAATACAGCAATTTCAAATGAACCAGTTGATATTTGGAATATTGAAAAAAAAGCAAATGTTATAGAGGAAAAATTAATAGAAAATAAAAAAAACATTAACAATGAAACCATCCAAGAGATAAAAATTGAAGATCAAAATAATAATATAATTGTTAATAATTCATTGGGTATAAATGAAATTAAATTAGCCGGTTTGTACGATCCTGCTGAAAATGGATTATCCATTGATATGTGGACTAATAGTAATGGAAAAGAGATAAAATATATTTTAGAAAAATTAAGTTCAAAAAAATTATCAAACATTTCAAAAAAAATATTAGATGTTGCTTTGCTTACAAACTCATATTTGCCTTCAAATAACATTTCTAGTGAAGAATTTTTAGAGTTTAAGTTTCAGTATTTAATAAAAAAAAAAGATTTTAAGTTAATAAAAAATTTTTTAATTAAAAATCCTTCAATAAAAGATAATGATAAACTAGTACGTTATTACGTTGATTATTATTTATCAAATTCTCAATTAGACAAATCATGTGAAATTTTTGAATATGTTAAGTTAGTTACAAGTGACTATTTAAATAATTTTAAAATTTATTGCCTGATAGATAAAAATAAAAAAGAAGAGGCCCAACTTTTATTTGATCTTAAATTTGAATTTGGAAAATTAGATGAATTTTTTGTAAAGAAATTTAATATTTTAATGGGATATGAAAAAAAAGATGAATTAATTTCTGATAAAAATATATTAAATTTTCATTTATCACATAAAACAAATGAGAATTTTTTATATGAACCAATAATTGAAACGCCGAAATATATATGGAAATATTTATCAACTTCCAATTTATTAATAGATTCTGATTTAATAAATATAGAAAATTCTGATCAGGTTAAATTAATAGAGTCAGCCACAAACGAAGGAATTTATGAAGAACAAGAATTATTTGATTTATATAAAAGATTTCAATTTGATATTAATCAATTAATTAACGTAAACGATGCATATAAGCTTCTTCCAGATTATCAGGGAAGAGCTCTTCTTTATCAAAGATTATTATTAACATCCGATAGTTTTCTTAGGCTTGATTTATCTTCCATGTTAAATAAATCTTTTGATGAATCTAATTTATCAAACGTATTTGATGAAGAATTATCAAAAATATTGAAGACAATAAATGAAGATCAAATTCCATCAAATTTTACAACATTTTATCAGCAGAATATAGAAACTGGGGAAGAAAAAGAATTAAGAATAAAATTTAACAATAAAATTTTTCATCAATCTAAGTTATTGAATTATTTCTTAAACAAAACAAGTCTTCCAAAAGTAGAAAAAGAAACTAATAATCTATTAAAAAAAATAAAAAAGAATAAAAAATATTTTTTTTCAACAAAAGATATAATGATGATTGAATCTTTAAAATCTGATGGTGTTCAAATTCTAAAAAAATATGATAAATTATATAAACATAAACTAAATGTTCCTGTTGAAATTAATTCTATGATAGTAAACGGAGAAACTGGCTTGGTACTACTTAAAATAGCTCATGTAATAGGAGAAGATGAATTAAAGGAAATCGATTTAGAATCTATCAGTTTTATAGTTGGAATTTTGAATGAATTGAATACGATTAATTTAAGAAATGAAATTTTATTAAAAGTTCTTCCTTTAAAAGTTTAAATAATATTATAAAATTCATTATGGCAATTAGGACGATCATTACAGAACCAAATAAAATTTTGAGACAAAAATCTTTACCAGTTAATAATGTAAACAAAGAGGAACAACGATTAATGGATGATATGCTAGAAACAATGTATAACGCAAAAGGAATTGGTCTTGCGGCAATTCAAATAGGAATTCCAAAAAGAATAATAGTAATGGATATTTCAAAAAATGATGAAAAAAATAATCCAATGTATTTTGTTAATCCTTTAATAAAAAATAAAATTCCAGAAACTTCTACTTATGAAGAAGGCTGTTTGTCTGTTCCCAATTTTTTTGCAGAAATGGATAGGTCAAAAAAATGTGATGTTGAATATCAAGATTATAGTGGTAATAAAAAAATATTAAAAGCCGAAGGGTTATTGGCAACCTGCATTCAACATGAAGTGGATCATTTAGAAGGAATTTTATTTATTGATTATTTGTCAAAATTAAAAAAAACAATGATTATTAAAAAATTATCAAAACAAAAAAATAGACCAGATAGAATTATTGTTTAGCAATGTATAAAAAAATTGTTTTTATGGGGACCTCATATTTTGCGGTTCCTATTCTCAAATCATTGTATCAAAATGGATATCCAATCTCTGTTGTTTATACTCAACCACCTAAAAAATCTAACAGAGGTCAAAAATTAAATAAATCGCCAATAAATTTATTTTCTGAAAACATAAGCTTAGACGTAAGAACTCCCCAGACATTAAAGAATAATAATGAGGAAGAATTATATTTAAGAGAATTACAAACGGATTTAATTGTAGTAGTTTCATACGGTCAGATTATTCCTAAAAATCTATTAAGCATTCCTAAGAATGGATTTTTAAATGTTCACGCTTCTCTATTACCAAGATGGAGAGGGGCTGCTCCTATACAAAGATCAATAATGAATTTAGATAAAGAAACAGGAATTAGTATAATGAAAATAAATGAAAATTTAGACGAAGGTCCAGTTTGCAATCAATATTCAATAAAAATTTCAGAAAAAATGAATGCAGAAGAATTATCTGAAAAATTATCACAACTAGCCTCGGAGAAAATTTTAGATATTTTAGATAATATTTATGATGGTAATATAAAATTTATAGATCAAGAACATTCAAAAGCAACCTATGCAAAAAAAATTCAAAAAGTTGAAGGAAAAATTAATTGGAATGAAAATGCAGATAAAATAATTGGAAAAATAAATGGGCTTTATCCTTATCCGGGAGCTTTCTTTTCATATAATGGAAAAAGATATAAAATATTAAAAGCAGAAAAATCTCACTCAAAAGGGAAAGCCGGAAATATAATAAGTGAAGATTTTGAAATATGTTGCGGGGAAGGATCTATAAAAGTATTAACTATTCAGCGAGAAGGTAAAAGAGTTCAACAAATAAACGAATTTTTACTTGGTACCCAAATAAAAAAAGGCGCCAATATTGTCTAATGTATAGATATCAAATTTTAATTGAATATGTTGGAACTTCATTTGTGGGTTGGCAAATTCAAAAAAAAGGAAATTCTATTCAAAAAACAGTTCAATCAGCTTTATCAAAATTATTGAGACAAAAAATTATCTTATATGGATCTGGCAGAACTGATGCTGGAGTCCATGCATTGGAACAATCAGCTCATTTTGATGTGAAAAATAAAATTCAAAATATTGAAAAAATAATCAAATCACTAAATTTTTTTTTAAATAAAAAAATGATCTCAATAATTAACATTAAAAAGAAAAAAATTAATTTTCATGCAAGACACTCAGCTAAAGAAAGAATATACATATATTTAATTCAAAATAGACTCTCACCTTCGACTGTAAATAAAGATAGAGAATGGCACATTAGAAAAAAATTAGATATAACTTTAATTAAAAAAGGATCTAAAAAATTAATTGGAAAACATGATTTTTCCACATTTAGAGCTTCTAATTGTAGTGCAAAAAGTCCAGTAAGAACAATAAATGAAATTATAGTAAGTAAGTCAAAAAATCGTATTAAATTAAAATTTAAATCAAAATCTTTTTTAAAAAATCAAGTTAGATCAATGGTTGGTTGTTTAAAATATCTTGGAGAAAAGAAATGGAATTTAAAAAAATTTCAGAATATTATTATTATGAAAGATAGAAAAAAAGTTGCACCACCAGCGCCAGCATGTGGATTATATCTTGAAAAAATTATCTACTAATTCTTAAGTTTTTTTTGAATTTTTTATTAATTCGCCAACGGCTTTCTGTTCTAACGATATAACCACAACAATTTTTAGACTTACATTTGCAAGGAAATTGTTTGTAATCTGAATCATAACCAAAACCATAATCACAAGTTAATTCTTCATCTTTTTTAATGTCTTTAATTGAATTTATCCAAAGTTTTAAGCCTTTTCCCTCGTATTCACAGTTATTTGAACAAGAATGATTGATCAAACGAGCTGTATTCCATGAAACATCACCATCTAGATCATATCTACTATTTAAATTAAATAAATAAATTGGTTTTGCATTATCAAACTTATCAGAATTTTCAGTTTGTTTTTTTGTAATAATGTTTCCAACATAATCTATAATTCTGGTACCTGCTTTAATATTTTTGGCAGCGTAAAGTCCGTTTCCTTTTCTATCAATATTAGATTTATTAATTCTATATAGTTTCATATGCATTTCTTTAATGAAAAATTTTTTTATTTCAATTAAATTCTAGTAGTGCATTAACGTGTTCGTTTGCACTTTCAGCTAGTGCGTTTAGATCATAACCACCTTCTAGTATTGAAACAACTTTACCCTTGCTAAATTGTTGAGTGGATAGAATAGTTCTTTTAGTTATCTCATAAAAATCCTGAGAATTTAAATGTAATTGAGCCAATGGATCGTTTTTGTGAGCATCAAAACCTGCAGAAAACATCATAAATTGAGGTTTAAATTCTATTAGTTTTTTAATCACAAAATTGTATGCATTCAAATATTCTTCTGAGTTAGTGCCAGCAGGCAAAGGAATATTTAAAATATTATTATATTTCCCTTTTTCATTTTCACTGCCAGTTCCTGGATAATATGGGTATTGGTGTGTTGATATGTATAAAACTTTCTCATTTTCATAAAAAATATCTTGAGTCCCATTGCCATGATGAACATCAAAATCGATAATTGCGATTTTGCTATACTCATATTTATTAATTAAATATTTAGCTCCAACCGCAATATTATTGTAAATGCAAAAACCCATAGCTTTGTTTTTTTCAGCATGATGTCCGGGCGGTCTTACAGCACAAAAAGCGTTATTAAATTTTTTATTTTCTATGCTGTCTATTGCAGAAATAATAGAACCAACTGCATCCAAGGTTGCTTGTTTACTGCCTGGTGAAATAATTGTGTCACCGTCAAGAAAGCTCAACCCATGTTCAGGAAATGATTTTTTAACTCCAGATACATAATTAGAAGAATGAGTCAAGCTTAGCAAGGATTCATCAAATTTTTTACTTTTATCCCAAATTAAATTTTTATTTTTTTTTAAATAATTGATAACTGAGGTTACTCGATCTGGTTTTTCAGGATGACCATTTCCCGTTAAATGATCTATAGAAGTATCAGAAGTAATAATTCCTGTGCTCATGCAAAGTAATTATCCAAAATACTATAATATATTTTAGACAATTTTTTCATATCAGAAACTGAAGTTCTTTCATCAACCATATGTATGGTGTTATTTCTTAAACCCAATTCTAATCTTGGAATTGAGCCAAGGAACCTTGAGTCACTAGTACCTCCTCGACAATTCAATTTAGCAGATGTATTAGTGATTTTTTTAATTACTTTTTTAACCATATAAATTTCTTTATTTGGTTTTGTATAAAAAGCTTCCCCCGAAACTCTGTAATCAATTTTAAATTTACATTTATCCTTTTTAACTACAGTGGAAATTATTCTGTTTAATTTTTTTTTCAGAGAAGAAGATTTATGTTTTAAGTTAAACCTTACATTAAAATAAGCTTCGGCTGATTGTGGCACTACATTTTCTGACAAATTATCTACATTCATTTTAGATATTTCTAAATGAGAAGGAGGCATATATTTTGTTCCCGAATCTAATCTTGTATTTTTCAATTTAGCAATTATTCTTGCTAATGTTGTGCAAGGATTTATATAAGATCCATGGAACGCAGTATGGCCACTTTTTCCAATCACTGTAAGTATTGCATTCATAGAGCCTCTTCTTCCAATTCTAATCTCATCACCTATTTTTTTATTTGATGACGGCTCTCCAACAATTATAAAATCTATTTTTTCTTTTCTTTTTCTTAAATAATTTATTACCGTAGGTGTGCCATAGCCCGTAGTTTCCTCATCTGCTGCTATAATTATTGAAATAGAACCTTTAAAATTATCACTTTTAATAAATTTTCTTACTGCACTTATCCAACATGCTATACCACCTTTCATATCTTGAGCGCCTCTTCCATATAGATAACCTTTTTTAATAACACTTTTAAAAGGAGAGAAACTCCAATTTTCCAGATTCAAAACGACATCAGTATGACCTAGAAAACTTATATGAGGTCTAGAATTTCCAAATTTTGCAAAAAGATTTAAAGCAGGTTTAGAGTTTAAACCTTTTGATTTGATAATTTTACATTTAAATCCCATAGAAGATAGTTTTTTAGATAAAAACTTCATAATACCTCTGTCTTCTGTCATAATTGTAGGAAACCTAATTAGCTCTTTAGCTAATTTTATTTCATCAAAATTTTTCATTGATTTATTCTCTTAATAAATCGTTAATTGATGTTTTAGATCTTGTTTTTTCATCAACTTGTTTAATAATTACAGCACATGATAATGATGGCGCAGAGGGATTATTTTTATCAGGTAAAGAACCTGGAACTACTACTGAATAAGGAGGTATTTTTCCATAAGTTATTTCTCCATTTTTTCTATTAACAATCTTTGTTGATTGTCCAATATACATTCCCATACTTAATACAGAGCCTTCTTCAACTATAACTCCTTCTACCACTTCGGACATTGCCCCAAGAAATACATTATCTTCTATAATTGTTGGAAGTGCTTGAGCAGGCTCTAAAACTCCACCAACTCCTGTGCCGGCTGATATATGACAGTTTTTACCAATTTGACAACAGCTCCCAGCTCTTGCAAAAGTATCAATCATAGTACCTTCGTCAATATATGCGCCAATGTTTACATAACATGGCATTAAGACAACATTTTTTCCAACGAACGAACCTTTTCTTACTGGTGAATTAGGAACCATTCTAAACCCTGCTCTCTCATGATCTTCTTTAGTCCACCCTGCCGTTTTGCCTTTTAACAAATGAGCTTTGTCATACCAACTGCTGTAAGGACCACTTAAATTTTCCATAGGATATATTCTAAAACTAAGAATTATGGCTTTTTTAATATGTTGATGAGTAATCCATTCGCCATTTATTTTTTCAGCAACTCTTACTTTGCCATTGTCCAAATCATCAATAGTTTGATTAATTATATCTTTTAAGTTTTTATCTGAATTTTGATTTACTTGGTCTTTATTTTCCCAAGCATCATTAATAATTTTTTCAATATCACTCATAATATTATGCCTCTTTTAATAGCCTTATTTTTTTTAAAAATAAAGCAAGATTATCAATTTTATAATCAATCACATTTTTATGTTTATCTATATTATTAATAGGTTCTTCATTGATAAACCAAACTTTTATCATGTCTTTTGCAATATCAGAGGAGAGATTTTTGGCAATATCTTCTATATAAACAGTTTCTTCATTAGTTGGAATTTGAAACTTATCACACATTAATTTAAGCGATTCAGAATTAGGCTTTGGTTTAAAATCAAAATCTACAATGTCCATAATTTTTCCTTCAAACAAATCATCAATTCCTATTTTTTTCATGCAATTAACTGCATGCTCCTTACTACCATTCGTTGCACAATATATTTTTACATCTAATTTTATTAGTTCTTCTCTAAGTTCTGTATCCTTTTCAAGACAGTCGTAGTTGATATTGTGGACGTACTTAAGAAATTCATGAGGGTCTATCAATTTTGGGTAATTCTTCATTAACCCATTTAAGGAAGTATCATACTTATAAAAATATTCCTGCTGAATTTCTTTTGCTTTAGTTTTTTCAATACCAAGTTTAAGAGAGATAAAATCAGTCATTCTGGAACTAACTTGTCCAAATAAAGTCTTCAAATACCTAGGATTGTAGCAACAACCATCCATATCCGCGATAATGTATTTTATATTTTTGAGATTCATTACTTCCTAATGAGAGTTCCTGAGCCTTTATCAGAAAATAATTCAAATAAGATTGAATGAGGTTTTCTTCCATCAACAATCACAACACCTGTCACACCATTCTCTACAGCGTCTATACATGTATTAATTTTTGGTATCATTCCACCAGAAATGGTTTTTTCTTCAAGCATTTTTTTTGCAACTTCTGAATTTATTTCTAAAATTAATTTCTTATTTTTATCAAGTAAACCCTCTACGTCTGTCATTAACAATAATCTTCTAGAATTTAGACTTTTTGCAACTGACCCTGCCGCTACATCAGCATTTATATTATAAATATTTCCATCATCTCCAGTTCCCATTGGCATTATAATTGGAACTATTTTTTCTTTAATTATATTTAAAAGTAAATCTTTATTTATTTCTTTTGGTGTACCAACAAATCCAAGCTCTTTTTTTTCCGGAGCAATTTTAATTATATTGCCACTTTTGGGAGTTACCGATTGTGCATTTGCTTGACTATTATTTATATTTTTTAATATTTCAAAATTTAATTCTAATAAAGCTTCTTCAACAATTTTTATCGTTCTTTCATCAGTAACTCTTAACCCATTTATAAACCTTGTCTCTATGTTTTGTTTTTCAAGTTTTTTTTTAATATTTTTGCCACCACCATGAATAACTATTGATGATAATCCTAATTTATTGACTATAGAGATATCCTCAATAAATTGATTGAATAAATTTTCATCAATCAAAACACTTCCTCCACATTTTATTACTATGATTTCGTTAGAATACTTTTTAATATATTTTTCTACTTCTTCTATAGATGGACCTTCTTTAGGTAAAATCTTTTCAATATTCATTGATTATACGGTTTTAACTGTTGTTCTTTTCATTATTACGTACTGTTGTGCCATAGTAAGTACGTTGTTAATTGTCCAGTAGATTACCAAACCCGATGGAAATGGTGCTAGAATTACTGTCAAAAAAAGAGGAAAAAACATAAATATTTTTGCCTGTACCGGATCAGGTGGTGCTGGATTTAGTTTTTGTTGAAGGAACATAGTAACACCCATTAATACTGGCCATGCACCAATTAATAAAAACGATGGAGGGTCCCAAGGTATAAGTCCAAATAAATTGAAAATTGAAGTTGGGTCTCTTTCGCTTAAATCTTTGATCCAACCAAAGAAAGGCTGATGTCTCATTTCAATTGTTACAAATAGCATTTTATAAATTGCAAAGAAGAAGGGTATTTGAATAAAAATAGGTAAACAACCACTTACTGGGTTAACTTTTTCTTTCTTATAAAGAGCCATCATTTCCTGTTGGAGTTTCATCTTATCTTCTTTGTGAAGCTCTTTTAATCTTGCCATCTCAGGCTGCAAGACTTTCATTTTAGCCATGGATCTAAATGAGTAGTTGGCAAGAGGAAAGAAGATTAGTCTTATACAGAATGTGATTAATATTATTGATATTCCAAAGTTTCCTGTAAGTTTAAAGAAATAATCAGTTACAAAGAATAATGGTTTTACTATAAAATAAAACCAACCCCAATCGATTGCTAAATCGTATTTATTAATATTTAGACTTTCTGCATAACCGTCAATAATCTCTACTTCTTTTGCGGCTATTATAATTTTAATATTATTTGATTTAGTTTCATTGGCACCAACTTCAGTTGCATTTGTTTCGATAAAATTAGCCTTAAATTTATTTTTATAATCAAATTCAGCTCTGAATTTCTTTTCTTCTTCTGGTATTAAACTTGTTATCCAATATTTGTCGGTAATACCCAACCAACCTGCTTCCGCATTAACTGAATATTTTTTTTCTTCGATATCGTCGTAGTCTTCTTCAATAAGTTGATCATCAAAAACACCCAACAAACCTTCATGAAGAATATAAAAATTAGTTACTTCTGGCGCTTCATTTCTTATAATCTGACCATAGGTATAAAAATTGTAGGTTTTGTCAGAGTTATTTATTATAGTTTGATTAATTGTAAATAAATATTGATTATCAATACTTATTTTTTTTTCGAATTTAATACTATCATCATTAGTCCAAACTAATTTAACCGGTGAATTAGGGGTAAGTTTATTATTCCCTTCAATTTTCCATATAGTTTTTGAATTTGGAATTTCTATATTTTTATTTGCTGTTACCCAGCCAGTCTCTACGAAATATCCATTTTGAACTTTTTTAGGATTTAATAGGACGATATTATCTTTTCCATTTAATGTTTTGGTGTATTTTTTAAATGTTAAATCATCTATCGAACTTCCTGTTAAAGAAATTGATCCTTTGATACTATCATTTTCAAATAATATTCTATTTCCTTCATTTATTGCATCTGTTCTGGAAATTTTAGAAACTGGCTCGTTTTGTTCAAGACTAGGAGCGTCAGTACTTTCGCTAGTTATATTTTTTTCTGGTTGAATTTGCTTTCTGTCTTGTGGAGAGGGTGCAAAAAATAAACTATAGAGAATTATTACTGCTGCACTTAAAGATATTGCTGCGATGATATTTTTTGTATCCATTTTTATTTACTCTTCTTTTTTACGGGATCGAAACCTTCGCCACTCCCTAAAAATTTAATTGGGTGACAAGATAAAATTCTTTTTGTTCCTTTAATTGTTCCTTTAAAAACACCTTCTTCATTTAAACTGTCTATAAAATATTCAGAACAAGTTGGTAAATATCTACAATTATTACCGAGATAAGGTGATATATATAGTTTATATAATTTAATAATTTTAATTAATATGTACTTAATTGATTTCATTATTTTATCTTTTCAAAATCAGTAAATAAAGTTTGTTTAATATTCTCATATGGTTCATTCAAGACCGATATCTTTGCAATTAACAAATAGCAATATTTTAAATTAAGATCTATTTTTTTTGCAACATCATTCATTATATTTCTAAGTCTTCTTTTTATTTTATTTCTTTTTACTGCGTTACCAATTTTTTTTTTGGTTACAATAGAAATGTTTAATTTTTTACTATCTTTATTAGATAACTTTTTAAAGAAAATTGTTAAATATTTATTGGATATTTTTTTTCCACTAAGTATTGATTTAAAATCTTCATTTTTTGAAAGAGTAACTATTTTGCTCTTCATTAAGCATTCGTTAGTTTTTTTCTACCTCTAGCTCTTCTTCTTTTTAAGATGGCTCTTCCACCTTTAGTTTTCATTTTTACCCGAAAACCTACAGATTTTTTTCGGACCCGATTTGAAGGCTGATAAGTTCGTTTCATAGTTAAATATATTATTGTAAAATTTAGGTAGTTATAGAAATATATATATATAAGTAAAGCGATTTTTAATAAGTTAAATATCTATGAAAAAAGAAAAAAAGTTAAAATTTTTTTTAGGGTCGACTTATGTTCTTATAATTTTAAGTTTTTTATGGGTATTTTTTGATAATTTTTCCCTAAGTGAGATAAGCAGTTATGAATTTATAAAAAGTAATAATGACTACTTTAATCAACTTAAAAATAAAAACTTTTTTCTAATAAGTTTAGTTTTTTTTATTTTTACAATAATTTGGGTTTTCCTTCTAGGATTTGGGTCTCCAATATTACTTTTATCAGGTTTTATTTTTGGAAAATGGATGGGAACGACTTATGCAGTTCTAAGCTTATCCATTGGAGCTACTTTACTTTATATTTTTGCAAACTATTTTCTTAAAGACTTGGTAGAAGAAAAGTTTTCTAAAAGATTTTCTAATTTAAATGAAAAGTTTAAAAAAAATGAATTTATGTTCTTTTTAATTTATAGGTTTGTCGGAGGAATACCTTTTTTTATTTCAAATATTTTGCCAACTATTTTTAATGTAAAGTTAAAAAATTTTTTCTTTGGATCCATAATTGGATTGTCGCCCCAGATATTTGTTGGCGTTTCCCTTGGTGCTGGTTTAAATGAAATAATACAAAAAAATATTGAGGCACCATCTTTAATAGAAATATTGCTCTCTCCCGAAATTTATATTCCAATTATTGCTTTTATAATTTTATTAATAGCTGGAATATTTATTAAAAATATATTTTATAAAAATTAGTGGTGCCCCCGAGGAGATTCGAACTCCTGACTGACCCTTACCAAGGGCCTGTTTTAACCAGGCTAAAACTACAGGGGCTTAATAAAAAAATAATTAGTGTATAAGATTGTTTTGGTCATATAAAAGACTTAATTTTTTTTAAAAATCGGTTATATCTAATTATAAGGAAATGTTATGGGCATACATTACACATTTGGTGCGAACAAAGGATCAAGGCTTATGGAAAAAAAAGCCAAGAGAGAAAAAAAACTTGCTGAAAAAAGAGCCAAGAAACAAGCTAAGTCAGGTCCAACAATAAAAAAAAATGAAGATAACACAATCCCATTAAATGAAACTATAACTTTGGCTCACCTCACGGATCCAGATAATAAGTAATTTATTTAATGTATAAGAAAAGGAGAGCTTCAGAGCTTGATTTAAAAAGCGCTCTACGTAAAAACCTAAAGAAAAGAAAAATTTTTCACAAAAAATATAAAAAAAGAAATGATATTAAACGATAAGCAGATAAAAAAATTAGCAGAAGAAAATGATATGATAAACCCTTTTGTTGATAAATCTATTGCGCAAGGAATTAGCCATGGCTTAAATTCATTTGGATATGATCTTAGATGTAGTGATGAATTTAAAATTTTTACAAATATTAAAGGTGCTACGGCTGACCCAAAAAACTTTAGTGAAGACAACTTTGTTACTGTAAAAGGAGAGCCTTCAATCTTAATTCCACCAAACAGCTTCGCCTTATCATCGTCGCATGAATTCTTCAAAATGCCAAGAAATGTGACTGGCTTAGTTACAGCAAAATCAACATATGCAAGATGTGGTCTAGGAACTCCTCCTACCGTTTTGGAAGCTGGATGGCATGGTAATTTAGTTTTGGAGTTTTCTAATCATACTAGTAATTCAATTAGGCTTTATGCAAATAGTGGTGCCGCTCAAATTTTATTTTTTCAAGGTGAACAACCCGAAACTTCATACGCTGAGCGTAAGGGAAAATATCAAAACCAGGTGGGCATCCAATTAGCCAAAGCAAAATAATCTATGGATAAGTTCTTAATTAAAGGTCCTTGCAAAATCAAGGGGCAGGTTTCCATATCTGGTAGTAAAAATGCAGCCTTACCAATTTTAGCATCAACTATTCTTTTTGATAAGACGGTAATTATAGAAAACCTTCCAAGAGTTAAAGATATAGATACTATGGTAAATTTATTAAAATATCTAGGTTCCAAGATTCAATTTTTAAATAATAAAAAAACAGTAAAAATAACAAAGAATAAAAAACAGAAAATATTTGCACCTTACTCTTTAGTTAAAACTATGAGAGCAGGAATTCTAGTTCTTGGACCAATGATTGCAAAATATCATAAATCAGTAACTTCACTGCCCGGTGGATGTTTAATAGGAGCTAGGCCAGTAAACTATCATTTAAACGCATTAAAAAAATTTGGAATGATATACGAAATTAAAAAAGGATACATACACGCAACTTCAAAAGGCAAACTTAAAGGAACAAATATTAAGTTTTCAAATATCAGTGTTGGAGCAACAGAAAATTCGATTATTGCTGCTTGCCTTGCAAAAGGAAAAACTATTTTAAAAAATTGTGCAATAGAACCAGAAATAAAAAATGATCTTATAAATTTTTTAAACAAGGCAGGCGCAAAAATTAAATGGACTGGAAAAAGAACTTGTCAAATTATAGGAGTAAATTCTCTTAAAGAAACCAAATATTCTGTAATGGGTGATAGAATAGAAACAGGAACTTTTTGTGTGGCAGCAACTCTTGCTAAAGGAGATTTATTAATTAAAAATTTTAATCCAAAATTAATTCAAACAGAATTAAACCTTTTAAAAAAAACTGGAGCTACGATTAAAACGTCTAAAGATGAAATTCATATTAAAGGACCTCAAAAAATAAAAAACATAAGTAATATTGTCACTAAAGAATATCCCAACTCATTAGCAACAGATTTGCAGGCTCAATTTATGGTTTTATTATGTAAAGCTAATGGAAGAAGCACAATAACTGAAAGTATATTTGAAAATAGATTCATGCACGTAGCGGAACTAAAAAGACTGGGTGCAAAAATTATTATTAAAGATAATAAGGCTATTATAGAAGGGAATACAGAATTTTTAGGTGCCGAATTAATGTCTAGTGATTTAAGAGCTTCTGCCGCTTTAGTTCTTGCTGCAATTGTTGCAAAAGGTCAATCGGTGATAAATAGGATTTATCACCTAGATAGAGGATATGAAAAAATAGAAAATAAACTTAGAAAAATTGGAGTAGATATTAAAAGATTGTCTTAATGGATAAAAAGTTTCTTAAAAAAATTATTGCACAATCTCCAGAAGATTTACAAGTAATATCAGCGTGCTGCTCGGAAGCCAAAGTTAATACTTTAGAAATAAAATATCTTCCTTCAAATAAAATATTTTTATTATCAATATTAAGAATTGATAAAGAAAATGAAAATAATAAAAATTTAATAAATAGTATTATTAAATTTGAATTTATTGAATCGTCTAAGTCCAAAAACATCGATCAAAATAATTCTAATTTATTATTAGAATTACTTGCTATAGATATTTTTAAAAGAGACCATAATTTTGAAATTACGCTATTATTTTCAAAAAATAGATTTATAACCCTCACAACTGAAATTATTGAGGTAACTTTAGAAGATCAAAAATTAGAAGATGATAAAAGTAATTAATTGTAAAAATAAAAACTATAAAAATAAATTAAAAATTTTTTTAGAAAAAAGAAGATCTGGAAAAATTGTTGATACTTCAATGGTTTCTAAAATAATAAAAGATATTAAAAAAAATAAACTTAAAGCCTTAATTAAATATGAAAAGAAGTTTAGTAAAAATACAAAAATTAAGCCAACCCAAAGAGAAATAAACCAATCGATTAAAACTTTAGATCCTAAGGTAAAAAAAGCCATAGATTTTGCTTATTCAAGAATATTCAAATTTCATTCTTTGCAAAAAGCAAAAAATATAAAATATGTAGATCAATTTAAAAATAAAATTGAATATAAACATGTTCCAATCCAGAAAATTGGAGTTTATGTGCCTGCAAATTTACCCTCAACATTATTAATGAACGTTATACCCGCAAAAATTGCTGGAGTTAAAAGAATTGTAGTTGCTAACCCGATATTAAATGGACATCTAAATGCAGCTGTAATATATGCTGCAAAAAAATGTAGTGTTGATGAAATTATAACCTGTGGTGGAGCCCAAGCAATTGGAAGCTTGGCTTATATTCAACAAGTAAACAAAATTACAGGGCCAGGTAACGATTATGTTGCAAAAGCTAAACAGTTGGTATTTGGAGACGTTGGAATTGAAGGTATGATTGCTGGTCCTTCAGAGATTTGTATTGTTGCAGATAATAAAACAGAACTTAATGAAATTACCACTTCAATATTAGGACAGTCAGAACATGGTAAAAATTCGCAAAGTATACTAGTTACAAAATATAAGGATTTAATTAAAAAAGTTCAAAAAGATCTTAATATCAATTTAAAAAAATTATCTAGAAAAAAAATTGTTTCAAAAAGTTTAAAAAATCATGGTCTTATCGTTCTTTGTCAAAATGATAATCAAATAATAGATGCTGTTAATGAGATTGCACCCGAGCATCTAGAGTTAAATATCTCTAATTATAAAAAATATATTAGCAAAATTTATAATGCTGGCAGCATTTGTATTGGTAAATTCAGCCCTATGGCAGTTACTGATTACAATGCAGGTAGCAACCATACTTTGCCAACATTAGGATCGGCAAAATTTTCCTCAGGACTAAACTTGAGCGAATTTTATAAAAAAATTAGCTATATAACTCTTTCAAAAAAAGGAGTTGAAAAAATTGGTGAAAGTGCGATACATCTTGCAAATTATGAAAGCCTAACGGCTCATATGTTAAGTATAAGATCTAGAATGAGGAGAAAATAAATTTGTCAAAACAAGATGTCTTGCAATTCAAAGGAAAGGTTGTTGAGATTTTAAAAAATGCTCAATTTAGAGTTTTATTGGAAAATGGGCATATTATAACTGCACATACAGCAGGAAAGCTCAGAAAAAACCGTATACGTATTTTAAATTCTGACAATGTTAATGTGGAAGTTACACCTTATGATTTGACAAAGGGTAGAATTATTTTTAGATTTTAAAAAAAAGGGCCTTTGGTATAGCTGGTGCGTACGTTAGACTGAAAATCTAAAAGACCAAGTTCGATTCTTGGAGGGCCCACCACATCACGAATTGCATAATATTTCATTAATTTATTTAATTTAAAAGATCTTTCTTTGATTTTATGAATATTATTAAGCTTGCAATCAATTTTAAAATCTACTAATTATCCGCTAGCTGAAGTTTAGCTAAGTTTAATACAATAAAGAAAGAGTAAAAATAAGTATGAGTACATTAAAAGGAAAAGTAAAGTGGTTCAACGGTAAGAAGGGCTACGGGTTTATAGAAAGAGAAGACGGAGAAAAAGATTGTTTCGTTCATGCAAGCGCAGTTCGTGAAGCAGGACTTCGTTTTTTGAATGAGAACGACGCTGTAGAATTTGAGATACAAGATGGTGATAAGGGACCGTCAGCGGTCAACCTTAAAAAGACAAGTTCTTAAAATTTATTTCATTTAAAATATTTGTATAGGGATAAGGTAGTTTAAAAGTTATATTTATTCCTATACAATTCATTCTTGCATTTTAATTTTAAGGTGCTATTTAACCCCCAATGATTAAAAAAAATAGAATATTCAGAACTGTACACAGACATCATAATTTTCATGCTGGCTGCATGCTAGCTATTTAATCATTTTATAAATTTAATTTTATCCACATTTAGTATAAAACAATAAGAGGAGCACGAGTAGCTCAGTTGGTTAGAGCAGCGGTTTGTGGAACCGAAGGTCGGCAGTTCGAATCTGCCCTCGTGTACCAAAAAATGGAAAAACAAAATAAATTAATTCCTAGTCTTGCAAAAGGTTTTAAGGATAGGCGGGGAAAAGAGTTGGCCCTTAAGAAAAAATTAATAAATACTATAGAACAAGTTTTTATTAACTATGGTTTTGAGCCGTTAGAAACCCCGCCTTTTGAAAAAAGCGAAAACATAGGTTCGTTTCTTGCTAACGATGAAACTAATCCTATGAGTGATGTGTTTTTATTTGAAGATGAAAAGGAATCTTTAACATTAAGATATGATTTAAGTGCCCCACTAAGCAGATTTGTTGCTCAAAATTTTAGGGATCTTATATTTCCTTATAAAAGATATGCATATGGAGATGTTTTTAGACAGGAAAAAGCTGATAGTGCTCGTTTCAGATCGTTTACTCAATTTGATGCAGATGTAATTGGTGATGCTAATGAAGCTCAAGTAGATGCTGAAATCTGTAATATCATTGCTGACTCATTTTTAAATTGCGGTCTTAACAAAAAACAATTTACCATAAATATATCTAACAAAAAAATTCTTCAGGGTTTATTAGCCGAACTTAAAGTTGAAGAACAAAAACAATATAGAGTTTTAAAGTCTATAGATAAATTAGACAGAATAGGTCCAAATGGAGTTAGTGAGTTATTAAAAGAAGGAAGAAAAGATAAATCTGGAGCATTTACTAAAGGTTGTGAATTATCTAACGAGCAAGTTTCAGCAATATTGAGTTTCTTGAATTTGAAAAAAATTAAAGAACTAAAAACAAATTTAAAAAATCCTCTTTCTGTCGAAGGTGTTCAAGAATTAGAAGAATTACTCGAGGTAATTTCATATGGTAATAATTTAGAATTAGTTAAAGTTGATGTTACAAAAATTAGAGGCTTAAGCTATTACAGTGGGTTTTTAGTAGAAACTAATCTTAATTTTAAAGCTAAAAATGCAAAAGGAAAAGAAATTGAATTAGGAAGCTGCGCGTCTGGTGGCCGGTATAATAATTTAATAGCAAGATTTAAAGGTGCAGACTACAAAGGAAGCGGAATGTCAATTGGAATTGACCGACTACTTTATGCTTTAAATCAATTAGAAAATGTAAAAGTTGATACAAAACAACCAGTATTAGTTTGTGTATTAGATCAAAAGTATATTCAACAATATTATAATATTTTAAATGAGCTAAGAACAAATGGAATTCAGTCTGAAATATATTTAGATAAAAATAAAAATCTAAAAAAACAACTTCAATATGCTGATCGAAAAAAGGTAAAATTAGCAATAATTTCTGGTGAAAATGAATTTAATGAGAATAAATTAGTTATAAAAAAATTAACTTCTTCAAAAGAAAATGATCAAATTTTTATAAATAGAAACGATCTAATCAATGAAATCAAAAAACTTATCTGAAAATATCCTTAGATTGGTAAAGGCTAAGGGGTTTAAATTTATAGAGTTGGATTCTGTAATTGAAACAAATCATATTGTTGAAAGATCAGGCGAATCTTTCAGAAGATTTATTTTTTCATTTAATGATCAAAATGGTAATGAACTTTGCTTAAGACCCGATCTAACAATTGCATCTTGCCTTAGATATTTAAATGAAAAAGTTAAAGGGACAGCAAAGGTACATTATTATGGCCAAGCCTTTAGGAAGAATTTAAACAAAACTGATCCGATAATAAGAAATCAAATAGGCTTTGAAATTATTGGATCTAAAAATGAAAAAAAAGATGATAAACAAATCGTTGAGACATCTCTTAAATCTTTATCAAAATTTAAATATTCATCGGGCAATTTAGTTATAGGAAATGTTGAAATATTTAAATTGCTATTAAACAAACTTGATATTCCAAAAAGATGGAGACTAAGATTAAAGAGACACTTTTGGAGAGAAAGTTATTTTAATGATTTACTTAAAAGATTAGAGACCAATTCAGATGTAGACCCAACGATTGTTGAAATTGATAAGAAAAAATATCAAAGAATGTTAAAGGATGATCAATCAAGACAAATCGCAGGAAGATCAGTTAATGAAATTTTAGCAAGATTTAGTAATAAAATTAAAGATCCAAGACGTACAAAAAAAGGAAGAAATGTTTCAAAAATTATAAAAGAATTTCTAAAAATAAACTGCCCAATAGATCAAGCTGCAAATAAGTTAAATCTATTTTTTAAAAAAAATAAAATTAATCTAAGAGTTCAAGAAAATTATTTTCCAATTACTAAAAATAAGCTCTCTAAATTAAATATAAAATTTTCCTCATCTTTTGGAAGAGAGCTTGAATATTACACAGGCATGGTTTTTAAGATTGATATTAAATCTAAATCAAAAAAAATTAACATAATCAACGGTGGTAGATACAATAATCTCATAGCTGATCTTGGATCCTCTAAAATAATACCAGCTGTTGGAGCGGCTATTAACTTAAATAATTAGATGATTAAAATAGGAATACCAAGCAAAGGCAGACTTAGAAAAGATACTTTAAAAGTATTTGGTAAGAAAAAACTAAAAATTTTATCTGAAAGAGGCGAAAGAGATTTATTTGGATTTATTAAAAATTATAAAAATATCAAAATAATCTATCTTCATGCAAGAGAGATAGTCGAAAGACTTGGTGATGGATCATTAGATATTGGATTTTCCGGATATGATTTACTTAAAGAAAGTGAAATTAATATTCAAAAGAAAATAATTGTTAAGAAAAGATTTAATTTTGGCAATGCAACATTAGTGATTGCTATTCCCAATGAATGGATTGATGTTCAAACAATAGCTGACCTTGAGGAAATAGCTTTTGAATTTAAGGATAAAAAGAAGAGCAGGTTAAGAGTTGCAACCAAATATCCTAATTTAACAAGAGAATTTTTATTTTCCAAAGGAGTTACTCAATTTAAATTAGTTAAAAGTCTTGGTGCTACAGAGATTTATCCTTTCACAGGATCATCAGAGATTATTACCGATATCACTTCAACCGGAGAAACATTAAAGGCAAATAATTTAAGAGTTTTAAAAGATGGCGAAATACTTAAATCACAAGCATGTTTAATGATTTCTAAAAAAAGTCAAAAAATAAAAGGTTTAAAAAGGATTTTAAGTATACTTTCTAAGTAAATTACCAAAAGTTGATTTCTGGTTAATCACGTATATCCTACGAATCATGGACAGTTTATTAATAATATTAGTTGGTGTTTTAATATTAATTAGCTTAGTTATTTTATATTTCCAGCTTAAGGCTAAACCTAAGCAAGAAGAAAACCCTACCGAAAAAATTCAAGAAGAAATAAATTCGTTGAGAAACTCATTAAATGAGTCTTTTGGCTCTATGTCCAAAGACATGGCAAAAGATTTTACTGCTTCATTTGGATCAATGACTAAAGAAATAGCAAAAGATATGACGGGAGCATTAACTAAAGTGGATGAAAAAGTTGCCGCTTTTAATACCCAGGTAGAGAATTTAAATAAAAGCCAAGAAGGCATAACCAAAGTTTTAGCAGGAGTTAAAAAATATGGAACTCTTGCTGAATTTTCATTAGATGCTTTAATAAAAGATTTATTACCTGTCTCTCAATACCTGACTAATGTTAAGATGAAAGAGGATACAGGTGAAAATGTTGAATTTGCCATAAAACTCCAAGGAGATGTTTTAGTTCCAGTAGATAGTCACTTTCCTGTAGAAAAATTCAAAGCTATCGATGATGCCTATCAAGCAGATGATAAAAAAGCAGCAGCAGAAGCTAGAACAAAATTAGCAAGAGCATTTAGAGACAAAGCTAAGAGCGTGAATGAGAAATATATAGTTCCTCCAAAAAGTACAGATTTTGCAATAGTTTATGCCCCAACTGAAAGTTTATTCTCAGAATTAACTTCATATCAAGATCCAACAACAAAAGAATTATTGACCCAGGAATTAATGCAAAAATATAAAGTTGTTATCTTAGGACCTAATACTCTTTCAGCTTACTTGCAATCTTTGCATATGGGTTTTCAAACATTAAAAGTTCAAAAACATGCAACTGAGATTTATGATCATTTAAAAACAATTAGTACTAGATTTTCAAAACATTTTGAGGGCGTTATTCTTCTTAGAAAAAAATTAGAAGAAGCCATGAGTGTTGTTGATAAGTTTGGTACAGATGCAAGATCAATTACAAGAACCTTAGAAAACATAAAAGATCCCGGTCAAATTGAAATAGCAGCTAAAGATGAGAATGTAGAAAAATTTGAAGATCACTCAAAACAGTTTAAAAATTAATTTCATTTTCAATTTAAATACACTTATAAGAGATTCTATGAAGTGGAATAATAAATTTAATTATCCAAAATCATCAAGATCTATTGAAGATGGAATGCGAAAGTATTTATTTGGAAAAGAGAAATTGCCAAGTGTTACTTCTATTTTACAAGCTACTAAATCAGAAGAAGATAAAGCATCTCTAGAATTGTGGAAACAGAGAGTGGGACATGTAGAAGCTAATAAAATTAAAAATGAAGCTTCAAGTAGAGGCACTTCTATGCATTCTTATATTGAAGATTTTTTAAGAGGAAGAATTAATGAAAGTTTTTTTGAAAGCAATGAACGGTATAAAAATATGGCAAAAGAAATAATAGAAAAAGGAATTAAAGGAAAGTTAGAAGAGATTTATGGAATGGAGACAACTTTGCATTATCCAGAGAAATATGCCGGTACAGCCGATCTAGTTGGGATTTACCAAGGACAAGAAGCTATTATAGATTTTAAACAAGCAAATAAACCAAAAAAGGTAGATTATATACAAGATTATTTTCTTCAACTTGGAGCTTATACCCTAGCTCACAATGTTGTTTATAAATCAAATATTACTTCAGGAGTGATTTTATTGTGTACTGTGGATAATTTATTTCAAGATTTTAAAATTGAAGGTGCAGAATTAGAAATGTATCAAAATTTATTTTTAGGAAGAGTAAAAAAATTTATTGAGATGAATAATATATCTTGACTTTTGTTTGCCAGTTCTTACAAGAGATATTACTAACTAGAAGCTACTTGTTTAGATGCAAATGGTTTAGTTCTAAAAAAACTACACAAATTCCCATTAAAACAAAGCTTTTTAAAGGATAATGAAATTATGAATTTAGTTATATGGGATATTGAGTCATCAAGTGCTAGTACTGATTTTGGGATCATAATTGAAATTGGAGGCATATTAGTTGACGAAAACTTTAATGAAAAAGATAGATTTAACCTAAGATGTAGATTGCCAGAGGGAGAAATTCCTCAAGCAATGGCTCTTATAATTAACAAAACAAGCGTTAAACAACTAACTCAAGTTAATTTAAGTCATTACCAAATGCTTGGTGAAGTTGAAAAAATATTCAAAAAATGGAGTCCAGCAATATTCCTGGGATGGTCAAATATTGGGTTTGATGACGAGATGATTAGGAAAGAATTTTTTAAAAACATTAGATATCCTTATATTACTAACGCTTCTCCAAACAAGAGGCATGACGGTATTAATATAGCAAGAGCCGCATATGCAATTGATCCAAATATATTACAGACAGAAATTAATCAAAAAAATAATCCAGTATTTAAACTTGAATCTTTAAGCAGAATGAATGGATTTGATTCTAGCGATGCTCACTCAGCCTTTTTTGATGCAACGCTTACTATGAAAATACTGAAATTGATAAAGAAAAAACAGCCTCAAACTTGGGATACTTTTTTAAAAACATCTAATAAATCAGATACCGAAACTATCTTTAAAAAAGAAAATATTATTACTTTAAATGAATATTTTTATGGAAAATCTCGTCTATATTTATGTGCACCTTTACATCCCAAACACTGTATTCATCCAATATATCAATGGGGTCAAGCCGTAGATTTGAAAGTTGATGTAGAACTTTTACTAAATATGTCAATTAATGAATTAAAAGTAGAAATGAAAAAAACACCAAAATTTTTAAGAACAATAAGATCCAATAAAGCACCCATAATTATTGAAGCTGAATATGCCATGAAAACAGAACCGTACAACGCAATGGATCCCAATTTAATCAAGAAAAGAGCTAAATTAGTTAAAGAAAATGAAAAGTTTTCACAAAATATTCTTACAGCATTAAGAGAAATAGCAGAAGAAAAGGAACAATTAAAATCCCAAGAAGATATATATGCAGAAGAAAGTATTTACACTAAATTTACCTCAAACAAAGACACCGCACTTTTTCCAGCTTGGCATTCTGCATCCTGGAAAGATAAGCTTAGTTTGTTAGATAAATTTGATGACAAAAGGCTAGTAGGTTTTGGGAAAAAAATAATTTATCAAGAGGCGCCCGAAGTATTACCTAAAGATATGCTTAAATCAATCAAGAGAGAAATAGCAAAGAGAATCTTAAGTAAGGGATATGAAAAATGGTGGACTGTACCTACTTGTTTTAATGAAATAGATACATTGCGAGACAAATATACAAATGAAAATGATCAAGAAAAATTAAAATTTTTGGATGAACTTAATGATCACGTTATGTCAATACAAAAAAAATATGAAAATGCTTAGTGTGGATAATTTTAATTTATTATTTTTACTAGTTGAATTAACGATATAAATTTATATATAAAGCTTATGGCGACAGTAAAAGTAAATGATGAAAACTTTGATACAGAAGTTTTAAAATCTTCAAAACCAATTGTAGTTGATTTTTGGGCAGAATGGTGCGGACCATGCAAAATGATTGGCCCAATTTTAGAAGAAATATCAAATGAAATGACCAATGAAGTTACAATTGCTAAACATAATATTGATGAAGAGCCAAATACTCCAACTAAATACGGAGTAAGGGGAATACCAACAATGCTAATGTTTAAAGATGGAGAGTTGAAATCAACTAAAGTAGGCGCCACTCCAAAATCAGATATTATTTCTTGGATAAAAGAAAATATTTAATTTAAGTTTAAAACTTCTCCAGCAAGATATAAAGATCCAGTTATTAAAATAATATCATTGTTAGATACAAGTATTGATTTAATTGCATCTTGTATTGATTTTTTATAATTAATATTAGGAAATCTATTCAATTTTTGTTTTAACTCTTGTCCTGTAATTGCATTAGGTTGATTTGGTATATCGATTGTTGTTAATGATGTAATATTCTTAAAATAATTCATATATTCATTATGATCTTTATTAGACATCATACCCAAAATTATATGTTTGTTACAATTCAAACTTTCTAAATATTTATTTAATACTTTTGCACCAAGAGGGTTGTGTGAACCATCAATAAAAATTTTGTTATTTTTGCACAAATCTTTTATTCTACCATTATTAATTTCTTGTAGTCTTGCGACACTTTTAATTTTAGTTATTCCATTATTGATATGTCCATCTTCTATCTGCAATTTAAGGCTTCTAAGAGTTGCTATGGCAGTAGCAATATTTTCAATTTGAAATTCTCCTATAAGATTAGATTTAGGAAGCTTTAATCCGCCAATTTCATCTTCATAATAAATAAATCCATTTTCATTTTCTGAGCAACTGAATTGCTCATTAAATATAATTTTTTTTGAAGTATTTGATGATATATTTTTTTTGATCATATTTAGAGTTTCTTTATTAGTTTGTCTAGCAATGATAATGTTTGAATTTAATAAAGATGAAGTTTTTTCATAAACTATTTTTTCAATTGTTTTTTCATTTTTAGGAAGCCAATCTAAATGATCTAAACCTATAGTGGTTACAATAGTCGCTAAGTTTTCTTTTATAATGTTTGTTGCATCAAAACGATGAAATAACCCACTTTCGATAAGATTGATATTATCGAAGTTTTTTGCATGATGAAAATAAGCAGCTGTTAATATTTCAAAATAAGTAATAGGTTCGCCAGCGTTAATTTCTTCTACTTCAGTTAATAATTTTGCAAGATTATCATCTGAAATTTCTTTATCGTTAAAAACAAATCTCTCATTAATTTTTTGGATATGTGGACTTGTATAAATATTAACCTTTATATTGGCTTCTTTAAGAATTGCTCTTATGGCTTGAATTGTGGAATATTTTCCATTGGTACCCACAATAGAAATACATTTTAATTTTTCTTGCGGATTGCCTAATTTTTTACAAAGATTTTGAACTCGGTCTAGACTTAAGTCTATTTCTTTAGGATGCAGCTTTTGTAAACGGCTCAATATTTTCTGAAGTTTCATTTAAATTTTCTGAATTTACCTCAGATTGTTTCTTTAGCAATATTGATAAAATATTACTAATGTCTTTTCTTAAGTCTTTTCTATGAACAATTCTGTCAACAAAGCCATGTTTTTCACAAAATTCTGAAGTCTGGAAGTCCGGGCTTAACTCTTCTTTTACAGTAGCCTGAATTACTCTTTTTCCTGCAAAAGCTATTAAACAGCCTGGCTCTGCAAAATGAATATCCCCTAGCATTGCAAATGATGCGGTTATTCCACCGGCAGTTGGATCAGTAAAACAAACGAGATAAGGAAGTTTATTTTTTTTAAGTTCATTAATTGCAAGTGTTGTTCTTGTCATTCCAGCAAGTGCTATAGGGCTTTCAAACATTCTTTGACCACCTCCACAAGGAAAAAAAACATATGGAGTTTGATTATCTATAGCATGTTGAACTCCATAAATTATAGCTTCAGATTCTGCTGCTCCACAAGACCCTCCGATAAAATCAAAGTTAATTGCACCTGCGGTAATTTCTATTCCGTTAACCATGCCTGCTGCAATCATTACAGCACAATTTTGATTAGTTTTCTTTCTGGCTATTTTTAATCTATCTTTATATGATTTTGTATCCACCCAATTTAATGGATCATCAGCTGGTTGTGGAGTTTCTATAATTTCGTAAGCATTTTTTCCAAAGAAAATATCAAATCTTTGTCTACAAGAAATTCTATGATGTTTGCCGCATGAATTGCATACCCAAAAATTATTTTCTAAATCTTTTTTTAAAATTGGACCTTTGCAACAACTTGTCCAATCTGAATTTTCAATTTCTTCTTTTGAAGACCTTTTTCTTAAAACTTTCTTTATTTTTTCACCAAGGCCAATTGCTTTTGTTAACCAATTCATTAGTTTAATTTGTTAATTAATTTTTTACAGTAATCGTTTATAAAGTTGGCAACAATATGTTTATCCATAGCTTCACTACTTTTTTTTTGTATTTCATTCACTATAGCTGAACCTAATACAATTCCATCGGCTTTTGATTTAGAAAACGCCTTAACATCATCTTCGTTTTTTATACCAAAACCCGATACTACAGGAATAGTTGTATATTTTTTTATTTTTTCTATTTGTAAATTTACCTTATCTAAATTGGCCGATTTAACTCCTGTCTGACCTTCAACATTTACACTGTAAATAAAACCTTCCGCATCTTTAACTATTTCTTTTATTCTTTCATCTGAAGTAGTGGGTGTAATTAATTTTATTAATGCAATATTTTCTTTTTTTAAAGAATCTCTTAGTCGTTTTTCTTCAACTACATCTGATGGTAGATCTACACAAATTACAGCATCAATAATACCAGTTATATCTTTTGCAAATTTTTCAATTCCATAAATAAATAAATTATTAAGATATCCCATTAAACAAAGACCGATTTCAGAGTTGTAATCTCTAATTTTTTTTGAAATATCAATTATTTTTTTGAGATTAATACCTTTATTAATACTTTCTATATTAGCTAGTTGAATTATTGGCCCATCCGCTTGAGCTTCAGCATGTGGAAATGAAATTTCATGAATATGAGAACCTGAATTTGTAATAGCTTTTGCTATTTCTAAACTACTTTCTTCATCAGGATATCCTCCCACAGAAAAACTTACAAAAGCTTTTTTATTTTCAGCTTTTAATTTATTAAAAATTTTTTGAATTCTATTTGTCAAGCTTATTACCTAACATTTTTTCAGCGGTATCTATATCTTTATCGCCTCTCCCGCAAATATTACAAACTAGAATTTTTCCAGGCATTGTTTTTGCTAACTCAATAGTCTTAGCTAAAGCAAAAGATGGTTCAAAAGCAGGCAATATTCCTTCTGTCTTGCAAAGTATCTGAAACGCCTCAAAAGCTTTCTCATCAGTTGCATATGTATAATTTACTCTTCCAATACTTTTTAAATATGCGTGTTCAGGACCTGCTGAGTAAAAATTAATTCCGCTTGCTAAAGAGCTTGTTGGAAGTGTTTCAGAGCCGTCTTCAGATTGTAACATAAAACTTTTAAAGCCTTGCATGATACCAACAGAACCATTAGTTAGCGCCGCACTATTTTCTGCTTCTACCCCATACAACTCCACTTCTTTATCATCTAAAAACTCGTGAATAGCACCTATTAAATTACTTCCTCCACCTATGCATGCTATAATTGCGTCAGGCAATCTTTTCTCTTTTTCTAAAATTTGTTTTTTAATTTCCTTTCCAATTATTGATTGGGCGTATTGAACAATTCTTGGAAATGGGTGGCTGGCAATCGCTGACCCACAGCAATAAAAAGCTTCTGGATCACTAGACCAAGCTTTTAATGCGGCAGTACATGCATCTTTCAAAACTCCTTTTTTTCCTGTACCATCAACACATTCCACAACTTTTGAACCAAATAATTTTGCTTTTAAAACATTTGTGGATTGTTTTATTATATCGTCTTTCCCCATATAACCGACGCATGGCAGATTAAATTTAGCACAACAAGCAGCAGTTGCTATTAAATGAGCTCCAGCTCCTGTTTCACACAGAACTTTTGTTTTACCCATATATCTTGCTAGCAATATTTGAAAAAGAGCATTATTTACTTTGTGCGCCCCTAAATGGTTAAGATGATCAGACTTTAAATATATTTTTGCTCCACCAATTTTATTAGTTAATTCTTCAGCAAAGTAAAGAGGGTTTGGTCTACCAACCCATTCTTTTAAATAGTATTCAAATTCATCAATAAAACTTTTATCATTAATAGCTTGTTCAAATGCTTTTTCTAACTCTATTAGATTGGGCATTAATATTTCCGGAGCATACCTGCCTCCAAATTCTCCAAAATAACCTTTTTCATTTGGTCCATTTTTTAGTGAGTTTTTTAATGAATTTTGAGACATACGTTAATTATTATGGACTGAATTTAATAATTTATCAATTTTATTAATGTCTTTTACTCCTTTTTCTTTTTCAAGCGCACCGGACAAATCCAATATATAGTTCTTTGTATTTTTAAAATTAGAAATATCTTCTATTTTTATATTTCCAGCAATCATTTTTGAGATTTTATTTGGTACAGATTCTATAAATTTATGATTAAATCCAATAGATTTTTCATATCCTTTACCATCAAATAATATAATATCTGATATAGTTTCATATTTTTTGTATTGATTTACATCATCTTTATTATTTATTGTAAGAGCTGAAATAATTTTAATTTTATATTTTTCTTTTATTAATTTTGTTGTTTCAGGGTTAACATCATAGAGTTGATAGTAGTCAAACTTAAGATTTTTTATCATCTCTAATATTTCATCATCAGGATTTACAAGTACTGAAACAAAATTAATTCCTTTTTTATCAATATTAATAAGTTCTTTTAATTTTTCGAATTCAACATATCTTTTTGATTTCTTATAATTTGTGACAAATCCTATGAATTGAGGTGGGTAAGGATGTTCAATAATATAGTTTAAAGTTTTGAGGTCAGTGACCCCACATATCTTTATACCTTTAATCATTGACTTAAATGATCAACTAACTTTTTAATATTATTTTTTATATTTCCTCGAACCAAAGATCTTCCCATAACAACAGCATTTACTTTATTTTTCTTTAATGCTTCATAAGGAGTAACCACTCTAGCTTGGTCATCTGCTTTATCTCCAGAAAGTCTTATGCCTGGTGTTACAATGAATAAATTTTTATATTTTTTTTTTACAAATTTTGCCTCTTTTGCTGACAACACCGCACCATGCAAACCAGCTTTTTTAATTAAACCTACTTGCTTTAAAACCAATTGATTCAAAGTTTTTGTATGACCAATTTCCTTTAAAGATTTATTGTTTAGGCTTGTTAATACAGTCACACCTAAAACTTTTAAATTTTTGTTAGTTATCGTAGCTTTTTTTTTTACTGCTTTTAACATCTCCAATCCACCATTTACATGAACTGTAATATATCTGCATTTTTTTAGATCTTTTAAAGAGTCTATTGCTGATAATGCTGTTTGCTTAATATCGTTGATTTTTAAATCCAAAAAGAAATTGTTATTAAATTTTTCTAAAAACTTTCTGCCTTTTTTGCTGTAAAAAAATTGTAAACCAAATTTTGGTATTATTTCTAACTTTTTTGTTTTTGTTTGATTAATTATTTTTTTAACAAGATTTAGATTGGAAGTATCACAAGCAATAAAAATTTTATTCTTTTTCATTTATTTTTTTTGTCCAAGCTTTAGAAGTTTTAAACAATATTTTTTTTTTTTCAGGTGTATTAACTTTTTCATTTGTTTTCGGATTTCTTGATATTCTTGCATTTTGAATTCTAGTTTCAATTGTAAATACATCTCGCAACTCTACTCTTTCTCCTCTTTTAAGAGAATTAATCATTTCGTATAGGGTTATATCTATTAAACGTATAAGATCTTTGCGTAGGAAATTTGGATATGAATCTGCTAGTTCTTTTATTAAGTCTGATTTTGCAACTGGCAACTTTTTTATTTATTATTAATCTTTATTTTTTTTTATATCATCTAGTTGATCAGAAAGCGATGAAAAAGGTAAATTTTTGCCGCTCAATGGACTAGAATGTTCTTTTATAGCTTTAGCGTTCATCAGCTCCTCAAGCAATTTAATACTTAAACTTGCTTTTCTTTTATTAAAATTTAATTCAGCAATTGCAGCATCAATTCTCTCTCCGCCAACAAAACGTGATGGTCTGGCATCAGCTGAACTTACTGCGATTTGTGATTTTTTAATTAATAATTGTAAATCAGAACCTTCTGGTTTTACCATTAAACCTTTATTGTCTGATGATATTACCTGGATAGTTATAGTATCATTTACTTTCTTATCCTTAAACCAATCAAATGGATCTTTTTCTAATTGTTTCAATCCAACTCTAATTTTTGACTCGTCTTTGTTTATTTCTAAAATTTTAACTATTAATTTAATACCTTTTTTATATTTTTTTAGTTCTTCTTCTGGTTTATCAGCATAAGAAAGATCATTAGCATGTAAAAATCCGTCTATATCATAATTTCCTAGTTTTACGTAAACAGCATATTCATTTGTGTTTGTAACTATACCTTCTATTTTCGATCCAACTGGATGTTTTTTTTCTAGAGATGAATAAGGATTTTCAATTGTTAGTTTATGTGAAATTGCCACTCTTCTTTTTTCTTTATCAATTTCTGTAATAATACAATCGACAAGATCACCTACTTTAAATATTTTTTTTGCAGATATATTTTTTTTTGTCCAACTAATTTCGCTTGAATGAAGTAAGGTGCTTAGACCTGGTTCAAGTTCACAAAAACACCCATAATCCGCAATCTTAACAACTTTTACCTTATATTTTTTCCCCTGTTCGTAATTTGAGATATGCTCAAATGGATCAGGTGAAAGTTGTTTAATTGAACATCCTATTTGTAGTTTTGATTCATCAATTGAAATTACTTTTAAATCGTGCTTTTCGCCAATATTAAAAATTTCATCTGGGTGGTTTACTCTAGAGTATGAAATTTCTTGAAGATGAACCAAGACATCAATTTCATTATTAACTTCAAAAAAACACCCAAAAGAAGAGTAGCCTTTGACAACCGCATCTTTAATGATGTCTCCAACTTTAAATTTTGCTACTATTTTTGCTTTATCTTCTTTTTTACTTGAAGAAACAATTTGTCTTCTAGATACACAGGCATTTCCTCTTAATTTGTCTAATTTAATAATTGCAAATTTTTGTTCTACCCCAATTAAATGGTCAATATTTTTCATTGGTTTATCTGATATTTGTGAACCTGGGCAAAACATTAATGATTCTGTTTCAACGTGTTCTACAATAACCCCACCTTTACACTTTGAGATTATTTTTCCATTAATAGATTCGTTGTCATCATATGCTTTTTCCAATTCATACCAACCTTTAATTTTTTTTGCTTTTTGTGCAGACACTATTACATCACCATTTTTGTCTTCAATCTTTTCCAATAAGACCGAAATTATTTTTCCTTCTGCAATTTTATTTTGCATACCAATCATTTTCATTTCATTAATATCTATTACAGGCTCACTTTTTAAACCTGGAATAAATAAGAAAATATATTTTTCTGTAATTTTAGTGATTTTACCTTCAATTACCTTTCCTTCTTCTATTTTGTTCTTTGATAATTGAGAGTTTAGTAATTTTTCGAATTGCTGACTAGCTGGAGAAGATAAGTCTTTGTAAATTTCCATTAAGCTTTTAATTTCCTATCCATAATATCTTTAATTTTCATAAAGCACGCTTTCTTACTTAATTTAGTTGTATTAATCAAGATTGAATCTTTTGTTTTTTTTAGAGGACCATGTTTTCTTTCGCGATCAGATTTATCCCTATTTTTAAGGCTTTTAAGCACAATATTTAAATTAATTTTTTTATTTAGATTTTTTAATTCCTTATATCTCCTTTTCGTACGCTCTTTAAGACTTGCTGTTATAAAAAACTTAAACATTGCATCTCTAACTTGAACAGTAATTATGTCTCTTCCGTCAAGTACAGAGCCCGCATATTTCAACGGAGGAGCATAAGCACATTTTTTTTGAAATTGATGAACTATATCTCTTATTTTTTTATCTTTAGCAATAATTGATGCTGAAGTTGCCACTTTATCAGATAATAAGTTTTTATTTTGTAAACTACTCATATTTAAATTTTTGATTTTTTTTCTAATTAAAGAATAGTTGAATTTTTTAGGATTTTCCAATTTCAGTTTACCAATAAGCCTATATATGCGACCGGTGTCAAGATGTTGAAGGTTGTAATGTTTGGCTATTAACTTGGCTTGAGTACCTCCTCCAGCGGCAGCAGGAGAGTCGATTGCGACAGTAATAATATCTTTTCGTTTTTTCATTTTATATTTGCCCCAAGATTTTTTAAAACATTTAGAAATTTTGGAAAAGATGTATTAATAGAATCTTTATCATTTATTTTCCAATTTCCGCCCAATGTTAGGGCGGCAATACACGACATCATAAAAATTCTGTGGTCTTTTAAAAAATTTTTTACGTGAAAGTTTCTTTTTAAATCTAGATTAGGTTTCCCGTATATTTTAATATCATCTTTATTTCTTAAAACTTTTATTCCAATCATTCTTAAAAATTTGATTGCTATATTTAATCTAGGACTTTCTTTTTTGTTTAATTCTCCCAATTTTTTAAAAGTTGATATTCCTTTTGTTTTTGTGCCTACAACAAGAAAAACTAATAATAATTCATCTATAGCAAAGCTGTTTAAGCTCGAGGGACAATTGATTGGTTTTAATATTTTTGAACTTTTTACAAAAATATCTGCAGTCGTTTCACCTTTATAAATTCTTTTATTTTTAAAAGTTATTTTGGCGCTCATTATTTTTAAAATTATTATAAGACCAATTCTACTTTTATTTATATTTACATTTTGAATTGTAATTTCTGAATTTTTTGAAAGTAAAGTTAGAACAATAAAAAAAGCACTTGAACTGATATCCCCAGGAATTGAGTAGTTAAAAGCATTGTATTGCTGTAACCCTTTTACCTCAATTAAATCAAACTCTTTATTTGATTTTACTTTAATTGGAATCTTCAAATATTTAAATAGCAGTTCCGTGTGGTTTCTACTTTTTTTAGCACGTATAAATGTTGTTCCAGGAGTATTCAATGCAGCAAAACAACAGGCTGTTTTTATTTGAGCGGAACCAATATTTTCTACATAATTTATAGGTCTAAGAAATTCAGTTCCTTGAATTTTTACCGGCAAGCAATTGTTTTTTGATTTTATATTGGCTCCAAAAAGTCTTAAAGGTTTTACAACTCTAGAAAAGTCTCTTTTTGATAAGCTTTTATCGCCAATCAATTTAATTTTTTTATCAGTTTTAATAAGCAAAGAAAGTATAAGTCTACCAAGTGTTCCAGAATTTCCAGCATTAATTACTGTATTATTTTTAGGATTAAAACCATTTAAGCCAAAACCATAAATTTCATAACAATTTTTTTTTTTTTTATAATTTATTCCAAGCTTTTTAATGGTCTTTAGTGTGTTTAAAACATCCTCAGACTCAAGAAGATTTGAAATTTTTGAAATACCTACAGCTTGAGAAGCTAGCAAAACAGTTCTTATTGATAAGCTTTTGTCTGAACTAACTTGGATTATTTTATTATACGGAGGTATTTTTTTATCAATACAAATATGTTTTTGCATTTAGAAATTAATTTATTTTAAATTCTTCACCAAAATATACCGATCGAGCCTGTGTATTATTTATTATTTCATGCGGGCTTCCAGATGCAATAATTTTTCCATTTGACAAAACTATTGCTCTATCAACGCATGTTAATAAATCTCGTGCGTTGTGATCACATACAATAATTGACATTTTTTCTATTGATTGTAAGTTTACAATAATTTCTTGTATCATCTTTATTGATAAAATGTCTAAAGCTGCGTAAGGTTCATCCAGCAATAATATCTCAGGATCATTAATTATAGCCATTCCTATTGCCAACTTTCTTCTCTCACCCCCGGATAGATGTTTTGCTTTTACATTAAAAATTGAATCAAATCCAAAATGACCTACAATTTTATCAATCTTAGAAGTCCTCAAATTTTTTTCTTTTATATGTATTTCAGCGACTGCTGTTAAATTTTCCAAAACAGTTAAATCATAAAAATATCCACCATATTGAGGACAATATGATAAATGAAATTTGCTTGATCTTTCATGAATTGGAAAATTTGTGCAGTCAATACCATTCAATAATATTTTTCCACTTTTTGGTTGTTCAATATTCATGATTATTTTAAATATTGTGCTCTTACCAACCCCGTTTGGACCTAGTAATCCTAATACTTCTGAACGATTAACTTTAAATGATATATCATTTAGAATTCTTCTCTTATCATAGAACATAGAAATTTTATCTAATTGAAGTAAAGTTTCTTGTTCCTTAAAGTTTTTAATTCTAAATTTCTTTATAACTGCCATTAATTTATTTTTACTGTTACTTTGTTTTTTTTATTGTCCGGATTAATATTGATAACTTTTGTATTAATGTTTAGAATAATTTTTCCTGCTTTCATTATAGACTGTGGATCTGTTACTACAACATTATTGTATGCTATTGCAATATTTGTTTGCATATCTACATCAAAATAGTCGCAAGTGATTTCTTTATCTTCGTAATTAATCACTACATTCTGATAAAAATTTGAGCTTAAATTAGAAGAGTTATATTCAGCAAAGTCAGATACTATATAGATTGTTGATCTTACATTAGATGTTATAATGCCTCTAACATTGTTGAGACCTAATATATTATTATCTTCTGAATTTGTTCTTCCGGAGGTGGCTAATATTTTATATTTATTTCCACTTTTATCAGTTGTTAAATACTCAATATCTTTTATCATGTTATTGATTTTAGGTTTATTTGGTTTTATTTTTTTTTTGAGATTAACGTTTTCTTTTATTACTTCTTTTACTTCTTTTACTTCTTTACTCATATTTATTTCTGTTTTCACACTTGGTTCATCAGATAAAGTCTTAGTTTCTTTTTTTTTAGGCTTGTTTATATCTATTTCTGTTTGAATTTTTTTTTCATTATTTTCTAAAGAAATTTTGTTGTTATTTGCAAAATAATTAAAATAAACACCACCTAAAATAATTACGATTATTAATATTATAATAACTTGAATTAGAGATTTTAAGGACATTTAGCTTATATTTGCCTTTAAAATATTATGTATATGAATTATTCCAATAGTTTTATTTTTTTGATTTTCTTTATGAACGCATAGACTTGTAATTTTTTTTGCATTCATAATTGAAAGTGCTTGAGCTGCAAGTGTATTTTTATCAACACTAACTGGGTTTTTTTTCATTACTTTTTTTATTGTTAATTTTTGAAAATTTTCATATTTTTGACTTAATCTTTTTAAGTCGCCATCAGTTAAAATTCCTGTTGTGATGTTTCTTTTTTTTATTAATAGCACCCCTAAACCTTTACTTGTTATTGTGTTAAGAGCATCTTTCATCGTGGTATTTTCTTTAACAAAAGGAATTTTATTTCCTGTAAACATCAAATCGTTTACAGTTTTAAGTTTTACCGAAAGAGATCCTCCTGGATGAAATTTTTTAAAATCTAGTTCTCCAAAATTATTATATCTCATACAAGTAATTGCAATTGCGTCACCTAAGGCCAGTTGTATTGCAGTTGTAGAAGTAGGAACTATATTTCCCAGGTCTGCCTCTTTTACAGATGGTAATAAAAATTTAATATCTGAGTTTTTGTAAAGAATAGATTTTTTTTTTGATGTAATACCAATTAATTTAATATTTTTATTTCTAGATGTATACTGAATTATATTTTTAAGTTCTTCACTTTGTCCACTTAAACTTATTAATATTACAATATCATTAGAAGTTATTTGTCCCATATCTCCATGGCTAGCATTGGAAGCATCTAAGAAAAAAGATGGAATTCCTATTGATGAATTCATTGCGGCCCACTTTTTGCCTATAATTCCACTTTTACCAACTCCAGATATTATTATTTTGCCATTTCTACAATTTAAAATTGTTTTTACTATTTGATTAAAAGAATTTCCAATAGATGATTTTAATTTTTTTAAAGCATAAATTTCATCTTGAATTACATTTTTTGCGATTAATTGGATCTTTTTATTTTTCATTTAATGAGACCAAATATCTTCTTTGAAAGAGGCAAAATCTAGTTCAACTCTTGTTGGAAGAAATTTTATAGTTTTGTTATATAAATCTAACCGATTTTCTCTGATTAAAATTTTATAAAGACCTTCGTAAATTTTATGAAGATAAACAACATCGTTAGCACAATATTGAAGTTGTTTTTTTGATAGATCTCCACCAAAATCTGAAGTTTGTAATTGTTTACTTACATCAATACTCATAAATTCTTTAATTAAATCCTTTAGACCATGTTTATCAGAATAACTTCTAGCAATTTTGCTCATTATTTTAGTACAAGCAATTTTGTTAACATTAATATTTAAATATTTTTTTATAAACAACAGGTCGGCTCTTGCGTAATGAAATATTTTATTTATTTTTTCGTCGACCAATAACTTCTTAAGGTTGGGAGCATTGTATTTATCTTTATTTAGCTGAATTATATGAGCATCATTATTTCCAGATGAAATTTGAACTAAGCACAGCCTATCTCTTTCAACGTTTAAACCCATGAACTCACAATCTATTGCAATATTGTCACTAAAATGTATTTGGTCTGGTAAATCTTCTTTATGTAATTTAATATCTAAATCCATTGATGGAATATATATATGAAACCTAAAGAAATTCTAGTTTTCGGTGCTACTGGCCAAATAGGCAGACACTTAATAAGAAAGTTAACGAAAAATAACTATAAAGTTGTTGCCGTTACAAGAAATATTCATCAAAAAGGATATATCTTAAAAACCCAAGCAAATCCTGGATATCTTGAGATTGTAGAATTAACTTACTTTAATATAGAAAAGATAAAGAATTTAGTGAAGGAATGCTCAATATGTATTAACTTAATTGGAATATTATTTGAAAAAAGAAAAAATTTTTTTAAAAATATTCATACAGACTTTCCAGATCTTCTATCAAAATTATCTGCCAAACAAAATATTGAAAAATTAATTCATATTTCTTCTCTTGGAATTGAAAAATCTCTAGATAGCAATTACGCTATTAGTAAACTTGATGGAGAAAATAAAATTAAAAATAATTTTGATAGAGCTGTAGTGCTGAAACCTTCTATAGTTTATTCTGTAGATGATAAATTTACTACAAATTTCATGACTTTATTAAATCGCTTACCAATTATACCCATATATTATGAAGGCAAGACTAAATTTGCACCCATACATGTTACGGATTTAGTTCAAATAATTTTTGATGTAGTTCAGGGAAAAACAAATGAACAAACTATAGAGTGCATCGGGCCAGAAATTTTTTCTTTTAAAGAAATTATTTTAAAAATATTAAAAACCATAGATAAAAAAAGATTATTAATCCCCTTACCTTTGGTAATAGCCAAAATGATGGCAAAAATTTTTGAAATAATGCCTAATCCATTAATAACAGTAGATCAAATAAATTTATTAAAGTGCGATAATATTTCTTCAGGAAAATACAAAACTAATTTTGACTTAGGTCTCAAGGCAAATAGAATTTTTGATGAAGAAATAGAGAAATATAGTTTTAATTGGAGAACTGGTGGTCAATTTTCTAGAAATAAATTTTCAAATACAAATTAATGATAAATTATATAGTTTATATTATTATACTAATAATATTATTTTTTGTATCTGTTATAGCAATAAAATCAATCAATAGAGGGATAAAAGCAAAACAAAATTTAATTAAAGATTATGATTATAATAAATACAAAAGTAAAAAAAATATTAATGAAAAAGATTAAATGTAGTATGGAAAATAAATTAGAAAAAATTCATTACAAGGAATATTAAGCAATAAAGATTTCAAAAGAGTTAAATGAAAAATTCTACTTTAAGCTGATTTTATTTTTTTTTCAATAAATTGAGGAACTTCATCTTCTTTTTCTACAACATTTTCTTTTTTGCCTTTAGGCTGGAATACAATCATTAAATGAAGGGGGCAGTAAGAAAATTTTTCGACATTTTTTCTTCCACAAAAAGACGATTCTTTATCATCGGGATGTCCTTCCATATATTTACAAGTATTATCAGTTAATTCTTCCAGCTGTAAATTTTTTGCCGGCTCAAAGTCTTTATTTAATATTAGCGATCTAAACTTGCTTCTTCTTCCTTTTTTTTGAGTTTCCTGATTTGTATATTTAAAATTTTCTTTGTTTCGTGTAATGGTTGATCTTATTTTTATTTTTGCAGATAGGCTTAATCTATGTGCTTTTCCTATAACTGCATTTCTACTTAATCCACCAATAATTTCAGCAATTTGACTCGCTGTTTGACCTTTGCCCCACAGCTCTTTTAATTTATTAACTTTTTCATCAGTCCAGCTCATAACACAATATTTAGTATATATTAGTTTTTATACAACACTATCTTGAGAGCATAAATACTAATTAATAACAAGCTTTTTTTTTTGTTTTTTAACAATTTTTAAAAAAAAAGTTTAAGAGTAATTATTAATGGTTGAATTAGAAAATAAATATAAAATTGGTGTGCGTCGTTTCGGCTTAATTAACTGGGTAGGCGCCTTTAGCCTTTACAAAAAAGAAGTATTGCGATTTTTAATTGTATCAGGACAAACACTTGTAGGACCAATACTAACGTCAATTTTATTTCTAGTTGTAATTTCTTTAGCAATAGGGGATGAAAGACCAGATGTACTAGGCGTTCCATACATCGAGTTTCTAGCGAATGGTTTAATTATGATGCAGGTAATTCAACAAAGTTTTTCTCATTCCAGTTCATCTATTATGATGAGCAAGATAATGGGAACAATTGTTGATATAGTAAATAGCCCATTATCAGCAGCAGAAGTAACAATTTCGTTAGTTCTTGCTTCAATAACAAGAGGATTATGTATAGCTTCTATATCAACATATATATTTATAATTTTTTTAGATTTAAGCGTACAAAACTATTTCCTTTGGTTTTTGTATCTATTTCTTGCTGGTTTTTTTTTAGGCTCTGCCGGAATTATTGCCGGTCTTTATGCGGATAAGTTTGATCAAATGGCAACAGTAACAAATTTTGTAATAGTGCCATTATCTTTTTTATCAGGAACTTTCTATAGTATTGAAAAATTACCAGATATTTTAAAAAGTTTGAGTTATTATAATCCATTTTTTCATATGATTAATGGTTTCAGATATTCATTTATTGGCCAATCGGATGGTTCTATAAAATTTGGAATAATGTTTCTATTAATTATATCTTTTATTACATGGTATATTTCTTATTTGTTATTTAGAAAAGGATATAAAATTAAATCTTGATGATGAGCGCTTTAGCAAAAAATTATAACAGAAGAAAAATTGCTTTTAAAAGAGGCAAGGGAAGTTTTTTATATTCAACTAATGGTAAAAAATATTTAGACTTTGTGCAAGGTATAGCTGTAAACTCCTTAGGGCATGCTAATCCATATTTAATTAAAGCAATTAATAAACAATCTAAAAAAGTTTGGCATGTTTCAAATGCATTTTTAATACCCGAAGGAGAAAAGCTTGCCAAAAGACTTGCTCAAAAAACTTTTGCTGACTATGTTATTTTCCAGAACTCAGGAGCGGAAGCTACAGAAGCAGCAATAAAAATTGCTAGAAGATATTTTTATTCTATCGGCAAATCAAAAAAAAATAGAATTCTTTGTATAAAAAATTCATTTCACGGAAGAACAATTGCAGCAATTCATGCAAGTGGATCAAAAAAAATGATCGAAGGATTTGGTCCAAAAGCAGGAGGTTTTGATCACTTTGAATTTAACAATCTTAAATCACTAAAAAAATCTATAACTAAAAATACAGCGGCCATAATGATAGAACCAATTATGGGAGAAGGTGGCATTAAAGTTCATAGCAATAGTTTTTTAAAAAAATTAAGAAAAATATGTAATGAAAAAAAAATATTGTTAATTTGTGATGAGATTCAATCCGGAATTGGCAGATCATCAACTCTTTTTTATTTTGAACAGGCAAAAATTAGACCAGATATAGTCCCAATAGCAAAAGGTATAGGGGGTGGATTTCCAATAGGAGCAGTTTTAATGACAAAAAAAGCTGCTTCAGGAATAAATATTGCGGGTACACATGGTTCAACTTTTGGAGGAAACCCACTTGCAATGAGCGTTGGAAATGCTGTACTTGATCAAATTTATAAAAAAGGATTTCTAAAAAATGTGGAAAAAATATCTAAATATTTTTACTATGAACTAAATAAAATCAAAAATGATTATAAAGAATTAATTAAGGAGGTTAGAGGAGTTGGATTGTTAATAGGATTACAGCTTTATAATGATCAAGCAAAATTTATTAAAAAATTAGAGGATAATAAGTTGCTCACGATAAGAGCGGCAGAAAATGTAGTAAGGATATTGCCCCCTCTTAATGTTAAAAAATCAGAAATAGATCTTGCGATTAAAATTGTAAGAAAAGTTTGCAAAGAATTTAATGTAAAATGAAAAACTTTATTAATATAAGAGATATTTCATCTAAGGATTTAAAAAAAATAATTTTAGATGCAAAAAAAAGAAAGAATAAAAGAAAAAAATCTAATGTTCTTGAATTAGACAAAGATTCTCCTCTTAAAGGAAAAATGTTAATTCAAATGTTTGAAAAATCTAGTTTAAGAACAAGATTAAGTTTTTATCTTGCTATAAAACAACTTGGCGGAAGTGCTTTAACTTTAAGGTCTGATGAGTTGCATCTATCAAAAGGAAGCGAAAGTATAGCAGACACTGCAAAAATTCTATCTACTTTTGGAAATGCATTTATGCTTAGAACAGATAGTGACAAAAAATTAGAAGAATTTAAAAAGCATATGGTTATTCCGATAATAAATGGATTAAGCCCCTCTTCACATCCAAGTCAAGTTTTGAGTGATGTTTTTACTATTGAAGAAATTAAGAAGAAACCCATTTCAAAGTTACAAATTTGCTGGATTGGAGATGGTAATAATAATGTCATTAATAGTTTAATTGAAGCTTCTGTAAAATTTTCTTTTAAATTAAATATTGGTTGTCCAAAAAAATATGCACCTAACAAAAAGTTAATAAACTGGTCAAAAAAAAATAAAGGAAAAATTAAAATATTTAATGATGTTAAACAAGCCACAATAGGTAGCGATGTGTTATTTACAGATAAAGTAATAAGTATGAACGATAAAGTAAATAAATCTAAAAAACTAAAAGATTTTAACAAATTTAAAGTGAATTCAAAAGTTATGAGTTTTTTAAAACCAAATGGAATCTTTCTTCATTGTTTGCCAAGAGGCTCAGAAGTTTCAAATGAAGTTTTTTTAGGAAAACAATCTAAAGTATGGCAACAAGCCTTAAATAGAGTTTATGTTCAAAAAAGTATTTTACTATATTGTTTTGGAAAATTAAGGTAGAGGCAGTGGATTGTCAGAATTTTGATTCAAAAACAGAATAATCGAAGCTCTGTCTTTTTCTTTTTTTAATCCAGCAAAAGCCATCTTTGTTCCTTTAATATAAGCTTGTGGTTTTGTTAAAAATCCGTTCATTTCTTCGAATGTCCAAGATTTTCCATAAGTCTCAAAAGCTTTAGAATATTTATAGTCATTTAGAGCAGCAACATTCCTACCAAGCACATTGTAAAGCGCAGGTCCAATTTTATTTTTTCCATCTTTTTTTATTGAATGGCACGCGGAGCATTTTTTCCACACTTTCTTAGCTTCATCTAGATTGCCCATAGCTAATAATGTTGTAACATCAACAAGCTGCTCTGTATTTGAATCCTCAGTTGAACTTGCCGTTGAAATTTCAACTTTATAGGCGCTAGTATTCGGTTTTTCGACATGGAAAACCATATCTGAAATTTTACCTATTCCAAAAACCACTAAAAAAACAACGAGAACTGCTGCAACTATTTTGTTTATTTCAAAGGAATCCATGATTTTTTATTATTATGGTCGTATAACATGTTAAACAAAAAAAATACTAAATTTAGTTTTAATTGTTGCGTCTGAAAGACGCATAAAAGCTTAAATTTATGACTAAAACAATAATTTTAATACCTTCAAGGTTAGCGGCAACAAGATTACCCAATAAACCTCTTTTAAAAATTAATGGTTTATCAATTATTAATCATGTTTATCAAAAAGCTGAATCAGCTGAAATTGGAGACACCTATGTAGCTACTGGAGATGAAAGAATTTACGAAGAAGTTACTAAAAATGGTGGCAAATGTATTTTGACAGAAAAAAATCACAAAACTGGAACAGATAGGATTTTTGAGGCTTTACAAAAACTTAATAATAAAAAAGTCGACTATGTAATCAATCTTCAAGGTGATGAACCAATGATAGATATTGAGGATGTTAAAAATCTTCATAAACAAGCAATTAATAATAAATCTGAAATAGCAACATTGGCATGCGAAATAAAAAATGAAATAATGTTCAGTAAAAATCATATTGTGAAAGTAATTTCTGAGGAAAAAATATCGAAAGATAGTATTACCAAGGCAAAAAAATTTTTAAGAAAAGTTTTGCAAAATAATCAAGAAAATGTTTATCATCATATTGGAATATATTTATATAAAGTTTCAATTTTAGAAAAATTCGTTAATTTAAAACAAACTGAAAATGAAATTTCACAAAAATTAGAACAGTTAAGGGCCATGGAAAATAATATTTTAATTGATGTAATTTTAGCAAATTCATCACCAATTGGTGTTGATACCCATGAGGATTATATGGAAATTAAAAAATTAATGGAATATAAGAATTAAAATTATGAAAATAGCATATCAAGGTATACCAGGCAGTTACAGCGAAAGTTGTGCAAAAAAAATGTATCCTGACTGCGAAACAATATCTTGCAAAACATTTGATGAATGTTTTGAAAAAGCAAGTAAAGATAATTCTATAAGAAGCATCATACCTGAGTCAAACAAAACAACAGGCAATATAGGTGTTGAATATTTAATATTTAAATACAGATTAAATATTTATGCTGAGCATTTTTTTCCAATAAAACATAATTTATTAGGAATAAAAGGATCAAAATTGTCAGATTTAAAAGATGTTTATTCTCATGCTCAAGCCTTAAGTCAATCATCAGATTTTATAAAAAAAAATAATTTAATTGAAAATGTAAGAGCAGATACAGCAGGATCTGCCAAGTATGTTTCCGAGTCAAAAGACAAAACTAAAGCAGCAATTGCATCAAGTCTAAGCGCAGATATTTATGGTCTTGAAATTATAAAAGAAAAAATTCAAAATGACAAAAATAATGTAACTAGATTTTTATTGATGGGAAAAGAAATTTATCAACCAGAATTTAAAAACGAAATGTATATTACATCTATTTTATTTAAGCTAAAAAGCAAACATGGAGCACTAGTACAAGCTCTATCAGGACTGGCCTATAATGGCGTTAACATGACCAAACTACAAAGTTTTCCTGAAAAAAATTCATTTTCTTCTTATTTTTTCCTTTGCGACATCGAAGGACATATTGAAGATCAAAAAATTAAAAATTCTTTGAAAGATTTGGGACTCCATTGTGAAGATATGCACGTACTAGGTGTTTTTAATTCAGATAAATTAAGACAAAAATAATTTTTAAGTTTACTGTAGATTAGAAAACATTATTGATATAATAAATCTGGAGGCCAATCAGGTGGTGTTACCATGAACTCCCCCAGACTCGAAAGAGAGCAAGGGTAATGAGTATTTTCTAGGTTGGTTGGTCTCCTTAGATAATGACAAATAACTCAACAGTATTGGCTTTAAAATACAGACCTGTTAATTTTGATCAATTGATAGGTCAAGAATTAATCGGTGAAACAATATACAATTCTATAAAACTAAATAAAGTTCCAAACGCTTATCTATTAACTGGCATAAGAGGTACAGGCAAGACGTCAATTGCCAGAATAATTGCAAAAGTATTAAATTGTAAAAATGGTTTTGAAAATTTATGCAAAGATAATTTTTGTGAAAACTGCGAAGCAATTACCAACTCAAATCATATAGATATATTCGAACTTGATGCAGCAAGTCAATCTTCTGTAGAAAACACACGTGAACTTATAGAATTTTCTCGATATGCCCCTACATCATCTAAGTATAAAATATATATTTTAGATGAGTGCCATATGTTATCGAAACAGGCCTGGGCTTCCTTGCTTAAAACTTTGGAAGAACCACCAGAATATTTAAAATTTATATTCGCAACAACTGAAATCAGAAAAGTACCAATAACAATTGTTTCGAGATGTCAAAGATTTGATTTGTCTAGAATAAAATCAGATCAATTATTTCAATTTATAAAAAAAATTACTGAAAAAGAAAAAGGAAGAGTAACCGATGAGGCTTTAAAATTAATTGTTAAACTTTCAGAAGGGTCTGTTAGAGACGCTCTATCCTTATTAGATCGAGGACTATTAAGCAATTCTCAAGGAGAAGAATTAGATTTAATTAAAGCCCAAAAAATTTATGGTTATTTTGATAAAAGTTCATTAATTGAATTATTTCAAAATTTATTTAAAGGAGATGAAAATAAAGTTATTAATATTTATAGAAAAATATATGAGGCTGGTGTTGAGCCTAAAATATTTTTAAATGACTTTTTAGAAATTTTATATTTTATAAAAAATATTTCATCTATAAAATTGGATGGAACTAATTTTTCACTAAATGATGATGAATTTAATGCAATTGACAAAATTTCAAGAACAATAAATCCAAAAGATATAATTTTATTTTGGCAATTTACGATAGATACTATTGATGAATTGGATATTGTTGCAAATCCGAATTTATGTGTAGAAATGTTCTTAGTTAGACTTATGTATTTAAAAGATTTTAAAGATTCAGTAATTACTAAAGATAAATTAGATAATACAAATAATGAAAAAAAAACATCAGCTAGTAATAAAATTGTTGATCAAATTAAAAATATAGCTCAACAAGATGAAATAAAACCAAAAATAAAATCTCAAGAAACTACTAGTAAATTATTTATAAATAATTTTGAAGAATTAATTGAATTGTGCATAAAAAAAAAAGAAATTAAATTAAAATACGAATTAGAATCTAATGTTAATCTTGTAACTTTTGTTGAAGGTAGAATTGAAATAGCTTTTAATGAAAATTTAGATAAAGATTTTATAAAAGAATTATCTAATAAGTTATATGAATGGACCAATACAAGATGGATTATTTCGCTTTCAAAAAAAAAAGGATTAATTTCAAAAAAACAAGAGGAAAAAACAAATAAAGATAAAATTTTTGACAATGTCAAAAAAAACAAAATATATAATACAGTTTTAGAAATTTTACCTGATGCTGAATTGGTAGAATTTAAAAAAAATGAACATAAAGATGACTGATTTTAGTAAAATATTAGAAAAAGCCAAAGAAGTAGAAGCAAAAATGAAGGAGAGCCAAGAAAAAATTAAACAAATCGAGGTTATAGGTGTTTCAGGAGGTGATGCTGTAAAAGTAACATTGAATGGTGAAGGTGAAATGATTAATTTAGAACTTAGTGATGAAGTAATAAAAGAAGAAAAAGGTATTGTTGTTGATTTAATAAGAGCAGCCCATTCAAATGCAAAAAATCAACTAAAGTCAAAAACTTCTGATGAAATTTCTAAAGCAGCAGGTGGCTTTGGCATTCCAGGATTTAAATGGCCACTTTGATTTAATGCAGAATATTTCAGAAATCTATAACTTAATTAAACTTATTTCAAAATTACCTGGATTAGGCCCAAAATCCGCAAAGAGAATTATTTTAAAATTAATTAACAATCGTCAAGAATTAATGAAACCACTAGCCCAAACATTAAGCGAAGCATATAAAAATGTAGCTAGATGTAAAAATTGTGGTTCTTTAAAATCCAATAATTCAAATTGCGAAAATTGTCAGAATAATTCAAAAAAATATAATAAAATTTGTGTGGTAGAAAATATAGCAGATCAATGGACTATTGAAAGTTCAAGTATTTTCAAAGGTTATTTTCATATTCTTGGAGGAACATTGCCTAATTCAAATTCTCAAAGGAAAGAAGATTTGCTTTTAGATTCATTAATTGAAAGAGTAAAAAAAAATAATATAGATGAAGTTATTTTAGCAACCAGTGCTACAGTAGAAGGTCAAACAACAGCATTTTATATTCTAGATAGTTTAAAAAATATTAATATTAAAGTTTCAAAACTTGCTCAAGGTTTACCCGTGGGTGGAGAAATTGAAAGTTTAGACGATGGCACTTTAATTTCGGCATTTAAAAATAGAAAAGGATTAAATTCGGGATCAGACTGATTTTTTTATTAATCTATTAAAATGAAGCAAGGGCTCAGTGTAGCCCGATGGCTGAAACTTGCCATGAAAAACTAAATCACATGCAACTCGAAATGCTATAGATTTATCAAAGTTTCCAGCCATAGGTTTGTATGGAGATTGCCCTTTCATAGTCGGGTCTTTTAGGTTTTGTCTATCTACAACTTTAGCCATCTTTTTCATAATTTCTAAAACTTGTTTTTTGCTACAAACACCATGATTTAACCAATTAGCAATGTGTTGACTGCTTATCCTGCAGGTTGCCCTATCCTCCATCAAGCCAATCCCGTTTATATCAGGAACTTTTGAACATCCAACTGACTGATCAATCCATCTAACAACATATCCTAAAATTCCCTGTGCATTATTTTTCAGTTCTTGATTTATTTTGTCAATTGACCAGTTAGGTTTTTTTGCAGCTGGAATAGTTAATAAATCAGAAAGTTTTGCAGGTTTTCTTTTTAATAATTCTTTTTGTTTTGTAAAGACATTAACCTCATGATAATGGAGTGCATGCAATGATGCGGCCGTAGGTGAAGGTACCCAAGCACAATTAGCACCTGCTAATGGATGTGTTATTTTTTGTTTCATCATTTCTTTCATTAAATCTGGCATCGCCCACATGCCTTTTCCTATTTGAGCTTTTCCTGAAAAACTGCAAGAAATTCCCACATCAACATTATTATTTTCATAAGCAGAGATCCATTTTGAAGATTTCATATCTCCCTTAAAAATCATTGGGCCAACTTCCATTGATGTGTGAATTTCATCTCCAGTTCTGTCTAAAAATCCAGTATTTATGAAGAATACTCTTTTTTTTAAAACTCTAATACATTCTTTCAGATTAACAGTGGTTCTTCTTTCTTCGTCCATAATACCGCAAAGTATTTGATTTCTTTTTAAATTTAAAACTTTTTCAACTTTTTGAAAAATTAAATCTGTAAAGGCACATTCTTCAGGACCATGCATTTTTGGTTTAACAATATAAATCGAACTAGTTCTTGAATTTCCTTTTATTTTAAAGTCATGAATACACGCAAGTGAAGTTACAAAAGCATCAAGAATTCCTTCAGGACATTCAGAACCATCTTTTAAAAGTATAGCTGGATTGGTCATAAGATGACCAACATTTCTATTTAATAGTAGAGATCTACCATGTAATTTAAATTTTTTACCGTTTTTTGATATATATTTTCTATCATTATTTGGTTTTCTAAAAATTTTCTTTCCATTTTTCGAAAATTCAACTTTTAGGTTTCCCTTCATTAATCCTAACCAATTTCGATATCCAATAACTTTATCTTCAGCATCTACAGCCGCAACACTGTCCTCATGATCACAAATAGTCGAAATTGCAGATTCTAAAAAAATGTCGTGTATTTTTATTTTATCTTGATTGCCATCAGGATTATTAATTTCCATACTACCAGACTGGTCAAATAAAATATCAATGTGAAGGTTATTATTAACAAATAATAACGAAGATAGTTGATTTAATTTTTTATTATAGCCCACAAATTGATTGGGATTTTTTAGTTTTAAATTTAATTTATTATTATTGATTTCAGGAATTTTTTTTAAATCTTTCCAACTATTGTTTTTCAAAGGTATATATTTATCGAGAAGATTTCGTGCATACTCAATAACTTTTTTACCTCTAATTGGATTGTAAGTTTTTCCTTTTAAAGCTCCATGAGTTTCCGGAATTATATCTGTACCATATAAACTATCGTATAAACTAATCCATCTTGCATTTGCAGCATTTAATAAAAATCTAACGTTAGAAATTGGACAAACTAATTGAGGACCACAAATACTTGATATTTCAATATCAACATTTTTTGTCGTAATTTTAAAATTTGGACCAGGTTTTTTTAAATAACCAATTTTTTTTAAGAAATTTTTATAAGTTTTAAGATCTAATTTTTTATTCTTTCTTTCTAAATGAAAAGTATCAATTGATTTTTGTAATTTTTCTCTTGTTTCTAATAGTTTCTTATTTATTGGTACTAATTTGCCTATTGCTTTGTCAAAACCGTCCCAAAATTTATCTTTTTTTACATGAATTCCTTTCAAAAGTTCGTTATTTATAAAATCAAATAGAATTTTTGAAACAGAAAGGTTTTTAATTTTTATATATTGTTCTTTTTTTTTCATTTAGATGTAAAATAATAATTTTAACATTTTATTGCCTATTTTAAGTTGATAAACAACTATAATAAAAAATATATATGAAAAATTATTTAAATTTTGAAGCAGAAGTAAAAAATCTTGAAAAAGAATTAGAACAATTAAAAGATCCATATAATCAAGAAGGTTTATCCGAAGTTGATACAAAGAATATATCCAAAGTTCAAAATGAAATAGATGAAAAGCTTAAAGATATTTATTCCAATCTAGATCCTTGGCAAACCGCATTGGTTGCTAGACACGAAGAAAGACCAAAAGCAAAATTTTTTATCGATCATTTATTTGAAGATTTTATGCCTCTTTCAGGTGATCGATTTTATGGAGAGGATAAATCTGTGATTGCAGGTTTTGGAAAATTTAATAGCAATTCAGTTTTAGTTATTGGTCAAGAAAAAGGCGATAATTTAGATTCAAGAATTGAAAGAAATTTTGGGATGATGAGGCCAGAAGGTTATCGGAAATCAATTAGACTAATGAAGCTTGCAGATAAATTTGGAATTCCAATAATATCTTTTATAGATACTCCCGGAGCATACCCAGGAGTTGGGGCAGAAGAAAGAGGTCAAGCAGAAGCAATTGCAAAATCTATAGAATGCTGCATGGAACTTTCTGTGCCAACAATATCTATAATTATAGGAGAAGGTGGTTCAGGAGGCGCAATTGCTTTAGCATCTTCAAATAAAGTTTTAATGTTTCAAAATGCTATTTATTCAGTAATTTCTCCAGAAGGGTGTGCAACAATTCTTTGGAGAGATCCAAAAAAAACTTTAGAAGCATCAAAAGCAATGAAGCTTTCTTCGAAAGATCTTTTAAGTCTTAATATTATTGATGAGATTATACCAGAACCAATTGGTGGAGCTCATAGAGACAAAGATTTAATTTTAGACAATGTAAGAGATTCAATAAAAAAAAATTTTGAATTTTTTTCAACAATGGATAAAAATGAAATTATAAATCATAGAAAAAATAAATTTTTGTCAATAGGAAGAAGCAAAGGATTTGCTATGCAAACTGATTCAGAAAAACTATCGATGAAAAAAAGTGTACTAGAAAAATTAATTAACAATCGAAAAATTATTTATATTACTAGCGCAATAATCTTACTTTTATCAATAATAATTATTTTATTATAAAGATCCATGACAGTGTTTGTATTTTTTTCCTGAGTTACAGGGGCATGGCTCATTTCTCCCAATTTTTTTTGCTGAAAATTCTTCAAACTTATTATTTTGCTTCTTTTTAAAACTATCTTCATTTTCAGAACTATCTACTATTTTCATATTAATTAAAAAAGTAATTAAACCAAACTTAAGTTTGCTAAGTAAATTTTCGAATAAAACAAAAGCTTCTTTTTTGTATTCAACCAAAGGATCTCTTTGACCAAAAGATCTTAATCCAATAACCTGTCTAAGTTGTTCAAGATATTGTATGTGCATTTTCCAATTTTCATCGATTACTTGTAAAAAAATTCTTTTTTCAATTTCTTTTGCTTTATTTTCCCCAATCAATTTTATTCTTTCATTTCTCTTATCTAAAAATTTTTCTTTGATTAATTTTTCAAAATCATTATCTTTTGCATTTCTTAAGCTCTCAATTTCATCCTGATTAAAAGATTTTCCAAATAAAGATTTAAATTGATTTACAAATTCATTAGAGTTTGGTTTTGCAAGATATTTTGATTTAGTTTTTTTTAAATCATTAATAATTTCATTCAAAAAATCATCTGAGAGTGTATTTACATTATCATTATTAATAACATTATTTCTTTGTCCAAAAATTACTTGTCTTTGATCATTCAATACGTTGTCAAATTTCAATAAGGTTTTTCTAATGTCAAAATTTCTAGATTCAACTTTTTGTTGAGCTCTCTCCAGAGCCTTATTTATCCATGGGTGGTCAATACTTTCTCCATCTTTTAAGCCAAGTTTTTCTAGAATATTATTCATGGATTCAGTTCCAAAAATCCTCATTAAATCGTCTTCAATACTTACAAAAAAAATTGAACTACCTTCATCTCCTTGCCTTCCAGATCTTCCTCGTGCTTGATTATCTACTCTTCTGCTTTCCATTCTTTCGGTTCCTATCACAAACAATCCACCAATTTTTTTTACTTCTTCTTTTTGGCTTTGGTCTTGTCCACCTAATTTTATATCAACACCTCTTCCCGAAATACTTGTTGTTATAATTATAGAATTTTTTCTTCCTGCGTTTTCAATTATTTCAGCTTCTTTTTCATGATTTTTTGCATTAAGCACTATGTGCTTTATTGATTTTTTTTCTAATAACTTTGAATAATGTTCAGATTTATTAATACTTGCTGTAAAGACAAGAAGTGGTTGTCCTAATTTATTGCATTCAACAATTTTATTAACAATCGCCTCATCTTTTTCTTTAATAGTTCGGAATATTTGATCATTCCAATCTTTTCTAATCATTTTTTTGTTTGTTGGAATTGAGACTACTGGAAGATTATATATTTCAAAAAATTCTTGAGATTCTGTTTGAGCAGTACCAGTACATCCTGAAAGTTTGGAGTATAGTTTAAAAAAATTTTGGTAAGTGATTGAGGCGAGTGTTTGATTTTCTGCATTTACAAATAATTTTTCTTTTGCTTCTAAACTTTGATGTAATCCATCTCCAAATCTTCTTCCCGGCAATTGTCTGCCAGTTTGTTCATCAATTATTATAATTTGATCATCTTTTACAATATAATCTCTTCCACTTTTAAAAAGATGATTAGCTCTTAGCGCTTGGTTAACATGATGAACTAAATGTAAATTTTCAGGATCATAAAAATTGTCATTTTTTAAAATTCCAGCATTTGAAAACATTTTTTCTATATTGTCTATGCCTTCATTTGTTAATAGAATATTTTTGTCTTTTTCATCTATTTCAAAATCATTGTGATTTAAGTTATTAACTAATTTATTTATTGCAATATATTGGCTAGTTTTGTCTTCCGCGGCACCAGATATTATTAAAGGTGTTCTTGCCTCATCAATTAAACAAGAATCAATTTCATCAACAATTGCATAATTATGTTTTCTCAGAACCATATCTTCTTCAGAAAATTTCATATTATCTCTAAGGTAATCAAATCCTAATTCGCTATTTGTTGCGTAAGTTATGTCTTTAGAATAATTTTCTTTTCTTTCTTCGTCAGATTGACCTGTATTAATGTAGCCGCATTCCAAGCCCAAAAAATTATAAATTTTTCCCATATTTTGACTATCTCTTTTTGCAAGATAATCATTGACAGTTACTATATGTACTCCTTTTTTTTCTAGAGCATTTAAATAAGCCGAAAGTGCAATAGTTAAAGTTTTACCTTCACCAGTTTTCATTTCTGCTATTTTATTTTCGTAAAGCACAACACCTCCAATTAACTGAACATCAAAATGTCTTTCATTGTTTGTTCTTTTTGAAGCTTCTCTAACTAAAGCAAAAGCTTCTGGTAAAATTTCAATAAGCTTTTTTCCATTTTTTATTTGTTCAATTAATTCATTTGTTTTTTTTGGAAATTCTGTTTTGTCTAATTTTTCCAAATCTTTTTCAAAAAGATTTATATTTTTTACTATTTTTTGAATTCGATCTAACTCTTTTTGATTACTGCTTTTAATTATTTTTGAAATTAGATTTAGTGGATTAAACATTTTGATGTAAATTAATTATTATGATTATATAGTAATTATTTTATTAATTTAAATATCATGGTTTTTAACATAAACAACTTTTTTGATGATAGAAATAGAAAGTCAAAAATAGCTGATTTTCAAGATTTAGAACATATAGATGGAGTTTCTATTTCAACAGTTAGCGCTAATTTATATGACCAAAAAAGAGATGATTTAGTTTTATTTTATTTTAGAGATGGAGCCAGCTATGCCTCAGTTTTTACCCAATCAAAGATAGTTTCTGAGAATATAAAATGGAATCAAAAAGTAAAATCTAAAAAATTAAGTGCCTTACTAATAAATACAAGAAACGCAAACGCTTTGACTGGATCAACGGGTTTTATTGCTATCAAAGAACTTGCTAATGATTTATCTAAAAAATTAACGGAAAAGCAAAAATTAGATGAGGAACATCCTAAAAAAATTAATTCAAATGAAATATTATTTGCATGCACAGGAACTATAGGAGAAAAATTTCCTCTTAATAAAATTAAAAATACAATATCCAAGCTAGTTAACAATATAAAATATACACAAAACAAACTAATTTGGATTAAAGCGGCCATGGGAATAATTACCACAGACACGAAACCAAAACTTACAATGTCAGAATGTAAAATTGGATCTACAAATATAAAAATCTACGGAATTGCCAAAGGTTCAGGCATGATCCATCCAAATATGGCAACAGCACTTGGTTTTGTTTTTACTGATGCCAGCTTATCTTCTTCAATTTTACAAAAAATTCTTAATGAAAGTATAAAAACTACATTTAATGCCATCTCTTGTGATGGAGACACAAGCACTAATGATATGGTTTCACTTTTTTCAACCAATAAAGCAAATAATCTAAATATAAAAGACTTCAAAGACTCAAGGCTAAAAAATTTTCGTCAATCTTTAAAAGATGTATTGTTAAATTTGGCAAAAAGAATTGCTGCAGATGGAGAGGGCTCTTCTAAATTTATTAGTATAAAATGCAAGAATACCAAAACAGAAGAGGATGCAAAAAATATATGTTTTTCTATAGCCAACTCTCCTCTAGTTAAAACCGCAATTGCCGGTGAAGATCCCAATTGGGGAAGAATTGCAATGGCGATAGGAAAAAGCAATGCAAAGATTGATGAAAAAAAGTTGTCAATTAACATAGGACCTTATAAAGTTTTAGTTAAAGGAAATCTACGTCAAGATTATGATGAAAAAATAGTAGGTGAATATATGAAAAATGAATTAATAGATATTACTGTAGATATTGGTTTAGGAAAAAAAGATTTTACTGCATACACAATGGATTTAACAAAAAAATATATAGAAATTAATGCAGATTATAGATCTTGAAGGCATTGAATTTTATAAAATATTTAATTAGATAATTTTATGATCAAGTATTGTTTAAAATGTAAAAATTGCTCATTAGAATTTGTAAGCTGGTTTAGCTCATCGAAAGAATTTGACCGTTTAAAAAAACTTAAGCATCTTAACTGCCAGAATTGTAATTCTATAAAAATAGAAAAATCCCCTATGTCACCAAATCTCACAAACGCTAAAAAGAAAACTTTTGAACAAAATGAACAAAAACTTAGAGAAGTAAAAAATAAACTTAAAAATTACCAAAAATTTATTAAGGACAATTTTAAATTTGTTGGTGATAATTTTGCATATGAGGCAAGGTCAATTCATTATAACAAGAAAAAAGAAAAAAAAGGAATTTATGGTAAAGCCTCATCGGAAGAAGTAAAAGAGTTAAAAAATGAAGGAATTGAAACAGAGATTATTCCTTGGTTTAATGATAAGGAAAATTAATTTTTTTTAAATTTAGCAATATAGTTTACAGATTTATCAATAGAAATATTCCATTTATCTATTATTGGATTAAAACTTATTCCATCAACAGTTTTTAAGTTTAGTGAATTTTTTTTACATATTGTAATAAGTTCAGCGGGTTTAATAAATTTTTGCCAATCATGCGTGCCAATAGGCAGCCATTTTAAAATATACTCAGCGCCGACTATTGCAAAAAGATAAGATTTTAATGTTTGATTTAATGTTGCAATAAACATAATTCCTGATTTTTTTAAAAACTTTGCACTTTGTTTTATAAAAATATCAACGTTTTCAACATGTTCTACAATTTCCATATTTAAAATTACATCATATTTATTATTTGATTTAAATTTCTCAGGAGAAAAGTTGTAATATTTAATGTTAAGCTTGCTCTTATTTAAATGATGTTTTGCAATTTCTATGTTTCTTTTTATAGGATCTATCCCAGTAACTTTCGCTCCAAGTCTTGCCATTGGTTCTGACAATAAGCCTCCGCCACATCCTATATCTAATATTTTTAAACCATCGAGAGGTTTTTTATTATTTATTAGATCAAAATCATTAATTAAATTATCTTTTATATATTTTATTCTAATTGGGTTAAATTTATGTAAAGGTCTAAATTTACCAGTTGGATTCCACCATTCTTCTGCAATTTTTGAAAATTTTTCTATTTCTTTTTTATCTAATGTGTTATTTTTCATTCTTAATTGACTTTATAATCAAGATGTATTTTATCAATATATTTTAACTTATTAAAAAAATTAATTTAATGAAAATTGTAGTTTTAAAATTTGGAGGCACATCAGTAGGTACTATTGATAGAATAAAAAAAGTAACAAATATAATAACTAAGTATGTAAAAAAAAAATACAAGGTAATTGTCGTTTCTTCAGCAATGAGTGGAGCAACAAATGATTTGGTAAATAAATCAAAGAATATAAGCAATAATTTTTCCAATGCAGAATATGATGTATTAGTTTCTTCGGGAGAACAGGTGGCTTGTGCATTAATTGCAGGAAGATTAATACACAAAGGTTACAAATCACGATCATGGATGGGTTGGCAAATTCCTATTATTACCGATAATAATCACAAATACTCAATAATTAATCAAGTTTATAGAAGAAATATAATTAAATATTTAAAGTCTGGTGGCATACCAATTGTTACAGGTTTTCAAGGAATAAATGGAGAAGGAAGAGTCACAACAATAGGCAGAGGTGGATCAGATGCAAGCGCAATTATAATGGCAAAATTCTTTAAAGCAGAAAAGTGTATAATTTATACTGATGTGGAAGGAGTATATACTACAGATCCAAAAAAATTAAAGAAAGCTAAAAAAATAAGAGTAATATCCTATGAAGAGATGTTGGAAATGGCATCATTAGGTGCAAAAGTAATGCAACCAACTTCTATTCAAGATGCTCGATTGAGCAGAATAGATATTGAAGTTAAATCTTCTTTTAAAAATAAATCTGGAACTTTAATAACAAAAAGAAAAAATATAATTAATCATAGTATTATTACTGGAATCTCTTCTACACAAAATGATGCAAAAGTTACCTTGGTAGGAATAAAAGATAAACCTGGAGTTGCCGCTTCAATATTCAAGCCTCTTTCCGAAAGTTCAATAAATGTTGATATGGTGGTTCAAAATATTTCAGCGAATGGAAAAGAAACTGATTTAACATTTACAATTAAAAGTGATGATTTAAGCAAAACAAGAAAAATAACTAATTCTAATAAAAAAATTAAATATAAAAAGTTATTATTTGATAAAAATGTGTCAAAAGTTTCAATAATTGGTGTTGGAATGATAACAACTCCAGGGGTAACCTATAGAATGTTTCAGGCATTGGCAAAGCATAAAATTAATATTCAAGTCATTTCTACATCGGAAATAAAAATATCAGTTTTAATTGATAAAAAAAATATTAAGAAAGCAATTGTCGCTCTACACAAAGAATTTAAATTAGAAGTATAAAGAAATGAGCATTAGGTCATTTAGAGATATTAAAAGAAAAATAACAAAAGAAATAAATGTTGGAGAAGTAAAAATTGGTGGGAACAATCCTATTTCTGTCCAATCAATGACCAATACTATTACTAAAGATGTTAAAAAAACTGTAAATCAAATAAATCAAATTTCAGAAGTAGGCGCAGACATTGTAAGAGTTTCATGTCCCGATGAAGATTCTACCAAAGCTTTAAAAGAAATAGTTAAACATGTTTCGGTACCAATAGTGGCTGATATTCATTTTCACTATAGAAGAGCAATTGAAGCAGCAGATAATGGAGCAAAATGTTTAAGAATAAATCCTGGAAATATTGGTGATGAAAAGAAAATCAAAGAAGTAATTAATGCTGCAAAGAATAATAACTGTTCAATAAGAATTGGTGTAAATGCAGGATCTCTTGAAAGGGATATATTAGAAAAATATAAAGAACCTTGCCCAGAAGCACTTGTTGAAAGTGCATTAAGAAATATTGATATTATTGAAAATGAGGATTTTTTTAACTTTAAAGTAAGCGTAAAATCCTCTGATGTTTTTTTATCTATAGCCGCATATAAACAATTATCATCAAAAACTAATTATCCTTTACACCTAGGAATTACAGAGGCAGGGAGTTTTTTGCCAGGAAGTATTAAATCATCTATAGGATTTGGCACATTATTGCTAGATGGTATTGGAGATACAATTAGAGTTTCTTTATCTGACAATCCGATTGAGGAAGTAAAAGTTGGGAACGAAATATTAAAATCATTGAATCTTAGAAAACGCGGAGTAAAAATAATTTCATGCCCATCTTGCGCAAGGCAAGCATTTCAAGTTATTGATACAGTAAAAATACTGGAGGAGAAATTGTCATACATTAAAACACCAATAACATTATCAATTATTGGGTGTGTAGTTAATGGACCAGGCGAAGCATCGCAAACCGATATTGGCATAACAGGTGGCGGAAAGGGTAGCAATATGCTTTATTTAAAAGGCATTGAGACAGAAAAAATAGCGAGCGAAAGTATTATTTCTAAAGTTATAAATTTAGTTGAAAAAAAAGCCAAAGAAATTGAAAAAAATAACTAATGTTACCAAATAAAAAAGTTCAAAATTTAATCAGTAAGCACGCTGAATTAGAAAAAGAACTTTCTTCAGGAGAAGTTGATAAAAAAAGTTTTGCTGAAAAATCAAAAGAATACTCAGAATTAAATGAAATAATTCATGAAGCAAAAGAATATGTCTTATTTGAAAAAAACAAAGAAGAATTAGAAAAAATAATTAATGATACACAAAGTGAAAAAGATATAAAAGATTTGGCAGAATTAGAATTAGAAGATCTAATAAAAAATAATGATAATAATGAAAATAAAATTAAGTTGTTTTTACTTCCTAAAGATGAAGCTGATACAAAAAATGCGATTATAGAAATAAGAGCAGGAACCGGAGGGCTAGAAGCAAGTCTTTTTGCTTCAGATCTTTTTAAAATGTATGAAAAAGTTAGTCACAAAAAAAAATGGTTGATGGAAGTTATAACTATATCAAAAAGCGATGCGGGAGGATTAAAAGAAGTGATAGCAACAATAAAAGGAAAAAATATTTATTCTTCTTTGAAGTATGAAAGCGGAGTTCATAGAGTTCAAAGAGTTCCTGATACCGAAACACAAGGTAGAGTTCATACTTCGGCAGCAACAGTAGCAGTTTTACCAGAAGCAGAAGAGGTGGATGTAAAAATTGAAGATAAAGATTTAAGAATTGATGTTTTTAGAAGTAGTGGACCAGGTGGACAAAGTGTAAACACAACCGACTCTGCGGTAAGAATTACACATTTGCCAACTGGAATAGTAGTTAGCCAACAAGATGAAAAATCACAAATCAGAAATAAAGAAAAAGGACTTAAAATATTAAGATCAAGAATTTATGAGAAGGAAAGGCAAAAAAGAGACGCTGAAAGATCTCAAGACAGGAAGAGCAAAATAGGAACAGGAGATAGGTCGGAAAGGATTAGAACATATAATTTTCCACAAGGAAGAGTCACCGATCATAGAATAAACTTAACTTTGCATAAATTGGAAGAATTTATGCAAGGCGAAATATTTGATGAAATGATTGAAAATTTAAGCATTCAAGCACAACAAGAAGAGCTAAGAAATTTAAGCTAAATGAAATATCAAGAAATATTAAATAAAGGAAATCAAATATTAAGAGCTAACAATATAAAAAGTTCGAATTTAGATTGTGAACTAATTTTGTCAAAAGTTTTAAAAAAAACAAGAGAAGAAATTTTAATTAATTTAAATAATAAAATTAACAAGAACCAAAAGAATGAATTTGTTTTTTATTTAAACAAAAGAAGAAATAAAAATCCAATTTCCTATATCTTGGGTTTTAAATTTTTTTGGAAATATAAATTTTATATCAATAAATCAACTCTTATACCTAGGCCAGAATCCGAACATCTTGTAGAGCAAACCTTAAAATATATGCCAATTGGCAAATCAATGAATATTTTAGATATTGGGACTGGCTCTGGTTGTTTAATAGTTTCCTTATTAAAAGAAAGACCTAATTGTCTTGCTACAGCCATAGATATATCAATAGAAGCATTAAAAGTAGCAAAATTTAATGCAAAATTGCATCACTTAGAAAATAAAATTAAATTTTTTAATATCGATATTGACAAGTTTAATTCAAAAAAATATGATTTAATCATATCTAATCCTCCATATATAAATAAAGTAGATTTAAATAGATTAGATGATGATGTTAGGCTGTATGAACCAAGATTAGCGTTGTATGGAGGGATTACAGGTTTCGAAGAAATAAAAAAAATAATTGAGAAGAGTTCTAAATTATTAAAATATAGCGGCAAACTGCTCATAGAAATTGGAGAGAAGCAAAAAGACTATACAATAAAAATTTTACTAAAAAATGGATTTTATGTTAACAAAATATGTAAAGATTTTTCAGGAAAAGACAGGTGTTTAGTAAATACAAAAATTAATTAATGAATAATTATAAAAATAATTTTAGAAGAAGTAGATTTAAACCTAATGGAGATAGAAATTTTAGAAAAAGAAATGAACACAAAATTAATGGAGAATTTAATAACAATTTAGATTTTAAAAGAAAAAATCCAGGTAGAAATAATCAAAATGCATCTACATTAATAGATAAATATAATGATCTTGCAAGAGAAGCTCTTACGAATGGTGATAAGATTTTATCAGAAAATTATTTACAACATGCAGACCATTTTGCAAGAATTTTAAAGAGTCGCGAGTTAGCCAAAGAACTGAATTTAAATTTATCAAATACAGATAAAACAACTTCTAAAAACAATAACTATAACGAAAATGATGCGGAAAAAAAACCTTCTCCTGAATTAAATACTTCAGATTAGTTTATTTTTGAAATTAACTCTGATTTTAATACGTCTATTTTAATTTTATTTACTTCAAATTTCTTTCTCAAATTTCCTTTAAGGATTTTTCCTGATGGTAATTTTAATTTTTGAGAATTTATCTTTCTACCATTTTCAATAACTTCATAATGTAAGTGTGGACCAGTAGATAAACCTGTAGATCCAACATATCCAATAATTTGTCCTTGTTTTACTCTAACTCCTTTTTTGATTCCTCTTCCAAATTTTGATAAATGAGCATAAACAGTTTGATAAGAAGAATTATGTTTTATTTTTACGCAATTTCCTCCTCCTCCACACCAGCTTGATTTAACAACAATTCCATGACCCGAAGCCATTATTGGAGTTCCTTTTGGAGCAGCAAAGTCTGTTCCAGTATGCATTTTAGTAAAACCAAGTATTGGGTGTTTTCTTTTACCAAAAGATGAAGAAAGTCTGGCACCGTTAATTGGAGTTTTCATTAAAGTTTTTCTAATGCTTTTTCCACTTTCGTCAAAATAATCAATTTTATTTTTTTCATATTCAAATTTATAAAGTTGAAGATCTGTATTTTGGGTATTTAAATTTGCATAAATAATGTTTCCTACTTCTACTACAGAACCATCTTCGTTTTTGAATTCTTCATAGATTATTTGAAAAGAATCGTTTTTCCAAATATCTCTTTGAAAATCTATTTGGAAACCATATAATCTTGCAAATTCAACTATTGTATTTGGTTTAATTCCAAGTTTTAGAGCCGCATTGTATAAACTACTTTTTATAATACCTTCTTGAAAAGCTATTGTTTTTGTTAAAGTTTTTTCAATAATTTTTGAAACAAAAGTTTCATCATTGTCAATTTTTTCAAAGAAAATATTTTTTTTTTTATCTATTTCGATAGTAAAATTTACAATTTTTGTATTATTTTTTTTGTCAATTTTAAAAAAAATTTTTTGATTTAATTTTAAAATATTAATATTTTTATTATTAGTAACCGAATTCAAAAATAATTTTTTTTCTTTTTTTTGGATATTGAGATTATTTATAATACTCTCATAAGTGTCACCTTCTTTTACCTTATGTTCTATATAAATGTATCTTGGTTTTAGTTCAGAAGTTATTCTTTTTAATGAACTGTTAAGATAAATATTTTTTAAAGACCTATTTAGATAATTGATTTGATTTTTTTTATTAAGATCATAAAAGTAAGTAACTAATACTGTAGAAAAAATTAGAAATATAAGCCAAATAAAATAACTATATTGACCAATTAATTTAATTTTTTTTTTTATTTTCATTAATAACTTGGTTAAAAATGCATTGATTTATAAGGTTTTTTAGCATATTTTTTTCAAATCTAATAACTTGATTTATTAATTTTTTCTAATATAAGCGGTGCACTCAACATAAGAAAAAATGTTATTTATTAGGCTTTATAAGCCTAATTAGCTATTTAATTTGTTAAAATTTTAAGAAGAGAAGTGTGGACGGTTAAGGTTACCAAAATTTGTCGTACACACTTCAAACATATGTAAATATTATTCTTAGTATTTGCATAGAAGCTAGTGTGCGCCGTTTTTAAACTTGAGAGTTTGATCATGGCTCAGAACGTACGCTGGCGGCACGCCTTATACATGCAAGTCGAACGAAGTAGCAATACTTAGTGGCAGACGGGTGAGTAACATGTGGGTATCTTCCCTTTGGTGAGGAATAACACGAGGAAACTTGTGCTAATACCTCATAAGTCTTTACGGAGA
>Ga0207989_1000053_pt1 | contig 66345 bp, 62 predicted proteins | sample ETNtaG_7_FD_185777 | JGI IMG/M metagenome (GOLD analysis project Ga0207989, IMG submission 185777) | Marine microbial and viral communities from oxygen minimum zone, Eastern Pacific Ocean - ETNP201406SV65 (SPAdes) (version 2) | ecosystem: Environmental > Aquatic > Marine > Oceanic ... | reverse complement strand
GGCAGCCACATCGTTTGGCATCACGGACATCTCGTGCGAATCCATCTCTTTCTGGCTGAGTTTTTCCTTCTCTACCCCCTTCCTAATATCCTCCCTGGTCAGTCTCTTCCCCTTGGGGAGGCACTCGCCCGAGGCGATTAGGCGTCTCACTGCGAGCCTGAGAGCGATATTTGCTGCCGTTATCGAGGCGCACCTCGTCCCCCCATCGGCATTCAGGATGTCACAGTCGACGGTGAGGGCCACTGGGCCTAGTTGCTCTAGGTCGACAGCCCCTCTCAGAGATCTTGCCACTAGCCTCTCAATCTCCATAGTCCTACCCTTGGCCCCGCTTCTTTCCCTGCGGAATCTAGTGTCTGTTGAGCCTGGTAGTAGAGAGTACTCGGCATGAACCCAGCCCCTGTCGGAATCCCTTGGGAACCATCTTGGTAGTGATGGCGCCTTGGTTACGCACACTAGCACCTGCGTGTTTCCCTGGTTGTACAGGATAGATGCCAAGGCATTGGGGGTGAAGTCTATCTTGACCTCGATTTCTCGGATCTCATCATTTGCTCTGTCGGTACTGCCGACGCCCGTCTTCATCTTCGCCATAGCCTTCCGAAACCAGTTCCTCGGATGAATCATTCGCGTCGCGCATGTGGAGGTCTGAATGAGTCCACCACCTCAGAATCTGTTGTAATGTAGGGGCCCCCGATCAGATCGACGCAGTAAGGGACGGTTGCAAAGACCGAGTCAAGAATCTCTCTTATTGATCTTGGAGTGCCGGGGAGGTTGATCACCAATGAGGAGCCTCTGACTCCAGCCGTCTGTCTTGAGAGCATCGCAGTGGGGACGTAATTCATCGAAATTGCGCGCATCTGCTCTCCGAAGCCGGGTAGCATCCTATCGCAGACTGCCTCGGTCGCCTCGGGCGTTACGTCCCTTGGAGATGGGCCGGTTCCCCCCGTGGTAACGACGACGGAGCACCCCTGGTTGTCGATTAGATCGACGATAGCCTCCTCTATGTCCTCCTTTTCATCTGCTACAAGTCTCCTAATGACTTTCCACTGTGATGTCACAGCATCTTGGAGGAATGACTCGATGGCCGGCCCACTTAGGTCCTCGTACTCTCCCGAACTAGCTCTGTCAGAGGCGGTCAGAACTCCGAAATGGCACAGTTCGGAAACACCCATTGGCAGTCCGTAGAGGCAACCAGAGAAAACGCCGTCGGTACGCTTGGAATTCGATGGGCACGTTCAAAGACCGCCGATTCGAACAGGCATCTCCGGAGGTAATGAGGTGCTGAGTCTTCCCCAACACGCACTGACAATCGTTTCCCAAGTAACGTCGTGTCTGGTGCATCTATGGCCAAATGAATCGTTGGTTGAAATAGTCTCGTCGCCCAATCTCTGATACGGGTGATAAACATGAGTGACCAGACGAAGTATGCAAACCAGATAGCAATAGTGAAGGAAGAGTGCCCCAATGCCGATGAAGAGGAGATTGGGAAGGAATTTGCTAGGTATGAGGGAGACTTCCTTATCCCTCCCGAGGATGCATTGAGGTCCGTAATAAGGAAGTTCCAGGTTTCCACTGGTGTTGAAGTTTCGGCCGATAAATCCCCACCGGTCCGTGAAGAGAAAAAGGTCGACAGATTCTCAGAGTTGGATGCCGATGACAGGAATGTTGCAATCGAAGTGGCGGTTGTTTCCTATACGCCAAGAACCCAGATGGTTAGGGGCGAGGAGAAGCAGATTGCCTTTGGATGGGTAGAAGACAACCCCCATGAGGCTAGCTCCGAGAGGGTTCGATGGGATTACAAAGACTGGGGGAACAAAGGCGAGTCCATGATTCCCGGTTCAGTCGTAAGGCTAGAGGGTGCCTCCGTAAACGAGTGGAACGGAAAGCGATCCCTGAACGTCAACCGAACGACTAGGGTGACGGTTGTGAAGGAGGGGAGTGGTTCGGCACCTCCAACAAGCAACGAGCCACTGAATATCGCGAGAGCCTCTGAGGTTGAGGGGTTCGTAAACGTGGTCGGGAGAGTCATGTCAGCAAAGTCTGATGTAATTATTAGAAAGGATGGGAGTGGAGAGATCCCCATAGTTCGTGGGAGGATATCCGATTCATCGGGCAGCATAGGCTTTCTCTCATGGAAGGATTTCGAGCATGAAGTAGGCTCGCTAGTGAAGATCGTTGGTGCGTCCGTAAGGAAGTTTCTAGAGACGCCGGAGATTCAAATCAATGATGGGACTGTGATCGAGGCATATCACGATACATCATTCCCAGAGGTTAGCGAGTTAGCGAAGTCTGAGAAGGTGAGCATCGCTGACCTGAGAAATGGAATGAGGGACGTGTCTATCACATTGCAGGTTGAGAGTTGGGTACAAAGATCATTCGAAAGCCAGAATGGCGAATCCAAGACGGTTAGGAGCGGGGACGTGATGGACCCTAGTGGAAGATGTAGGCTCACGGCATGGTGTGAATTCGATCCCAGTCCCGGGGAAACCATAATGATCGAAGGAGGGAGGGTTCAGTTCTGGCAGGGCTCTCCTGACTTAGTCATAGATGACATGAATCAGGTGAAGGTCCTCTCCGAATCACCATGGGATGCAATAGACCCCCAGAATCACTGGGTTGAGGTTGACCTGACTAGCCTCACACAAGGAGGATCCCGAAGAGGGATTTCAACTTCAGGAAGTATCGTGATGATAAGACCAGACTCGGGGATGATAGAGAGATGTCCCGAATGTAGAAGGGTGATAAGAGATGGTTCTTGCTCAGAACACGGGTCTAAGATTGGAGAAGAAGATCTGAGGCTCCGCTTTGTACTAGATGACGGGATTTCTAATGCTAGTCTGATCCTCGGTAGAGAAACATCCGAGGCTTTCCTGGGAATGGGGATGGATGATGTCAAGAGTGAGATATCCAATGTTGGAAGAGAGGTTTTTGTTTCAAACCTGAAAAATCGCATTCTCGCTAGAAAGATGGGGGTGCACGGAAGGTGCTTAGTTGACGGCCAGGGTGCAATGTTGATGGCAGAAAGAGTAGAAATTCTAGTTCCGGGGCCGAAAGAAGAAGCCGAAGAAGTCATGAAAAGATGGGAGGTGGAAATATGATGTCAACATCTGGAGTCAGAGTAGGCAGGCAGAGTTCAATTCGGATTTTTGCACAGGAGTACTCAGAGTCCTCCTTAGTAGAGAGGGGCATAGGTGAGTTTGCGCCGAGTTTTGTCATCACCAAGCTAGGTGCGAGGGTGAATCGTTGTCTGATCTGCGGGGGCCTAGAAAGAATGGAGAGGAGAGATGGTGATTCGGGACCTTACTATGCAGGACAACTCAGAGATCCTTCGGGAACTCATTACTTCAATGTAGCTCCATTCCAACCAGAGCTTCATCCTGACGCAGAGGAACTTCTAGCAAGATTTGAAACTGGAGACTCGGTTCTTGTTTCTATGATAGGCAGACAACAAACTAGGGAGTCTGAGGATGGTGGTATTTTCACCTCAATTAGAGCTGAAAGCTTCACCGAAATAGATATCGAGACATACAAATCATGGATGGTAGAGGCTGCTGATGCTACCCTCAGGAGGTTGAGCGCATATGATTCATCACAAGGCGCTGAATTAACTGAAGAAGGGTTGAGGAACGCTGGGATTCCGAATGATCTTGTTTCGGGTTTGGTTAAGTCTCGACAACATTACTCTGAATTTGATACAGAGGCATACAGGGTTTGGGTCCTCAAGGCTTTCTCAAGGGCCCTCGGAAGAGCAGAAGATACGGAGGAAATTGTCTCTAACAATGATTTCGAACCTGCCATTGAAACTACTGTTCAGTCGAACGAGGGTGCTGATCCAAGAGACGTAATATTGGGAATAATGGGTTCTAATGGGGGGGAACTAGTCGGATACGATGACCTTGTTGCGGCTTGCATCTCGGCTGGCTCTTCTGGAGAAGCGGCAGAGGATGCCATAGAGCACCTCAGGGACGTTACAATGGAAATCTCAGAACCTAGATTCGGTTTCTTCTCCAGTTCTTCGTGATTCTTCCCTACTCGCCGTTAGAATCTAGTGAAGATAGCTTAGACCTGATCCTATCTATTGCTTCTCCTGCATCCTCCACCAAGGGTTTGTTTTCCCCGTCTGAGGTCATTTCTGCACCCTTCACTTCAGCGATGTTGGTCGCGACCATGAGGACCCGATGCCTGACGAATTGCTCGTTAATTGGCCACCCCCTCCTGTCGGCTAGTCGCAGTAGGAGGTCCCGCTCAGAATCCCCCCATGAGCCTCCGTGACCTCTTAGGATGGTCCCCACCATTCTCTCCAGATCACCCACTCTGGCATGAATTGTCAGAATATCCCCCTGTACGTGACTGGGTTGATTGTCCAGGCCCATCAATAGTGAGTCACTGGCATCCTCCAGCAAGGCTTCTGCGGGAACTGCATGGAATTCATCTGTGGCAATCTCCGGAGTTGTCCCCCCTTCCACCTTGACTTCTGGCTCTGATTCCTTGAAATGAGAGGTCTGGAGTCCATTCCTCCTCAGGCTTCGCTTGATCCGCCCCCACCCATTCATCTGACTTGTTAGCACCCCTGCGACCCTCCCCATCAGAACGGTTCGATTCCCAGTAAGATCCAGCTCTAGCTTCTTACAAATCTCATGCAAGTCGTCCCTATTCATCTCGGCCAGATTCTCTATTGTCATCCTTCGTGAGTCGTAACTCAGGTGCAACCAAAGCCGCTGTCTCCTCTCCTTATGGGATCCCGAAGACTTGATTCCGAAGACCTTCAGAACATCCCTCATTTCCTTGTGGGACATAGACTGGATACCTTCCCAAGACAGATCTAGTTCAGCGAGGACCTGGCTTCTAATCAAACGGGCTCGGAGAACCTCCACTGAACCGGACTTCGATATCCCCGAACTCTCCGCCCTCTGCCTCAGATTCTGAAGACGCTCCGTATAGAGGGAGTTCAGTAAATTAGAGTCCACCCTCATGATAACAATAGCTCCTCGAGAGGGTTCCTTAGTTATCGGTTGCCCCGATCTTAGCGAGTAAATGGTGATTTGAGGGGTGTACAATCGTCACGGTTGCTATTCTGGGATAAATGGCGGGGCATCTTCGTCAGTGGGGTGATCACGGGGGACATCCCTTGTAGACTCGTTTACGAGATTCCCCCAATCCATCAAAAGAGCAATGACGGCCCTCTGATACTCGCTCATTGCCACTAGCCTCTCCAACGAAAGCGTCCTCCTCCCATCTTTGGACAGCGTTTCCATCCGTATCTCAACCCTGACCTCATCGTGGTAAATCTCCCCATCAGGGTCGTGGCAGGATTGTTCCAACACCAAGTCGCGATTCGCCTCTGCCTGTCTGAGGATAGCGCCTACATTCCTGTGTCTAACCTCCAATCCTATGACGTCATGCATCGAGGTTTCCAATTCCCTCATTATCCTACTCTGGACCCAAAGAACGGTATTGCCCTCGGGTTCGGTGAGTTTTGCTGCTAATCGATTTGGGAATCCTTTTCGAGAAACTACGGCGATTAGGTCGGAATATGGAGGTGGGACAAAGTGGGGTGCACCTCTCTCATTCGGCTGGGACATCAGAGTGTGCCTCCTCTCAGTCTGGTTCGTCTCATCGTACTCTGACCTTGAAATCACGAATCCGTCGATTTCTCCTTTCTCCAGCAGTTCGGCCAACGCCTTAGGGAGGCCTCTGGGGTCCTCTGGTGGTACGAAACCGGAAACCAAAACCCCCAGTTCCTCTGATGAGACTGCTTGCAGGTCTGGCCTCGCCCTGAGAAGTTGTCTGCGGATCAAAACTGAATCTGAGACTATTATTGCGGACTTGGGCTGGTATGTGAGACGGTCTGGGGATACTAGAACCTGACTTGCGCGTCTGGGAGTTCTGGCCCCCATTACCTGACAGCCACTATCAGAGATCGCTCCCTCTCTTCCGGAAATCTCTGTCGCTGGTATTGCCAACAGATCGAGGTCCCCCTCTGAAAGCGATTTTATTCCAGCGTCTAAACCCTTGACGGAAACGACTGAATGCTCGATATCCTCCAATTCGTTGGACTCGAAGTGAGTGGATATCTGTGAAGACACTTTGCAAGAAGGCGAATCCAGAGTTCCAACAACTATCCGGTTTTCCATCGCATCCACCTCAAGGGGGGGGCACGCCATGTACCCAATCTGAGCGGCGTGCGCACCCGTTGATATATGCGACCCCTAGGCTGAAGACATCATGGAAGCGGAGAAAATGGAGTCAATGACTCTAGATTCTATCAAGAACTTAGTCGAGGAATCCATAGAAGAGTTGGTCCTAGAAAAAATGAGTTCGAAATTCGATAAGCCGGTGATGTCCATCGCTAGTGACGTGCTTCTGGGAGGGGGGAAGAGGTATCGCCCCATACTGGCCATACTTTCTTACAAAGCTGCGGGGGGAAATGACTACAGAGAGGCATTAGACCTAGCCCTATCCTCTGAGTTAATTCACACGGCGACTCTAGTCCATGACGATGTGAACGATCAATCAAAAATGAGGCGTGGCAAACCGACAATACACTCGACCCATGGGTCCTCTCATGCGATAATCTCTGGTGATTACCTGTTCGCATTGGGTTTCGAACTCGGGGCCAAGTACGAAGAAAGAGTAGTCGGAAATGTGAGAGACTCGTGCGCAGGGATAGCGTCGGGAGAGATCCTGCAGATCGAGCACATAAATGACCTGAATACAAGTCCAGAGGACTACTACGCAATTATCGATGGGAAGACTGCTGGGCCCTTCGCCTCAGGATGCGCGAGTGCCGCAATGATAGCAGGTTCGAGTGAGGAAGTTTCCGATGCATTGTGGGGCTACGGGATGGAACTTGGGAGGGCCTTCCAACTTGTGGATGACATTCTGGACTTGGTAGGGGACGATCTCATCGGTAAGCCACGCGGAACGGATGTCCACGATGGGAAAATGACGTTGCCCATCATCTACGCACTAACAATGCTACATGGGGCCGATAGGGATCAACTAAGAGACGTCCTGATCAACTTCGGAGGTGACAGGCTGCATGAGTTGGTCGAACTACTGGAGCAGGCAGGTTCATTCGAATATGCTAAATTACTTGTTTCTAACCATGTGGAGAGGGCTCTGGACCATATCGAGAGTCTCCCCGACTCTGAGGAGAAGGAAATGCTAACGGAGATCGCTTTGATCTCGGAGTCAAGGACCAACTAACTGAGGTGCTTCCCCTGGACAAGGAGAAGTACTGGGATACGATAATCATCGGTGGTGGCCCAGCAGGTAGCACCGTTGCAAGGTATGCATCGGAAGGTGGTTTGAGTGTCTTGGTTATTGATGGCAGGGACCCAATAGGTTCTCCACTACAATGTGGAGAATTGGTCCCTACAAACGAGGAGATGAAGAGACTGTGCCCCCGGGTTCCAGAAATGGACGACCTTTTCAGAACTCCTGAGAATGCCGTCTCTAGAATCTGTGAGAAAATGAGGATTGTCAAGCCAAATGGCAAGGGTATGGACTTCGATTTCGAAGGGATGGTGCTGGACAGGGTCGCACACGATGAGGCTTTAGTCGAGCTAGCACGTTCAAAGGGTGCAGATTACCTCTTGGGGGAACGCGTCAAGCGTGTCGAGGGGAATTCCGTGGTCCTATCCAATGGGGCAACTATGAGAGGGAGGGTGATTGTCGGGGCCGGAGGTCACAATGACCCGATTAGAAAGCGATATTGGGGCGAGGTTTCCCTTAACATCCCTGTAAAATTCGCACTCAAGAATGGGCGCCATTCCGACGCGCTAGAGTTGCACTTCGGATCCGTGGCCCCAGGTGGGTATGCCTGGGTCTTCCCGAAGGACTCAGGGTCGAATATTGGATTAGGAATACAGAGAAAGATGTCTAGGGGCAGGAGCCTGGAGAAATATGCGAATGATTTCATCGAACGATTCGAAGGAGAGGAGAGTTTTCGAGGAGCTGGATATCTTCCGATGTCAGGGGCCGTTCGTACTTTTGTGAAGGGCAATTACCTTCTGGTCGGGGATTCGGCAGGAATGGTTCTGCCATCAAACGGGGCAGGCATCACCATCGCGATGATTGGAGGGAGGATTGCAGGAGAGGTGATTTCCGAGCATCTCAATAACGGCACGGACCTGAAAGAATATGAGAAGAGATGGGAGACCCAGATGGGGCATGTGATGCGAAACTCGAAGAGGGCTTTCGCCATTGGAAGCATTATGTTCAGATTCCCCGATTGGGTCCTGAATATTGTATTCAACCGTCTGACGAAGGGGATGATTTGGAGGGCTGTGACCTGTCGGAAAGTCTTCTGGTTATTTTAAGGCGCGCGAGCGGACCAGATTGTTGCCATCCCTGGGAAGATTACTCGAGCCTTGACATCTACGAATCCGACCTCCTTCAACATAGATACATAATCCCTGGTTGTTCCGAATTCAGAGTACGTCTTTGTGAGCCACTTCCATGGGTGGTCTCTCTGGCCACATACTAGTCTGGCATATGCCCCTACCCAGACCCTCATCCATAGAACCCCTAGAAAACCGTGAACTCGATTCATCTTGGCAGGATCTACAATTATTATGGGAGAGCCCGGTCTTAGAACTCTTAGGGATTCAGAGAGGCCGGCTTTCTTGTCGTACCAATCCCTGAATGAGAACAACGAACATAGTGCGTCAAAGGAGTCGTCATCGAAAGGAAGTTCTTCTGCAGTACCCTCGACGAAAATTGCCGGATCATCGCCCCTCTCCTGGCGGGAAGAGTTCACTCTTTCCTCAGCTGCAGCGAGCATTTCGGGAATTGGATCTAGGCAAACCATTTCCCTGCCAACGACATCCTCTGCGAAGCTTCCGGGACCGCAACCAACCTCCAGGATTTTCCCGTCCGGAAGCATCCCCCTGACCATTCGACGCCATCTTGATACCTGTCCCAAGGTAGCGAAGCGATTGATTTTATCATAGACTGGGATTGTGGCCAATAGGTTTCTCTGGAGTTCATCCCAATCATCGACACCCATCCCCTGCACGTCCATGTTGTAGTCCCAGAGAAGGCCGTATTTGGAAGGTTCCCGAGAGGGTGCATAGACAGAGTCAAACTAGTGGAATGCGCGAGGTTATCATCATAAACTCATCAACGGTCGCCGAATTCACCGTAGGTGCATAGAATGGGACGAGAAGAGGTTCTACGAGCAATAAGACAAGCCGAGAGTGAGGCAAAGCAAACTATAGCCGACGCAGAGTCAAAGGCAGCAGAGATTGTTTCGAAGGCAAGGCTGACTGCTACTGAGATAATCCAAGCAGGAAGATCGGACTCTGAGGCCTATGCCCAGACTAAGATTTCCGAAGCGAGAAGTGCTGCCGAGAGTGAGGCGCAGAAGGTATCCAAAGAAGGAGACTCGACAATCGGTTCAATTCACGACGGCGGGGAAGGAAGCAGAGAAGATGCAGTTAATGCAGTTCTAGATGCCTTCAGGTCCTGAAATTCTAGAGGAATTAGATGTCACAAGTAAATACTCAGCAGATGGGCCGGATGGTTGCTGCTGGGAACAAGGAGGATTTGGGGCAGATTGTAGATATCCTTGCCCGTCTCGAGGCCTTGCACATTATCGATTACGATGGCAGTGAAGATGGGTTCTCGCTTGGTTCTCCGGAAGAAGGTTCAGAGGAGGTCGGGCGCGAACTAGTCAAGGCAAGAGCAGCGGCTTCGGTAGTGGAGGCATCGGGTCCGGCAAGACCAGTTCCTGCTGGCCCGGTCAGGGATTCTCTCGGAGGTGAGCTGCCCTCCAAGATTGATCAGGTTCTTTTGGATAGTTCGAGAATTGATGACTTGGGGAATGAAATCTCCTCCCTTACAGAAGAAGAGGAAGCCCTCTCACAAATCTCCCCCCTAGGAATTGACCTTGAGCTTCTTGGTGGTTACAAAACGATCACAGCATTCGTTGGAACAGTGGAAAACATTGCTGAAGCGAGAGAGGCAGTGGGTTCCGGGTTAATCATCGAAGGGAAAACCGGGAAGTCTGGATTAATTGCTGCGTTCGTCAGAAACCAAGAATCAGGGCAAACTTCTTCCAAACTGGAACGGGCTGGATTCGAAACCATTCAGATTCCAGAGGGAGAGGGTTCGGCTACTGACCGACTATCTGAGGTTAGGAAGGCGAAGGGCACCCTAGAGGGAGAGAAGTACGACCTAGAAAAAAGGATAGAAGATTGGAGCAAATCGAATGGGGAGATGCTTCTTTGTGGACTGGAAGTCCTGGAGAGGGATCATGATGTGTTGACCACCCCAGTTAGAATAGCGGTATCCGAGCACGCCTTTGTCATCGATGGATGGGTTGCAATGGGTAGATCCGAAGAAGTCCAGAGGGCGCTGAAGGACATATGCCTATTCACAGAAGTAACCCCATTCGAGATGGAAGCGGGCGGAGGGGGTCACGGACACTCTGACCACCACCATAGTCAGAAGATGCCACCGATTGCATTCCAAGAAAGGAACTCGAGCAGACCAATGGAATTGCTTACCGATGCTGTAGGAAGGCCTGCTTATGGAAGAATTGATCCCACGGTATTCATGTTCATCACCTATCCTATTTTCTTCGGAATTATGCTTGGTGATATGGCATACGGACTCGTGACAATGGGTCTTGGTGCACTCCTAATGAGTAAATCTGGGACAAACGAGATGCTGAAGTTGGGTGGAAAATTCCTGATGTACATTGGATTTGGGACCATCGTCTTCGGTTACATATACGCAGAGTTTGCTGGATGGGAAATTTTCCCTCATTACGGTTCAAACCCGGCTGTGGCTCTACAGATGTTCTACCCAGATATTGCCGAGGGAACTTATCACGCATGGAGTGCTTCACTCCCACTAGGAATCGAACTGGCCTTTCCCTTCCACAGAGTGGTCATGGTTGATAGTCAGGGGAATCTAGAACATTTGATCCTACTTACCATCTATTTGGGTATGATTCACGTATTCCTTGGACTTGTGATTGGATTCAGAGACATAATGCTTTTCGGCAATGGTCATGGAGGATTTGGGTTCGTCTGTGCATTCTTTGAGAAAGGCGCGTGGATGATCCTTCTAGTTGGGGGATTCATGTTTGCCTATGGCTTCATAGGACCGGCCGACTGGATGATGGAACCGGGTGCAGCGATTGCGATTGTTGCAACTGTGATGCTAATGTGGACTCTGTACAAGTATCATGGGGTGCCGTTTCCAATCAATATCGGACTTGCCCCCATAGAAGCAGTTGGCATGATGCCCACAGTGATATCATATGTCAGATTATTCGCGGTTGGTGTTGTGGGCGTCAAAATTGCAGAAACTGGAAATTCCATGCTATTCGATGAAATTACCTTCGACGAGCCTCTAATGGCAATCGTACTCATACTCGGCTGGTTGGCGGTTCAGTTCTTCGCATGGGGGCTGGGAGTATTCAGCCCGAACATTCACGCTGCAAGATTGCACTTTGTAGAGTGGATGAGGCAGTACTATGACTCAAGCGGGGAGGCTTTCAACCCATTCGGCCTTCGAACGCAATACGTGGAGGTTGACTAAATCAGATTCCAAGCCTAGGCTTGAAAAAATAAGGAGGAAAAAAGAATGAATAACAGAAAAACAATGACTGGAATGAGTACCCTGATGGCCCTATTCTCGTTTGCAATGTTTGCATCCGTGGTTTCGGCAGCGGAGGGAGACGCGGAAACGACGTCCTACAACTGGGATGCAGCAAAGCTTGGCGCGGGAATAGCACTAGGACTGGCAGGAGTCGGTACTGGACTAAGCCAGGGGCCAATTGGAGCAGCAGCAGTGGGAATGATTGCCGAGGATTCGAGCAAGTTCGTAACTGGACTGATCTTCACCGCTCTACCAGAGACCATCGTACTGTTTGGATTCCTTGCACTATTCCTGCTCTGAGCAGAGTGCGATATCCATACGGAATAGGAGGTTAGAAAATGACACTTGATGCATTGGCAGCAGAGATTGCCAGTCAGGCGGAGGCGGAGGCTACGGCTATCGTCGAGGCCGCTCAAACAGAGGCTAAAAGAATCGAAGAAAGGGCACGGAACGAGGTCTCTGAAGTCTCCTCCATTTCTTCGGACAAAGCCGAAAAGGAGAGTGCGCAATTGTCTGTAGAGGTAGTTGCCTCTGCCAGGCAAGCGAACCAGAAGAGAGCGCTAATCGCTCGCAGAGAAGAGTTGGATGCAACATGGGAGACTGTGAAAAATGAGGTCGGGTCGCCCAAAATGAAGGGAAGGAAGCAGATACTCGACTCATTAGTCAAAGAGGCTAACAAATCCAAGTCTGGAATGATTATGAGACCTGTAGCTTCAGACAGAACGGCTCTTTCCAAGAGTAGTTTCACCATGGGTGAAGATATCGAGGGATTGGGTGGATTTGTTCTTGAATCAAAAGACGGTTCCACTGTGTTGGATTTCAGATTCGACTTCCGATTGGAAGCGGCTTGGAAATCTAGCCTTGGGGAAGTAAACAATATCCTATTTGGAGAACAGTGAGGGAGAGAGATGTCAAGGGCGCTGAACGGTCGTTCGAATCTATACAACGCTGCTGCGCGGGCGAAGGCCCGCAAAGCCTCGTTGATAGATACGACAAGGATGCGCCAGCTTATCCAACAAGGCACTGACTCGATTGGAGCTAGCATTGGAGAGATGGGGTACAGAGCAGAGATGGACATCTATGGATCAAGGATGAGTGGGGCTGATGCCATCGAGGCAGCGTTGTTCCACAATCTGGATAACGATTTGGCAGGAGTTCTGAAGTTCTGTCAGGGTCATTTGAAATCTCTAGTCGCTATCTATGTGGAACGTTTTGACTACGAGAAAGCAAAGACTGTACTCAGAGCGATAAATGGCGGAGCATCTGATGAAATAATAGAATCCCAGATACTACCATCTGAGAATCCAAGAAACGCCCCTTGGTTGAACATCGTGAGGAATACTGAAGGACTTCAAGAGGCGATTGAGGCTATGTCTGGGACATCCTGGGGGATGACCCTCTCAAAACTTGATGCCGATGCCACTCTTGAGGACATGGAGAATGCATTGGACTTGCAATACTTCTCTGATGCACTGAAGGCAGTTAGAGGAAGGGATGGCGGACCAAGGCTCCGGAGATACCTAAGGATGGAGATTGACCATAGGAACGTGATCAACGAATTCCGTGCAATTAGAATGGGGATGACTGTTGAAAAGCGTCAATCCATGGTAATCCCGGGAGGAAAGATTGACTCCGGGACTATGAGGCAGGCCTGTCAGGCAGAGAGCGACGAAGAGCTAATCGAAACCCTCCGAAGAAGTAGTTCGTTCGATGACTCTGGTTTTGATGAGGCCATGGCTGAAGCGAAAAGGATGGGGAGTTTGGACCCATTTGCAGAACTACTCTCCCATCAGAAGCACACGGTTCTGAAGAGGTTCGCCCACCTGAGCCCAATTTCTCCATTCCCAATCATATACTATATCGAAAGGAAGGCCCTGGAAGTCAGGAATCTGCGGTTGCTTGTGCGTGGCAAGGCTGTTGGACTTCCAAACGAAGTACTGGAAGCGCATATGGACTACTGAGGTGAAGATGTGAGAATAGCAATTGTAGGGCCATTAGAATTCACACTAGGATTCCAACTCGCAGGAGTTGAAGAACTGTATAACCCGTCTGATGACGAAGAGATGGAGAAGATTCTCAGAGGCCTCCTGAATCAGACAGAAGTGGGGGTTGTCGTAATGGACAACTCCGATTTAATGAGACTCCCAGAGAGGTTGCGCCTGCAACTCTCTGAGAGCGTGACGCCCACTGTTTTGGGCATTGGGACCGAGGAGGACAATACCCTCCGCGAGTCCATCAAGTCGGCACTTGGTGTCGATCTATGGAAATAAGATTCGAACAAAAAAGGAAGTGAAAAAAAATGAGTGAAGAAAATGGAGTAATATACCGGATTTCCGGACCAGTTGTGACTGCGATAGGGATAGCACCTCGAATGTACGAGGTGGTAAGAGTCGGGAATGAAGGTTTGATGGGAGAAGTAATCGAACTGCATGGCGACCAATCAGTGATACAGGTGTACGAAGAGACATCTGGGGTCAAGCCTGGGGAGCCAGTGATTAGGACAGGGCAGACGCTGTCAGTGCAACTTGGCCCTGGTCTACTAACCCAGATCTATGATGGCATTCAGAGGCCACTGCCGAAGTTGGAGGAGACGATGGGGGTCTTCATCACCCGAGGGGTGGATGCGGATGGACTAGATCTTGAGAGGAAATGGGATTTCAATGCTAGCGTAAAGGCCGGAGACGAGATTTCTGCAGGCCATGTGATTGGAATTGTCCAGGAAACCGAGACTATCGAGCACAGAGTGATGGTACCACCTGGAAAAGGAGGAGTCGTCAAGAAGATTGACTCTGGTTCATTCAACATCACCGAGACGGTGTGCAAGCTTGAGGATGGGACGGAAATTGCAATGATGCAGGAATGGCCAGTAAGGCATCCAAGACCATTCATCCAGAAGTATGCCCCTGACGTTCCGCTGATGACGGGGCAGAGGATTCTCGACTTCCTCTTCCCACTTGCTAAGGGAGGGACTGCTGGAATACCAGGTCCTTTTGGTTCAGGAAAGACGGTGACTCAGCAACAGCTCGCCAAGTGGTCTGATGCCCAGATAGTGGTCTACATTGGATGCGGAGAGAGAGGGAACGAGATGACTGAAGTTCTCGACGAGTTCCCCCACTTGATTGATCCAAATACAAACAAGCCCCTGATGAACAGGACTGTTATGATAGCTAACACATCAAACATGCCTGTGGCTGCTAGAGAGGCTTCGGTGTACACCGGAGTTACAATTGCGGAATATTTCCGCGACATGGGTTACAATGTAGCCCTGATGGCAGATTCCACTAGCAGATGGGCAGAGGCGATGAGGGAGATTTCTTCTCGGCTTGAAGAGATGCCTGGTGAAGAGGGTTATCCTGCATACCTTTCCAGTAGACTAGCTGAGTTCTATGAGAGGGCTGGAAGGGTCCAGACTCTTGCGGGCGATGATGGATCTGTCTCGGTAATCGGGGCTGTTTCCCCCCCAGGTGGTGACATATCAGAACCAGTCAGCCAGGGGACATTGAGGATTGTCAAGGTTTTCTGGGGTTTGGATGCTGGACTGGCTAGACAACGACATTTCCCGGCCATCAACTGGTTGAGCTCGTACAGCCTATACCCACAGGCACTAGACCAATGGTACAGAGACAACATAGCATCAGATTTCCCCGAAGTAAGAACAGAAATTAGCACACTGCTCCAAGTTGAAGCAGAGTTGCAAGAGATTGTCCAGTTGGTGGGTTCGGATGCATTGCCAATCGATCAACAGTTGACTCTAGAAGTAGCCAGAATGATTCGAGAGTTCTTCCTGCAGCAGAATGCTTTCCACGATGTGGACACATACAGCGATCTGAAGCTACAATATGACATGGCAAAAGCGATTCTGAGCTTCCAAGAGGAAGCAAAGAAGGCAATCGCAGGTGGAGCCCAGTTGGAAGACGTCGTGAACGTCCCAGCGAGGACAGATCTGATGAGAGGTCGCTTCGAGAAGGGTTACAGCGACAAGATTGGAGAATTAGTTTCGGAGATGGGCAAGCAGATTTCTTCTAGCATGGAGGCAAACTGAGGTGATACAATGAGTGGAAAGGAATACAGAACGATTACAGACGTAAAGGGGCCACTAGTGTTCCTAAATAAGACTGAACCAGTGGCTTTCGGAGAGATTGTCCAACTAAGGCTGAGTGATGGTTCTATGAAGAACGGACAGGTTCTGGATACATCGGACGATCAGGTGATTGTACAAGTCTTCGAGGGAACTGCATCGGTCGACAGACAGACAGGCGTCAAGTTCCTAGGGGACGTGTTCAAGTTGCCAGTTAGCAAGGGCCTAATCGGGAGGATACTGGATGGGGCAGGTAGGCCGAGAGATGGTGGCCCGGAGATTGTCGCGGACGAAATGGCTGACATAATCGGGGCTGCAATCAATCCCTACTCGCGACAGAGTCCTGAGTCTTTCATACAGACCGGTATTTCGGCAATCGATGCCTGCACTTCTTTGGTCAGAGGACAGAAGCTTCCGATCTTCAGCGCCAGCGGATTGCCGCACAACGATATCGCATTGCAGATTGCAAGGCAAGCCAAACTAGTAGACAGCGATGATGACTTCGTTGTCGTATTCTGTGCAATGGGAATTACGGCTGAAGAGTACAACTTCTTCGTTCACGATCTTGAGAGGACGGGGGCTCTAGAGAATGCGGCCCTGTTCGTCAATCTAGCGGATGACCCTGCAGTGGAGAGGCTGATCACTCCGAGACTGGCCCTAACGGCTGCAGAGTACCTCGCCTTCGAACACGATTACCACGTTCTGGTGATATACACGGACATGACGAACTACTGTGAGTCACTGCGCCAAATTGGAGCGGCTAGAGAAGAGGTTCCTGGAAGACGTGGGTACCCTGGATACATGTATACGGATCTTGCGATGCTGTATGAGAGAGCAGGGCTGGTCAAAGGAAAGAAGGGGTCTATCACACAGTTCCCAATACTTACAATGCCTGGTGATGACATCACACATCCGATTCCAGATCTATCTGGTTACATTACTGAGGGCCAGATTGTTATTTCGAGGGAGTTGCATCAGAAGGGCATTTACCCCCCAATCAACGTTCTTCCCTCACTAAGCCGTCTAATGAACGCCGGAATTGGGCCAGGTAAGACCAGAGAGGACCACAAGTCCGTTTCTGACCAGCTTTACGCGGCCTATGCACAAGGCAGGGAGCTCAGGGGGCTAGTAGCAATTGTCGGCGAAGACGCTTTGAACGAAAGGGACCTTCAATTGCTCAAGTTCTCGGACATTTTCGAAGACCAATTCTTGAGGCAGAGTAGGGACGAGGACAGGACAATTCACGAAGGTACTCTGGATCTTGCTTGGAAGCTTCTGGCCAACATCGACACAAAGTACCTAGTAAGGCTAGACCAGAAGTGGATCGACAAGTATCACCCAACTGACAAGAAGGAAGAGTGAGATTTCCGAGGAGATTAGCAAATGGCCCTAGACATCAAGCCGACCAGATCTGAATTGATCAACCTGAAGAGGAGAATCAAGCAGACCTCTAGTGGGTACAATCTTTTGAAGATGAAGAGGGATGGGCTTTTCCATGAGTTCCGGACTCTACTTTCTGAGATGATAGCTGCTAGGGAAGAGTTGGTTGGCACCTTCAGAGATGCGTTGCAGGCAATCAATCTGGCATCTTCAATAGAAGGTGGACTATCTGTAAAGAGTGCGGCAATAGCCGCGTCGAAGCATCCCGAGGTCCAGGTGTCACGAAGAAACATCATGGGAGTTGTGGTACCAAAGGTCGAAGGTCAGAATCTGAAACTATCTGCCGAGGATCGGGGTCTTGGCATGGTGGGTGGGTCCCCATACATTGACGAGGCTGCTGACGCTTACTCACTGTTAGTTGAGAAGGTGGTAAAGGCGGCAGAGATGGAAGCGACACTGAAGAGGCTCTTGGAAGAAATAGAGGCCACCAAGAGGAGAGTGAATGCACTCGAGTTCAAGGTCATCCCGGAGATGAAAGAGGCTCAGACATTCATCCAATTAAGGCTTGAGGAGATGGAGCGAGAGGAGACCTTCCGCCTCAAGCGCTTCAAGAACAAGTGAGATGAGCAAGAGCAGGGGTCAAATCTGACACCCCTCGAGGAAGGTCGGGGAGTGAGCATGGTGCCTGAAGAAATCTTGATTGATTCTGAGACTTGGGGTACTCGTGAACTTCTAGAAGTAATAGCCTCCAGGTTCTTCGAACTCGGTAGTGAAGGTGCTTATCCAAATTCCTGGGAAGTAAGAGGGAAGGACGACCTGGGGGTCGGGGAACAGCTACTACAATTGAACAGGCATTTGGAACCCATGGGATTGGTAGGTTCACTAGAAGACAGCAACCCCCCTGTAATGACAATTTCGAGAGTTCCCCTTGGGAGTTCGGTCATGAGGAGGTCCCAGCAAGTCGCTCTATGGGTAGTAATGGCGGCATTCATGACTCTGGTGGGAGAACATTGGGTCTCTGAGTACGGATATGGTGGGTCTGGGGTTAACGAATTCGGGCATTCATTCTTTTTCTTCACTGCTCCGGTGATTCTCTCATTACTCATTGCTAGCTATTGCCGGGTCATTGTGGCAAGAAATTTTGAAGTCGAAGTCGGGCACATTGCTCCAATCGTATTCCCCGTCCCCACATGGTGGGCTTTTGGGATCGTAGGATCGCTGGGACAGAGGAAGCCGGATCTAGTTCCAATGCCAAATAGACAGGCACTGGGCTCAATCGAAGTAACAGTTCCAATCGTCCTATTATTGTCAGGAAGCATGCTGACCATTTTGGGGCTAATGATGACGCCGAGTAACCCTCCTGAACTAACGGGGGCACCAACAGTATTCGATACAAATCTGATCACTGGGTATTTGGTCGAATCTTGGATGGATGGAGAATCAGGAATCAGGCTCCAATGGTTGCATCCAACCGGGATTGCAGGAATCGGGTTGGCCATTGTGGGCTGGGGATTGATGCTTCCGATCCCTGGATTTCCCGGGGATAGGTTGCTGCATGCAATTATTGGCCCATCTGAAATGAGGAGGGAGAGTACTCAAACATCGATTTTCCTCATTGTTCTAATTGTCATGGTGATAGTTTTCGCTACTGAACAGTGGACTCCTTGGATTTTCCTTGCATTTGTAGCAGCATGGCAGAGGTTCAACCCCGACAGTCTGCCTCAGCCTATTGTCCTAGACGAGCATTTTGGACTAGAAGAGAGGCACAGAAGCAGATTCGTGGCAATAGCAGTCATTGTTCTCCTAGCAGGGATGCCGGGGGCCGTTCCATCATACGAGATGGAAGACTATGATTCCGGAGTTTCCACCGAAACTTGGCCGGAAGAGTTACTTTTTGAGGCAGGAGAGGAGTTGGAGTTTACCCTATTATTGGAGCCAAGGGGGGTGATGCCAGTATCAGGATGGCTCCAATTCAGAGTCGAAGGGGCGGAACCGTTTGAATGGGAATTGAATTACTCGTGTTCGGTGTCTGCTGATATCTGTAGATTCAATGGACTGACTCAGAAAGAAAATCTTGAGTTATCAATTTCTATTACTCCTCCAGAGGGTGTTTTTACACCTCATTTACTCAAGATTCTTGTCGATGTTTCTGGCTTCGAAGTAGAGCATGTGATTAAATTATCAAGCTTGATTAATGGTAGTTTTTCTGAACCTTTCTGGGAACTCAAGGGAGACCCTGAGGCTCCGATAATTTGCAATTTAATGGATACTGCAGGGGGCAGACTCGTCATAGAGAGCCCATATTGGAATTCAATGAATGATAGCAATATTAGTGGAGGGATTCAGGAAATTTGCCTCCAGGGACACGAAGGGGCCATACAAAATTCTGATTCATTCGACATCCAAGGTAGAGCATTTGGCCCGGTATTTTACTTGGTTAGGGGGAATGAAACGATTGGCCCTTGGACGTTGCCGATCAATGGTTCGGAGCGATTGATCCAAGTCAGTGGTGGTTCATGGGCAATTCCGAATGACTTCGCCGAAGTGGGAGACATCCTAGTCCATTCCGACTACGGCTCACCTTTCTGCCAATCTGGCGATATCGCGAAGCAAGTTAATACCGGTTCGAACTGGTCAGAAGAGATGGGTAACTACTCCGCCATTCGACTTTCGGGGAATCTAAGTGGCGAGGGATCTATAGGTGTTGGAATCGGAGGTTGGCTAGCAAAATGCAATTCAGATGGAACCATGGATGCATTCAGAATTAGGGATTCGGTTGATGTCTATGTCCACCCGAGTGGATTGGATAGAGGAATCAATACAGAGGAATTCGTGATCTTCAACAGAGAGAAGGTGGGAATGGACTTGGCTTTGGAGTGGCATGGCGATTCTCCACAAAGTGGAATTTGGGAAGTCACCATGAACGATTGGGTGGATGGCGGCAATAGCACCGTAATTACGGCTAAAGCAATTGGGCTCTCAGAACTTGAAAGGGCTGTTTGGGTGACTGCTGATGACTCTGGAATCACTGTTCATCTCTCGGCCAGATGTCCTTCGGAGGGATGTTGAGTGAGAGTAGCAATACTTGGAACTGGAGCCTTGGGGGGGGTCATTGCTGGTTGTCTGGCGGATACTGGGGCAGAATTGGTCTGCGTATCTAGGGGGAGGACGGCGGAAATTCTCGAAACGGGGCTAACCATCTTCACACCCGAGGGTGCCGTTGAAATGATCCCAGGGGGTCGCTATGTGCTCATAGACAGTCAAAGGGGTCCACTGAATGAGGCTATGTACAATTCCTGTGATGTGGCCATTATTGCTGGCAAGGCAGACTCGACATCTGCACTTTCCTCCATAGCTGAAGACATTGTGACAGAGGGAGGAGTAGTTGTTAGTATTCAAAATGGCCTAGGAAATGCTGGAATAATCGCTAGCAGAGTTGGTTGGGAGAGAGTGGTCGGTGGCTCAACTACGCACTCGGCATGGAGAGACAGCGAAGGCGGAGTGCATTGGACAGGTAGGGGTTCGATGTCCATAGGAAATCTGGATGGGTCGGGTCCAAACCCAACTGAGGCTGAGTTTGTTTCGCTATTGGAAGAGGCGGGCTTGAATCCAATTTGGTCATCAGATATCAATAAGGAAATATGGAGGAAACTGATGATCAACGTAGCAATCAATCCGATATGCGCAATAGCTGGAATCAGGAACGGAGGCCTGTTAGAAATCCCCGAGCTCTGGATTCAGTCTCTTGAGGCGATGAGAGAGGCGGAGACAGTTGCAAGGGCATCGGGCGTTGATCTGGGGTCAATGAATATCGAGGATTACCTCAAGAAAGTGGTCACTGCTACTGCTGAAAATAGGGTCTCCATGCTACAGGACCTTATGGCAGGGAGGAAAACCGAGATTGATGTGATTTGTGGAGCGGTAATTTCCAAGGGCGAGGAGTTTGGAATCCATACTCCGCGAAACGAGGTTCTTCTTGCTCTTGTCAAGGGGATAGAGATGTCCCAGAATCACAACTAGCCAACTCAGCGTTGGCAGGTTGAGCAGTAAAAGGTGGATCTGTTTGACTGAACAATTCTCTTGATGGAACCGTGGCAGCCTTCCTTCATGCAACTCATTCCTTCCCTGCCATAAACCTGGAAATTATGAACGAAATAACCCATAGCCTCTTCTCCGTCGACCCCTCGGAAATCCTGCAGTGTTGACCCCCCTGCATCAATAGCCTCGGTGATTACATCATGGGTGGCGGCAGTAATCCTCTCCACTCTTCTTGAGACTCCTGATTTTCCCGCTACGCTGTTCGCCTTTCTCCTAGGAGACACTCCTGCCCTGTGTAGAATCTCACAAACGTAGATATTTCCGAGTCCAGCGATAACTCGCTGATCTAACAATGCAGACTTGATTGGGGTCCTCTTCCCCCTTAGGCCGTCGCCTAATTCTCCTGGAACAAGATGGTTTGGAGTTGGTTCAGGACCAAGATTGGAAAGCAATTTGTGGCTGTCTTGTTCCGATGTTGGGAAGCAATCCATGAATCCAAATCTTCGATGATCAGAGTAGACTGCCTTGCTTCCGTTGTCTAGGTGAACGACCACCCAATCATGAGGGCCATCCCCGCTACCCACCGGGGCCCCGTTGGAGAAACTACCGGGTCTGCTCTCAATTCCTTCCCCGATTAGCGTCCACCTTCCACTCATCCCAAGATGGCAGAGCCACGTAATGCCACCTTCAAGGCGGATGAGCAGGTACTTTGCCCGACGATCTACTGACTGCACCAAACGATCCCTAAGTGATGTAACGAAATCTCTCGGGAATGGGAACCTGAGGTCACTTCGCCTCAGATCTACTGATGTAATCTTCCGGCCAATGAGGTGCCTCTCCAAGCCAAGGCGTACGGTCTCGACCTCGGGTAACTCTGGCATGTATATTGGTCTAAGAGGTGGGCCATTACCTTTCGTAGTGACTTCGACAGAGTTATTCCCCCGAGCCCTAACGCATTCAACTAATGGAAGAGAGTAAGGTGCCCGACTGGGTTTCAACCGAAGAAGCAAACGAACCTCCTGAGACGGTAATTCTAGAGGGGAGTCCGAGCGTTACGAGTCAAGCGCCGCAACAGATCTTCGTGCAGGGACATGGGGGGCCTGGGATGATAATGCCCACGACAAATGCCGTTCTGGCTCTAGTACTTGGAATCCTAGGCATAGTGGCTTGCTCGGTTTGCACGGCACTTCCGGCTCTAATCCTGGCAAATGGAGCCCTAGCTACAACTAGCCAGTACCCTGGCCACCCCGATCAAGGTCTCGCGAAGGCCGCTCAGATTGTTGCCTGGATTGGAATTGGCCTATTTATTCTGATGATGGTGGTCTATGGCGGCCTGTTCACGGCCATGGTCCTCTCAGGTGCATGAAGAACAAGTGAAAACCACATGTTGCTCCTCCAAACCAGTCAAATCTATTCTTTCTTCAAGAACAAGGTCTGAATTCATTAGAATCTGTTCTGCCTTCTGGAATCTTGAGTTGTCGTCTCCTTCGGATGACCTCTCGCTTGCAGCCTTCAGACTAAGTAGGCCGATTCCACCAGGGGCGAGGAACGAAGTTGCCATTCTTACGAATGTCTCAGCTTGGTCTGCTATGCTGAGGTCCTGATGGATCCAATTTGCCTTGCCCCTGATGAAGGCAGCAATCTGTTCTGGCTTCCTAGCATCGCCCAATACTGGGACAAGTCCAGGCCTTCTGTCTGAGAGTTTGACTAAATCTCGAACCATGCGAGGAGAAATCTCCACTGCCACCAACTGTCCGCCGTGGTGGTTGTCTGCACCGCAGACAAAATCGTGAATATGGCTGACAGTTCCACCACTGGATGCGCCCAGGTATAGGCATGTCGAACCAGGAGTTGGCAGCAGAGAAGATTGTTCGGCTCTTGTTCTGAGGATTGCAGCGGCGACCTTGGACTTGGTAGGATCCCACCTCCTCCACTCAATTCTGCCGTCTCTTTTCCTCCTCTCGCCTCTTACTGAAACTCCCTTCACTGCATTCCTAGTCCAGAGGGTTCTACCCTCCCTCCTGACCCCCCATACGATTGGTTTTGACTTGTTGGCCATCCCTCAACCCCTCTTTGGCGGTTTGGGAAACTTTGCCTTGATTGCCTCAATCTCACTATTTATCTCATCAATCTTGGCTTTGCCCCAAGTCTCTCCGTCGAAGTGATCGACTCTGGTCGCGATGCTTGCCTTACCGGCAAGATATCTTGCAATCTTCCCTCTTACCCATCTTGGGGATCTGCTCACTTGAGGCATAGAGAAGAGGACTGCACCATGTTTTGGAGGGGGGGCCCCTCTCCTGTGCGCAGACATTGCAGCGTGGGCACCAAGAACCTGGAGGGAGCCAGATGGCATGCGAGCGAGTCTCTCCCTTCCCCCGGCAAGAGAGACCAGCTTGGCGGCTGATATCGGACCCAGTAGTGCACTTAGTGATGGAACATGGATAGCAGCAATTTCCCTAATTGAATCCTCCAATTGTTCGAGGATTTTTGATGAAGAGGTGACAGAAAGGGCATGTGAGACCATGGATTCCCACTCAGAATCCGAGGGCAAATGTATTGGTGGCGTTACCCCTAATTTCTCCGAAGCCTCGACGATGGTTTCTGAAGACGCAATGGCAGGAGGGATTTCGCCCCGCTGGGAATCTAGGTCCGCCTCTGTGATGAAAAGCCCAGCCCATTCGATGCAACGCGATTCCGATGTCGTCCAAGATGACCGAGCTTCCAGAGTTGCTGAAACTAGCATGTCAAGCCTCCTGTCCATGTCTTTGGAAGAGTCGGCGACCCCCATCTTCGCTAGTACCAATGTGGCTCTTTGGAAGATTTCTTCCGATTCATCCCCCTTGGGCCAGTTTGTTTCTGAAAGAACTCCCAGAGGATCTATTATTGCTTCTGGGAATCTCTCAGAGAGGGTAATGACCTCGGGAAGTCGGCGACCTTGTTGTATCTTCCACAGTCTTTTTGCTACGCCAGATGGCGACATTCGGCCATCCCACACAATCTCGTCTACAATGTTGCCTTGATCATCGACAACACGTGATAGGCGCCAATCGAAGATGATTTTCATGGTCCCTCCAATAGGCACGATGGCTTGAACGGTGCGGCAAAGTATGTAACGATGGACGAATAGTTGAATAGTCGGAAGTCTCAGGCTAGTTTGGTTCTCGTTAATACGACAATGGTGATAGAGTTGTTTTGTCCTGAGTGTGGAGCGCTTTCATATCCCGATGAAAAGGGTTGGATTAAGTGCCCGGATTACAAATGTGGATACGATGGGCCCCTATCTGGAGAAGATGGGAAGGGGTCCGAATTTACTGATCCCATGACGGGTGAGACCATCGATCTTTCCAAGACCATGGCGACTACTGGCTCAAAGTCTCTGAAGCATCTGACTGAGGTGGTAGAAGAAGACGGGCCTCAAGGAACCCTAAGAGAGGGCGACTACATTTGCCCAAAGTGCAATGGAAGGAATGCTTACGTTCACTTGCAGCAAACCAGATCTTCTGATGAGCCAGAGACTAAGTTCTGCTCATGCGCGAATCTCGAGTGCAAGCATAAGTGGAGGGAGTACCAGTAGATTATTCTGGTTTGATGCCAATAAGCATCAAGAGCCTCCTATGCAGTAGATGGAAATCGAGGTGAGTGGATGCTTAGAATTACAGCCAAGCAGCAACTAATGAGAGAGATAGTGGATATCCTGTCGGTACTTACCTCTGAGGCCAAACTGGTATGGGGTGAAAAAGGCCTGAGCGTATCAGTAGTTGATGGTTCGCACGTAGCGCTCCTCTCAGCAACAATTGCAGATGAGTGCTTCGAAACATACGAAGTCGAACCGGTTGAGATTGGGCTTGATCTCCAAAAAATGCGAGATCTTCTGACACTTGCAGGCCCAAGTGATCTTGTTGAGATGGATTATGACGATGCAGTTGGGGCGATAAACGTCAGAGTTGGAGAGGTCCTAATGATACTCAGAGGGATTGACACCAGTACGATGGACAATCCCAACCTACCAAATCTAGAATTCAAGTCAAAGGCAACCATTGACTCGGAGAAGCTTTCCAGGGCTTTGAGGGCTGCAAAATTTGTTGGTGGGGAAGTAGACCTCAGCATGGACAAGAATGAGTTAGCAGTCTCAGTTACTGTTGAGGCTGGCGAGGGGGTAAATGTGAAATTCGAATCAGGCGAGTTGAGTGAGTTAACCTGTGCATCTCCTACACATTCTACCTATTCCCTCCAGTATCTTGGTGAGTTGACCAAGAAGCTTGCTGGAGGCTTCACGAATGAAGTATCACTTGAGTTTGAAGAGAAGTACCCCCTCAGGCTTTCGTGGATGAGCAACGAAGGTGGGGCTAGGTGGACTTACTTCCTAGCACCGAGAATTGTCAATGACTGACCCGTGAACTCATCAATGCCCCCCTCTCCCGACTTCTCGTGACTAGCAGGGTCTGCGTCATCATCCCCACAGTGGACAACTCCACTGAGCTTGCAGTAGTATTGGAAGGGTTATCGAACCAATCATTCCAAGAAATAGATGTGGCAGTCGTTGGACCTGCCGGGGATCAAGGGAGGCAAGTGACTGAGGAAAGGGGGTTCAGGTACATCGATGACAGGGGTTCTAGGAACAGAGCAGATGCCTGTAATGTAGCTATTGAAGAGACGGAATCTGAATTAGTCTTCTTCACGGATGATGATGTTATTGTCCCTCAAGACTGGGTCGAGAAATTGGAGAGGTGGTTCCAGCGTCCCGAGGTATCCGGAGTAGGTGGACCAAACTTCGCACCTGTTGATGAATCCAATATCTGGCAGAAATCAATTGATGTTGCTTTCTGCAACAAATTCCTCACCGCTGGAACGAATTATGGCAGAAGGTCGGAAGGGGCTCTCGAGGAAGTGGAGCAACTTCCTGGGGTGAACTCAGCATACAGGAGAGAGGTTTTGGAAGAAGTTGGTGGATTTGACCGAGGGGCGATAGGTGCAGAAGATGTGATGCTGGATCATCGAATCAGATTATTGGGGCATCGTCTCTGGTCAGATGGAAGTGCAACTATGTGGCATCGGAGACGAGGGGTCTCAAGAGTAAGGAAGCAGATTAGGAACTACGGACTTGTTAGGACCCTAGCGGGCAAGAGGTACCCGAGACTTTGGGGATGGAGCCATGGCTTGGTTTCTGCATTCCCGGTTCTAGTGTGTTTTTCGCTAGTGGCTTTCATCTGGGGTTGTCTAAATGGAGGTCTTGCTTGGCCTTCATTCTGGGATATTTCAACCGAAACAGTTCCACTGGGGATAGAAAGGGCTTCTGTACACCAATTGCCCACTCTGGCATTATTGTTCAATATCATTGCATGGTCAGGAGCTATTCTAGGGCCATCTCCCAACAAAAGTCCAGTTACAATTTTTCTTTCTTCGATTGTTTCTTTAATGCTATTATGGGATTATGGGATTGGGATCAACAAAGCCAGAATAAGCATCGCAACAGGGAGTCCGAATTCACAGATTGATGACAGAGATAGGGGTTAGCGATCCCTTCTCCTTTTTCTTCGTGAAGGAATCATGCGGCCAGACTCAATTCGCCAAGTTGGCTGTCTTGGACGCCAGAATATCATTGTTAACATGCCGAGGAACACACCACCGAGAACTAGATTCAACCAACCTTCTCTGATGTAACCTGGACTGGCATTGAAAAATGCCCAGACAAATGAAGGTAGAATGCCGATGATAATGCAAATCAGTATTTCTTCGATAATGACCTTCGAGCGATTTCCAACAATGGGGACGAACAAGGGATTTTCATTCCAACCAGAGTGTTCCCTCACTACCATTCTAACCCCATCTGCAACTGGTTCTCCAGTATTTCTCTTGGAGAAAACAGTGAGTGTTTCTGCTTTTCCCGACTTCCATATTCGTATCAACGTCGGACTATTGGCATCATTTACGAAAGGTCTGCCATCACAGGGCTTCCCCCAATAGTCTCGTGCAGAATCTGCCAATGACTCAGAAGAGCCGTCAATTCCCGACAATAGACCTCTGGAGTATGCCAACTGCCACTCGGAGTCGGATACAATCTCCATGCCAGAATTCTGTTCAATACTAACTACTTCTTCGAAATCCAACGGCCTTTCCGAAATTCTAAATGAATAGTCAATGTTTACCTCGTGACGGGGCCCAATTCCTCCGAAAAGAATTGAACGATCATCGGAACCGACCAGAACCGAACCGGGCTCAACAGAAACCCAGGGAATCTGGGTTTCATCCAAGATTATCCCTCCAATGAATCAAGTTCTCCAGTCTGGATCGACCACTGTGATGCGTAGACGTTGTCATTCGCTAACAGATTGCTGTGCGTTCCACGCTCCACAATTGCCCCGTCGACCATTGCAACAATCTCATCGGCATTCCTAATGGTGGCTAGACGGTGTGCTACTGCTATGGTAATTCTCTTCTTTGCGCCATTTGAACTGCCGAACAGAGACTCCTGAATGCGCTTCTCCGTCTCAGCATCAAGAGCTGCACTGGCCTCATCGAGGATAAGTAAGTCGGGATCCTTCAATAGTGCCCTAGCTAGGCTAATTCTAGCCCTCTGTCCGCCTGAGAGCATCACTCCCCTATCACCAACCATCGTATCCAAACCATCAGGGAGGCTGGAGACGAACTCAGTTGCGCCGGCTGCTTCTAGAGCACCTAGAATCTGATCATTGTTGGAATCCCGAGCATATGCTACATTCTCCCCGATAGTCCCAAAGAAGAGAAATGGGTCTTGTGAAACGAATCCTATTCTCTCCCTTATCGATTCTATCCGATAGTCGTTAATATCCCTGTTATTGATCATCACGCGCCCTCCTTGTGGCTCGTAGAACCTCTCAATCAGTTTCAGTATCGTACTCTTACCTGCTCCAGTGTGACCCATCACTCCAAGGAACTCCCCCGAAGAGGCAGTTAGTGTGATTCCGTTCAGGACATTTGTCTCCGATGTAGGATATGCGAAGGAGACGTTATCAAATGTGAGAGATTCTATTGGCCCTTCCAGTGGTACTGCTCCCTCCTTATCAAAAATAGACGGTTCCAAGTCTATTATTGCGAAAACTCTCTTCGACGAAGCTTCGCCTTTCTGGAGTTGGTTTAGCAGCATTCCAAGAATGAACATCGGCATTGTCATCCTAGTTGAGATCAGGAGGAATGTGACGAACTGCCCGACAGTAATCTCCCCTGATTCCATCACCCAACCACCTGCCGAGGTCAGCAAGCCGAATGAGATTCCTGCGACAACGTAAATCCCAGGGATGAATCGATTCCGGATGAATGCGGCTTGAATGGCGGCGTCACGATAGTCCCCACTTTGTCTTCCGATTCTATCGCTCTCAAACTCCTTAGCGTTATACGCCTGTACAACGGTTACGCCAGTAAGCACGTTTTCCAGGATTGCAACAATACCACCAGTACTCTCTCGTTGTTTCCTATACTTCCTCTGGACTCTAGTGGAGAACCAAATTACCATTGGAACAATTATTACCAATGGGGCAAACAAGATCAGAGCCAGTTTTGGAGACATCCAGAACATTATGATGAATGCAGTTGAGAATGTTATGGTGATTCGAATCATACTAGTACTCGCGTCTGAAATGATATCCTCAAGTTGGGCCACATCTGCTGAGAGAACAGACATCAGATTACCGGTCTGTCTACTTTCAAAGTACGATGCTTCCATATCCAATAGTGAATTTGTAGCATCCATTCGAATATCGTGCTGCGCCATATATGCAGTGGATTGCCAAAGCTGATTGCTGATTCCCTGGAAAATGGCCAGGAAAGTAAACGAAACCATGATCAGAAGTCCGAATCCAAGTTCTATGGAGTCGATTGGCCCTAAGTCAGGGATTGGTCCCCAATTTACTAGTCTCTCTATTCCCGAGTTGGTAAATGTCTTGGATTGATAATAATCTGCGGCCATCCCTATTGCGATGAATGGGATAAGATCGAAAGCACGGGCTCCGGCGTTTGCCAGAATTCCGCCAAGTGCCCTTTTCCAATATCTAGTGACATAAGGTACAACCCTCCAAATCTTCCTACCTACTACTTGGTTGACATCTTCAAGCTCTGACATGTCCTTGCTCAGTGAAGCTCCGATATCCCTATCCTCTTGCTCGCTTTCTGACACATGCTTTCGAAAAGCAAGGGGCGTTTCAATGCTTCAGTCCTAATTTACGATTTGTTATTGCATAGGAAAGAAAGTGGTGCGCCCGCCGGGATTCGAACCCGGGACAAGAGGTTGGAAACCTCTTGTGATAACCCCTTCACTACAGGCGCTTATGCTCAGCGGGCACCTGTCATCTCTAAATCGATTCGGTTTACTGAATGACTTGAAAAGCGTGTGCCTACACGGATATTTGTGAATCTAAGACAGATGCTTGGATTTTTTTTAGTGTTATTTTTCCTTCCAATAAACGGACCCATATTGAGGATGTTGATGGAATCCCAGGGCGTATCGCCAATTGGAGAATTGCGGTTCCTAGGGATCTCAATAATTATGCTTGTAATTGGACTATTGATGATTTTTACTCCGCCAATAAAGAGATTTGGCTCAGAGTCCATAGAGTGATTTTGGCCAATCTGAATGGATGTTCTGAATCAAAGATTCAACCTTGAATTCTTCCCACCCAGAGGAAAGAAGGCTGAAGGCCAAATCTTGAGTCCTTTTTGGGACCGTCTTGGGACCCAGTACTGCTCCTGGCCTATTCCTATCATCTAGGAAGTCGGTCTCCATCCCCCAAGGAGCACTGGATCTGCCAGCTGTTTCAGTGAGAGTTGCAATACTCCCCTTGCCGACATTGACAGTAGCTGAGAGTCCATGTGTGAATTCTGAGCTGATATTTGGAGGTGCATAGTGTCGAATTGCACGATCTAGTGGAAGTCCTGATAATCTGCATATTTGACTCAATTCTTGACAGGTGACCTCGCCATTATCCTCGACATGAAGTTGGACCGAAGTCTTTGCAGAAGATGCCATGGACAGTATCTCGAGGAGCATTTCGTTTGCCGCCTCCCATGTCTCTTCAACGACAGGGTAGTGAGGGCGTCCCACTTCTCCGAGGCAATTAGCAGTTCCAGAATCGATGTGTTCCAATGCCAATGAGACTGCTTCCAGATGAAGTTCTGTAGATTTCTTGAGACCCAACTCTGCAATCTGATTCTCCCAAGAGACTGGATGTGGTCCGAGAACTAAACCTACCTCTAAGTCGAAGTTTCTACGAATTTCCTCTGCCATTGAGATTGTTTCTGAGTAGGCTTCCCTGTATCCTTGGTAATCAGTAGGCAAAGACTTGGAGAATGCTGGTTTGTGGACCAGCATAATGGCTGTTCCTCCTGAATTTGAGAAATCAGAAACTGCATCAAGGAATCTATTGTCCCTATCCAAATGCATATGTTGGTCGAAGATGGGCCCGGTCCACTTCCCATCGACCAGCATTTTCTCACGCCAAGGCGCCTTCTTCGGACAATTCTGATACCCAGTGTGAGACTGCCATTTCAGCAACCTTTCGAGATGACTGCCCCATCACAATTCCTCTGCCATTGTTGAAAAGCAGTATTGTGCAGTTGTGCCTCTTTGCGACGATCCGAAGTGCATCTAGCCTCAAATCGTAATCTGCATCCTTGAATCTCTCGGCTGCTAAGCCAATCAATACAGCCCTCCCAACTGAGAAGGTAGCAAGCACTTCACCTCTTTCTATAACAAGGCCACTTTCGGAGATGCCGATTCTGAGTAGAGTCTCCTCGGCAATTAACGAAGCGGCCTCTGGATTGGAAATGCCGTGAATCAACAATGACCCGTCAATGTCTACAACAATTAGAGCCCTAGGTTCCTCGTGTTCAATTACTCCAAATGCGCCGTTGCTCCTAGCTCCTGCGAACTTCACAGCGTCGGCTAGATTGACTGGCTCGGAGGGAATGACTCGAAAAGACTGGGTCTCGATTTCGATTTCGACACCGCTCATCGCTCCATCTCCAGTGACTCGACGGACTCACAGGCAATTAGGCTATTCTCTAAAGCAGGCAAATTAGCCTGTTGAACTGGGACTAGTAGAGTTGGTCCGCCTTCGTCCCAGTCACCACCATTATCTCTGAGGTTGGATAAGGCCCCTCTAATCCTTGAGGAAAACCTCGAATCTCTCTCAAAGGTTAGTTCCGTAGTCAAACACATCGACTCTTCGGCCCACCAAGCAGCACATACAGTTGATGCCGCTCCAAGATCTGGGCTTGCTAGTTTTGAATGAGCGACCATTCCTATGGCTCCCTTTCTAACCCTTGACCATCTCCTTGGTCTCCCAAGTGTGGCTAGTAGGTTACGGAATCTTACCTGTTCATCTGCCCATCTTGATTGCCAATCAGCCCATTCGGGATCATCGATTCCAGGTTCGATTGCATAAATTGGCATTCCACCCCTAGAATTCTCGGCATGCCTTAGAAGCCTAATTTTCTCAGGATCTGGGATGAAAGGCCCCTCTATATCTAATTCCGATAAATTTCTCACCAACATCCCGAGAGTTGTTCCCGAAACGGCAGCTGAATCAACATGAACACCGGGACTTTCTATTTCCTGACGCTCCTCTTCTCTCAAAGATGATATATCGTCTTGAGAGGAAATCAAGGCAAGTCCATCCCACTCCCTCGGCCTCATCTTAGAAGGCACCCTGATGCAAGGAAGATATGGCCAAAGAACGATCTTCCCGCCCAATGGATCTTTGAAGATGAATGGTTCCCATCTCAATTCTGGGACATCCGTAAGTGAACCGTTGAATTCACCGGACAGCATGATGGTGACCAGGAGATAGGCGATGAGAACGGCAACAACCAGAACGGCCAGAAACAGCAGGGTCAGATCTATTACTCCAACCGTCTCCATGTTTCTCCGAGGAGGTCGCTCGATTGAACTAAGCGGTAAAACCCCATTTACTGCGTTCTGAAACTGAAGTATTCAAGGAGTGTGGCTCGCTGAGAGAGATTGATGAAGATTGACGGGCCATACTCAGAAGAACCTGTGGTAGTACTGGACGAGGTCTTTCCCGGCCACACAAATGCTCTGAATACCCTGTTCGGTGGCAGGCTAATGGCCATCATGGATACCGCTGCTGGAATGGTTGCCTCGAAGTTCGCACACAGAGTCTTCGTTACAGTCTCCGTAGATGCTCTGAAGTTCAGGAGACCTGCTTTCCAAGGAGACATAATTCGGACGACATCTAGGATAGTTTGGACGTCGCCGAGAACTGTAGGTGTCCATGTTACTTCCTGTAGGCTTTCTCGTTCGGAATGGGTTGGGGAAGAAATCTGTTCTGGTTTCTTCTTCATGGTTGCGATCGACGAGACTATGAAGCCTGTTCAGATTCCACAATTCGAACCAAAAACAGATGATGAGAAGGAAATGTGGAATATGGCAAACGAAGCAAGGAACGCCATGCGTTGAGTGAAAACGGCAAAAATGGAAACGTGCCTAAGTATTGGGATTTCAATAGGCAAGTCCCCATGAACTTATACCTTGGATAATCCGCTCGGCGTATCGGATGGGATTAGCCGGGCCTAATGGCCCGACTAAGAAGAGGCGTGCCGAGTTGATCGGTGGCCTCTACTTAGTCGGAGCGAGGGGGAAGTTTTGTGCCGTAATCACGGAGCGTCAGCTCACCATAGAAAGATTCGATGGGAAGGGAGTTAGGCTCGACTTAGCCGCAATTGAAAGAATGAGGCACCTCAAGATTCCGATGCTCCCCTCAGGAACCGTCCTTCTGGGGATAATTTCGATCTATCTGGGAGTAACAACCATTTTCTCACCGATGAATTGGTTAGCGATTGGATTGGGTGCATCAATAATAATCTCGAACATTGTGTCTCGTTATTCCATACTGGCCATTGAAACAGGCCCTGGTGACAGGCACTTAGTCTCAGGAAGTGAGTCGAATCTACTGAAACTATGTCTAATTGTTGACAGAGTCAGACATGGTAGCGATATGCAAGAGGCCGTATTGGGCCTAGAAAATCTAGATTCAGATGTTCCGACTTTCCCCACACTAAGAGATGTCACTGGGCAGTTTGAGAAATCACCAGTTGCTGCATTGCCAATGGCCGCCAAGACAAATGGAATAGATTCTGAGGATGGTCACAATTCTATTCTCGGATTTGGGGCCAATTCTGATTCGGAAATATTTGGAAGACAAATACTGCCAGATATACCAGAATCCCCATTTAGTGATACTTCGGAAGTGATCTCTACTGATTCCAATCCACTCAAACAGAATGCCTACGAGAGAGCTTGGGGGGTGCAAAAGGCACCAAACTGGTACAAGGAGAGGGAGTCCGATTCGATGAGAGGGAGTAGGATTGATTCTGCTTTCTCTGATGCTGCAGAAAATCTCGATATGTTTTCCCCGGGAGGGGTTTTCGACACCGGGGCGCCCTCAGAATTTTCTAATTCCAATGACATGGGTCTTTTCGATTTTGATTCAGAGGCCCTTGTTTCAGAACCACCCGAGATGCCCCATTCCAGTTCTCAGATGATAAAGCGGGCCCATCATGAATTTGGTGCCCCTTCTGAACCGTTCCCGAGAACGTTGCTTCCGCCTCCAACTGAGGAAGCGGTGAGGGAGGAGTGCAAAGCAGGAGTAGTGAGGGAAGCAAAGGCCAGACAAGAGTTGCGGACGCAGAGCTTGAATGGTCCAAGGTCAATGCGAGCTGCTAATTTGGATGACTACCCGGCTTTGAAGGGGTTAGCCTCCACTATGTCGAGTAGCAGCCAGGCTGGAGTGAAGTCGAGAGGTGCGATATCGGGTGGTTGGCTATCTCGACTCCTGAGGCCCGGGGGCAATATTAGAAGTACAGAGGCGAAAGACGCAGAGCCGATCAATGACATTGAAACTGAGAGGTTCCAAACTACCCAACATATGAGATTGAGGAGCGATCAAGATCACCAAGCTGATATCGCATCTCGTGTTCATGCAATGCGAAAGGCCAACCACTCTTCAACTGCTAGGGATAAGCTCGATTTAATTGTGAAGAAGGTATCTGGAGAAGTAGAAGATGCGGCACTTCTGCCAGATGAATCAAACGACTCATTGAGATTCGGTCAACTAAAACCGACCTCTTCTAGGGAAGACCCGAACCCCCTTCCCGGACTAAGACGACTAGGATAATCACAGGCCGACTATTCTCCGGAAGCTGTCCATCCTCGCATGATATAGCCCCCTTTCGAGTCCTTGGAGTTTGTTAGTGCCCAGTCCTTGAATTGTAAACGAAGAAGTTACCGTTGCATGGACCATTGCGTCCCTCATTGATTCAATATCATTCAATACTCCCTTCCTCTGAGACATGTTGGCCAATAGTGCTCCTGCGAAGGAGTCTCCGCATCCCGTTGGATCGACCACTTCCGAGATTGGATAAGAGGGTAGGGAAATAATCCCACATGGAAGATGGGCAAACACTCCAGAAGATCCTCTCTTGATAACCAGGCCACTAGGTCCACGACCTGCTGATTCACCCCCATGGAGGCAGGAACCGGACAATATTGGACCTATGGCTTTCATGAAGAAATCCTCACCGGATATTGCACAGACCTCTTCTTCATTGAGTATTGCCAAGTCTGCCTTTCTAAGTGCAGTTGAGAGAGACTCAAACTCAGTCTCAATCCACAACATGAAGGTGTCAATAGCTGTAATCTCCGAACTAGGGCACTGATCGAGAACGAGGACCTGTGATGCCGGATGGGTATTGGCGCAGAAGAGAACATTAGGGGATCTCCATGAATCGGGAATTTGGGGGGAGAAGTCCCCCAGAACGTTGACCTCAGTTGAAATTGTCTCCACGTTCTCCATCGTTCCCGAATATCTTCCTGACCAACGAAACGTCTTTCCAGGTAGTTCCTCCACTCCAGAGAGGTCTATCCCCAGATCTTCTAACTTGGATTGATGAGAATCTGAGAAATCATTGCCGATGGGCGCCACCAGGCCGACTCTTCTGACTCCCTCTGGAGTCTCTGGGAGGTGGAATGAGGATGAGACGCCAGCGTGTACTGCAGAGCCGCCGAGGATATCCGAACCTGTGGCAATTGGAGTTTCGATGTCATCATAACCAATACTACCTACAATCACCAATTCCAACTAATCACCAGCCAGCAAATCTGCATGAGAATCGAGATAGTCGGTGTTAATCTTCCTTTCCATGAAATCTGGTTCCTGCAAAATGGCCCTGTGTAGCGGAATCAATGTGTCTACACCCAGAAGTATGGTTTCTTCTAGGGCAGAGTCTAGTCTTGCTATTGCCTGGTTTCTGGTCGGGGCCCAGGAGATTACTTTGGCAAGTAGAGAGTCGAACGATTCGGGCATTACATAACCCGAGAATCCATGAGAGTCGACTCTGATCCCTGGCCCCCCCGGCCAGTGGCATTCCCACAATTTTCCTGGAGAAGGCTCGAGAGTTACTGGATTCTCTGCATTTATCCGAGCCTGGATTGCGTGACCATTCCAGATTACTTCTTCCTGCTTTATTGGCAATTCAATCCCAGAAGAAACGATTATCCCCAGAGAAACAAGATCGATACCTGTTAACATCTCAGTTACTGTATGTTCAACTTGAATCCTAGGGTTCACCTCCATGAAGTAGAACTCCCCCTCAGAGTTTCTCAGGAACTCAAATGTCGCAAGGCCTCTGTAACCGATTGCTTCAGCCCCTGCCACGACCTTGGCACCGATGTCCTCTCTCACTTTCTCGCTCAACCATGGCCCTTCTTCCAAAATCTTCTGATGCCTCCTCTGAATGGAACAGAATCTTTCACCGAGATGGATGGCTTTCGAACCGTCCCCTACTACCTGGAATTCGATATGCTCTGCTGTGCTGACGTATTCCTCAATGAAGACTCTGCTGTCTCCAAAGGCTGACTCGGCGCGTCCTTGGCAAAGCCTCAGAGCAGATTCGAAATCTGATTCTTCATTGACCACCTGCATGCCTATTCCCCCTCCTCCAGAGGCTGCCTTGATCATGAGTGGGAAGCCTATCTCTGAGGCAAGTGCTAGTGCCTCCTTGGAATCAGAAATTGGTTCATTGGTGCCCTTTGCAACTGGTATTCCAGCCTTTGACATGGCTTCCCTGGCTGCTATCTTGTCCCCCAGAAGCCTAAGAGAGTCCGGCGAAGGGCCGATGAAGGTTATTCCTTCTTCAGCGAGACGCTCTGCAAAGGTCGCGTTCTCAGAAAGAAAACCATATCCCGGATGAACCGCGTCTGCACCGACCTCTTTCGCGGCAGAAATAATGGCCTCAATATCAAGATACGCCGCTAGTGGATCTTCCCGGGAGATAAAGAATCCCTCATCAGCAAGCCTAACTGGGAGGGACATCCTATCCTCGCGGCCATGAATGACGACTGATTCGATTCCCAGCTCCCTCAATGACCTAACTATTCGAAGAGCAATTTCACCTCGGTTCGAGACTAGTACTCGACGGAACACATTACTATGCTAGGTGCACCTTCGTTTGAGTGAATCGGCTTCTCAGTATACGTCTCGCAGATATCTCTTCTCAGATTTCATCAGACCGCTCTCAACGAAATCCTTGGCCTCTTCAGGAGACATCCCCCCATATTCTGAACAGATATTAATTAGAGTGGAGTGGACATCTTTGGCCATGTACTGCTTATCGCCACAAACGTAGAAATATGCCCCACCCTCAATCCAATTCCATATTTCTTCGCCATTCTTCTTCATCAAATGCTGAACGTAAACCTTCTCAGATCCTTGGCGTGACCAAGCCAGGTCGTGTTTCGAAATTATTCCTCTTTCTTTCCAGGCATCCATCTCATCGCGGTAGAGGTATTCGCCTTCCTCTGTCCAGTCTCCGAAGAAGAGCCAGTTCCTACCCGAATCCTTGTTTATCTCTCTCTGCTGAAGGAAAGCTCTGAAGGGAGCAATTCCAGTTCCCGGGCCAACCATAATCGCATCCTTGCTACCATCCTCTGGGAGTACAAATGACCGTGTTGGAGACATGTAAACTCCAATCTGTGTTTTGTCGGTCTCGCATCTATCGGCCATGAATCCAGTGCAAAGGCCAGTCCTATCCCTTTCATGGTGGTTATACCTGACGATTGCCACAGTCAGATGGACTGTTCCCTTCTCAAAATCAGGGCTACTGGCAATCGAATACAGTCGAGGTTTCAGCCTATCCATCCCTTCCAATAGTTGCTGCGGAGTAAATCCAAAACCAATGAAATCGCCCAATGCGTCGACATAATCCCTAGACCAAATGTAATCTTCCATTGCATCATCATTTGAGAATAGTTCCTGCAATAGTATCGCAGAATTATCACCGACTACTCCCATTTCCACATATCCCTCTGGCACGTCTTGTTCACTACTGGCTTCCCAGTCAACAATCATCGTCCCATTGAGGGAGGAGGAACGCTTCCTAGAGACGATTCTCATCTCCAATTTGGCAGGAGGATCGCCTTTTCTTTCTGCGATGCTCTTTAGCCACTTCTTTGAAACTCGGTGAGTCTCATATCTATCTGTCAATGCTTCCCTCAGTGGACATTGTCCCAGGTTTGTTTCTACCTCTTCCTCTCCTGTGAATCCACAAATCTGCAACATCTGCTCAACTATCTCGGGAGGGCATCTTGGAACTACTCCTAATGCATCTCCTGCTTTGTACTCCAATCCAGACTCTCCCAGATTGAACACGATATGCCGGGTTTCCTTCTTCGAGGACTCGCCATTTAACACATAATTCTGTGTAATATTTGTGAAATAAGGGTTCTTAGCGGACCACATAGATTTAGTCGACTTGCCTGTCATCCATATCCCCGATATTTCGGACTTAACTAGGATATATGAACAAATGCGTAGAGGAATGACTCCGCCGCGACAAACGATGGGGTCAAGTCAGAAGACGCCTGTCGGAACATATGGCGCGCATAGACTTCCTCGGCACCGGGAATGCTTTCTCCCCCCAAGGAAGAATGCATGCTTTGGCGCTCATTGATAATCGAATCCTAATTGATACCCCCCCTGCCGTTGTCACTCAACTAAGAAGAGCAGGGGTTTCCCCTGGACAATTGCAGCATATTCTTTTCACACATTGGCACGGCGATCATTCCTTCGGGTTCCCGTTCTTACTCCTAGATAGGAAGTTTATCTCGGATCCCAAGGGAGAGGAGGATTTGGAAGTTCATCTTCGTCCGAGGGGGAGGAAGTATCTGTCGACACTATGTGAGATGGGGTTCCCGGGAAGCCTTGATGATTCTCTTCAAGGCAGAGTAGATTGGAATGAAGAGGAGTCAGCAATTATTGGGGACACAGAATGGAAGTATGACAGATTTCCAGTACATCACACTCCCGAAACAGACCCTCATGGATATGAATTGGAACATGAAAGTGGTTTTCGCCTTCTCCACTGTGGTGATTCTGGGCCGTGTCCGGAGATTGAAAGTCGGGCTGATAAGGTTGATGTGGTAATATTGGAGATGGGGGTGCCAGACATTGGTGACTTTCCGCATCACCACCGGCCTTCGGATGTAGTCTCATTCAATGAAAGGTTTCCAGAAGCGAAGGTTCTGGTTACTCACAACTATGCAAAGTCCCCCAATAGTAAGTCTGGTTTCGAAATTCCAAAATTGCCTATTGATATCGTCCAATTGAATGACGGAGATAGTATAGAAATAGATGATTCTGGAAAATTTACTGTTAATAATTGAGAGAATAAATTTTCCATTATATATATCTGAATTGATATTGGATTGGTCATATCTGATTTTGTCAAAATTTTGCAGATCCTGATGCTTTGCTCGGGGAGATTAATTTGAAAAGTCGTGTTTGCTTATTGGAAAACAAAATTTCTCTTCTATCGATGTGGAAAATGCACTGGAAATAAATTAAAAAAAAGGCGATACTGAATTATATTTCATTGCATAGCTGATGTAGAAAATGACTAAGGAGAGAATTGCATTATATTGATATAAAAACATGATAGATATTTGACGAAGCGAGTCACTCTTATTACCATAAACATAGTCGCTAGGGAAACCTCACGAGAAGCAATCAACCCAATGGGGGGGTAGAATGCCATTTCGTAATGGTTTTACCGAAGTGAAAAAAAATGAGAGGAAATATTTTCGAAGAGATTCTCGGGCAGGATAGTCTTTTTGTCGACAGAAGGGCCTTTGACCACGCATTCGAACCGGCTCGTCTCCCCCATAGGGAACATGAAGTGGATTCTCTAGTTCGAAATCTTGTTGATGCGTTAAATGGTCATATTCCATCGAATATGCTCCTCTATGGGGTTCCTGGGTCGGGTAAAACCGTGGTAACAAGATTCGTCCTAAGTCAACTAAGGGAAAAAGGACTGGAGATGAGTCAGACCGTAAAGACCTACGAAATCAATTGCAGGAATGTTGACACGAAATATAGAGTCGTTCAAACTATTGCAACTCAATTAGCACAGAGAGGAGACGCTCCGGTGCCATTCACTGGATGGCCTACGGATCGTGTCCTGGAGACAGTCGTTTCAAGGATGAGCAGAGTCGGAGGGGTGCACATTATCGTGCTTGATGAAGTTGACAATCTAGTCGATAAGGGCGGGGATGATCTTCTTTATGCACTTACTAGCCTGAACACACTGCTAGAGGATGGGAGGTGCTCCATTATCGGCATCAGTAACGATCTGCACTTTACTCAGCACTTGGATCCGCGTGTGAGCTCGAGGCTGAGTCAGGAGGATATTGTCTTCCACCCATATGTGGCAACTGAAATTCAGAACATTTTGAGTGAGAGGGCATCGATGGGAATCAAAGAAGGGGTTCTCGACGAGGGAGTTATCAGGCTTTGTTCTGCTCTAGCCGCCCAAGAACATGGAGATGCGAGGAGGGCTTTGGATCTTCTAAGAATCTCTGTCCAAAAGGCAGAGCAAAGGGCTCAAGGGAATGTGGACACCAAGCATGTTAGATTGGCTCAAAGCCAGTTAGAATATGATCAGGTTACGCCGGTAATCAAGACGCTCCCCCTTCATCAAAAGTTAGTTCTTTTCTCGATTTGTCTAAATGAAGAAAACGGGTTGAGGAACATTTCCACAGGCGAGGTTTACAGAACATACTCTGAAGCCTGCTCGAAGATTGGGGCCGAGCCACTGACCACGAGAAGGGTTTCTTCATTACTTAACGAACTTGACACAATGGGATTGATTATGGCCAGGAATGTTAGCAAGGGAAGAGGGGGTAGGAGCAAGCAGGTTAACTCAGCGATCCCAAAAGCAATTGACGCGATTAGTCTGATGAGTGAGAGTGAACCAATGGTAAATGAGGCGTCGCTGGCCAAGTATAATCTTCAGGGCCACCTCTAGGTTTTGTCCCGGCAACGGTTAAACCGAGGCTTCAGGACGGCGGCTCGATGTCAGAGGCTGAACGAGAATGGATGGGTTCTCTGATGAGGCCTAGTAGCACCCTATCGGCTGGATCATTTATTGTTGGAGTTTGGATGGCTTTTCTTACGTTAGTAAATATCGTATTTGGCGCCTATTCAAGTGGCAGAAGAGTGAATTGGATTGATTTCCTAACCAATGGCGATGAGACCAATTCAGTTCATGAGATTGCATTGTCGTTTCCGGATGATATTCTTTTCGTTATGCTGAGTTCTTTACTCATTGCTGCTGGGGTAATGGGAATGGGTTCAGCCAGAGAGGATGGTTTTCGTGGTTGGTTCACCGGATTGCCTCGAGATAGGGTTTTTACTAGTCTTTTTTCAACTAAGGAGGGTCTTGGAAGAACTTTCTCTAGTTGGATGATTGTTTCAGGGGCTGCTTATTACTTGTTATGGAGTACTTTGGAATCAACATGGGTTGATCCAGGAGTTTACTCGGTTATGATTTCCTTTGTGATGGTCGGGGTCGGTCTGAATTGGGTCCAGGATGCTAAGTTAGATAATTAATTGACTTCGAAATTCAATAACAGATTTCTACATCTATCCTTGGATTCCTCATCGCACCACCTAACTACTACGCCCTTGCCGGGTTGGCCGTAGACTACTGCAGAACCAATGGGGGCCAGAGGGTGCAAAAGCAATGGTGCAAGATCTTCTTCACCTGTGACAATGATGAGGCTGCTATCCCCATTTTCTACCCATGAAGATACTGATTCCCTGCAGGCCTCAAGAAGTGAGTTTGACAACGATCCTGCTGGACTAGTGCACTCAATGATATTATCATAAAGATCTTGATTTATCTCGCTACTACTGGCCCAGTGAGAACGCTTGGTTTGACCATCAATAAATGCCAGATCGGCAGTCCTACCTGCTCTCTGGAAGCCCAGAACAGTTACATCTCCAACTGCAATTAACAGACCATTGAAATCTGGAGTTTCCGAGATCTGGTAGAGTGCTTCTTTTATCGCAATTGAAGTGTCTTCTTCGGGACCCTCAATTAGTTTCCCAAAGGGTTGCTTTAGTTCTGATTCTACTCGAGGAGTAATCCTTGCATCAGAATCACTTATTTTTCGAGGGACCCATGGTTTTCCTTCCCTGTCCATCAAACCTGACCTAATTTGGGAACTCGAGATTGTTTTTCCGTTCCAGGAAAAAACGCTTTCCGCGAGGATCAGATCCAATGGCTCAAGCTCACTTTCTCTCCGCTGTGAGTTTATTTCTAAGCAACTAGGCATTGTCTCATTAGAGCAAATTATTGCTGTGGCCTGGCTAGTTTCGAGTGCTGGGCCGAATTCATCACTAAGTAAGTGAATAGAAATCCTGGAAGAGTATTCGGATGTGGCACTTTCTAAATCGGACTTTCTTTCATCCCATTTCTTAATTCGATTATCCTTTGATTGGGCTATCTCATCGCTAGTCATCCATACCTGAATCTTCTCACAATGAGAAAGACCGGTTGCGATGAGGGACATGTGTCCTGAATGAAATCTATCGAAGGTTCCGCCAATTAGTCCGATTCCGTGCATCGTCTTCCTACCTATTGGGGCCGTTCTAGCTTAGTGTGCCCCGGGGCGTAACGGCCACCTTCACTGCTTTGCTCAGGCGCCTGACCCACCCCGGGACGTCTGTCGGACTGCGGGGTAGTCCCTTGATTCATTCTATTCCGTCCTCAGGGGACCTACGCAATCCGGCCACCCGATTTGCGCCAACGATCATTCTCTCGGAAGAGTCTCGATGGTCTTCGACGGATGGTCACCCAATCAGTGGTACCGTGTTTCATCCTCTACCTCCGGCGTGGGGGTTTCGTTCACACGGTGTTGCCTGTTGGGCAATACTCCGCAGGTAGATTCGCTCAAGAACCCAACGGTTTCGAAAAATCATCTATTTCGACTAGTCCTGAATGGAAACCGGACTTGCCCAATATTAATCTCTGTGAAATATTGACATCGCCATCCATCATCATCTTCATTGTGAAATCTGGCCATTTATCTTCGGGCTGAGCCAACCATCCAGAGAATTTGTGAGCTCGTCCGGCCAAAGGTGTTCTTTTGGCTATTGCAGATTCCATGGCATTGAGTAAATCCCAAAGATGATTGAAAGCGATGGAATCGTGGATCCCCGGGAGTTTTCGAATGAATGACTGCAGGTGTGACACTAATCCAGCATCGCAGCCCTTATGTCTTATCGGGGAGAGTCCGGGGGCCTCGGAAATCTCACCTATTGGGCGGAGAACTGCTGAACACCACGGGATTTCTAATTCTAGGTAATCCTCAGCTTCATGACTATTCAAAATCATGATTAGGAATTCTGAGGAGAATGGGGCCCACCACGAATTGGGGAGATCACGGATGAATAAAGCAATATCATCTAGATCATTTTCTCTTTTTCCTGAAGAAAGATCGTAGAGCCTTGACCACGTGTTTAGGTGATGCCCCTCCGGGAGTTCTGAACCAACATCTCTGATTCTAAGCATGACTCTGTTGAGGTCTTCTTGAGATTTTTTTTCGACCCCATATAACCACTTGAGGCCAGTGAGAGCTCCAAGAGATTCGTGAGGAGGGTGAGAAAGCCAAGCCTCGACAGCCCAACCAAGAATATCTGAATAAGCCTCTCTTGGGAGCCAAGCTGAGTTCTGGATAAAGTGTGAAGCAAGCCATGCTGCCCCACTATTTGCATGGTTTGGATCAATCGCTGGCCAGGTTCTGAGAAGATTGTCCGGATCGGCCCTAAGTTTTGATGTGATAGTCTCTGAGAAAACCTGCTTTACTGATTCTGGGGCTTGGTCTGCAAGTTCAGAAATTCTCTCTATTGGTAGATAATCCAGATCTAAGAGTGCCATCCACTCTGATTCTAATCTTGATGAGACACGCTGCCATCTTTGCCATCTGGTTTCTCTGGGAGATGCGATCCATGCTGCTAGTGGATATCTTGCCTCCATTTGGTTTGCCCATTCTTCATCTCCATGGGGAAATTGGGATAATGCCGACTTAACTATCGATTCAGAAGAAGGGTCGATTACATGTTGAAATTCTTCATTTGATGAGGAAATGTCCAATATTTCCCAAGGAGAGATTGTTTTACTCGCATCCTCTTCAGGATAATCTATTGTTGATTTCCCCTGCTCTATCATTCTGACTGGAATCGTTTCTCCGGAGCTTGTTTGGTAACTCAACCAAGGCAGAGTCCTAATTGGATCGATCTTCAGGATATCGAAAGAAGAAAAGTGATTGGAAGTCTTTTCCATTATAACCAATCTTAGATTTGAATCTGAGGCTATTTTAGACAACATTGAATCAGACAATTGATGCTGAAGTTCAACTACCAGGGGTTTGTCATTCCTACCTATAGACCATCTAATTAGGGACTCTGTCACAGACTTGCCAAGTCCCCTCAAATCAATTGATCTGATTATTGACTCGTCGCTGGAGAAATTTCTATCCCCCCATTCCTTTCGGAATTTCCTAAGTGTTGATTCCTCAACCTTAGTTCTCCTGGAAGTGGAAATTCTATCTCTGAGGGATATCAACCTCCTATTCCTCTCAGTTTCTGTTAATCTTGGGTGAGCAATCTCAATCCAATAATCCAGAGCCCCTATTGGATACTCGCCCCCCTCCATATCCAAACCGCTCAAATCTGCGAGTAAGAGCGAATTTATCCTAGCCGACCTAAGAAGAACAGACCTTGGAAGTCTCTCCTTAATTATGGCAGCAACTGGCTGGGAAGGCCTGATATCGGGAGATTTTCTGTGTGGCGAACCTAGAATCCAGTCCCCTCTGTGATAGGTACGCTCATCCAGTGGTGCACGTTGGATTTGATGAGGTTGGGTGAACCAATCTCCAGGGGAGATGATTGGAGTAGTGTTTGAATCGAGCAATTTAGCCCTAACTACTCCGATAATTGGTGGTTTCTCTGAATAGGCGTCAATACTTCCCGGCCCTACTAATTCTGGTGGAGAATCTAGAACTTCCATTTGTCTAATATCAAACCACCTGGGTGAGCGTTCAGAGAGAACGGCCCAATTCCATGACACCCCTTGATTTCTGGTGGACATTTCGTTATCTAGCGAAGGTTTCTGGATGCGGTTTGGAATCTGCACCATTGTTTCCCTTGGAGTACTCAAAAAACACAGAGTTAGATTTTCTTCATCTCTGGCAAGAACACAGCAGCTATCCCTATCTACAGGTAGATCTTGTAATCCCAATATTTTAGACCACTCGTCATCCTCCAGAATACCCCAACCACTCTCGGTTAGCCTAATTCTTGCCCCTCTAGAACCAGGGGGAAGATCGCTGGTTGCTAAGCCATCGCCCCTCATCCTCTTTACTTCAGCAGAAACGTGAGGCATCCTTAGATTAGACTTGAGGGAAAGCTCGGATACAGTCGCCTCGCCCTGAGCGAGAATCGAGAGTAACCTTCTTCGATGTTTACTTCTAATTTTTCTTGGGGTTTTTTTCCGATCGACGGAGGAAGTATCTGACATCAAAAAACACCTACAGAATGGGACTATCTAGAAGATAGTAATAAATTATTTGTTTTTGTTACATTTAGTTATATGTTTCCAGTGGAAATTTCCCCATCCCCGATGAAACGCAAAAGTAATTCAGAAAAAGTTGGAATAAATATGTCATTATTTGTAACCAAAGAGCGGAAATACATACAGAAGCATTATATTACCCTCCGCCATCCTGTAAAAAGTGGACAACGTGGGAGTCCAGAAAAGAGTAGAGTGAAATTATGAGGACTACGAGACTAAGGCAAAAGATCAAAAAATTCCTGGACGAAAGAGGGGAAGCGAACACCACTGAAATTCTGGAGCATGTGAACTCAACGATGAGGCATGGAACAACACCGCAGCAGCTTGGAAATGTACTCTCCAAAGATAAGGATATCCTCAAGGTGGCTACCACAAAGAGAGGTGGAGCACTTTCGGGGAGATACGAAATCTGTGTCTGGCAGGTTCGACCCGGGGTATTGGAAGAAAAGTCCTGATTAACCTTCTAGGTCTTCACTCCAATCGCCACTTCTAGCTAGACTGTTCATTTTTGCTCTGTGTAAAAACGCCGAGCAGCTGGAGATACCTGAGTCTTCGACGTTCTCTGACCACTTCCTCAAAGCATCTGCTTGGAGGGCCCTGCCGTATGAGTAGGATAGTTGCCAAGGATGTTCGACCTCCATTTTGTTCATTAGATTGAGATGTGCTGTTGCGTCTTCACTGGACTGCCCCCCGGAAAGGAAAACTATTCCTGGCAATTCATGTGGAACATTTATTGTTAGGCATTCGACAGTCATCCTAGCAACTTCCTCTCTGGAAATCTGGTCTTCGCAATCCTTCCCAGCAATGATCATGTTTGGCTTCAATAGTGCTCCCGGAATGTGAACCCCCTGTTCCTCACACTCTGTGAACGTAGCAGCGAGTATGGAAGATGTGACATCGAAGCACACACTAGCATCATGGTCACCGTCCATGAGAACTTCTGGCTCGATTATCGGAACTAGTCCCTGCTCTTGGCAAATTGCAGAATATCTAGCTAAAGCATGGGCGTTTGTGTAGAGGCATGCTGAGCTTGGAATCCCATCACCAATCCTGATTACTGCTCGCCATTTTGCGAATCTTGCGCCCATGGCAAAATATTCTGTGCACCTTTCTCTAAGCCCATCAAGGCCCTCGGTGATCTTCTCACCTTCGTGATTGGCAAGTTCCTTTGCACCGGTATCGACTTTAATCCCTGGGAGAACTCCTCTTTCTGAAAGTTCTTGGGTTATTGGTTTCCCATTGTCCATAGATTGGCGGATTGTTTCATCGAATAGTATCACTCCACTTATTGCGGATTCATATCCCTCTGTAGAGAATAGATTGGCGCGATAAGCTCGTCTGGCCTCAGAAGAGGGTTTAATTCCAACCGCCTCAAGACGGTTTGACATGGTTCCATTGCTCTCATCTGCAGCCAGTATCCCTCGACCCGGAGATACCAATTCTCTCGCATTTTTCTCCAATAATTGCTTGTCCATCCGTTTCCCCGGCTGTGTGGAAAACGTTCTGAGAAAAGAAACCATCGTCATCGAGGAAATCTTCCTTGATTAGGATTTCAGACTAAATAATTGTTGAAGAAATGTAGTGATTATTGGAAAGGACGTCAATTACCTCTGAAGTTACTCTGTGACTGCCATCTCCGATATCTTCCACTCCCTTTGTCCTTCCATCACAAACACCGGTCCCAATGAAAACTGAATCGTCAGAGGAGCATAAATCATCTCGAGCCCAAATCCTCTCGATGTCCCCGTCGATCATTTTCTCTGCTCTATCTCTATGACCTTCATTCTTGAAAACTAAACGACCTTCGAATGAAGACCCAAGGCCCCTCAACGCAGTGGCGGTAATCACCCCTTCTGGAGCGGCGCCGATTCCCATTAGCATGTCTATTTCCGAATTTGGATCTGCTGCATTTAGCGCAGCAGCAATGTCACCGTCTCCAATTAATATTGGATTAATTCCAAGACGCTTCAAGTCCCCAATTAGTTCATCGTGTCTGGGTCTATCCATTACTACAACTTTCATCTCATTGGGTCTCTTTCCCAGTGCGTTTGAGGCACCCTCAATGTTGTAATCGACATCCGCTTCCAAACTAGTTACACCTGAGATTTCTGCTGGTCCTGCAATCTTATCCATATAGCAGTCAGGAGCATGGAGAAGAGTTCCTCTTGGCCCTGCAGCAAGAACTGCCATCGCATTTGGCAGGTCAGACGCTACATGATTTGTGCATTCGAGAGGGTCTACTGCAATGTCTATGGATGGGGCATTTGGATCGCCCTGCTTCGAACCTAAAGGCTCCCCGATCCAAAGCATGGGGGCATCGTCGCGCTCTCCCTCTCCGATTGCTACCCGCCCATCAAATGGTACCGAATCAAAGACTTCCCGCATTGCTTCCACCGCTGCTCCATCAGCAGCCTTCCCATCGCCCATTCCCTTCCATTTTGAGGCGGCAATTGCTGCTGCTTCAGTAGCCTTCAGAAATTCCGGAAGCAAATCAGCGGTAGGCATGCCCGTGTGAAGGGGTTAGGGAAATCAACCCTGTGGGTGTGACTTCTTCTTTCGCAATACCCTAATACCCTCAATTGAGAGAGTTGGATACTGGCCATCTTCATCCTTCTCAATGGGTTTCAGCATATCCCATGCACAAAGTAATCCAGCACTAACCCCACAGAGAGCCTCCATTTCAACTCCCGTTGTCCAATGCGTCCGAACAGTCACTGTGCAATGCAGTTCCCCCTCAAGCACCCCCCATTCAACATTGCAACCCTCGATTGGAATCGGGTGGCAATGGGGGAGTGTACGAGGCGTCTCCTTGACAGCTTGAATTGCAGATATTGTAGATGCTCCTCGAACGTCACCCTTGGGGGAATTTCCAGTGATCACAGAGTCGATGGCCTCCTTCGACAGGCGAATGAATCCAGTAGCCGTAGCTTCTCTCTCTAGAATCGGCTTTGATCCAACATCCACTATCCCCACTATGCCACCCCTGCCGTTATACAAAGCTCGGATGAGGCAATCCCTATTCAGAGGCTCGGAAAGGAGATGTTGGAGTTTTTGCCCGATCAACCCAGACCTGCCTTCCAAAATTCTCCGTCCTCTCTAATCTCCTTCTTCCACAGTGGGGCTTGCTTCTTCAATTCAGAAATTAGCCAGGAGCATGCAGAGAAACCCTCCTCCCTGTGAGCGGAGCCCACATGGATACAGACTATGTCCTCACTGGGTTCAACTGAACCAATCCGATGAGCAATGACAACTGATTTTACCCCAAACTCAGTTATCGACTGGTTGGCTATGCTGCGAAGCACATCTGGTAGTCTGTCCTCCCAGGCGTCAAATTCGAGGCTCTTCACTGAGAAGCCTTCTTCCATCCCTCTAGTAACTCCGATGAAACTAACTATGCTACCGCATCCTTTTCTGTCAACTAGGCCTCTCAGTTTAGCGACTTCCAGAGGTCTTCTGGCTACCTCGATATGCACGGTCACAGTGCCCCATGAGATTTCTCGCTTGAAATCGACGGATAACCCAACTGTTCAAGCGAACGTCATGATTCGCAATATTGTGAACGATGAAGTGCATGTCCTTGGGGCTGGACTATCTGGATTGGCGGCTGCAACAATATTAGCCCGATCCGGAAAAGAGGTTCACGTTCATGAGATTAGGAAGGATAGTGGGGCTAGATTTGATGGTGACTTCCAAGGAATAGAGAATTGGACCAGTGAAGTAGACTTCTTTGACGAATTGGCCGAATGGGGTTTTGACGCAAACGAGTTCAAATCTGATGCATTTGGGATAATCGACCTCATCCACCCAGATGATGTGATCTCACATCCAGAAACAGAGGGTGTGGCTTTCAGAGTGGTGGAGAGGGGAACCTCCAGTCACACAATAGACCAGGGATTCAAGCGGATGGCTTTGGAAGCGGGGGTTAACATCCACTATGGCACCAGAAAAGCACCCGAAGAATGCGACATTGTTGCTGCTGGGCCAAAAGAATCCAGTGCAGTCGCCTACGGGGAGATCTTTGAGACGTCTCACCGAAACATCGTGGCATTCCAACTTAACGACAAATTGGCCCCAGGGGCGTATTCTTACTTGATCATCATTGACGGCATAGGTCTGATTTGCACATGCCTCTGGAGGAAGCAGAGGAATAGCGGACGTTACCTTGACGAAACAATAGCTTGGTACGAGGAGAACTACAATCTGAATAGGAAACCACTCAAGAGGGTCGGGGGCAAGGGGGACTTTGGGCTCCCGACCAAATACGAACACGAAGGGAGGTTCTACGTAGGGGAGGCTGGGGGATTGCAAGACTTCATGTGGGGTTTTGGAATGAGGTACGCAATCACAAGCGGGGTGCTTTCCGCCAAAGCCATACTAGGTGAGTTCGATTACGAGAAAGAAGTCAGGAAGCGCCTAGTCCCATTAGTTAGAGCCAGTGCAATAAATCGATTCCTGATGAATAGGGTCGGAGACAGAGGGTTCAAAATTGTGGCGAATCAGTGGATGAGGGATCAGAAAAGGAAGGGTGATGGTTTGAGTTTCATGCGTTGGCTGTACAAACCGGGTCTGATTCGAAGAGCACTTTGGCCAGTTGTGAAAATTGGGATGCTAAGGAGAAAGGTCCTCCCAGATGGGAGGATCGTTCACAGGATGCCATTCAGGAAACCTCTAAACAGAGATATTTGGGAGTCCAGCGAAAGGGCAAAGGAAATCCGTGAAGAGTGGAAATCAGTCAGGAAAGGCAGTGGGACGCTTTCGTTCAAAGAGTCGGATGATTAGCCTAGTTCGTCCTCCGTTTGGTTGATATGGCGGAACTCGGTCGTGTGAGTATGACAACATGGCCCGAGTTAAAGCCCATGAAAAACCGCCTCGTAAACTACGGGGTAACAGAAAACGGGGTAGCGATAATAGAACTGGTTTCCGACTCTGACGGAGAACCCTTGGAGGGAGATAGGACAGCGGTAAACACCTACACTAGGGAGATGTGGCATGACATTGATGATGCTATCCTGAGCGCTAGGTTCGATGATGATGTCTCAGTGATTCTTCTTACTGGTCATGGAGAGAAGTTCTTTTCTGCCGGGGCTAGCATCAAGTATCTGAACAAACTCACTCCTCGATACAAGTATTTCTTCTGCCTACATGCCAACGAGACTCTTTCGAGATTGGAACAAACGCCAAAGATAGTCATCGCCGCTCTGAATGGGCACACCGTGGGAGGGGGCTTGGAAATCGCCATGGCTGCAGACATCAGGATTGCTAGGAAGGGTAACTTCCAGGTCGGACTGCCCGAGGTATCCCTCGGCGTTCTAGCGGGAACCGGCGGCACGGCTAGGCTTTCACGTCTTGTCGGAAAGGCGAAGTCAATGGAAATCATGGTGACTGGTAGGAAGTTCTCCTTCGAAGAAGCGAAGGACATGGATTTGGTTCATGACGTCTATGATAGCATGACTCTGGAGGAGTTCCACCAGGACGTCCTTGACTACTCGAGTCGCTTCACACTGCCATTCGCTGCTGCAAAGGCGATTGGTAACATCAAGCGCAGCGTACAGAGCGGGCTCGAGATTCCACTGGAGTATCATCTGGCTTTGGAGCGGGAATTGCAGTCTGACCTATTCCAGTCGGATGATGCGAAGACTGGAATCAAGGCCTACGTAGACAAGCAGACACCTAGGTTCGAAGGAAAGTAGCCCGGGAAAGATTCGTAATTGAGCCGAACACATTCGTGCAATCGCTGAAATACCCATTTGTATTGGGATGAACAATGGCTGATACCGAAGTAGTAGAAAGTTACCCGACGAACTTTGAGACATGGATTGAAGAATTCAATGACTGGCAGACTAGGATTGGATTCGATCCCTCTTGGCTGGGGGACTACAGGTTCGACATTAAGTTCGACTGGGACACTGCGGGCAATGAGATAGAGTTCGGCGATTTCGAGGGCATGCCTAAGTGGAATAGGAGGATGCAAATCCCCCAACAGAACATCATGGATGCGATTATCACCATGGTCAGTGTCCAGGGAGACACTGAGTTTGCTAGCGTCGAGCAGCAGAACCATCTTCTGGAAACAGCACCAACTGAGTACGACAAAAAATCTGCACTCAGAATCATGTGTGAAGAACAGAGGCATGGGTGGCAAATGGCCTACCTACTCTGCACATTCTTCGGGGAACAGGGTGTCAGGGAAGCCGCGAAGCTCCTGGAGAGAAACGCACAGGAGGGGACGAGGGTCCTGGGGACTTTCAACGAGCCAATAGACCACTGGCTGGACTTCTTCATGTTCACTCACTTCATCGACAGGGATGGAAAGTATCAGTTGAAGATGCTCAGCACTTCCTCCTTCAAACCGCTTGCAGCCAGCATGGGCCCGATGCTAAAGGAGGAGTCATTCCACCTAGGTACAGGAGCCAATGGCCTCAGGAGGATAATGAAGCAGGGCGTCATACCCTGTGCTCTTGTCCAGAAATACGTAAACAAATGGGTCAGCACAGGACTTGACTTGTTCGGGACCGATGACTCGACAAGCGCACAATGGGCCTACGTCTACGGAATAAAGGGCCGTTATGACGAGAGGGAGGCAACTGATTCTGCAGACAGGGAACACCTCAACGAGGCTAGCAGGGACCTATACTTCCAAGAGATTCGTGAGGAGATGAGGAGGATCAGCAAAGCCCGCAAGGAAGGCGAGCCGGAGCTATTCATTCCCTCGGACAAATTCAATAGAGGCATCGGGAAGTACGCTGGAAAGAATTTCACAGTAGAGGGCGAACCTTTCGATGGCAGTGACCAAGAGTGGGGGGACTACCTAGCAACAGTCATTCCGACAGACGAAGACGAGGAAAGGCTGCTTAACGACTACATGAAGCAGGAATGGATCCAGTACAGAGAATGGAAGGACAACTAGTCACGGAGGAACGTCCATGCAGCACGTCGCTCTATCTCTTTTCGACAAAGGCCTATGCCGGCCATTCTTCGACAGGTTGACTGAGCTATTCTACGATCATCACCACTCAGAGGGACAGGACCCGAACGGATACGAGAACCTGCTCTATCGGATCAATAGGCCATACAATCCAGAAAAGCTTGACATGATTGACCGATGGATGGGCCTCGAAGAGCGAGCATGGAGAGCCGAGACGCAACGAGAAGTCCTCCTATCACTATATGCGATTCGATATCCCGACACTCTTCTGATCGAGAGCCTGACCGACAAGGCTAGATCTGACATGCGAAGGCTATCCGCATACCTACATTTCACCCACCATACATACTCCATATGGGATGATGACACCAGAAAGGGTCTAGGGAAACTGGGGATAGAAATTCCAGAGATGAAGGAGGCAGACCCATTCGTCTATGGAGCGTACGTCTCTTCTATCGAGCTGCTGAAGGACGTAGCGCCCTACACTTGCTTCTTGGAGCATGACGTGCCTCGGCAGAGGCTGTTCCAGTCTGCTCTGGCAGCATATGGTCGTGAGGGTTAGCACTGCTTATTTCCCAGCAGACCATCCGACACTCGTGACAATACGCAGGGTTGCCGTTATCGGCGCAGGGACGATGGGCTCTGGAATTGCCCAAGTCTCTGCACAGACTGGCTGGGAGACCAGGCTTTTCGATGCATTTCCGGAGTCCCTAGAAAGGGGAATGAAGAATATAGAAGAGTTCTGGAAGAAGGGGATTTCCAAAGGCAAGACTACTCTCGAACAGAAGGAAGAGTGGGGGGGCAACCTGATTGCTACCAGCGAGATGGCAGAAGCAGTGGGGGGCGCGGATATTGTGATCGAAGCAGTTCCCGAGAAGATGGAACTCAAGAGATCGATTTTCAGCGAGTTAGAGCGCATCGCCCCTCCGAGTGCGGTTCTCGCCACGAACACGTCTGGCCTACCAATTTCAGAGATTGCTTCGCATACCAATTGTCCGGAGAGGGTGATAGGGATGCATTTCTTCAATCCTGTGCCATTGATGCAACTACTGGAGATCGTCCGTCACGAAGCGGTCGACGAAAGTACCGTATCCACTGCTACGGAAGTAGGAGAAGCGATGGGCAAGACCACCATAATAGTCAGAGACGTACCTGGATTCGCGACAAGTAGGCTTGGCGTTGTTCTGGGTAATGAGGCAATAAGGATGCTTGCTGAGGGAGTGGCCTCTGCAAGTGACATTGACACTGCAATGCGTCTGGGATACAGGCACCCCATGGGACCTCTGGAATTATCAGATCTAGTTGGTCTTGATGTCAGGAGGGACATCTTGAACAGCCTTGCAGAAGCATTCGATGATGATTCGTATCGACCACATCCACTTCTGGATGAGATGGTAGAATCTGGATATCTCGGGAAGAAGACCGGGATGGGAGTCTACGATTGGACCTCTGGCGAGAAAGAAGAGAGAGTGAACTAATGGAATTACTACCATGTACCCTCGAAGTAGCATTTTCCGGAACAGGTATCCGTAATTGTTCCGCTTTGTAGGAAGTCTGTTGCTAAGTCAACTGCGGGTCCAAATCCTAGAACCTGATTATGGGCGAGAGAGTGGTAGGCCATTGGCCCCTGGATGTTGCCAGAAGGAACTTCTGGAAAACTGCCATCAAAGTAAACGATTGCGGAGCCCGAGGTCGGTGCATCGGCAATCTCCAGTCCGTGAGGGTAATAGGTAGAGTTGGCGAGTACTGGGATTCCAGAAGTCCTTGAGGCTCGGTCTGCAGATAGGGTAGTGACTTGGGCATCATTGATTGAAACCACGTAAAGGACTTCGTAAGGATGCAGTTCCCCATCCAAGCCCCCGTCAATGAAAGGAAGATAGGTTTCTGGTTCGGTAGTGTCCCACATCGACTGCATCAATGCAATAAGTATGGATCTGTCCATTGTCGATTCGTAAGCAAGAGGAGATGAGAAAAGCTCCTCGAATTGGGTATACTGAGTGGACCTCTCAGCAATAAACCCGAAAGATGACCCCGCCACCCAAAGAACTCCGCGATCAATTTCTGGGATTAGGGACAGCATGGATGGACCTCTTATTCCCCCTAGAGAGACCCCCATGTAATCGACATCTGTAGTGTCTACCAGGTTTACCCCGTTGTGGTAGAATTCTGGGATATCAGAGCAAACCCCTTTGATGGTGGTAATCATTGCAAGATGGTTGATCACAGATTGCTGGAGCCTCTCAGACTGATGCTGGAGATAGTTCACATTCATCAATCCAAAGGTGACAGCATCGAAGTCCCCGTCTGAACTCCAGCCCTTGAAGTCGGTTCCGATTGTGGCAACTCCCGAGTCATTCGCCCATCCTCTGAATCCCGAGACCATACCCTCTCCATTTCCTAGGAAACCATGCCCTAGGACTACAAGTGGTGCTGGTTGTGAGGACTCTGCTGCAGACATTGGGATAGTCACAGTGAAGACAACCTCTGTCAGGAAGTTGAATTTGGGAGTTCCATCCTCAGAACGAGTCATCGGAGTAGGGGGGTAGGTCGATTCCAGATAGTGAGGAGTTGTGATTGTCCCACTTATTCTCCTGAGGGTTGAATTGTCTTCAGCATAGTTCTCAATCACTGATGTGACATTGCACCCTATCCCATTGTCACCCAGACGTTGTGTTGCATCGTTCCTCATGGAAATTATGTCTCCCGTAATTGATTGGGTGGATGCCGTGTGAAACCACCACGCACTAATCAGATCCTGCCTTTCGTAGCCAATCTCGGAAAGAGAAGTGAACATAGTTTCGTAGCTGGATCGGAGTGACTCAATCTGTTGGTTATCGGTGATTGTCCCGCTCCTTAATGCCTTGAATCCCGGGAAAGGTTCGATGGGAACCCCGTTCTCATCTGACAGTCCCCTGAATGCTACTGCGTACTGCGTGTTGTGATCAAGCCCCCTGAGAGATCGAACGTGGACGAGGGATGGCTCGTCTTCCTGTGTACGGGACGAGATTTCCACCCAATGTTCCTCTATCTGGCCAGTGTCCATATTGAGCAGAAGACTATTGTGATCAGTGAGGGAAGACAGGTGAATGGAGTCCTGAGAGGCGAGTCCGGAAATATCTGGAAGGCTACTAAATGTTGTAAATACCTGTGTGGATGGGGAGTGGCCATCCTTGTAATCGAGCATATGGAAATCTTCGGATGGCGCTGAAGCCGAGTCAGGTATGGCTTGGCCGTCGATATCCAACCTATATCCAGTAGTGGTTCCGGAATCGAAATCAAGGAATGCAGAGGAGGGGAATGGCAGAAGGCAATGGTCCGGATTGGTATTATCACAGAAATTGGTTCCGGATATAGGAATCTCTGCCCCCAAGACCTCTTCTTCCACGACTGTGTTTTCGTTTTCACATGAGTCTCCTGTGCAATCTTCAATTTCTGGATTCTCTGATGTTTCATCACTTAGGCACCCAGATAGTAACAATAGAGAGGCAAGAAGAGTTGCAATTGTTCTTTGACGAGACATGGGCACTACAACACGAATGGACAATTAGTTATGAATTGAATCTAAGAAGTTAGCATTCGGTGGAAGTGATGGACGCCTGTCTCCTTCGTTGGAGAGTAACGTCCTCTTTCATAAGATCCTGATGACACCCCTCTCTGAGTGGACTCTACTACGTACTGGTCTTCTGCCTCAACCTTGTCCAAGTCCCCCCCAGCACCCTTACCGAGGAGTTTCTTGTCCCATACAAATCCGTGGTACTCTACCCTAGTGCGGTCAACTGACAACGGGACGACCAAGTTAACAGAAAGGCCCCATGGGTAGAAGTTGAGCATCAAACCGGGAAATATCCAGTAGTAATATGCTGCCACATTTAGCCCGAAATCTGGCGACTCCTCTGGAATCTCAAGAGTTGGCTCTCCATCACTCGCGATTCCAATCTGTAGGACTCCGCCATCGAATATCTCGGTTCTGTAATTGTCGTAGTCCAGCGCCCTATTGAGATCATTGTGGACGAATGGTATGTGGAAGCCCTCCAAGTAGTTGTCAACGTATAGGGCCCAATTTGCTCTGATTTCATAGCACCTGTTCCTAGAAATGTCGTGTTCGAATGTCTCGACTGGCATCCAACCAATCCTCCCTTCCATCTCTTCCAGGCAGGCTTCCATCCCAGAGGGTTTGATTCCGGTGAAAACCAGTCCCTTCCAGAACAGAGATGGGAATATCCTCAGGTCATCTTGAGCAGTGGGGAAGTCTTCGACTTGGTCGAATTCGGGCATCGATTTCATCCTCCCGTCTAATCCGAAGGTTCGACCGTGATATGGGCAATGTAGAGTTTTGTTAGAGCAACTGCCATCGACCAATAGCATCCCCCTATGGGTGCAAACGTTCGACATGCATCTGATTTCATCCCCTTCTGCCAATACTATTGACTCCCCCATCATTCTCTCAAGATGTCCCAGCTCTACAGCTGACTTGCCCGATAGTTGGCTCTTGTGGGCTGCGAAGTGCCAATTATTGGCAAATCCTTCCATAATCTGTTCGAATTTTCCTTCATCAGTGTAGAATGCTGACGGGAGGGTACAGGCCTTTCGAATATCTGGGTCAATTATTGCGGACAAGGTAAGCGCCGAACACTCCTAGGCGCATTCTGATGTAGCCATTTCGACGTTGATCATGTGTTCGGCGAAGCTCTCGACTCGTGCTTTGTTCACTCCTAGGTCAGAAACTCCGAGCCGTGACTTTGAGTAAACATGCAGTACGCTGTCACCATTATCACAGAAACCTCTGACCACAAAATCATCCGGAAATCTCAGAATTAGCGTTCTGAATACGGCATGGGTTTGTTCTGTCCAATCGCCTATTGTGGTTGTTCCGGATTGGGAATCAACCCATTTTCTGACTTCATCCATCACTTCCTCCAGACTGGAGTTGATTCTCAATTCGGTGAGGTTTTCGCTTCTATAGGTATTTGGCCCAATCATTGAGCAGTTGAGTGAATCTTCAGGGCACTTGGTTGGGAAGTTTGCAGGCTCGATTACTTCATCGGGTGCTACAATGTGGATTGATAGTATGGAAAGTAAGTATGCCGAAACAATCCCTATTGCGAAAAGGGGAAGTCGCCATTTCTTGGTCACGAATCACCCTCGGCTACAATAACCCTCGACGCTCTAAGGATGCGATCATGCATTCTGTAACCACTCTCAATCACTTCTATCACGCTACCCGGTTCCTCGCCCTCCGGGCAGGGGATAGTGGCGATTGCCTCCATGCAGGTAGGGTCGAATTTCTTCCCTAATGAGTCTATTTGGGATATTCCCTCTGCCTCAAGAGAAGCCCTCAGTCCATCTAGAGTCAGTCTCACTCCCTCAATTACAGATTCGTCACCCTGGTCACCTTCGGATGCATCGACTGCCTTGGATAGGTGGTCTATTGCCGGGATTATGCGTCGGGCAAGTGACGAACCTCCATACTTCAGTGCCTCGGACCTATCTCTGGATGCCCTCTGAACGGCGTTTGCTGTCTCTGCCTTTGCATATTGGATTTCCTTCTCAAGTTCTGAAACCATTGCCTCAAAGTCAGGCTCCTCTTCAACGATAGTGGCTGTTTCATCATCCGGCGCCTCTTCTGTCACATCAATGGGCTGGAATGGCCCCTCAAGAATCCAATGGTCGATGCTAGTCAGAGTAGAAGTATTCTCCGGATGACTTCTGTTCGCGGTCCTTCCTGCTTGAGGGTTTGTTTATTCGTGGCCGGTGTGATTCCACATCCCTTCGGAAGGTGACATCGGCATCGGACAGGAAGAGGTTCATTCCCTTCCTTAGGGAGAGGGGTCCAACTGCATGGCCATGACTGCCACCTTCGCCCTGGAAAACAAGGATTGAGTCACTGACTATGTCGAGGAAATATGTGTCGTGATCGATGACCATCGCAGCCTTCTCATTGCTTTCCATGGTCCTCCGGATTGCCTTTGCTGCTTCCATTCTTGCGTTTGCGTCTAGATGTGCACTGGGTTCGTCGAATAGGTACAGGTCTGCTTCCTTCCCTAGGCAAATGGCTATACTGACCGCCTGCAGTTCTCCACCAGATAGTTTCGAGGCCTGTAAATCCAGCATCTTGTCAACTTGAAGCGCTCTGGTAACCTGAGTATGGAATTCGCCACTGCGCCATTTGCCTCCCAATTCGGAATCGAGCCAGTCTCGGACCGTACCTTCGAAATCAGTCCGTACATGCTGGGGTTTGTACGAGACCTTGGCGTCCATAGTACACCATCCCTCATCTGGATCTATTTCTCCAGCGATTATCTTGACGAGTGTGGTCTTGCCGGTCGCATTGGGTCCGACTACTCCAACGACCTCAGCAGACTTGACTTCACCTTCTCCGGTCTTAAGGTTGAAGTCCCCGAGATTTTTCTCTATCGAGCCCCATTTGAGGACCGGGGCGCCAACCTCCTCGCCACGTGTTCTCCCCCTTAGAAATCGGATTGGTTTGTCTCTAATCCTGATATTCTCCTCTGGTAGATAACCATCCAGGTACGCATTGATTGCAGTTCTAGTAGATCTGGGAGGAGTAAAGATCCCGTATGCCGATCTATCTCCATAAATTACGTGAACCAGATCGCATAGAACGTCCAGAATTGCCAGATCGTGCTCTACTACGAGAACTCTCTTGCCCCTCTCAGTCAGTTGCCTAACCACCCCAACCATCCTCATCCTCTCGTATATGTCCAAGTAGGAAGATGGCTCATCGAAGAAGTAGACGTCCGCTTCCTTTAGCAGGGTAGCGCATATCGCTACTCTCTGCAATTCTCCCCCTGATAGATCGCCCAACTTTCTGTCGATGATGTGGGAGATTCCCATCAGTTCGGAGTATTTGTCGATCTCCTCCCTGTCATCTACCCTAGTCAGAAGTTCATTGACTTCTCCTTCGAAAATACGAGGGAGTTTGTCGATGTACTGTGGTTTCACTGCTATGCTAACTTCTCCCTCTGAAACCAAAGCCAAGTAGTCTCTCAGCTCCCCCCTGGGGAATGTGGAGATTACCTGTTCCCACTCTGGTGAAGGGTTGGCCCAATCCCCCAGATTTGGCCTGAATGCACCTGAAAGGAGGTTTATTGCAGTTGATTTTCCGATGCCATTCGGCCCTAGTATCCCTACAATCTGGTCTTGACGAGGGGAGGGGAGTCTGAATAGTCTGAATGAGTTCTCCCCGAAAGAGTGAGTCAAATCGGTATCCAGTTCCTCTGGGAGATTGATGATTTTTACCGCGTCATCAGGGCAGTGCTTTGCCCTCGTGAAGCAAACCGGGCATGCTGTCTCGAGAATCTTGCACTTTGACCCCTCGACCTGTATGCATTCCCTGTCACACATGGTGGAGTACTTCTTCAGATAGGCGAACGCATTGCTGTTGGGCTTGCAACGTTCCTCCAGAAGAACTGCCACTCTCATGCCTGACCCTCCTTACCATTGACTAATACTTCTTCCATATAGGTAGTACAAGCTCGTTTGCATCAGAAACCGAAGAATCGGTACCTTATGTACACGTATCCAGCGAGCAGAATCTTCTCGGTTTTAGTGAGTTGGATTCTCTCAGAGAAAACATCACCATTCTTCTTGGTAATCTTGGTCATTATGGAGTGGTAGAATGAAGCCATTGCAGCCGGAGAGTATCGGGCGGACTTATCCAAGTGCGTGAGAAGTTTGAATGCCCTTTGTCGGTATCCATCGGCTCTCTCCAAGTACTCCTCTACGAATGGTGCCCAGCCGGGGTGTTCGAGCAGAGCCTCGCCGCTCTTGACGTCTTCCTCCGATATCCCCCAGCGCGCGAGATCTTCGAGAGGAAGGTAGATTCGATCTCTCTTAGCGTCCTCGGAGACATCCCTGATGATGTTGATTAGTTGCATGAAGACCCCCCAAGACTCGGCGTATTCCTTGGCTTTGGGATTGTCGTATCCGTATATTTCTATACAAACCAGACCCACGGTGGAAGCTACTCGGTAGCAGTAAGAGTATAGTTCTTCGAAGGTTTGATATCGGTTCTTATGGAAATCGTTTTCCATCCCGCTGATCATATCGTCCAGTAGTTGCCTCTGGATTCCATACTTCTGCACGGTGTCCTTTAGAGCGATGAAAATTGGGTCGGTTGATGTGTAACCCCCATATGCGGTTGATAGTTTCTTACGGTAGTAGAACAATTGAGACATTTTGTCGTTGTATGTCGATCTATCCAAGACCGGGTTTCCCGGACTCAGCCTTTCGATGTCAGATCTGTAATTTACAGATTCTGGATCATCTGAGGAGCCTCCTGGGAAGACATCTTCGAAGTCCCCATCGGCAATATCGTCCGCTCTGCGACAAAACGCGTAGTATGCCATTATTGAGCGTCTCTTTTCCTCGGGTAGATACTTGAAAGAGTGATAGAAATTTCCTGCTTCCCTACGAGTCAGTTCCTCGCAGAATTCGTATGATGTTTCTATCATGTGTTGGGGTATTTCTGGTTCGGTCCAGATGGGGGCGTCAATGTGCTTGAAGGGATCCAGCAATTCCCCCCTTGATCCAATTACCCCCATGAAAAGAGCGCTTTCTCGGACTGCCTCGATGGCTGTGATGCTGATGGCTCTGGCTGCTTCCTTGGTAATGTCGACTGCAGCTCTGACGATGTCTATCTGCTCTTCTTGGTGGTCTGGATGTTCGATATACACTCTGTCTTCTATCTCAGCATCGAGGATGATCTCGCTCCCGGATTCCCTATCCTGCGCCATGTAGTCTCAGAATCGGGCGGAGTCTTGGCCCACTTGAATGTCTCCCGAGCGGGTTTCTATGCTGCATCGAAAGATTAGGGGGGGAAACAGGAGTTTCGGAGACTAACTCCGTAGGATCCTCGTGCTGGCTTGTCTGGATGGGACTGATAATACGACCTTCTTGATGACGTCTTTGATTTCTGATCTGTCGATCTTTATTCTGTTACTTGGATCTAGGACATTGCCTTCTCTGAGCTTGGAAACCGTCCTCTTACCAATTATTACCGGGAACATGCAAGCAGCCCTGAGTCGAAACTTCCAATGGGGCAACATCTCGATATACTGAACTGCTGAAGTCAGATATTCGTCAGTCAAATCCAGATATTCATCATAGAGCGGTCTGAATGAGTCCATGCTCGAGGGCTCCAGAAGATCGGTCGGAGTAATTCCGTACCCCTCCATTTTACTCCTTGGGATGTAGCATCTGCCAAGGGACAAATCTGCAGGGATGTCCCTGAGGATGTTGATCATCTGGAGGGCTTTGCCGAATCTGATTCCCTTCTCGAAGAGTTCTACCTCCAAATTTTCCTCTTTGAGTTTGAAAATATGGTCTAGTGACATCCTAGTCCAGAACTCCCCTACGCTACCTGCTACTCGATAGGCGTAGTCGTCCAATTCTTCGTCTGATTCTAGTGAAAGAATTGTCCCTTCATCGGATGAGAACCTCTGTAGATCGAGAATCTGCCCTCCGATGATGATGCCTAGGCAGTGACGAATCGCTTTCTGATCGGATTCCGAAAAGTCCGCAATCTTGGAGACGATTTTTTCTACATTCCTTAGTAGTGATGCTTCGGATTTGTTTCGTTGTGACTCTGCTAGTGAAGATATGTCCATTAGATTGGAGGTTTTTCCCTGGGAGAAATCATTGTATGACTCGAGTGCCAGCAAAAGATCACTCGCATCTCCTTGCTCTGAGTCGGCTATTGTATCGGATGTCCGAGCAAGCATGTACAGAAGACTGACTTGGGGCCTAATCGAATTGGGTAACTCCTTGAGAGACAGATAGAATGAGCGAGAGGTCCCTTCCAGAATAGAGTCTAACTCCGAGTTGAATATGCTCGACATGGATACCAACTTGGTCTCGCTAGAGGTTTCTGTTCCTAAGACTCTCGCAGGCCTGCTTCCACCAAGGCTGATACCAGAGCCTCGCCAATCTTTGAGGGGTCACGAGCAATGTGGATTCCTGCGGCCTCGAAGGCTGCGAACTTCTCCTCCGCAGTCCCCTTGCCTCCTGAAATGATTGCTCCAGCATGCCCCATCCTCTTGCCGGGTGGTGCAGTAGCTCCTGCAACGAACCCTACAAGAGGCTTGGAGAAGTTCTCCTTGGACCATGCTGCAGCTTCCTCTTCCGCAGTACCGCCAATTTCGCCAATCATTACCACTGCCTCGGTTTCGGAGTCCTTCTCGAAGGCTTCTAGGCACTCGATAAAACCAGTGCCATTTACTGGATCGCCCCCGATTCCAACGCAGGTTGTTTGCCCCTCTCCTACGCTCATGGTTTGTGCTACGGCCTCGTAAGTGAGGGTGCCGGACTTAGAAATGATTCCGATCCTACCTTTGGCGTGGATGTAACCGGGCATTATCCCTATCTTACACCCCCCATTGGAACCGGGGGAAATTATTCCGGGGCAATTTGGTCCGATTAGCCTAACGCCCGGCCTTTTTTCCAAGTGAGAAACTACCTTCACCATATCAAGAGTTGGGATTCCCTCGGTGATGCAGACAATTAGTCCGCCTTCGTTCAATTCGTGAAATGAGTCAGCAGCCTCAATTATTGCAGGGGCTGCGAATCGTGCTGGAACGTAAATTACACTAGCCTGTGCCCCGGTTGAGGAAACGGCTTCTGACATCGTATCGAATACTGGAACCGATCTACCCGGGAGTTCAACAACTTGCCCTCCCTTTCCTGGGGTGACTCCGCCGACAATGTCGGTACCGTATTCGACCATCCTTGTCCCGTGAAACGTTCCTTGGCTGCCCGTAATCCCCTGAATCAGGACCCTCGTCTCCTCATTGATCCAAATGCTCATGCCTGATTTCCCCCAATTGCATTGACTATTGCCTCGCCGGCATCTCCTAGGGTGCTGACAGTAATCACATCGAGATCTGATTCTTCCAGAACCTTCCTGCCTTCTTCGTGATTAGTACCGGAGAATCTGACCACCAGAGGAATCCTCAGGCCGGTCTCCTCTGAGGCCTCGATGATACTCCGTGCAACCATATCGCATCTGATAATCCCCCCAAAGATATTGACGAGGATTCCTTCCAGGCGTGAGTCCTCGAGAATGATCTCGAATGCTGCCGTGATTGATTCGCTATCGGCACCTCCTCCAATGTCTAGGAAGTTTGCGGGCTCTCCTCCGTACAACTTGATTACGTCCATCGTAGCCATTGCCAAGCCGGCACCATTGACCAAACAGCCGATGTTTCCTTCCAAATCAACATATGAGAGCCCATGTTCATGCGCCCTTACTTCCACATCTGACTCCTCCGAGATGTCTCTGAGATCACCCCTCCACGGATGCCTGAATACGGCATTCTCATCGAAGCTGACCTTTGCATCCAAAGCCACCATAGATCCATTTCCATCTCTGACAAGGGGGTTTATCTCGATCATCGAACAGTCCTTCTCGGTGAACAGAGATGCTAGTCTTACCATCATCTCCACGAATGAACTTCGGGAAGTTCCTGATAGCCCGAGGGAATCCCCTAGGGAATTGGCAACTTCCTCGCTAAGGCCAACCGATGGATAGAACCAGGCTTTGTGGATGGCTTCTGGAGACGTCTCGGCGACCTCTTCGATATCCACTCCGCCCTCAGTAGAAGCCATGACCAGAATCGCGTCCTCCTCCCTGTCAACGAGGATTGCAAGATAGTACTCGTGAGCAATGTCACAACCAGACTCCACGTACAAGTTGCTGACAATCTTCCCAGAAGGACCAGTCTGCTTGGTTACGAGCCTGTGACCTAGGATATTTGAGGCAAATGTTTCCACTTCCTCCCTAGAGAAGGCCACCTTCACCCCTCCCTGCATCACCAACTCTCCAGAATCGGGTCTAAACAAATCCCCCTTGCCCCTTCCCCCGGCATGAATTTGGCTTTTTACTGCGACAATATCTGAGTTGAGGGAGTCGTATGCAGAAAGTGCTTGTTCGACTGTAGTACAGTGAACTCCACGTTGGACAGACACTCCCGACTCCCTGAACATAGCCTTTGCCTGATACTCATGAATGTTCATTGGGCGACCCAGCCGAGGTATGGTCTTGAAAGATGCGGAACCCAATCTTCCGAAGAAGAGTCACGAAGCGATGAAAGGGAGTGAGGTGCTGGGGTAGTCGTGGACGTTATCGTTCTAGCAGGAGGATTCGGGACCAGGCTAAGACCATGGACCGAGAGCGTTCCAAAACCTCTTCTGCCGATTCTGGATAAGTCGATGATTGAGCACGTAGTAGACGTCCTTCCAGAATCCTTGGTAGACAGAGTCCTAATTGCTGCTGGTTATGGTATTGAGAAGATGCGAACCCACTTCGCCAACACCCCGCTACCGTATGAAGTGAGAATTATCGAAGAGACCGAACCCCTTGGGACGGGGGGCGCAATTGCGAACTGCAAGAGTCATCTCTCTGGTGGCACTTTCTGTGTAATTAATGGTGATCTGATCACCAGTTTGAGGGTCGAAGAAATGCTAGATTTCCACAGAAGCAACGGAGGTATTGGAACCATTGCGCTGTGGGAGGTGGAGGACCCGTCTCGTTTCGGAGTGGCCGACTATCGGCAAGAAAGTGGGAAGATTATGAGATTCCAAGAGAAGCCTCCGATTGAGGAGGCGTACTCAAATCTCATTAATGCGGGAACTTACATCCTAGAGCCAGAGATTTTCAATCTAATGCCAATGGGTGCCCATAGCATAGAGAGGGACATCTACGAGGATCTGGCTGAAACTGGTGGACTGAATGGTTTCCCTTACGAGGGGTGGTTCGTGGATGCTGGAACTCCTGATTCCTTCATCGAGGCGATTCAGGTTTGCATAGCCGAGTGCAAATTCGACAGCGGTTCGGTCAATGGCGATTCTTGGTTTGGCGAAGACTCGGAGAACCTAGGTCTTGTCTCTGGTAGTTCCGTGGGGCATTCGTCCGTTGTAGGGGAAGGGGCAACTGTCACGAACTCTGTAATCCTCGACGATGCTGAGGTAGGTGCTGGAAGTATTCTGGATGGGTGCCTTATTGGGAGAGGTGCAAGGATACCAGAGGGGGTCGAGATGAATGGTAAAATTGTGGGTCACGACTCTCACGTGAGATGATTGGCAATGACTGATGAATTCGGAGGAATCCAGTTCTCTGGGACTCTCAGACCATCCCAAGTCGCATCATCAAGCGTCATCAAGAAAGATCTGGAAGATGGCTCAAAGGAACTCCTAATCGTCGCTCCGCCGGGCTCAGGGAAGACAGTTCTGGGACTATATGTCTGGTCCGACCTAGTCAGGAAACCCACGCTCGTTCTCAGTCCGAACTCGGCAATTCAGGCGCAATGGGTCGAGAGGGCAAAGGAGCTCTTCCACCTAGATGGGAGGGAATCAGAGATTGGCACTGACCCTAAGAATCCTGGAATCCTGACTTCGCTAACGTACCAGTCGGTAACCCTGCCCAAGAGGGGAGGGGAAAATCTGGACGAGTCAGCACTGGAGATGTGGATTTCGAAATTGATGACTCCCTCCGAATCCGGAGTGATAGAGGCGGACGATATGGAGAGCGCCATGGCATGGATCAATGATCTCGAGCAGAAGAATCCCAAGCATCACTCGGAGACCATGGGGCACTATCGGAAGAAGGTGAGGGATTCTCTGGCTGATCACGGCAATGCGCTATGGGTCCTTCACGAGTCAGCCAGGGAGAATCTGATGAAGCTCGCCGATGTTGGAGTGGGGCTGATCATTCTCGACGAGTGCCATCACCTAATGGATCACTGGGGCAAGGTGCTCATCGAGGCGAGGGAATTCCTCGGCAATCCGATCATCCTAGGGCTTACTGCCACCCCTCCAGAGGAGGGTGATGCCCCTTCAATAGGAAGGTATCTGGAACTCTTCGGAGAAGTGGACTACGAGGTCCCAGTACCCGCATTGGTCAGGGATAGAAACCTTGCCCCATATCAGGATCTGGCTTACTTCGTCCGTCCATCCTCTGATGAGTTGAGCTACATTGCGAATGTGGACCAAGACTTCGAATCATTGGTCAAGTCTCTTAGAAGAGGGCCCGATGATGTTAGTGGCAGGGTCCCTCGTCTCGAGGTCTGGCTGGCAAGGGTGCTGGACGAGCTGTCACTGCCGGGCCGTAAGGCCAAGGACTGGAATTCATTCAGGCGAAGCGACCCGTCTCTGGCGGATGCGGCTAGGGGATACCTGACATCTGGGGGTCTGAGCCTACCAGATGGGGTCCCAATCCCATCTCCAGAGTTGGTCGCTGCGGGGAACGGCATGGACACGCTCATCACGCTACTCGATCGATACATCAGGAACGGCCTGATGAGGTCGGAGAGCAAGGAGGACCATGCTCTTGCCG